>Ga0308417_1003121_pt1 | contig 10676 bp, 12 predicted proteins | sample HotsprSampleOS65_FD_203528 | JGI IMG/M metagenome (GOLD analysis project Ga0308417, IMG submission 203528) | Hot spring phototrophic mat microbial communities from Octopus Spring, Yellowstone National Park, Wyoming, United States - 20090730_OS65 ... | reverse complement strand
AAGGCGAAGAAGGCCAGCAGCAGCGCCAGCAGATGATGGTAGGCCAGCGGTCGGGGGCGCATGCGCACGACAGCGGCCTCAGCCTGCCGGCGGGCTGGCGCTGCTGCGGCGGCTGGCCACGATTTCAGCCACGCGCGCGTCGAAAACCGCCGGCTGCAGCATGGCCCGCAGGCGTTCGAACGGGCGCAGCAGCAGCCCGGCAATCGAGTCGCCTTCGGCGGCAGCGCCCAAGCTGTTCTCGATCAGCGCGTCGAACGCCGGCTGGCTGACCAGCGCATCCGTCTGCGCCTCCAGCTCAGCCAGGGCTGGCAGCGCGCTGGCGCTGAAATCGTGAAAGAACGCTTCCCAGAACGCGATGAGGCGCGCCGGCTCATCGTCGGCAGGGATATCTGGCCGCAGCCGCACGCTGGCCTCGTTGAACGCGCGCTCGGCGTTGGCCTGCAGCGCAGTGGCGGCAGCTTTGAACACCGGGTCGGCATCGAGCGCGGCAGCCTCCGCCTCAATCAGCGTGACCCACGACAGAATCATCCCCAGGTACTGCACGTAATCGTGCCGGAACACCTGAACGACCTCGCGCAGGGCATCGTGATTGCTGCCAGACAAATAAGCGCTAATTGTGGGCGTAGTCATCCAGGGCGCTCCAGGAGCGAAATAGGCTGTGCTTGCGTGCGCAAACGTGATTGTACCATTACAGCCAGCCGCCGCTGTCAGTACCCGCGCGCCCGGTCGAGGCGGTTGAGCAGCGGCCGATGCTCCAGGTAGCGCTGTAGGTTCTCGGCAAACAGCGCCGCCGCTTTCTCGTGACAGCGATATACGTTGCCGGCCACGTGCGGGCTGATGATCACGTTGTCCATCTGCCACAGCGGGCTGGTAGCGGGCAGCGGCTCCTCCTCGAACACGTCCAGCGCAGCGCCGCCAATCGTCCCGGCCGCCAGCGCGGAGATCAGCGCCGCCTCGTCCACCACCGCGCCGCGCGCGACGTTGACCAGGACAGCCGTCTTCTTCATCCGGCTGAGCACCTCGGCGTTCACCATGTGGCGGGTGGCGCTGGTCAGCGGCACAGTAATGACCAGGTAATCGCACACTGACGCCATCGAACCGAGCGCCTCAGGCGGGTACAGGCGCGTCGGGATTTCTGCCTCTGGGTCGCCAATGCCCGGCTCGCGGTATTCGCCCTCGTCAGCCGGGTGCTTCAGGTCGCGCTTGGTGGCCACCACCACCATGCCCAGCGCCGCCGCGATACGCCCCAGTTCGCGCCCGATGCTGCCGTAGCCAACGATGCCCACTGTCTGCCCGCGCAGGCCGCGCGGCGCAAAGATGCGGTAGCGCTCCTCCGGCCACTCGGCGCGGGCCTGAAAGGCCAGCATCTGCGGCAGTTTATAGGCGAACGCCAGCATCATCGCCAGGCAGTATTCGGCCATCGCCGTGGCGTGAATGCCGCTGGTGGAGGTCACTTCGACATCCTCAGCGCGCACAATCGCGCGGTCGAGCACGTGCTCCATGCCTGCGCTCTGTAACTGAATCCAGCGCAGGCGCGGGGCCTGGGCCGGCTCCGGCAGGATGCCGCCGGTGTACAGCACCTCAGCAGTGGCCCAGGCGCTGTCCGGCACTTTAGGGAAGTGGCGCTCCACGTGCAGGCGCGGTGAAATGGCGCGCAGTTGTTCGATCAGCGCGTCGGAGAAATCCATCGCCACGATTACCTTGATCGTGTTGGTGTCGGTCATGCTGTCACCCTGTTGCTTTAACGCGCAAATGAGACGATATTAGGCGCTGCGGCCGGCCAGCGCAAGCGCCATTGGCCGTAGCTTCCGCTGCGGCGGCGTGTTAGAGTCAGCGTCTGGAGACTGCTTCACGGGGCGGAGGGAGAGCCATGGGACTGATGGACGGCAAAGTGGCGCTGATTTTCGGCGTTGCCAACAAAAACTCGATTGCCTGGGGCATCACCCAGGCGCTCCACAGCGAGGGGGCGGCCATTGGCCTGAGCTACGCCGGCGAGATGCTGGAAAAGCGCGTGCTGCCGCTGGCTGAGGAGATCGGCTGCGATTTCGTCGAACAGTGTGACGTGACCAGCGACGCGCAGCTCGACGCTGTGTTCGACAAGGCGCGCGCGCGCTTCGGCCGCATCGACACGCTGGTGCACTGTGTGGCCTTCGCTAACCGCGAGGACTTGGGCGGCCGCTTTGTGGACATCTCGCGCAGCGGCTTTGCCCTGGCGCTCGACATCAGCGCCTACAGCCTGATCGCCATGGCCAAGCGCGCCGAGCCGCTGATGACCAACGGCGGCAGCATCATGAGCCTGACGTACTATGCCGCCGAGAAGGTGATGCCCAAATACCACGTGATGGCGGTGGCCAAGGCCGCCCTGGAGACTATCACCCGCTACCTGGCCAACGACCTGGGGCCGAAAAACATCCGCGTTAACGCCATCAGCGCCGGGCCGATTAAGACGCTGGCGGCGGCCGGCGTGCCCGGCTTCCGCACCATGCTCAAATACTCCGAAAAGGCTGCGCCGCTGCGTCGCCTGGTGTCACAGGAGGATGTGGGCAACACCGCGCTGTGGCTGGCTTCGGACCTCAGCAGCGCCGTAACCGGCGAGGTGATCCACGTGGACGCCGGCTACAACATTCTAGGACTCACAGCCACCGAGGAAGACCTGGCCGCGCTGTAGCGCAGCCGTGTCATGCCCCTGGCCCACACGCCAGGGGCTTTCTGTGCGCCGCGCTCAGCGCCGCCGCAGCACGGTGACAACGAGCAGGACGATCACCGCGCCGATAAACGACACAATGATGTCAATATAGCTGATCGTGAATCCCTGGGTGAGCGCCGGCGCCACCGGAATCTGAAACAGCGTGAACAGAAAACCGCCGATCAGCGCGCCTACCAGCCCGACGACGATGGTGGTAGTGGCTCCCATGTGTTTGCCGCGCACCAGCAGGCTGGCCAGGAAGCCAGCCACTAGGCCGATGATCAGCCAGGTGATGATCTGCTCTGGCACAAATGTAACGGTCACTGGCTGGTCAAGCCCTGGCATTGCATCCTCCCGCAGACCTGCTGCACCCGGCCCTACAGACGGTTATCCGGCGTTGGTTCGACGATCACATCCACCAGCTCAAAGTCCGACTCCATGCGCTGGCCGTTTGGACGGGGGCGCGCCACGTGCTGCTCAACCAGCGTCACCCGCGTGCCCAACCCTTCCAGCTCGTAGCGGGTGAGCCAGCGGCGCGGTTGCTGCGCGTTGCGGTAGAACACCAGGCGTCCGCGCGGGTCCATGCGCTTCACTTTCCAGTTGGCCTGCTTGAAATTCATGCGCTTCAGTTCGCGCGCCAGCGCTTCGCGCTGCTGCTCGTTGAGGTAGCCCATCTTGATCGAAAGCCTGCCCTTCGCTGTGGTGTGTCAGTCCGGGAGCAATTATGACGTGCAACGGTATAATGGTCAATGTGACCTGAACCGCGCCGCGCAGCCAGCGCTTGACTGAAAGCTGACAACCCGCCGATGTTTGATTTGCCCACCTACAGCGTTGCCGATCTGACCGCCTACATTAGCGCGCTGTTCGACGCCGACGAAGCGCTGCAGGATGTGTGGGTGGAGGGCGAGGTCTCCAACATGGTTGTGGCCTCGTCTGGCCACTGGTACTTCACGCTCAAGGACGGCCAGGCGCAGCTCCGCTGCGCGCTGTGGCGCTCGCACGCCGCGCGGCAGGGCTTTACGCCGGAAAACGGCGACGCCGTGCTGGCCCACGGCCGCGTGAGCGTCTACGCGCCGCGCGGCGAATACCAGCTCTACGCCGACGCCGTGCAGCCCGCTGGCCTGGGCGATCTCTACACCCGGCTGGAGCGCTTGAAGGAGAAGCTGCGCGCCGAGGGCCTGTTCGACCGGCCGCGCCAGGCGCTGCCGTACTTTCCCCGCCGCATCGGCGTCGTGACATCGCCGGAAGCGGCCGCGTTTCAGGACGTGCAGAACGTCCTGCGGCGCCGTTTTCCGCTGGCCCACCTCATCCTCAGTCCGACGCCGGTGCAGGGCAGCGCCAGCCCGCCGCAGATCGCCGCCGCCATCGAGCGCCTCAACGCGCACAACGCCTGCGACGTGATCCTGCTGGTGCGCGGCGGCGGCAGCATCGAGGACCTGTGGGCTTTCAACGACGAAGGCGTGGCGCGGGCCGTAGCCGCCAGCCGCATCCCAGTGATCAGCGGTGTAGGCCACGAGACAGATTTCACGCTGGTGGACTTCGTGTCGGATCTGCGCGCGCCCACCCCATCGGCTGCCGCTGAACAGGCCGCGCCGGATATCGCCGAGCTGCGCGCCGGCCTGGTGGCGGCCCGCGCCGCGCTGGACAGCCGCATGCGCGAGCGAACAGACGGCCTGCGCAGCGCCCTGGATGGTGCAGCGCGCACGCTGGGTCATCTCTCGCCGGCGCGGCGAGTGGCCCTGCTGCGCCAACGGGTGGACGACCGCGCCGAACGACTAGAGCGCCAGCAGCGCCTGCACATCGCCCTGCTGCGCGAACGGCTGGCCGCCCGCGCCGCTGCGCTGGAGGCGGCCAACCCGCAAGCTATCCTGGCGCGCGGTTACGCCATCGTCACGCACAGCGCCAGCGGCATGCGCGTTACCAGCGCAAGCGCGCTCCAGCCGGGCGACAGCGTCTCCATCCGGCTGCACGACGGCAGCGCCAGCGCCCGCATTGTCAAGGAGGACAAACCTCGTGAGCACTATCAGCGACCTCTCTTTTGAGGCGGCTTATGCCGAACTGGACGACATCATCGCCCGGCTGGAGCGCGGCGACCTGCCGCTGGAGGAGTCAGTGGCGCTCTACGCGCGCGGCCGCCAGCTGGCCGCTCACTGCCAAGCGCTGCTCGACAGCGCCGAACTGCGCGTCAGCCAGCTCAACGACGACGGCACGCTCGATCCACTCTGTTAAAAGTGTTAAGAATCCAACAAATCCCATGTTATCCCAAATTTGGGAAAAGCTTGGGAAATGCGGTTTTTATCGCAGACGGCGCAGCAGCGCGCGCGGCACGGATACTGCCTCTTCAACCTTGAGCAGCGCCGCCGCGCCGAAGAAGACCGCGCCGCCCACAGCCGCGCCCGCCGCCAGCGTGAGCAGCGCGCCGCCCGCCGCGCGCGTCACCAGCAGCAGCGCCGCGCCCAGCGCCAGCGCTGCCAGCCCAGTCCGCGCTGCACCGCCCAGCACATAGCGGTCGCTGGCAGCCCCCACGCGCCGGCGCAGCAGCCACCACAGCGCCAGCGCCTCCAGCAGCGTCGTCAGCGCGTTGGCCAGCGCCAGCCCAGCGAACGGCCCGCGCGCCAGGCTGCCCGGCTGGCCGATGATTTGAATGAAGATCAGGCTGAGGACGATGTTCGACAGCATGGCGGCGATGCCCACGCGCACCGGTGTCCAGGTGTCGGCCAGCGCGTAAAACGCGCGCGACAGGACTTCAAGCAGCGCGAAGCCGGCGATGCCGGTGGCGTAGAACGCCAGCGCCCAGGCCGTCGCCGCGGTGTCCTGAGCAGTCCACTCGCCGCGCTGATACAGCACCTCGACCAGCGGCTTGCCCATGACAATTAACGTGACGGTGGCCGGCAGCGCCAGGAACAGCACGCCGCGCAGAGCGCGCGCCAGCCGGTCGTTGAAACCGTCGAAGTCGTTGGCGGCGGCCAGCGCCGAGAGCGTGGGGAACACCGCCGCACCCACACTCTGGCCGATCACGCCCAGCGCGAAAAACATCAGCGTGAAAGCATACGTAAGCGCCGCCAGACTGCCGCTCACCATGCGGTCGGTCAGCACGATGTTGACGAGAAAGTTGATCTGCACCACCGCCAGCCCCAGCACGCGCGGCCCCATCAGCGCCAGCACACGCAGCACGCCCGGCGCGCGCCAGTCAGGCAGGAAGCGCAGCCGCGCCCGCACGCGCCACAGACCCGGAAGCTGCACCGCCAGATGCAGCGCCGCGCTCAGCACCGCGCCGTAAGCCAGCCCGTAGACGTTGGCCCCGCCCACCTGCCCGATACCTGCATCTGGCGGCAGCGCCGGGGCAATCGCCAGCGCGCCGATGATGAGGCCGATGTTGTTCATGCTGATCGCCAGCGACGGCAGCAGGAACAGCCCGTGCGCCTGCAGAATGCCCATCACCAGCCCGCTGACGGCGAAGATTGCCGGCGTGACCATCATCAGCCGCATCATGTCGGTGGTGAGCGCCTGCGCCTCCGGCGGCGACTCGCGCAGCAGCACGCTGCTCACCAGCCACGGCGCGGCGAGCGCCACGATCACGCCCAGGGCCAGCGCCGCCAGCGCCGCCAGCGTCATGACGGCGCTTGCCAGCCGCCACGCCTCGGCGCTGTCCTGTTCGCGCAGGCGGGCGTAGATAGGGATAAACGACGATCCCAACGCGCCGCCTGCCACCAGCACAAAGACGATCTCTGGGACGCGCTGCGCCGCGATGAAGGCGTCCAGCGCGGCGCTTGTGCCAAACTGCGCGCCGATAATGGCAGTGCGGATCAGCCCCAGCACGCCGCTGGCCAGAAAGCCCACCAACACGACGACAGCGGCGCGGGCGATCTGTGCGTTGGAAAGCGCCCGGGAACCAGCGGGCGGGTTCAAGCTGCTTCTCCGGCCAGCGCCGTGCCAAGCGCGATCAGTACAAGCGAGGGGCGTTTCATACCGGCGACGCTGCCTCAGCCGCTGCAAAGTCGTGCGCGGATTATACAGCAGGCTGCAGCTGCTCTCACAGGGGCGGCGGCAGCGCATGTAATACCGGGCGGCTGCGCCTCAGTCCAGCGCGTTGGCGAAGATGGCGGCCGGTTCGGCGCGGCTGCTGGGCGCGGCGGCAGTTTCCGCCTGGAAGACGCGCACCCGCACCCGCGTCAGCGCCCACAGCGCCGCCGCCAGCCCCAACGTCCCCAGAGCGAACACCGCCACATAGGACAGCGTGAGGTCGCCGGTGGCCGTCAGCATCAGATCGCGCAGGATGCCGCCGCCAGAGACGCCCACGCCGCGGGCCAGCGTCACGACCAGCGTCCAGAAACCTAGGAACGTCCCGGCGCGGCCTAACGGACTCATGTCCATCATCAGGCCGAGCGTGCCTACGTTCCACAGCCCCAGCCCGAAGCCCAGCAGAATCAGCCCCGGCGTGATCAGCCCGCGCAGTTCCGCCACACCCGCATAAGCGAACAGCGCGAATGTCACGGTCAGGATGCCCACGCCGATATACGACATCACGGTGTTGGTAAGCCACTTGAAGCGCCGCGACAGCCACAGAAAAAGCAGCGTGCCAACGATGGCCATGCTGCCCCAGTAGGCCGCGAAGCGGTTGGTGTGCTCTGCGCTCATGCCGAACACGTCACCGGCGAACGGCTCCAAGATCAGGTCCTGCGAGAAGGCGAACAGCATCGACAGGCCCAGATAGACCATGAAGAAACGCAGCCGCCGGTTCTTCCACACCAGCCCCAGGTCAGCGCGCAGCGTGGTGGTGTACTCGCTCTCGCTGGGGCGGGCCGCTGCCCCGCTGGAGCGCCGCTCCTCGCCTAACAGCGAGAAGAACCACAGCGCGGCCATGACCAGCCCGGCCACCACAAAGAGCGTCTGCAGCGTGTCTGGCGAGAACGTGATAGCGGTGGCTGGGTCTTCGTCGGTGGGCAGCAGCACGCCAAACATGATCCCGCCAACGGTGAAGCCCAGCAGCAGAAAAGTCCACACCAGCCCTACCGCGCGCCCGCGCTGATGCTGCGGGGCGCGGTCGTACACCAGGGCTAAAAAGGTGCTGCCGGAGAGCGCGTTGCCCAGGCTGAACAGCAGCATCGCCAGCGAGATCGCAGCCCATGTGACCACCGTTGCCACAGTGCCGCGCGCCAGCTCCGCCGTGATCAAGCCCAGCCCCACCAAGCTGAGCGCCATCATCGCCCGCCCCAGCCAAATCCAGAACAGCCGCCGGTAACCGCCCACCGCGCGCCGGTCCGACATCCGCCCGGCCCACACGCCCAGCGGCGCCAGGAAGTAGCGCAGGCTCACCAACAGTCCAACGGGCGTGGCAGCAAAGCCCAGGTCGCTGATCATGATGCGGTTCCACACGCCGGTAGCCATTACGTCGGCCATGCCCGACCCCAGGTGAAACAGGCCGATCTTCAGGTTGCGGCCAACCGGCAGGTTCTGCGCTTGATTCTCGCTCATGTTTTGTCCGATTTTTGTAGATTTACTTAGATTTGGCTGGAGATTATATCTGCCGCGTGGCGCGGATCAAATGGCGGGCCAGGTGGAAGCGGTTTTTCTCATCTGCCGCCAAGCTTGTCAGCGCGCGTCGTCGAAGGGAACTGCGCGGGCGACCACCGCGCCGCGAATGGCTTCGACAGCGCGCAGGGCCGCCGCGCGTTCGTCGGGGGTCAAATCGAGCGCCTCAAACTCATCTTGATCGAGCAGGCGCAGGCCGCCGTCTGGCATCACGAACACGTCTAGGGCTAGGTCGTCGGCGCACACGCTGTCGGAGGCGATATGCGCCGGGCGCGTGACGTTGCAGTACCACCCCTTGAGCCGCCCGCTGCCCGCTTCTTCAACGCGGAACACGTTGTACCAGCGGTCAGCGTAGAACCACTCGGTGAAGATGTCGCCCCGGCGCAGGGTGACAAAGCCCAGGTCGGCCTGGTCACGGTCGAAGACGGCGCGCAGGCACACCCACGTCGCGCCGCGCGCCACTACTTCGCCGCTGTAGTGCCACACCACACGCCCGGCGTGGTCGCGCTTGTACACCGTGAACGGCGTCACCTACGCCTTGCCCAGCGTGCGGACAACCAGCAGCACCCCCTCAGCGATGCGCACGCGGGCGCGCGCGTCCGTCAGGACGTTGCTCACGCCGCGCGCCGGCCCCAGCGCCAGCGTCTCATCGTGCAGCGGGTAGCGCAGGCCGTCCGTGCGGATGCCGGTCACGCGCCCGCTCAGCGGCAGCAGCGAGACCGTGTCGCCCGGCGCGCCGTCAATAAAGCCTTCGGGCGGGCGCAGCAGCCAGGTTTCCTGCGCCCAGGCCGCCATCCGCACGTCACACCCCTTCAGCGCCGGCAGCGCCAGCAGGTGCAGGTTGCTGATGGTCTGATCGAAGCGGCTGCCGATGCCGCCGATAATGCGCATCCAGTTCACCCCCTGCTCGCTGGCCCAGTGCAGCACCAGCTCAAGATCGGTCTGGTCCTTCTCCTCTGGGTAGCTGAGCACTGTGGACCCGCCAGCGCGCAGCGCCGCCACTTCGTCGGCTGTCAGCGAGTCCATGTCGCCGATCACGACGGTGGGCCTGAGGCCGCAGGCTTGCGCCAGCCGCGCGCCGCCGTCAGCAGCAGCGATCAGCGCGCCCGCGCCCTGCGCCAGGGCATGGCGCACCATCGGCCCATCGTTCAGCTCGCCATTGGCAAAAACCAGCGCTCGCGTCTGCACAGGTGTATCCTTCCAGGGAATGCGGCGCGCGCCGGATCAGCGCGTGCGGCGTCTCCAGCGCTCCTTGATCTCCAGCTTGCTGATGTCCGGCGCCTCCAGAAAGTCGCTAAGCAGGCGCACGAAACGCTCATGCTCCAGCATGGGGAAGTGGCGCACACCGCCGAGGTGAACAGGCAGCAGCGTGTCATCGCGCTCGGCCGTCAGGTAATCCCACACAGGCTCGCCTGGCAGCGGGATGACGCCGTCGTCGGTTCCGTGCACCACCACTGTTGGCACGTTGAGCAGGCGCAGCGTGTCCAGCAGGCGTCCGGAGTCGAAGCTGAGGGCGCAGAACTTGATTGCGCGCTCGTCAGCGCGGGCCACGTCAACCTGCAGCTTGTCGTACTCTGGCTCGGACTTCTTGAAACAGCGCGCCAGCAGGGCTTCGGCCGTGTGCGCAGCGAACAGCGCCTGCAGGGGGTTGTCGCCGGTCTCCGGCAGCGTCGGCAGCGTCGGCTGCTGGCCCGCCTGCTGCTCGCCGCCGTTGGCGCGCATACGCGCCTCCTGCAGCGCGGCGCGCATGGCCGTGCTGGCGCTGGGCATAGTCACGTCGGTGAACAGATCGCGGCTGGCCACGGTCACGCTGGCGCGCGCCTTCTGCGCAGCGGCGACCTTCGCCACCTGCTCAGCGCGGCTGGTCAGGTCACCGGGGTCGAACAGCGGCGCGCTGACGAGCAGCATGCGCGGCACGCGCCCGCGTGCCTTGTGCTGATTGGCGTATTCCAGCGCCACCATCGCGCCCAGGCCGTGCCCTACCAAGGCCGTTTTCTCAATGCCCAGATGGTTGGTGAAATCGGCCAGGAGCTGCACCTGGTGCTCAAGCGTGTATTTGCGCGGGTTTTTGCCGGAATCGCCGAAGCCATACAGGTCGAGCGCGTACACACGGTACTTGAGCTGCAGGTGCTGCATCGTCGGAACCCAATACCGCCAGCTTCCGATCCAACTGTGCAGCAGGATTACCGGGCGCCCGCGCCCCAGCACTTCGTAGTGAACCAGATCATCGCCGATCTGAATGGCGCTCATGTCATCCCAGCCTGTGTATTCACGTCGCGCCGATCTGCTGCAAAATCTCGGCGATGCGGCGGTTCAGTTCGTCGGGCGCGAACGGTTTGAGGATGTAGGCGACCGCGCCAGCCGCCAGGCCGTTCTGGATTTCCTCGTCCTGCCCTTTGGCAGAGAGGAACACCACTGGAATATCGCGCAGTGCCGGCACGCTCTTGAGCTGGCGGCA
>Ga0308417_1003120_pt1 | contig 10677 bp, 10 predicted proteins | sample HotsprSampleOS65_FD_203528 | JGI IMG/M metagenome (GOLD analysis project Ga0308417, IMG submission 203528) | Hot spring phototrophic mat microbial communities from Octopus Spring, Yellowstone National Park, Wyoming, United States - 20090730_OS65 ... | reverse complement strand
TAAAGATGTACTCACTTAATGCATGTTTTACAGAATCTATATCATTAATATCATAAGGCCATATCGACTTTGCTAATTTATTTTCGGTTATGCTATTAGATAAACACATATCTATACATTCATATAGATATAATGATATTTTATGAAATGTATTACTCAAATCTATTTCATAAAAAAGTATATAATTGTAACCTAAGTAAGTTAATCTCGTGCAAATCGTAGCATATATTCCTATCAAGTCTTCTTTGTTTTTAGCCTTTTCAAGGATCAACGAAGCGGAGTTCAATATGTCCTTGGCCACTTTGATAGCTTCCTCATCATCCGATAGTTTCTCAAAAAGGCAGTTCTCTATCTGCTCTCTAAGTGCTAGTAAATGTTTTTTATTCTCCTGCGTTATCATAATTTTTTATTATTTGTTATATTTTGCAAATATTGTTCTCAATTTGTTTGATATTTATTGCCAATACTCATCTTCCCAAAAGAGCGGTCTTTCACCGCGCTCCACTGCTGGCAACACATAAAGTTCCATGTACAGCTCGTCTCTCGAAAGGCCATTATAATGCTTTTCGAATAAAAGTAATCTCTCGGCTGCCTCTATAGCTTTAGGTGTTCCTAAAGCGGCGGCTGCCTCTTGGTAGGTTGTTCCTTCTCCCACTGCTTTACAATACACAGACTTGATTTCGTCAATCAGATAACTTGGACTGTTCAGCAGTGCTAACTCGAGCACTATTCTTTTCGGTTTTCCAGTCGCCTTCATACGCTGTAAGGTTTTATTGTACGGCTTATTCTGAGGAGACGCAAGGCAAACATCAACGCGGGCAGCTCAACTTTTTTGCAGTTGAGCTTCTTGCTCCGTCACATGATGGCTTTCAGGTAGCGTTATGAAGTTCAAGTAGTTCTTGGGTATCACTTATTTCGGAGAATGGTAAATGGTAGTGGATTAAAATGGTAGTATAAGGGAACTAGGAAGATTTTCATAATAAGACAATGGTAAAACTGTGATAAGACTATCCACTGGACGTCGATTGTATGTTTTCAGCAAAGATTGAAGTATACGTGCCGTATTAATAATCCAAATCATTTCTTCTGACATTAGATCAAACCTTTTGACATACAAACAAACTGCTTCCATTATCCACTGGTCACACAAACTATACAAAACTGTACATATTTAGTACACTCGTCCCCTGACCAGGTAGGGAGGGACTAGCCCGTTTCGTTTCGCCGCTCCTACCCAATCCCTTGTGAGGATTACCCTCTTCAAGGGAGAGAGGTCTCTGAGACTCTCAAGGCAGGAGAAGGCGAGGGCTACGGAGAGCACTTGCCAGCTTTTTTGTTCCACCTGAGTGGAACCCCTCACCCGTTCCATCTTGCGGTTGACGGTTTGTTGGGCAGCTGTCTCACTCTCCCCGCTGTCCAGTAAAAACTTAAGCAAAAGCTTCAACTCTCCTTTTAGTCTTATCAAATCACTTCTTAGCTTATTCCTCTTGTATTCGTTTTTCTCTTCTCCTATCTCCTTCCTAAGTTTAGCAATCCTGTCCTCAACCTTTGCCACTGAGTAAGACAAAAACTCCTTATCTTCCAAAAGCTTTCGGTAGTTCTTAGGTAATCTTTCTTTGAATCCAAGCCCGCGTCTTGCTATCACATAAGCACCCGCTGTGTCTTTGTCTATGTTGTAAAGCGGTGCGTATTTGAGCTTGCCAATGATTGACGTGTAAGCTGGATTGACTTTGACGACTTGAATGCCATTTCGTTTTGCTACAATCTCAATCTTCTGCAGTAACGCTTTGTATATCCACTTTTGTAGTTTCTGTCTTAGCTTGGGCAGTCCATCACCTCTTTTGCCCTTTGGGAGCTTCTCTAAATTCTCCACAACGATCGCTTTTCTTTCTCTTTTAGCGATCTCTACTACTTGATGAGCAGCTTGCCAGCTTAAGTATTCTCTTTTTTCTGAACTGCCCTCTAATAGCTTGTCTAAACTAATCCGCTCGTACTTTTCTAGATTTCCATCCTTTGCCGTGTGAACTAACGCCAAGTGAAAAGGGTAAGCGTTGATGTCAATCCCTATGACGCCGTTATCCTTTGTAATACTTACTTCTGGCAGCTTCTCTTCCTTACTGAACTGTACGTAGATTTTCCCGTTTCTTAGTTTGATTCGTACTGTGTATGGAAACCACTCTCCCGTCTTCTCAGCGTGTCCTATACTGCTTATGAAGTCTAACCACTTGTCTGTTTTTCTTTTTGCTGACCGAATCACCCTCGCCCACACATACTCGCCGTTTCCTAGATTAATCCGCAGATGCCATTGATCGTCCAGATTCACAAGCCTAAGGTTTAGATTGCCCTGTAACGATTTGTCTCCTCTTGAATACAAAATGCCGTATCTTCTTTCCTCCCATTTTTGTCTTAGTGTCTCTCTACTTTTGCCTGCTAAGTGTTTTTTCTTCAGCTGTTCAAATAATTCCCTTGAACCAAAAACAAGCTTTTTGGGATTTTGCTCTCTTTCTATACAAGATTCTAGAGTTTGCTTTGCCAGGAGAATTGCGTCATCCGAATATCGGGTGTTTATTCCATACTTTCGGGATAGTAGTTTTTTCAGCTCTTTTCTTTCCGCTCCATGCATCAGTCTTTTGTAGGCAAACCTGACCATCGACGAGAACTTACGCATGAGAGCCAATACCCGCCCCTTATCCTCATCTTTGTCAAATGCCAATAAACACTCTACTGTTACGAAGTCGCTATCAATCTTTTTTTCTGTCGGCATTTTTAGAACGTCTTTGTCCATAGATTCTGCCTACACTTATTGACTACAACTCTCTCCATCCCAAAACCAATCGAAAATCCTTTACACTCTTTTACACTTAGAAGCTTCGTAACCATACTATGTTATAAATATACAAATTTGTACAGAAGTTAGCAACTGTTGCTAGCCTCCTCCTCCTCAAAGAGCGGCCGTTCACCACGTTCTACTTCTGGCAGCACGTAAAGTTCCATGTACAGCTCGTCGCTCGAAAGACTATTATAATGCTTTTCAAATAAAAGTAATTTTTCAGCTGCTTCCATGGCCCTGGGTGTTCCTAAAGCGGCGGCTGCCTCTTGGTAGGTTGTTCCGTCTTCTACCGCTTTACGATACACAGACTTGATTTCATCAATCAGGTAACTCGGACTGTTCAGTAGCGCCAACTCAAGTACTACCGCTTTCGGTTTTCCAGTCGCTTTCATACGCCTTATGGTTTTGTTGTACGGCTTATTCTGAGACGACGCAAGGTAAACATTAAGGCGGCCTGCTCAACTTTTTACAGTCGTGCTCCCCGCTTCGTCACATGATGAATTTCACATAACGTAATAAAGTTCACTTAGTTCTTTTATATCACTTATTTCGGAGAATGTTAAATGGCAGTGGATTAAAATGGTAGTATAGGAGAACTAGGAAGGTTTTCGTAATAAGACAATGGTAAAACCGTGATAAGACCATTAATTGGACGCCGATTGTATGTTTTCAGAAAACATTGAAGGATACGTGCCGTATTAATAATCCAAATCATTTCTTCTGACATTAGATCAAACCTTTTGAAATACAAACAAACTACTTCCATTAACCAATCGGCTTCGTCTGCAGGTAATGTAAAGGAAGGTTCAGCACCGTGTCTTACATAAAAAATCTCTTTCTGATGAACAACACAATGATATAAAACATTCCGAGCCATGTCGTAGGTTCTTTCTCTGTTTTCATCAATATCCACTAGATACTGTACGATGATTTCGGTGAAATAAGACAAAAATTCAGGCCCATCTAAGTAATTTTGTACCGGTTCAAGTCCGTACCATGCATAAGCAATTTTTTGCATTAGCCAGTTAGCTCCTAGTTTCCAAGCTGGTAGTGTTTCTTCCATTGACTTTTGATGGCTCAAAGTCGCCTCGTGTGTTTCCATAGTGCGAATTCATGTCATCGAAACAATATAAAATAGAGTCCTTTCTAAACTACAAACGATTACAAAGACTATAGCATTGTCTTAGTTGATTTCGCAATAGTAAGTAAAATGAATGTAACTAGTGCAATACTCTGATGTATATTATATTGCTTATTCTTAAATAAGTAAATTTATAGTATCGCTCAATGCAATATTAATCAAATAACATGTTTTACATTTCAAAACATGCTATTCTTTCCCGTATTCTTTAAGCGCTTTTACCATCTCCATACCTAACCATGCATCAAACTGTTTAGTCAAAAAAGTTTTAGCATCTTTACATATAAAGTACTCTACAGGTTTCTTATTCCTTTCGTATTTGCGAACTGCTTTTACGAAGGTCTTTGCGTCAAAACATGGAAAGTCTACATTTATACTTTTAATCTTTTCAGCGACACCACTCACAAATTCACTTAACTTATCTTGAGTTGATAGGCTGGAACGCCATATAAAAGGATTGACACTCGTGTAAACATCGGGTTTCATATGCACAAAGTACTTTACTAAAAGATGATAACTGCCATCTTTGATACCCACAAACTCGTATAGTAGCTCCCTTTTCTCGTCGTTCTTCTTATACTCTAATGCGGATGTATCAAAGAAAAATTTATAACCATCTACTTCTACATTCATTGACTTAAAAAGATAATCAGATTTTACGTAAATGAAATCTTTTGATTTCCATAGCAATTGTGTGTCTAGACCAGGATTTTGTATAGTCTCGTTTGTAAATAGCTGATTGGGTACCGTTAAGAAGCCGAGAGATGTACCATCAGGTGACAGAAAGTTTGAGAAAAATTCGTATAGTTTGTCTAGTAGTGCTATTTTGAGCTGTTCAGCTTTTGATGGGTCTGATGTTAGTTTTGTAACTTCTTCATCCAACATTTTTAGCAATGCCGGTACAACAACATTTTTAGCGAATTCTACTGCGGACTGCTCAACCTTTTGTAGTTGAGCTTCCTGTTTCATCGCAGGATGGCTTTTTAGGTAGCCCATTAGGACTACGGTCATCCACCAGAGCCTGCTCCACAGGCGTAACTTCGGGCCGTCCTAGCCCTACGAGGTAAAGATTGATAGAGGCGTTTACGTCTCTATCATGATTCTCACCGCACCCAGGGCAGCACCACGTTCTGTCATTTAGCGCCAAGTCTTCTTTTTTATGCCCGCAACGGTGGCAAACTTTTGAGGATGGGAAGAAGCGGTCTACCTGAATGAAAGTCCGACCATACCACTCCGCTTTGTACTTGAGGTAGGTCACAAACTTTGACCACCCGCTGTCAGAAACTGACTTGGCAAGTCTTGTTTTTAACAGTCCTTTCACGTTGATGTCTTCCACCACCACGACTTGGTTTTCGTCAATGATGGCTTTAGACAACTTGTGAAGAAAGTCATTGCGAGCGTTACTGATATACGCGTGCTGCCTCGCAAGTCTCAGTCTCGCCTTTTCGCTATTTTTTGAACCTTTTTGTTTCTTTGAGAAAGATTTCTGAAGTCTCTTTAGTCTTTCTTCTCCGCGACGGAGATACTTCGGGTGTTCAACTTTGTAATTCCCGAAGTCATTGGTAACAATAGCAAAGTGCTCTAGCCCTAAATCTATCCCGCACGCTTTGCTTTTGGGCTCTACGACTTTGTTCTTCGGATCTTCAGTTTCTACCAAAATGGAAGCGTAGTACTTGCCATCATTCGTTCTGCTCACAGTAACAGACTTGATCTTACCATCAAACCTGCGATGCAGTTCAACTTTTACGCCTTCTCTTAGTTTTGGTAAATACAACAAGCCTCTTTCAAAATCTACTCTTATTGAGTCGTGCGTATTATTTGTGGTGTAAGATTGCTTGTCCTTTTTCTTTTTGAATTTGGGCAGTTTGAATTGCTTTCTGTTCCTAAAATGATCTCGGAATGCTTTCTCGACTTGCAGTTGTACATTACAAAGTGCAAGGCCATCCACTTCTTTGAGAAACGGAAATTCTTCTTTGTACTTTGCAGGTATGATTCGAGGGATGCGTTCTTTCTTCTTGTAAGCTTCCAGTTTCTCTTCCAGCATTTTGTTCCAGACAAACCGACAGCATCCGAAAGTCTTAGCAAAGAACAGCACCTGCGCATCAGTAGGATAAATACGATACTTAAACGCTTTTAGCGTCGGTTTGCGTTGCATGCTACGTAAAGATACTAAAATACTAAATTTGTCGAAATAATTACTAAAAAGCCATCCTGCAATGAAGCAAGAAGCTTAACCGCAAAAGGTTGAGCAATCCGCATCTTATTTTTGTGTCCATAAAATAAAATAAACTTTTTCAATTTGTACATTTTTGTATGACTTTGGGCTTTGGTGGTTCAACATCAATAAAATGCAAGCCTGCAAAATTTATCCGAATCCCGTACGCGCATACAATCAAAGTAAAAAGTAACGAGATTATGGATCTGTTTTCTTGTAAAGATAATGATTATAAGACAATATTTTATGTAAAAGGAGCTGCCATTAAATTTATAAGAATGCATCATAAAGAGTATCGCTATAAATTTAAAATCATAGAACTTTTTGACTATAAGAATTGGACATGCAATTTTATAAGTATAGATCGCAAAAAATACAACCTAGTACGGCCAGCTGTTAGCCCAGAAATGTTTGTAAAATCACCTAGTGGCGATCTTTACTGCGTAGTTAACTATACTTACTATTTCATAGGTGGTAAAGATGATGAAGAATATGATGATGAATACAATAAAGAGGACAACAATAATTATAGAATATTTGCTATAAACAATCTATCAAAAGGGAAGGTATTGCTGCGTTACGTAAAAACAGATGACAGCTGGGTAAAACAGGAAGACGGCATAGCAGTATTCCCGTACTTTTTTGTTACCGACCCTTTGTATAACTCATTCATTGTAGTAATGCGAGTGGATGTAGATAATGCACTTTATCATAGCGATATATACTTAGTAAATCTATTAGAAGACACTGTGGAGAAAATTCCGTTCGATATAAGAGGTTATATAAAATCCCATATTGAAGATTTGATGTATGAAGTTTATCTTGACAATTTAGATTATAGTGAGTATGATGAAGACGAAGAATTTGACCCAGCAGAGCATTATAAGGACGCCTACGATTTTGATGCTGATGACATATTTGATACAGAAAGAATAGACATAAGTCTGCTATCATATTCCAACAATTTTACCCAATACCAAAATGAAGTTCCCGTTTATAGCAATTATGAAGCAGATTTTTGGCTAAATTTAAAAAATAATGTAGGCAGAGACAAATGGAAATTTGAAATTTTGTGTGAAATAATACTATCAATTTATGCCGAAAACAACGATCTAAATATTGTAGTTACTTGTAAAGAACTTAAGATAGAAGGACTTGGTCGTGATTATAATTCGGAGAACCCTCATGTTTTATTACACAAGAAGTATCCAATCCATATCATAAATGAGTATGATATAAATCAATCTCAGCTACACTCTGTAACATCATTTTTTAAGGATTACCTATTTAAAGACGGTAATCTTTACAAGCGGTATAATAATACTTATGAGATGATACATGATATCAATGATAACCCCCCCTTTCACATTAAAGCGCAACGGAGTGTATTTCATAGAACTGGGATCAAGTTTTAACGAAGAATTTGTTGTCATACCACCAAGATATGTGGGCAAAAACAATGAAAGCTATGTAAAGATCAAGAACAAAATAGTGAATTTTAAAAGCATAAACAGCATAGCAAATATGTACAGCGAACATAATAAATATGGCATTATTGTTGATATTCAAAAACATACGAAAACTGTAGATATAAAGAAATTATTAAAAAAATTGAAGGAACACATTACACAAATACTGCAAAGTAACAGAATAAAACAGAAAATAATGCATTACTATTACTACTTTTCTGAAAAAACAGGAGATTTGTACATGTTTATAATAATTGAAAGTGCTTTAGATGAAAAAGCTCGTTTTATGATTGTTAATCACAAAATATCACAACCAATTCTTTATAGCAAGATAATACTATTGTCAGATATATACGAATTCGAAACATATTCAGAAGGAAAAGAAAAGCTAATAAAATTGAAAAACGGCTATAATCTACTAAATGAAATAATAAATAGATATAAGCTTTTAAGCAAAAGTATAAATAGAGGTAGAAATAAGAAGAATGAAGATATAAGTTTTATTGACTTTTTAGATTACTCATTCCATAGAGCTATTAATAAAACCCCTAGCGCGTGGTCTCTATACGATGATGATTTGATTGTAAGATACCATATCTCTCTTTCAAATTTTCTTAAGGAGTTTAAGGATGTAAGGTATAACCGCCAAGCTAAAATACAATACGATGGGCTAGCTAAATATAAAAGCACTATCAACGGATCAGATACAAAAGTAGAACGCTACGAAAATATCCTAATACACAAGATTAAAATTGAAATGGAAGGTTATTATCGTTTTGAATATAACTTCCTGATAATAATCTCAGAAATAGATGTTGTCAAGACTATCAAATTGCAAGTTTATGATTGACGGACTTCGCGACCGCAAAAGGTTAAGCAGTTACCGAGGCTAGCAACAGTTGCTAATCTCTGTGCAAATTTGTATGTTTATACCATAGTATGGCTAAGAAGATTCTAGGTGTAAAAGAGCGTAAAGGATTTTCGATAGTTTTAAGATGGAAATAGTTGTAGTAAATAGGCGTGGGCAGAATTTATGAACAAAGAGGTTCTAAAAATGCTGACAGAAAAGACAAGTAACAGCAACTTCGTAACAGTAGAGTGCTTATTAGCATTTGATACTGATGAAGACAAAAAGAAGGTGCTAGATCTCATGCGCAAGTTTTCATCTATGGTCAGGTTTGCCTACAAGAGGTTGTTGGATAAAACAGAAGAGAAAGATCTGAGGAAGCTTTTGCCTATTAGGTATGACATGAACGCTCGGTATTCACATGCTGCTATTGTGTTGGCGCAACAAACTTTAGACGCCTGATTGGAAAGGCAACAGAACCCTAAAAAGCTAATTTTTGGTTCGCGAACGCTGTTCGAACATTTAAAAAAGAAACATTTGACAGGTGTAAAGCGTGAGAAAATACGACAAAAGTGGGAAGAAAAAAGGCACGGCATTTTGTATGCAATAGGTCAAAAAGCATCAAAAGGCAATCTCAACATTAGGCTGGTCAATCTGAAAAGTCAGTGGCATCTGAGGATCAACTTAGGAAACGGCGAGTATGTGTGGGCAAAAGTAGTTCGGTCAGCAAAAAGAAAAACAGACCAATGGGTAGGTTTCATCAGTGACTTAGATCAAGCTGAAAAAACAGGAGAGTGGTTCCCATACACAGTACGACTGAAACTCAGAAACGGGAAAATCTACGCACAGTTCAGTAGAGAAGAAAATCTGCCAGAAGTAACTATTACAAAGGATAACGGCGTCATAGGAATTGACATCAACGCTTACCCTTTTCATCTGGCGTTAGTTCATACGGCAAAGGATGGGAATCTAGAAAAGTACGAGCGAATCAGCTTGGATAAGCTACTAGAGGGCAGCTCAGAAAAAAGAGAGTACTCGAGCTGGCAAACATCTCATCAGATAGTTGAGATCGCTAAGAGAGAAAGAAAAGCGATCGTTGTGGAGAATTTAGAGAAACTACCAAAGGGTAAGCGAGGTGATGGACTACCCAAGCTAAGACAGAAACTACAAAAGTGGGTGTACAAAGCGTTGCTGCAGAAGATTGAGATTGTAGCGAAGCGGAATGGTATTCAAGTCATCAAAGTCAATCCAGCCTACACGTCAATCATTGGCAAACTGAAATACGCACCGCTGCACAATATAGACAAGGACACGGCTGGTGCTTACGTGATAGCCCGCAGAGGTCTTGGCTTCAAAGAACGCCTGCCTAAAAACTATAAAGAGCTTCTGAAAGATCCGGAGTTTCTGTCTTACACAATAGCAAAGATTGAGAATAAGATTACTAAACTCAAACAGGAAATACGAGAGGAGAAAAATGAATACAAGCGGAACAGATTCAAAAGTGTTATTTGGAAAACACGAAAAGAATTAGACTTGTTACTTATACACTTTCGGGGAAGCGGGGAGAGTGAGTCAGCTGCCCAACAAGCGGTCAATCGTGAGCTGAAACCGATGAGGGGTAGGGTGCAATCCCTACAAAAAAGCTGGCAAGTTCTCTCCGTAGCCTTCGCCTTCTCCTGTCTTGAGAGCCTTCGGGACTTCTCTCCCTTGAAACGGGTATTGATTTCAAGGGATTGGGTAGGAGTGGCAAATAAGGCTAGTCCCTCCCTTTTAGGTCAGGGGACAACTATCTGATTGGCCTAAATGATGTAGTAGCAGTGCAAGCAGATGATGAAAAACTAATAGCTTGCGTGTTTATAATTGGCAATATGTCTATTGTTAAACAGCTTCAAGAAGCTAAAAATGTACCAAATTGAATTACCTTACTAGTTGTCCTTTTGCATTGTCGTGCAATAGCTTTTTAGGCAGTGTTGGTGGCTACGGTCATATACTAGAGTGTGCCTCTCAGGCTTGACTTCAGAGCTACGTAACTATAGTGGATAGGCTACACTTATACAGAATATTGCCGAAAATGAAAAAAATTCCTGCTTTGTTTTAGTATATTTATTTATGGAAATAAAGGCTAAAATTCTACCTATTGAGCAGAAAGCAACAGATGGTAGCATATTCTCGCGT
>Ga0308417_1003118_pt1 | contig 10684 bp, 9 predicted proteins | sample HotsprSampleOS65_FD_203528 | JGI IMG/M metagenome (GOLD analysis project Ga0308417, IMG submission 203528) | Hot spring phototrophic mat microbial communities from Octopus Spring, Yellowstone National Park, Wyoming, United States - 20090730_OS65 ... | reverse complement strand
TTTCACTGGAGTTGCCCATGAACCGGTGGTTCACCACAGCGGATGAAAATGCCGCACCCGGTGGCATAACTGGGTTTGTGGGCGCATTTTCACTGGAGGTCGAAAAGCAGGTCGAAGTTGTGAAGGAAGTCGAGGTGACGCCAACCCTTCCGCCCGCCATCGTCACCCCGCAGGGCCGCGAGTTGCCGGCTGACGCCGCGGCGCTCAACCGCCAGGTCTACCGCGAAAGCGGCGCCGAGCCGAAACACCTGGACTGCGCCCGCAGCGTGTATGACGGCAACATGGCGCTGAACAAAGGCGTCGAACCGATGTTGCGGCGCGACCAGAACCAGAAGCTTGTCCCGGCCATTGCCGAGTCGTGGACTCCCGGCCCCGAAAACGCCTACTGGGACTTCAAGCTGCGCGAGGGCGTCAAATGGAGCGACGGCACGCCGCTTACCCCGGACGACTGGATCTACACCCTGAAGCACATCTCCGATCCGAAGCTGGCCAATCCCTGGGTGTGGTACTACTACGACATCAGGGGCATCAAGGCCCACTTCGAGGGCACGGCAGGACCAGAGACCATTGGCGTGGAGAAGATCGACGACCGGACTGTTCGCATCCACGGCGAGGCGCCGATTCCCCATCTGCCCGGCCTGATGGCATATCAGAACGCTGTGCCGGTGCCCAGGCACGTGGCCGAAGCTAACCCAGAGCACTGGGCCGACTCGCCCAGCACCTACGTGTCGTGCGGCCAATGGATTCCGGTGGCCTGGGATCACAACATCCGTATTGCGTGGGAGATCAACCCCAATTACAACGGGCCGCACAAGCCGGGCTTCCAACGCATCGTCACCAAGTTGACTTCGCCCGGCTTCAATAACTGGCTGAATGCAGAGATCGACTTTGTCGGCGGCCTGGATATCGCCACGCTGTCGTTTGTGCGAGCCGACCCGAAACTCAACGCGTTGTTGCACTTCTACAACAACTTCCAGTCTGAGTATCTGGCCTTCGACACGATGAATCCGCCGTTAGACAACGTGAACCTGCGCAAGGCGCTGATTCACTCGATTGACCGCGAGACCATGTGCTACCGGGTCATGGCCGGCACCTACGTGCCTGGGTACTCTATGCTCCCGCCGGGGTTCCCTGGCTACAACCCTGAACTGAAGGCGGCGCAGGCCTACGACGTGCAAAAGGCGAAAGAATACCTGTCGGCTGCGGGCTATCCAGACGGCAAGGACGCCAGCGGCAATCAGTTGACGCTGACCATGTACGCCAACGCCCGCGACGCGCGCATGGAGTTCGTCAAGGAACAGTGGGAGACCAATTTGGGCATCGCGGTCGATCTGCGACTCGTCGAAGGGAGCGTATGGGGCCAGATGCGCGCGAACCACGAGATGCAGATCTACAAGGGGCCTTACGAGTACGACTATCTCGATCCTGCCAACATGCTCACCATGTTGTGGAAGAGCACCAGTGAGAAGGGGTCCCCGCGTCATGCCTGGAAGAACGACAAGTTCGACCGGCTGGTCACCGACGCGCCCAAGGAAACTGACGAAGCCAAGCGGATTGCCATGTACCAGGAAGCCGAAAAGGTGCTGGTGGATGAGGACCCGGCCGCTGCCTTCATCACGCACCAGGTCATGTTCCAGATCTGGTGGCCGTACCTGACCGGCATCCCGGCAGATGACTTCGGCAACGTGGTCTGGCGCGGTTTGGACATCACGCTGTTCCAGGCGTACATGCGCAACGACGAAAATGAGTGGCGCAAAGGCGCCTTGGAGTAGGCAACTGACAGGCCGGCCACGGTCTGGTCATTCGTAGCGCCGAACCTGCGAGGCTGTCGCCATCAGCCTCGCAGGTTTCGCACTGTGGCATCTCATGGGCAGACTACTGTTGGATGTCCGCAGGCTGCGGACCGAGTTCGTCCTCGGGCACGCCGTGGTGCACGCCGTCAATGACGTGTCGTTCATGCTCGAGCAGGGCGAGGTTCTGGGTATCGTTGGCGAATCCGGCTGCGGCAAAAGCGTGACTGCCCTCTCGATCATGCGCCTGCTCGAAGGCACAACCGGGCGCATCGTGAGCGGCGAAGTGCTGTTCTACGATGAAGGCCGGGCGATTAACCTGGCCGCACTGTCGCGCGAGGAAGTGCAGCATGTGCGCGGCAACAAGATCTCGATGATCTTTCAGGATCCCTTGACCTCGCTGAATCCTGTGCTGACGGTTGGTTTTCAGTTGATGGAGCCGCTCAAGTTGCACAGTCGCATGTCCAACAGCCAGGCGCGCGACGAGGCGATTCGCCTGCTCGACCGCGTGGGTATCCCTGAGCCGGCGCTGCGGCTGGCCGACTACCCGCACCACTTCTCCGGCGGCATGCGTCAGCGCGTCATGATCGCCATGGCCGCCGCATGTCGCCCCAGGCTGTTGATCGCAGATGAGCCGACTACGGCGCTGGATGTGACGATTCAGGCGCAGATTCTCGATCTGATCCGGGAGCTTCGCCGCGCCTTTGGGACGGCGGTCATTATCATCACACACGATCTGGGCGTGATTGCCGAAATGGCCGACCAGGTTGCAGTCATGTATGCCGGCCATATCGTCGAGAAGGGGCCGGTGCATGGCATCTTCAACGCGCCGCAGCATCCATATACCCGCGCGCTCGTGCACTCCATCCCGCGACTGCGCGACTGGCCCGACCGATTGGCAACCATCGAAGGCGCGCCGCCGAGCCTGACCCAGATTCCGCCAGGCTGCGCGTTCGAGCCGCGCTGCAAACATCGTGTGCCGCAGTGCGCTTTCGAGCGCCCAAAGCTTGTCGAAATCGCGCCGGCGCACGAGTGCGCGTGCTGGGTGGCGCAGGAAGGAGGGATCGAATGACCGCCCCCGCGAGTTCGGCCAATGGCTCGTCGGCGCCCCTGCTGGAGACAGTCGATCTCGTCAAGAGTTTCCCCGTGCGCCGGGGACTGTTGGGCCGGCGATACTGGTTGCGCGCCGTCGATCGCGTCAGCTTGGCGATTCAGAGGGGCGAGACACTCGGGCTGGTGGGCGAATCCGGCTGCGGCAAGTCCACGCTCGGTCTGACCCTCATGCTGCTCTATCAGCCGACCAGCGGGCAGATTCGCTTCGATGGCCGCAATCTGGACGGCAGCAACTCGGCTGAACTGCGCAGGATTCGCCGCGAGATGCAGATGATCTTTCAGGACCCTCTGGCATCGCTCGATCCCAGGCTGACGGTCGAGCAAATCATTCAGGAGCCGCTCGACATTCACCAGGTCGGCACGCTCGCACAGCGGTCAGCCGAAGTGCACCGGCTGCTGGATATCGTCGGCTTGCCCAGCGACGCGGCCACGCGCTTCCCGGCAGAGTTCTCCGGCGGTCAGCAACAGCGCATCGGCATCGCCCGCGCGCTGGCCTTGCGCCCGAAACTGCTCATCTGTGACGAGCCGGTATCGTCGCTGGATGTGTCGGTGCAGGCGCAGATCCTGAACCTGTTGCGTGACTTGCAGGCCGAATTTGGCCTCACCTACATCTTCATTTCGCACAATATCGCTGTCACCGGCTTTATGAGCCGGCGCATCGGCGTGATGTATCTGGGCCAGATCATGGAGATCGGGCCGAGCCGGGTCATCGTCAACGAACCGCGCCACCCTTACACCCAGGCGTTGCTGGCGGCGGTGCCGGAACCCGACCCCGACGCGCGCAGCGACAAGCGGGTTCTCAAGGGCGACGTGCCCAGCCCGATCGATCGCCCGTCGGGCTGCCCGTTTCGAACGCGCTGTCCGCTGGCGCAGAAGCGGTGCAACGACGAGGAGCCCCGGCTGCGCGAAATCGGCCCCGATCACCATGCGGCGTGCCACTTTGTGTAAGGGGAGCCTGGCGCGTTGTGCGCCCCCTTCCCGCTGTTGCGCAGGAGCGCCTTTGGCATGATTCGCTATCTCTTGACCCGTCTGGCCGGCCTCGTCGGCGTTCTGTTGGCCGTGTCGGCTTTCACCTTTGTTCTGATGCATTCGATTCCTGGCGGGCCGTTTGACGCCCAGGCATTGGCTCAGAACAAAATGCTTCCCACCGAGGTGATTGTCACCCTGAACGCCAAGTACGGCCTGGACAAGCCATTGCTCGAGCAATACCTGATCTACATGTCCAACGCCGTGCGCCTGGACTTTGGCTATTCTTTCACCAGCCAGACCCGCACCGTGAATCAGATCATTGCTGACCAGTGGCCATATTCCATCCAGCTCGGCCTGCTCACCCTTGCATTTTCGCTGGTGGTTGGGTTGGGCCTGGGTTTGGGCGCGGCCATCAAGCAGGGTGGTTGGCTGGACTATCTGGGCACGGCGGTGTCGGTGTTTTGCATGGTCATGCCCGGCTTTGTGTTGGCCGTGCTGCTCCAGTTTATCTTTGCCGTGAGGCTGAACTGGTTGCCCACTGGCGGCTGGGATAAGCCGGACACCTGGGTTCTGCCGGTGCTGTCCAACTCGTTGGGGCCGATCCTCACGCTGCAGCGGTTTGCCAAGTCCAGCATGATGGACGCCATGCGCGCCAACTTTGTGCGCACGGCCCGCGCGAAGGGATTGAGCGAGCGGCGCGTCATGCTCGTGCACGTGCTCAAAAACGCGCTCAGCCCGATCGTGACGGTGGGCGGGCCAATGGCGGCCAGCCTGGTCATCGGCTCATTCTTCATCGAGCGTATCTTCCTGATCCCCGGCATTGGCTTCTATTGGGTCAACGCCATCCAGAACCGCGATTACCCGATGATTATGGCTTCCACGTTGATCTGGACGGCGCTGATCAGCGTGACCTTTCTGCTCACCGATCTGGCTTATGCGCTGATCGACCCGCGCGTCACGTTTGTGAAGGAGTTGCCCATGAACCGGTGGTTCACCACAGCGGATGAAAATGCCGCACCCGGTGGCATGACCGGGCTTGTGGGCGCATTTTCACTGGAGAGCTAGCATGGCGGCAGTGTCCTCTGTTGCAACGAGAGCTGTTGCGCGCAGGCCGTCCACGGTGTCTATCGTATGGCGCCGGCTGCGGCGCAATCGATCGGCGATGATCGCGCTGGCTTTCATCCTGTTTCAGATCGCTGTCGCCATCGGTGCGCCGCTGATCGCGCCCTACGATCCAGTCAAAGGCATTTACGAGGATGTTTGGCAGTTTCCAAATCCCAGGCACCTATTGGGCACCGACGACCTGGGGCGCGACGTGCTCAGCCGGATCATTTACGGGGCGCGCATTTCGTATGGCATCGGCATTCTGAGCCAGATCGTGATCGTCGTCATCGGTCTGCCCATCGGGGCGCTGGCCGGCCTGATCGGCGGCTGGTTCGACTATCTGATCATGCGCATTATCGACGTGCTGTCGTCTTTGCCGATGATCATGATCTACATTCTTCTGCTGATCGCGATTGGCCCCGGCTTTGGCAACATGATTCTGGCGATGGCGCTCACCGGCTGGATCGGGGTGGCGCGCCTAGTGCGCGGCCAGGTGTTGTCTCTCAAGCAGGCCGATTACGTGCGCGCCGCCCGGGCTATGGGCGGCAATACCCGGCACATCATCACCACGCACCTGGTGCGCAATTCGCTAACGCCGGTGATCGTGTCGATGGCGCTGGGTGTGCCGGGCGCCATGTTTGCCGAGGCAGGATTGAGTTTCTTTGGTCTGGGCATTGCGCCGCCCGACCCGTCGTGGGGCCAGATGATCGGCCTGTACCAGCAGTTTATCCAGACCTTCTGGCACCTGACGGTCTTCCCTGCGCTAACGCTGGCAGTGACCATGCTGGCCTGGGTGGCGTTGGGCGAAGGGTTGCAAAAGGCGCTCGACCCGTCCATCCGATCCTGAATCACTGTTGACATTGACGTTGACTCGATGAAGCGCCCCGCTGTCATTCTTCAACCCCATACCGGCCGGTATTTGCTGCGCGGCCTGGACGTGATTGCCAATGCTTTGCGCCCCACGCTTGGGCCGCTGCCGCGCAGTGTGGCTTTGCAGCCAACCCCAAATCGCGCGCCAGAGTTGCTGTGCGAGGGGGCGAGGATTGCGCGATGCATCGACACGATCGGCGATGGACCGGCTGACGCCGGCGCCATGCTGTTGCGCAGCGCGCTGCGTCAGATGGCAGAGCGTGTGGGCGACGGGGCTGCAACTACAGCAGTGCTCGCCCAAGCGATGGCGCACCATGCCCATCGGCTGATGACCGCCGGGGCCAGCCCAATGCGGATGCAACAGGGCATCCATCTGGCTGCCGCTGCCGCTGTCAGCGCGCTTCGCGCTCAGTCGTTTGCTGTCGCCGGCAAGACTGATTTGACCCGGGCCGCGCAGTCGTTCTGCGGCGACAATGAACTGGCGCGCATCCTCGGCGAGGTCTATAGCGTCGTGGGGTCGGAGGGCGATGTTGACATCCAGGCCGCCAACGGACGCGTTGTAGAACGATCCTACGTGGAAGGCGCGTGCTGGCGCACGAGCGGCTGGTTATCGCCGGCTTTCGTCGAGCCGGGCGCGCGCCACGCCATCTTGCAGGATGCCGCAGTGGCGCTGATCGACGGCTGGGTGATGAAGACCGACGGCCTTGGCCGCATCATCGATCAGGCCCTGGGAATGGGATATCGCTCCATCTGTGTGGTCTGCCTGGGCATGTCCGAGGTGAACCGGGGCATTCTGGCGCACAACCACAACAAAGGAAACTACCGTTTCCTGCCCATTCAAACCCCTTACCATTCCACCGATCGCGAGCACATGCTGGAGGACATCGCTGTGCTGACCGGCGCCCAGGTGCTTGGCGGCAGCTTCGAGCCGATTCTGGACGGGTTCACGCCGAATATGATCGGCGCGACGCGCCGCGTTTGGGCCGAGGCGTCTCAGTGTGGATTCGTTGGCGGCCAGGGTGACCCGAAGGCGTTGCGCGCCCACATCAGCAGATTGCGCAAGTGGCTTGCGTTGACCAACGACAAACAAGAGCAGGAGCGGCTGCGCAAGCGATTGGGCCGCTTGATGGGCGGCACGGCGGTTGTGCAGGTTGGCGCGCCAACGGAGACTGAGCGAAAAGTGCGTCAGGCCATGGCCGAGCGATGCGCGCGTTATCTGCGCTCTGTGGTTGGCGGCGGCATGGCACCCGGCGGCGGCGCAGCCTACCTGGCCTGCCAGCGCGCCCTGACGGGTCTCGCAAGCGAAGACGACGATGTGGCCGCCGGCATCGACTGCGTCCGGCGCGCTCTGGAGGAACCAATGCGCGCCATCGCCGGCAACGCCGGCGCCGATCCCACAGTGACGGTGTCGCGGGCGAGAGCCTGCGGCGACGGCTTCGGCCTCGATGCGCGAACCGGACAGATCGTGGAGATGCGCCGGCACGGCATTCTCGACAGCGTCGAAGTGCTCGAGCAGGCGCTGCGCACCGCGGCCAGTGTGTCCTCCATGCTCTTGAGCACCGATGTGATTGTGCGACGCCGCAAGCCGCCGGTCGATATCGACGGTTGGGCTGAATCCTGACCGGCGCGGGATGCGACACCCGACCGGCTATTCACTTCACCTGACCCAAAGAAAAGCCTATGCCAGACCCGACTCCTGACTATTTGCCATGCAATGTGGTTCGCCCCGCTTTTCCCGCGCTCCAGGACACGGTTTACCTCAACGTCGGCACGTATGGGCTGATGCCCGATCCGGCCTTGCGGCAGTTTCAGGAATGGCAGGCCGAGTTCGAGCAGCGCGGCGTAGCGTCGCGCGTCAACATCGGCGCAAAAGCCCAGGCGGCGCGCGAGCGCATTGCAGCTTTGCTGAAAGTCGCGCCCGCAGAAATCGCCTTTACCCGCAACGCCACCGACGGCATCAATCTGACGCTGGCCGGCATGGACTGGCAGCCGGGCGATGAAGTCATCACGACCGATGAAGAACATGAAGCCATGGCGCACCCGTTGCTCCACTTGCAGCGCGCGCGGCATTAAGGTTCACTTCATCGATGTGTCGCCGCATCCCGCCGTCATGCTGGCGCGGATCGAAGCGGTGGCGTCGCCGCGTACGCGGCTGGTCGCCATGAGCCATGTGACGTGCGAGACGGGAACGCGACTGCCCGCGCGCGAGATTTGCGACTGGGCGCGCAATCGCGGCATATGGTCGTTGTTCGATGGCGCCCAGGCGTTCGGCGCCTTCGCCGTGGATGTGCCCAGCCTCGGCTGCGACTTCTACACGACCAACGGCCACAAGTGGTTCGGCGGCCCCAAAGGCACGGGCATTTTCTGGGGGCGCAAAGACCGGCTGGTGGAGCTGTCGCCGGCCCATGTCGGCGCGGGGTCGCTGGAGCGGGCCGACATTGCCGCAGGCGTGGCCGATCTCTGGCAGACGGCGGCGCGCTTTGAGTTCGGCACGCGCGCCCACGCGCTATACGCCGGCCTGAATGGCAGCCTCGACTGGTTCGAATCGCTGGGGTGGGACGCCGTATACCGGCATGTCGCGGCGCTCAATCAATATCTCAAGGCGCAGATTATGCGCCGGCCTCATTTGGAACTGCTGACACCGCAAGCGCCGGATGCGTCGTCGGGCCTGGTGAGTTTCGTTGTGCGGGGGCATTCAGCGGGTGATGTGAGCCGGCGCCTGCGCGAGCGGCACATTGTGGTGCGCGTGATCCCCCACTTCAACGCCATCCGCATCTCCACCGCGCATTTCAACTGCGCGTGCGATATCGACGAGTTGATGAGCGCCATCGACGGCCTGTGAGCAACGACAAGAGGTGCGGTGTCAATATGGAAATCATCTGCGCGTCGATCTGCTATCGCGGCTATGCGCCGGACGAAATCGCCGCTACGTTTGAGATGGCGCCCGGCATCGGCTATCGGCTGATGGAGATTCATGGCCCGAAAGTGTGGAGTCCCGAAGCCGTTGCTGTTTTCGATCTGCCGGCGATCAAGGCCGGCCTGGCGAGGTCGGGCATGCGCTGCGCCGGCATCTACTCGCCGGGGTGGGGCGGCCAGGATGCGCAACAGGTCGCGGCTCATGCCGGCGCCATTGCCGCTTGTGTCGGCTTCGCCGATGCGCTGGGCGCGCGCCACGTGACCTCTACCGGCGCTGAGCGTCGTGACAGCCCCGGCGCGCTGGACCGCGTCATCGCCTGTGCCCGCAACGTTCTGCAACGCATGCCGGCCGGCAGTCCGGTCAAGCTGGCGCTCGAACCGCACTTCGGCAACGCGCTGGAACAGCCCGATGATTTTGCGCGGATTCTCGATGCCATCCCCGACCCGCGCCTGGGCGTGTGCGTGGACACCGGGCACTTTCACGCCGCCGGCGTGGATACGGTGGAGTTCATTCGCCGGTTTGCTCCGCGCATCGTCAACGTGCACTTGAAAGATCATCGCGGCGCTGTTTCGGTTGGCATTGGGCGTGGCGAGATCGACCTGCCCGCCGAGATTGCGGCGCTGCGCGAAGCTGGCTATCAGGCTGATCTGACTGTGGAGTTGGAAGTCGAAGATCCGCGCAATCTGCCGCGCTACACCGAAGAGGCGTATATCTATCTGAGTGGCATGCTGGGCCGGAAACTGTAGGGCAGGCCAGAGGGCCTGCCCGCAAGGAGTTCAATGACGCACATTCGCATTGCCTGCCAGACCTACACCTGGGAAATGCTTGGCGCCGGCTGGAAGGGCCGCATCGACGATTTGCTGGACTGGATTGCCGAGGCCGGCTACGACGGCATCGAGATCACCAACACCATGATCGGCGAATACCGCGATCAGCCGCAAGCTTTTGCCGAGGCGCTGGCCGCGCGCAATCTGGCGCTGGCTGCGTTCGCCTATAGCGCGCCCAGCGGCTTCACCGATCCGGCGACGTGGGAGGCCGACATCGCCGGCGCGCAACAAGCCGTTGAGTTTGCGCGTCATTTCCCGGAGCCGCGTCTGGGGCTGGGCGGCGCGGCGCATCCCAGCCGCGACAATGCTCTGGCGAAGCTGGATCAAGCCATCCGCTTCTACAACGAGGCGGGTCGCCTGGGCCGGCAAGCCGGCGTGTCGGTCAATGTGCATCCGCACTCGCATCATGGCTCGTTGCTGGAAAGCGCGGCCGAATACAGGTATTTGATGGCCGGCCTTGATCCGCGCTGGGCGAGTCTGGGGCCGGACACAGGCCACATCGTGCGCGGCGGGCAGGACCTGTTGACGTGTTTGCGCCGGCATCTGCCGCGCATCACCCATCTGCACTTGAAGGATGTGACTGCCGCGCGGTCGTGGGCGCCGTTGGGAGACGGTGTGTGCGACTTTCCGGCGGTCATGGCGTTGTTGGAAGAATCTGGCTATCGCGGTTGGGTGGTGGCGGAAGAGGAGTCGGAAGACGCCCGGCGCGACGGCGTTGCGGCCATTCGCAAGAACCGCGCTTATCTGCGCGCCATCGGCTATTACTGAGTCTTGACAAGACAATGTCGTGTGTGTCAAAATAGGCCGCATGAGAATAAAAGGGTCAAATGCAGTTGCTGATGCACGACGCGCGCGCGGCCTGGCCTTGTTAAGCGAAGGAAAGACATGCGCTCAGGCAGCCTCTCAGGTTGGAGTGAGCATACGCACCGTCCAGCGGTGGCGACAGGAGGAGCGCGCGGATGCAATCCGCACCGGCGGACGTCGGGAGCGCCGCAAGGCTGGCCGCGCTTGCTGGCTGACCAGCCGGCAATTGCAGCAACTGGAGCGCGCCTTGAAGCGCGGCGCAGTTGCGCAGGGCTATGCCGAAGACTACT
>Ga0308417_1003115_pt1 | contig 10687 bp, 7 predicted proteins | sample HotsprSampleOS65_FD_203528 | JGI IMG/M metagenome (GOLD analysis project Ga0308417, IMG submission 203528) | Hot spring phototrophic mat microbial communities from Octopus Spring, Yellowstone National Park, Wyoming, United States - 20090730_OS65 ... | reverse complement strand
TCGCTGCGTTGGAGGACGATGCGCTGGCCAGCGCGGATATCCTGGGCATCGGCGCGCCGGTTGGGGCCGGCGTGGCCACGCTGGGCACACAGGTGCGCAAATCCGGTCGCACCACCGGCCTGACCACCGGTGTGATCGAGCAGATCGATGTGTCGGTCAGGATCGACTTCAATGGGCCGGCGGCCACCTTCACCGAACAACTGCTCGCCGGCGCTATGAGCGCGCCGGGCGATTCCGGCTCGGTCGTGATGGACCTGCAGGGCAATGTGATCGGGTTGCTCTTCGCCGGGTCTGCCACAACCACCGTGATCACGCCGATCCAGCTTGTGCTCAGCGCGCTGCGGGTCGAGGTGGTGGCCGGCTGAGCGTCGCGTCCGCGTGTTCAGCGCATCCCGTGGTTTTCTCCGGAGGGAACATGCAACTCACAACAGTCAGAATTGAGAAACCAGACGCGATCAACTTCATTCTGGGACAGAGCCACTTCATCAAGACGGTCGAAGACCTGCACGAAGCGATGGTCAGCGCCGTGCCAGGCATCCGCTTTGGGCTGGCCTTCTGCGAGGCATCCGGCAAGTGCCTGATCCGCTCGACCGGCACAGACCCGGCCATGATCGAACTGGCGCGCGCCAACGCGCAGCGCATTGCTGCCGGCCACACCTTCATCGTTTTTCTCGGCGAGGGCTTTTATCCCATCAACGTGCTGAATGCGGTGAAAGCGACGCCTGAAGTGTGCCGGGTGTTCTGCGCCACGGCCAACCCCACTGAGGTCATCGTGGCCGAAACCGCGCAGGGGCGGGGCGTTCTGGGCGTGATCGACGGCGCCGCGCCCCGGGGCCTCGAATCGGAATCGGATGTCGCCTGGCGCAAAGCGTTCCTGCGCCAGATTGGCTACAAACTGTAGGTGAATCAGATGATCGTCGTGCACGTGCATGTTCATGTCAAACCCGACTGCATCGAGGCGTTCAAGCGGGCGACTGTCGAGAACGCCCGCCACAGTGCGCAGGAGCCGGGCATCGCCCGCTTCGACGTGTTGCAGCAGGCCGATGATCCGGCGCGCTTCATTCTGGTCGAGGTGTATCGCACGGCCGACGCGCCGGCCAGACACAAGGAGACGGCGCACTACGCAACCTGGCGCGACACCGTGGCGGATATGATGGCCGAGCCGCGCCACAGCGCGAAATTCGCCAACGTCTTCCCCGACGACGCCGGCTGGTGAGTGGTTGTCAATCATCGATCGCCAGATGTCATTGCCAGAGGAGATGTCATGTCTGCGCCAGTTGTAACGACTGATCCGGCGCCGGGTGTGAGCAGAAAGGCGGCCACCCCAGGCAGCCGTCCCGCGCTTCCGCCATTGCAGAGCGGCGATCGGTTGACCCGCCGCGAATTTGAGCGTCGCTATGAAGCTATGCCCACCGTCAAGCAGGCGGAACTCATCGAAGGAGTCGTTTTCATGTCGTCACCCCTCTTTGAAGCATCGCATGGTCAACCACAGGCGCATGCGCTGGTGTGGCTGGGTGTCTATAAGGCAGCCACGCCTGGCCTGCGCATTGCCGATAACACCAGTCTGCGCCTGGACAACGACAACGAGTATCAGCCCGATGCCATCCTGCGCATCGATGAACGGCTGGGCGGCAGGTCGCGCATTGCGGCCGATCAGTATCTCGAAGGCGCGCCGGAACTGATCTTCGAGGTGGCAGCCAGCAGCGCTTCTGTCGATCTGTACGACAAGTTTCGCGTCTATCGGCGGGTCGGGGTGCAGGAATACATCGTCTGGCAGGTCTATGACCAACGTATCAACTGGTGGGAGTTGGTCGATGGCGAATATGCGCCGCTGGCGGCAGACGAGCAAGGCATTGTCCGCAGCAGCGTTTTCCCCGGCCTGTGGTTGAATGTGTCAGCTATGCTGAACGATGATTTGAAGGCAGTGCTCGAGACGTTGCAACAGGGGATTGCCAGCGCTGAACATGCCGCTTTCGTCACCCGCCTGGCTGCAATATGATCTGGCGCTGTGCCATCAATCGTCAATTCACTATGGTTAGCTTTGAATTTTCCACTGCGGCGCGCATCGTGTTTGGCGCGGGCGCGGTCAAACAGGCCGGCGCACTTGCCGCCGCCATGGGCCAGCGCGCCCTGGTCGCCAATGGTTGCGCGCCAGAGCAGGCGACGCCGCTGCTGCAATCACTTTCCGCGAGCGGCGTGTCCTTCGACTTGTTTCCGGTCGCCGGCGAGCCGACGACAGACTCGATCGTTGCCGGCGTGTTGCGCGCGCGGGCCGAGAATTGCGACATGGTCATCGGCTTTGGCGGCGGCAGCGCCGTGGATGCTGGCAAGGCCATCGCTGCCATGCTGAACAACCCCGGCGAGTTGCTCGACTATCTGGAAGTCATCGGCAAAGGCAAGTCGATCCAGTATCCATCGGCGCCATGCATGGCCGTGCCGACCACCGCCGGCACCGGCGCTGAAGTGACGCGCAACGCGGTGCTGGCCTCGCCTGCGCACCAGGTCAAAGTGAGCCTGCGCAGTCCGCACCTGCTGCCGAAGGTGGCGCTGGTCGATCCGGAATTGACCCTGTCGCTGCCGCCGGCGGTGACGGCCAGCACCGGCATGGATGCGCTGGCGCAGTTGATCGAGCCGTTTGTGTGCAACCGCGCCAACCCGATGACCGACGCTTTCTGCCGCGAAGGGATGCCGCGCGCTGCGCGCTCGTTGCGGCGCGCATTCGAACAAGGCGACGACATGGCCGCGCGTGAAGACATGTCGCTCGCCAGCCTGCTGGGTGGGTTGGCGCTGGCGAATGCCGGCCTGGGCGCGGTGCACGGCTTTGCCGGGCCGATTGGCGGCATGTTTCATGCGCCGCATGGGGCGGTGTGCGCCATTCTGTTGCCGCCGGTTATGGCGGTGAACGTGCGCGCCTTGCGCGAGCGGCAGCCGGACAGTCCGGCGCTGAGGCGCTACGACGAGGTTGCCGTGATGCTCACCGGCAACCCCAATGCGACTGCCGCCGACGCGGTCGCCTGGGTGCAGGCATTGTGCCAGGCGCTGCGCATTCCCCCGCTGAGCGCGTATGGCGTCGAGCCGGCGCATGTCGATGAGCTGGTCGATAAGTCTGCCGTGGCCAGCAGCATGAAGCCGAACCCGATCCCATTGACCCGGCACGAACTGCGCGAAATTCTGATGCAGGCGCTGTAGGCTGGAGGAGTGCGCGCAGCCGGCGCAACCGACCGTATGACAATGCAGTTGAACCTGCTCAACCGGTTGCGCCTTTTCCATCCCGGAGGCGCCGGCATGCGTCTGCCAGCGTCCAGGATTGGCCGTGAGCGCATTCGGCCTCATAGCCGGCCTGTCTCAGCGCAGCCAGCAGCGCCTTGCGCGTGGCGGCGCGAGACGCGCCCTCGGCGGCGGGCGCCGGCGCGCCGATCGCCTCGCGCACCGCCTGGGCTGCCCCGAACAGCCGCGCCGCCGTCACTGGTTGAGAGCAGGCCAGCGCGCCGGCCAGTCCTTCCAGCGCAAAGGCGGCCCGGCGCTTGTCGCCAATGGCCTGGCTCAATTGCAGCGCCTGGGTGAAGTGTTCAGCGGCGCGCGCGGGGCGCTGATTGTCCAGGTGTGTCATGCCCAGCGTCGCCTGCGCCAGCGCCATGCCAACCCGATCCCCCAGTTCCTCGAACAAGGCCAGGCTTTGCTGGAGGGTGGCCAGGGCGCGCTGTGCGTCGCCCAGCTTGTGCAACGCCGCGCCCAGCGTGTCCAGAGAATAGGCCAGGCCGGCTCGATTGCCCAGTTCCTGGTTGAGGGCGGCGGCGCGTTCGCTCAACTGCCCGGCCTGGACAAAATCCGCTTGCCAGTACGCCACGATGCTCAGGTAGAGCAGCGACTGGGCGACGCCGCGCCGGTTGCCGGCCCGCTGATGCAGCCGCAGGCTTTCCTGGTGATAGGCCCGGGCGCGCTCATACTGCCCCATGTCTTTGGCGGTCAACCCCAGATCATTCAGCGCAAGCGCCATTTCATACGCGCTGCCGGCTGAGCGGAACAGCGCCAGGCTCTCAGCCAGACAGGCGTCGGCGCGGGCATAGTCGCTTTGCAGCAGCGCCACACTGCCCAGGTTGCGCAAGGCGCGCGCCGCCCCCAGTCGATCACCGAGGCGTTGGAAGGCGTCGAGCGCCAGGCGCGAGAGCGCGACAGACTCAGCATGATCGCCCTGTTGCCATGCGAAGAATCCGGCGGCGCAGCGCGCGCGCGCCAGCGCCGCCGGCGTCAGATTGCCTTCCTCTGCGCCGCGCAGCAGGCGCGTCAGCCACAGACGCGCTTCAGACACATGCCCGCGCGCGTAGAGATACCACTGCAAGGCCGTCACGATCTCGACGCCTGCGGCGCAGTCGTGCGCTGCGCACCAGTCGATCACAGCGCGCAGGTTGCTCAACTCTTCGTCCAGCCGGTCCAGCCAGACGCGTTGTTGCGGGCCGGACAGGTGCGGTTGCGCCTGGCGGGCCAGCGCCAGGTAGTGCGTTGCCCAGCGCCGGCGCGCGTCCTCGCTCTCGCCCGATTGCGCCAGCCGTTCGCGCGCGTAATCGCGGATCACGTTGAGCATCCTGAAGCGCGGTTCCCCGGCCTGATTCACACTGTGCGTCAGCAGGCTTTTGTCTGCCAGCGATGTCAGCGTGTCCATGACGGGCGACGCGGATTCGGGCAGGCCGAGCGCCGCGCCGGCGGCTTCGGCGCTGAAGCGGTCGGCAAACATCGCCGCCGCCGCCATCAGCCGTTGCTCTTGCGGGGGCAGCAGGTCATAGCTCCACGCGATGGCGCTGCGCAGGGTGTGTTGCCGGCCTGTCTCATGCGGCCCGGACAGGGCCAGACGGTGACTGAGCTGGGTCAGGATGATTTCGGGAGACTGCCATTTGAGCCGGGCGGCCGCCATTTCAATTGCCAGTGGCAGGCCGTCCAGCCAGGCGCAGATGGCGGCCACCGAGTAGGCGTTGCCGGCGTTCAACTCAAAATCGTTGCGCACGGCGCGCGCGCGGTCGATGAACAGGGCCACCGAGGGGTTGAGACGCAATTCCTCAACCGGCGGCAAGTGACGCAGGTCGGGCAACGCAAGCGGCGGCACAACCAGCTCGTGCTCGCCATACACCCGCAGCAGCGCGCGGCTGGTGACGATGATCTTCATCTGGGGCGCGGCTTCCAGCAACGCCTGGACGATGGGCGCCGCCGGCAGGATCTGCTCGAAATTGTCCAGCGCCAGCAACAGACGCTTCGAGCGCGCATAGTTGGTCAGCGCGTCGAGCAGAGAAGGCGCACGCGCGTCGGTCACACCCAGGGCCTGGGCGATCGCCGCCGGCGCTTCAGCGGCGTCGGTCACCGTTCCCAACGCCACAAAGCCGGCCTCGTCGGCGAAGTCGTCTTGCAGCGCGGAGGCAATAGCGATGGCCAGGCGCGTTTTGCCGGCGCCGGGCGCGCCGGTCAAGGTCAACAGGCGAACGTTGGGGTTGCGCAGCAGCGCGACGCCGGCTGCGATTTCCTGCGCGCGCCCCACCAGTGACGTGAGCGGCGCAGGCAGTGTCAGCCGGGGCCGCTCAGACGCTGCCTCGACCCTGGCCGGACTGTCGAATGATACGAGCATCGCCTCGGTCAATGGCGCGCCCCCGCGCGCAAACTGAACGAAAGCCGCGCGCGCCTCAGCCGGCACTCCCAGCGCCGTGGCGATCAGTTCGCTCAGTTGGCGCGACGGCGTCAGCGACCCGGCTTCGATTTTCTTGAGCGCGCTGACCGAGCAGGCAATTTGCCCCGCGAGTTGCTGTTGCGTGAGATCGAGCGTCCTGCGACGGCGCTTGAGCCACACGCCAAAGCCCTGCCCGTCTGCGTTCTGCCTCTTGCCGGTCATGCTGCGATTGTAGCGGGCCGGAGGTGTCCCTTTTTGTGTCCCTGATGGACATTGCCAGGCGCGCAGCAAACCGTTTCAATGGTCAGCGCGCATGAATATCGAGCACCGCGCGCCGCGTCAGGCGCAGTCACTTCGGGACTGTTCGGACAGACTTGATCGGCGATCCGATCAGCTGGCTGCTGCGCCGGGAGAACCGCCGGTCACGCTGGTTGATTTTGCCCGCATGGCAGCGGTGTTGAACACCGGCGAGCGCAGCCTTGAAGCAGTGTTCGCCCGCTTTGGGATCGATCAGGAGAGCTGGGCGCGCATCGCAGGGTACTGGACGCAGGCGATTGTGGGTGATGCGGAGATCGGCGCGCAGTTCTCGATGTTGTTGCAGCAGGAAATGAATCGTCTGCTGAACGCCAATCGCGCCGGGATTTGAACGGCAGCGGCGGGTGAGTGGCGGCGCTGGATCGTGGGATGTTGTGTGAGGAGTTCGGGATGGCGTTTTCAATCTGGCAACGCGTGAGATGTGCGATTGACAAGTGGGGGCGTGAGCGGAACGGCGCGCTGAGGTGGGTTGTGTGGGTGACGCTGGGGGCGCTGCTGGTCGCCGGCCTGGGCGCGGGCGCTCTGTTTCGGCCGGCTGCGGCTCTGAGCCTGTCGGCTGAGGCAGCTTTGCAGGCGGCGTTGCAGCGCGTGGCAGAGGCAGGCGCCTATCGCGTTTCCATCGACATCCAGCAGACCACGTATTCATCGGCGCCTGATATTTTGGCCGGCGCGATGCCGGGCGCGATGCCGGGCGCGATGCCGGGCGCGATGCCGGGCGAGTTTGCCCAGTTTCACATCGACAGTCTGGTGAGCGGGGACGGCAACGCCCGGCTCACCCTTCAGCCGGGGCGCGTTTCGCCGCGCCTTGCGCTTCAGACCACGCAACCCCAGGATATGCTGATCGCCGGCGACCGGTTCTATGCGCGCGCAGGCGACCGCTGGGTCGAGCAGACCAGCGCCTCGGCCGCGCCCGGCGTCAACAGCGATGGCCTGCTGTTGCTCTCAGCCGCCCGCAACGTCCACTGGCTCGACGAGGCCGACACGCTGGCCGGGCGCTATCAACGCATCGGGTTCACCCTGGCCACGCGCGATGTGTTGCGCCAGATGCGCAGCGCCGGCGACATGCTGCTGGCCGAGGCCGGCGGGTTGTGCTTTGACGGCCTGATGGGATCGATCTGTCGCCGTTCAGCCGTTCCGGCGAACTGGGCGGGGTGGGGGACTATTACGACTGGAACGATCCCTACACCGTTGAGAAGAAGCGCAACTACTTCAGCAATCCCGGCGCGAATCTCAATTTCGAGTCGATCGATTCGCTGCCCGGCGCGCCCACGCGCGCCTATCCCTTCTATGTCGAGTTGCAGGTGCGCCCCACGGCCCCGGAACTGCTGCGCGCCGCCTACAAGTCCTCGCTTGTGTGGCCGATCGACACCGAGGCCAATATCCGCAATCTGGGCGAAGGGGCGGAGGCGATTTGGGCGTCGTTGTTTGCCGGCCAGGACATGCGCACTTCGGGCCGGCTCCAGGTTGTGCCGTTTCTTCAGGTCGGGATTCAGCAGAGCGATTTGCCGTCGTGGGACGCCATGCGCATGTACGGCATCACCGCCACCAAAGAAACGACGTGCAGCGTGAACTGCGTGTATCAGATGATCCTGCCGTTGACGCCGGTGGGGCGCAACGGCCAGGTGTTCGCGTTGCAGACCAAAGTGCTGCACGATTTTCTGACCGGCGACACCAACCTGTTTCGCCGCTGGCGCGACGTGCGGCTGAAGTGGGCTGTGCAGGGCGAGGTGTTGCGCGCCAACGAGCAGGGCAACTACCGGCCCGGCCCCGGCGGCAGCCACGGCATCATCGTGTACGACACGCCGTATATCATCACCGGCCTGCAAACGCAGCGCCAGGCCGGCGCCGAGATGTTTGTGGCCGGCGCGTATCAGGCCGCCGGCCAGTTGTTCGACGACGGCCCGATCAGCCTCTTGCGCGCCGGCATGGAAGCGCAATTTCTGTCCGGCCGGTTGACGCTCGGGCAGATCGGCGACCGCTTCAACAGCCTGAACGCCACGCCGTCGGCCAGCTACACCCAGACCTGGGGCATCACGCACACCTACGGCATTCTGTACGGCGGGCGTCTCTTCTACCCGCATATCGACCTGGCGCTGCTGACCACGATGCAGACCACGACGCGCCAGTTGCTCGAGGCGGTCTATCCGTCGCGCAACGTCTCGCCGACGCTCATCCTGGCGAGCGAGCAGCGCACCTCGACGCTCAACGCTGATGACGTTGCGCCCGACGGCCAGGGCGGGCTGAACAAGCTGGGTGTCAACGGCGCGACCGACATCACGCTCAACACCTGCCTCAAGCCGCTGGTCACCAGCCGCAGCCTGAAGCTGCAAACGTATCGGTATGATCCCAGCGCCGGCGGTTTCGGATTTGACGCTGCGCCAACAGCCGGCTCGGACTCAATCCAAAATCCAGATTCCCAAATCCAAAGCCTCCAACAACTGGGCGACTGGGTTCCGCTCTCGCTCGATGAGGTGTTGGCCAAAGTCGAGCAGGAATTCGCGCAGCGCTTCCCCGAACTTCAGCAGCTCTTCGATCAGGTTCAGGCGGTGTATGCCACCGTTCAGGAGCTTTACAACCAGGCCCTGAACATTCTGAAAATGGCCACCACAGCCTGGCATATCGGCCAGACAGTCGTTCAACGCTTGAGCAATCTCGATCTGTCTGATCTGAGTCTGACGCTGGATGACGTGCAGATGATCGTGCAGTTCCTCGATCAGAACGGCATTCTGCCTTCAGGCTATGCGCAGATCGTGTACGTCCTGCTGGATGTGTTCGAGGCCGGCGGCCCGCTCGCCTGGCTGGAGCAGCAGTTCAACAAAGTGGTCGATTTCGTCGAAGGGCTGACCGAAACGATCGGCAGTTTCTTCGACAACGCGCCCGGCATTTCCGCGCCCAGCGCCCAGGAATTCCTGGAATGGACGCACACCGCCATCAATGTGTTGAATTACCTGGCGACGATCACCGGCTTTCAGTTCCTGGCGGATCTGGCAAAGATTTTGACGCAGGTCATTGAAATCTATAAGCTGGTGCGGCAGATCATCGACGCCGCCATCAATGTCGTCAAGACCATCCAGTCCACCCTGGAAGGGGCCGCTGAGACCGCGCGCGCGCTGCTCGACACGTTGCTGGCCGAGGCCAAAGCGCTGGCCGGCTCGCTAAGCCTGGTCGGCCTGCTCATTCAGATCGGGTTGATCTGGGTGAGCGTGCTGGTCACGCTGCTCAACGGCAACCTTCCGCCACTGATTGTGTCCACTATTGTGGCGCGCGCCATTGTCGAGACGATCATCGCCGTGGCCATCTTTGTGATTGCCACCGTCGTGCCCTTTGGATGGGTGCTTTTGGCAGTGTTTGCCGTCATCAAGGCCATTGAGGCCATCTTCGGCGTCAAGTTCGACCCGATCTCACTTTTCCTGGACTGGTTCTTTGGCATCAAGATCACGCCGTTGTCGTCGTTGCTCACGCACCAGGTCGGCCCGTTGAACTACCTGCCGTTCGACCCGCAGGGCGGGCTGGTGGTGAGCGAGCGGTTCCAGGTCAATATCACTTCGACGGCGTTGCTCATGGGGACGTCGGCTGCGCTCGATAACTCGTGGGCCGGCGTGCGCACCGGCTTCTACTCTGGCGCGTGGTATGCGTTTCAAGTGTGCGTGCAAGATCCCTCGCAGTGGCAGCAGTTCATGGCCGAGTACGCGCCGTTCCAGACCAGTCCGCCCCAGATCAACACCAGCGCCTTGTTCATTTGCTTCAACCTGAAGCTGGCCCAGGACGCGCGCTTGAATGCGCAGGGCACGGAGCTGGAATACACCTGGAAAGTCACGCCCTATTCGCGCAGCCAATCCGGCGCAAAGCAGTGGATCGGCGGCGGCATCTACCAGATGCGGCACGACCGCACCGCCTACGCTGAATACGTCCCCATGCGTCCGCGCATCAACACGTGGACCTATGTCGATGTGAACTTTGGCGTCGGCACGCGCGCCTACGTCTGCTCGCCCTTCCTCGATTTGCAGGGCGAATGTTACGAGATCGGCCAGGGCGGCGAATCGCCGCCGCAGATCACCCGGCTGTATTTCGACATCCTGCCCAATACCGTCTTCGGTATGCTGGGCTGGCCCGACCTGGTCAACACCGCTCGATGTCTGTGTTGAATGCCAGCACCGTGTTCGGGCTGGCGAATGTCACAAGCACCCTCTGGTTTGTGGGCGATGTCAACGGCGACACCTTCGACGATGTGGCGCTCGCGCAGCCCTCGACGCTGACGCAGACCTGGCGCGTTGGTCTGTTCTTTGGCCGGCCCGGCGGCCTGCCGCCGGTCTTGCTGATGTCCGGCGCCAACGTGACCTTCACCGGCGAGACCTCTGGCGCGCCCACTGCGGCGCCGGCCATCGCCGGCAATCTGGATGTCAACGGTGATGGCATTGCCGATCTGGTCATCGGCGACCTGCGCTTTGGTGGCCTGCAAGGCAAAGCCTACGTGGTGTTGGGCCGGCGCGCGCCCGCTGTCGGGTCGGGCGGCTGGCCGGCCACGTTCAGCCTGGCCAATGCCGACTGGCAGTTGACGACAACGACTGCGCGCGGCTTTGGCGCCACGGTGGCCTCAGCCGGCGATGTCGATGGCGATGGCCTGTCCGATATTCTGATCGGCGGATTGTTGGGCGATGGACGCGCCGGCGCGGCCTGGCTCTATCGGGGCCGTGAACTGGGCGCGCCTTCGACTGCGACGAC
>Ga0308417_1003113_pt1 | contig 10691 bp, 9 predicted proteins | sample HotsprSampleOS65_FD_203528 | JGI IMG/M metagenome (GOLD analysis project Ga0308417, IMG submission 203528) | Hot spring phototrophic mat microbial communities from Octopus Spring, Yellowstone National Park, Wyoming, United States - 20090730_OS65 ... | reverse complement strand
GTGGCTGCCGGCCAACCCGCAGTTCCACAACTACCCGCGCCTGCTGGAAGCCGTGCCCATGGGCCAGCTTTACCTCAACAGCCTGATCGTCACGTCGTTCACGGTGGCCGGCGTGCTCTTCACCAGCTCGCTGGCCGGTTTTGCTTTCGCCAAGTACCGCTTCCCCGGCAGGGAAATCCTGTTCTACTGCATCCTGGCCACGATGATGATCCCGTTCTTCGTCACGCTCATCCCGGTGTTCTACATCGTGCGCCAGCTCGGCTGGATCAACACCTATCAGGGGCTGATCGTGCCCAGCCTGACGTCGGCCTACGGCATCTTCCTGATGCGCCAGTTCATCCTGACCATCCCCGACGAGCTGCTGGACGCGGCCCGCATTGACGGCGCGTCAGAGCCGCTGATCTACTTCCGCATCGTCGTCCCGCTGATCATGCCGGCGCTGGCCACGCTGGGGACGTTCACGTTCATCGGCTCGTGGAACGCCTTCTTGTGGCCGCTGCTGATCATCACCGACCGCAGCCTGATGACCGTCCCGCTGGGCCTGAACACGCTGCGCACGTTCGCCGCCGAGGCGCGCAACCTCGACCTGCTGATGGTGGGCACGACGATGTCGGTGCTGCCCACCTTGATCCTGTTTGTGTTCCTGCAGCGCTATTTTATCCGGGGCATTGCCCTCACCGGCTTGAAGGGATAAGGCTGGCGTGGAGATCGAGATCAGACCCTACCGCGGCGGCGACGAGGCCGCCCTGCTGGCCGTCTGGGACGCGGCTATGACGCACGACCGCTTGAGCGCGGATTTGTTCCGCACCCGCGTGCTGCTGGACCCAAATTTCCAGCCGGACAACCTGCCGCTGGCCATCGTGGACGGGCAGGTGGCCGGCTTTGCGCTGGCGCTGACGCGCCAGGTTCCGCTGTTCCTGCAGGGGCTGGAGCCGGAGAAGGCCTGGGTGACAGCCTTCGGCGTGCGCCCGGATTGCCGCCGCCGGGGCGTCGGGCGGGCGCTGTTCAACTATCTGTTCGACAAGCTGCGCGCCGAGGGCCGCCGGCAGCTCGACATCTCGCCGTATGTGCCCAACTACTTCGTCCCCGGCGTGGACGGCGACGCCTACCCCGGCACGCTCGCCTTTCTGGAAAACGCGCTGGGCTTTCGCACGCTCTACCAGGCGATCAGCATGGGGGCCGATCTCACCGGCTTTCAAGTCCCGCCGGAGATCGCGGCGCTGGAGGCCCGGCTGGAGGCTGAACACGGCGTCACGGTGCGCCCGGTCGCGCCCGCCGACCTGCCCGATCTCATGCCGTTCATCGTGCGGCACTTCGGCTGGGACTGGTATCGCCACGCCCAGGACTACCTGCTGGAGATGTTCGGCGATACGCCTAACAACACTTGTTTCCTGGTGGCGCGGCAGCGCGGCGAGATGATCGGCTACTGCCAGCAGCGGCGCGAGCGCTTCGGGCCGTTTGGCGTCAATCCCGGAGCGGCGCAACCTGGGCGTGGGGCGCGTGCTGCTGTTCCGCTGCTTAGAGGCAATGAGCGCGCGCCACGTCTTTTACGCTTATTTTCTGTGGACCGGCGAGGACGCCGCCCGCCTGTATTCACTGGCTGGCTTCCGGCGGCGGCGCGCCTTTGCGGTGCTGCGCAAGGAATTATGAGAGGAGTTCGACTGCATGTCGCATTTGATGGTGGTGGGCGCGCACATTTCCGACGCCGAGAACATGGCCGGCGCGGCCATGCTCAAGCACAAGCGCGCCGGCTGGGACGTGACCATCGTCCACGTGACCGCCGGCGAGAAGGGCCACCCCACCCTGCCGCCCGAGGAATACATCGAGATGCGCCGCGCTGACGCGGCAGCGTCGGCGGCGTTTATCGGGGCCAACGTCGAGATTCTGCCGTACAAGGACGGCGAGCTGCAGGTGACCGAGGACGTCTGCTGGCGCGTGGCCGATCTGATCCGCCAGTACAAGCCGACGGTGCTCATCACGCACTGGCGCGGCAGCTTCCACCAGGATCACAACTACACGCATGACATCGTCAAGAACGCGCTGTTCAAGGCCGGCCTGCCGGCTTTCCAGCGCCAGCACCCCGCCCATTCCCCCCGCGCCGTGTTCTACGCCGAGAACTGGGAGGACATGGAAGGCTACTCGGCGGACGTGTACCTGGACGTAACCGTCGTGTTCGACGACTACCTGAAGCTGCTCAAGACGCACGCGCTGATGCGCGAGCGCTACGCCAGCTTCCGCTATTACGATTATTACGAGGCGCTCGGCCAGATGCGCGGCGCGCTGGGCGGCTATGGCAAAGCCGTTACGCTGATGCGCCCGCGCAGCCTGCTCAGTTTTGGCCGCCAGCCCGGCCTGCTGCTGGACTGACGCGCCCCGATGGCCCTGTTAGCGGTTGACATCGGCGGCACGAAAGTCGCCCAGGCGCTGGTGACGCGCAGCGGCGAGATTGGCGCGCGCCAGGAACGGCCAACGGATCACGCTGGGCCGCAGGCGGTGCTGGAGCAGATCGCGGCGTTCGCCGCCGGGCGCGCGCTGGAGGCCGTGGCTGTCAGCGTGCCGGCGGTGCTGGAGCCGGGCACTGACCGCGTGCTGTGGGCACCCAACCTGCCCGGCTGGCGCAGCGTGCCGCTGCGCGAGCTGCTGCGCGAGCGTTTGGGCTGCCCTGTGTTCGTAGAGTACGACGGGCACGCAGCGGTGCTGGGCGAGTGGTGGGCCGGCGCGGCCAAAGGCTGCGCCAGCGTGGTATCGGTCATTATCGGCACGGGCATCGGCGGCGGCGTGATCGTCGAGAACCGGCTGTGGCGCGGCCGCGACCGGCTGGCGGGGGCAGTAGGCTGGTTCCCGGCTGCCGGGCCAGACGGCCTCGACCACTGGGAGAACCTGGCCGCCGGGCCGGGGATCGCGCGGCGCGCGCAGCGCCTGATCGCCCAAGGCGGCGTCACGGCGTTGGACGCGAACACTGTGACAGCGCGTGAGGTGTTCGCCGCCGCCCGCGCCGACGACGCGCTGGCGCGGCAGGTGGTGGACGAGACCGCTGCGCTCATTGGCCTGGGCGTGGCCAGCCTCATCAGCTTCGTAAACCCACACATTGTGGTGCTGGGCGGCAGCGTGGGCCAGCAGGGCGACCTGCTGCTGCCGGGGGTGCGGGCGGCTGTCAGCCGCTGGGCACAGCCGATCTCCGGCCGCGATGTGCCAATCGTCAGCTCGACGCTGGGGGCCGACGCCAATCTTTTGGGCGCGGCCTACACCGCTTTTACGACTCTCACCTCAGGAGAACTCATCACATGACTGCTAACAGCTACCTGTTTCAATTTGCCAGCATCGTCGGGCGCATCCAGACGACGCAGAGCGCCGCCATCCAAGCGGCGGCGCGCGCCTGCGCCGCTTCGATCGCCGCCGGCCGGGCGGCGCACGCCTTCGGCTCTGGCCACTCGGTGATCCCGGTAATGGATTTGTTCCCGCGCTACGGTTCGTACCCCGGCTGGCATCCCATCATGGACCCGCGGCTGATGTGGTTCAACGTGACCGGGCCGGGCGGCGCGCGTGAGCTGCTGTGGCTGGAACGCACCGAGGGCTATGTGCGGCAGGTGCTGCTGTCGTACAACCTGGACGCCCGCGACACGATGATTATCTACTCGCACGGCGGCCTGAACGCTGCGCCGGTGGACATGGCGCTGGCGGCCAAAGAGGTAGGCATGACGGTTGTGGGCGTGACGTGCGTGCCCAACCGCGCCCTCAACCGGCCCACGCACTCGTCCGGCAAGGCGCTGCACGACTTGGCCGACATCGTGATTGACAACTGCTGCCCGCCGGAGGACGCGCTGGTGGTCGTCGAAGGGCGGCCGGAGCGCGTCGGCGGCAGCTCGACGATTGCCGCGATGATCATTACGCAGGCGCTGATGGCCGAGACAACGGCCGAGCTGGCGCGGATGGGCTGCCTACCGGAGCGTATTTTCGTCTCGCCCAACGTGCCGGGCATCGCGCCGGACAACAACATGCGCGTGTTCCAGGACTACCAGGCGTTCATCAACCGGCTGTAAGCCAGCCTGTGCCCTGCCCCGCGCCGCAGCAGGCCTTTACCCTTCGGCCAGCGTGAGCGCGTAGCCGTTGGTGATGACCCGGCCGTCCGCGCCCCAGGCCGCCAAGTAAAGCGCCACCGACGGGCCGAGCGGCAGGTAACCCAGCAGGCTGTCCGCGCCGCTGGCCGCGTCTACCACCCGGACGCCGAGCCGGGCGCTGCCGTCGGCGGGGTCGAGCGAGACGGCCGGCTCATCCGGCGGGCGGCCAAACGCCAGCAGCAGCAGGCGCGCGCCGTCTGGCGACCAGGCCGCCTGCAGCGGCCGCACCGACCGGCGTTCCGGCGTGTCATTGGGGTGGGCCGGCAGCGGCACGGCTGCGACCGCCCCGCTCTCAACCGCGACCACGAACGGCCACACCTGGGCCGGCGTCTTGCCGGGGTCGCCAGCCCACACCAGCAGGCGCGTCCCGTCTGGCGACCACGCCAGCGGCCCCAGGCGCGCCAGCGCCAAGCCAGCGTAAACGGTGTTGAGCGCTTCTTGCAGCGCCGCCAGCGGCAGCAGGTTTTCGGCTGCGCCTGTCGCCGCGTCCACCAGCCACAGGCCGTCAGCGGGGTTGGGCTGACGGTGGCGCACGCTGACGGCCAGCCGTGCCCCGTCCGGCGACCAAGCCAGCCCGCTCACCGCGCCGGGCACAGCCCCCGCGGCGTCTGCGCCGGGTACGGGCGCAATCTCACGCGCTGCCCCGCTGGCCGCGTCCAGCAGCACCAGCGCTGACGGCGCGAACGCGCCGCCTGGCTGCACGACGGTCTGCTCCGCGGCGATTGATCCGCCGTCGGGCGACCAAGCCGGCTGCGTCGTGACGGTGACGCCGGCGGGCGCGTCGGCCAGCGGGCCGTCGTAACCGTCGTCAGCCAGGACGCGCCACGCTTGGGCGGCGATGTCGAAAACCAGCAGGTCGATGTCCTCCTGCGTGACCCAGGGCTGGCCGACCAGCGCCAGCCGCCCGCCGTCGGGCGACCAGCTTAACGGCAGCCAGACCGAACTGGGGTCCGGCTCGAAGCCGCGCGCGCTGGCCTGCGGCGGGAGGGTGCACAGCGCCTCAGCCCCGGCGCTGGCAGACAGGGCACAGACGTAGAAATCGCGGTGGCCGTTGAGGCGCACGGCGCGCTCGTAGGCCACGGCCCGGCCGTCGGGCGCTGGGAAGACGCGCGGGCTGGCGTCGTTGGGGATGTTCAGGCGCAGTACGCTGCTGACCGGCGCGGCAGGCGCGTCCTGCCCTGCCGCTGGCAGCGCTGCCAGCAGCAGCGCGCCGCAGAAGGCGGCGAACAAGCGGAAAGCGGACAGTTTCATACTGGTTACCCCTGGAAGCGCAGACTATGATGTGCCGCAGCCACTACTGTAGCCCGCGCGGAAAACTTTGTCGAATGGAACTAACAGCCCGTGTTACGATAAGAAAACTGAATGAAGCCGGCATTGGAGATTTGCATAGATGAGACCAACACACAACGACACCCAGGCGCAGCGGCTTGAGCTGGAGCGGCTGCGGGATGAGCTGGCTGAGGTCAAAGCGCAGCTTAAGGACGAACGGGCCAGACGGGCGGCGTTGGAAGCGCAGTTGGCGGCTGATGGGCGGGCCGCGCCGGAGCAGGGAGTGCTGCTGCGCACACTGATTGACCACCTGCCAGACTATATCTACATCAAGGATCGGCAGGGGCGGCTGATCATGAACAACGCGGCTCACCTGCGCTTCCTGCAGGTCGATTCGTTTGACGCGGTAGCCCACAAGACCGATATTGATCTGTTTCCTGGGGAGCTGGCCCAGCAGTTCTTCGCCGAGGAACAGCGTTTGATGGAAACCGGCCAGGCGCTGCTCAACCGCGAAGAGCCGATCGTGGACATGGCCGGCGTGCAGCGCTGGATTTCGACCAGCAAGCTGCCGCTGCGCGACGCCAGCGGCGCGATAATCGGGCTGGTGGGCGTGAGCAGCGACATCACAGCGCGCAAGGCGGCAGAGGCCGAGCGCGAGCGCCTGCAGCAGCAGTTGATCGAACAGCAGCGCCAAACGATCCGCGAGCTGTCCACGCCGATCATCCCCCTGCTCGACCGCATCATCGTTGTGCCGCTGGTGGGCGCGCTGGACACGACGCGGGCGCGCGACCTGGTGCGCAATCTGCTGGCGGGGATCACGCGCTGCCGGGCTAAAATTGTGATCCTGGACATTACCGGCGTGCCAGAGGTGGACACGGCGGTGACAGCCTACCTGGATCGGGCGGTGCAGTCGGCGCGGCTGAAAGGGGCCAAAACGATTATCACCGGCATGAGCGATCAGGTGGTGGCCGCCGTCGTTGAGTTGGGCGTTGACTGGGGGCATATCACCGCGCTGCCGGACCTGCAGAGCGGGCTGACCGCCGCTCTGGGCGAGGTGGGGCTGGCGCTGACGCCGCGCAGCGAGCGCAACAGCGAGCGGCTAAACGCCGCCAGCCGCCAGCCCTGAGGGAGCAGCGCCCCGTCCTTGGCCAGTGCCGCGGCCGCGCACCTGCCCTACTTCACCGGCTTGATGATGTGCTCCTCGGTGTAGATGTGGATGCGCACGTCGGCGAATTTGTCGGCGTCTGCGCCGGCGGCCTGGCCGATTTCAGAGGCGAAGGACTGCCGCATGGCCTCCACGCTCTCGAACCACAGCTCGGCCGTGCCGTCGTAGGGCAGCTCGCCCGCCAGCTCCTGTTCTGGTATGGCAATGTTGATGCGGTAGTCAATCAGCCCCGGCAGCCGGGCCGAGATTTTGGTGTGCTCCTCCACCCACAGCCGCTTGAACTCTTCCATGCTGAGGCCGGGTTTGCGCTTGAGCAGCGCGATGAGCTTGACCACGGACTATCACCTCCTTGTCTGCTGTTTCGCATCAGTTTTTCAGCGCGCCCATTGTCAGGCCGCGCACAATATAGCGCTGCAGGAAGATCACCACCAGCACGCCCGGAATGATGGTGATCACGCCGGCAGCGGCGATCTGCGCCCACAGAATCGTGTGGCCGCCAGCCAGCGAGCTGATGACGACGGTCATCGGGCGCACGGCGCGCCGCGTCATCAGCAGCGCGAACATGAACTCATTCCACGTGAAGACGAACGTGAACAGGAAAGCCGTCACCAGGCCGGGCGTGATCAACGGCAGCGTGATGCGCCGGAAAGCGCCGAAAATCGTCGCGCCCTCGATCAACGCCGCTTCTTCCAGCTCGACCGGCAGGTCGTCAATGAAGCTCTTGAGCAGCCAGACGGCGAACGGCACGTTGAAAACCGAGTTGGCGACGATCAGCACCCAGTGCGTGTCGAGAATGCCCAACTGGCGGAAAATGAGGAACAGCGGGACAGCCGACGCGACCGGCGGGAACATGCGCGTCGAGATGATCCAAAATGAGAACTCGTCGCCGCCGAAGCGAAAACGCGCCAAGCTGTAGGCCGCCAGCGCGCCAATGCTCACGCTGATGATCGCCGTGACCGACGCCACGATCATCGTGTCGCGCACGCCCTGCAGGCCGTTGTTCTGGGTGAGAATGGCAATGTAGTTGTCCAGGTTCCACTGCTCGGCGGGCGGGATCAGCAGCGGGGGAACGGAGAAAATCTGATCCTGCGTCTTGAACGACGTGAGGAACATCCACGCCACCGGGAACAGGAAGAACAGCAGCGCCAGCAGCAGGATGGCCCCGATGATCAGGCGCAGGTAGAGCGGTTTCCGCTTGCGCATCGCTGAGTCTCAGCCTCCCGTCACTGGATGCCGCCGCCGCGCATGCGCTTCTGGACGACAAGAAAAACGCGCGCAATGACGATAATGATAATCAACTGGATGAAGGCAATGGCGGCAGTGTAGCCCATGCTGAAAAAGCGAAAGCCGTTGAGGTAGGTGTAGAAAGCGATCGTCTCGGTAGAACTGCCCGGCCCGCCGCCAGTGAGCAGAAAGACCAGGTCGAACGTCTTGAACGTGTCCATGACGCGGATGAGCAGGCCGATCACAATCACTGGCAGCAGCAGGGGCAGCTTGATGCGCCAGAACGTGCCCCAGTACCCTGCCCCATCCACCTCTGCCGCCTCCGTCAGCTCTAGTGGAATCGACTCCAGGCCGGCCAGCACCAGCAGCATCATGAACGGCGTCCACTGCCACACGTCGGTCATCATGATGGTGAAGAGCGCGGTGCGCGTGTCGGCCAGCCAGGGCGGGCCGGTGACAAGCCCGCCGGACAGCGTTTTGATCAGGTAGTTGAGCGGCCCGAACGTGTCGTTGTAGATGACGCGGAACTGAAAGCCGGACACCACCGGGGCGATCATCACCGGCAGCAGCAGCGCCGTCAGCCACACCACCCGCGTGAAGCCGATCTCGCTGAGCAGCAGCGCCAGCGCCGTGCCCAGCACCAGCTGGATCGCCACGCCCACCGTGACCAGCGTCAGCGTGTTGCCCATGGCGTTCCAGAAGCGCGCGTCGCTGAAAGCCTTGGCGAAATTGTCCAGCCCGATGAACGTCTCCACCGGCGAGACGGTCAGCTCCAGCGAGGAAAAGGCCAGCCCCAGCGTGCGCAGCAGCGGGTAGATGCTGACAGAGAGCAGCAGGACAAGCACGGGCAGCACAAAGACGAATGCCACCCAACGCTGTTTGACACCGGATGAGAACATGTCTGCAAAGTCCTTCGTTGACGGTTTGGCCCGGCTCTACAGGGGGTGGGGCCGGCCCCACCCCCTGCTCTCTGCGGCAGGCCCGCCTTTAGCGGATCAGGCCCACAGCGCGGTAGCTCTCCAGCGCCTGCTGCCAGAAGGCGACCTGAGTGTCGCGCCCCAGCCGGTCGGTGATCTCATTCCAGGCTGCGGCGACCGCGTCGAGCGCCTCCTGCGCCGACGTCTCACCGGCCAGCGCGCGGTTCACCTGAATGTCGAGCGCGTCCTGGTATTGGGCCGCGCCGGGGATGAACAGGTCAGGGTAGCCGTCGGCCAGCGCGACCTGCAGGCCCTCTAGGTAAGCTTGGGCGTTCTCCAGGCCCATCAGCGGGGCGAAGGCCTCTGGGTTGGTCAGATGCAGCGTGCGGTATGGGTCGAGGCCGGTGAGCGAGGTGGAGACGTTCTCCAGGCTGGTGTTGTAGGCGATGTGCTTGGCGACGCAGTAGGCGGCCTCTGGCACATCGCTGTCGGCGGCGATGCCGACCACGCGGCCCACTGGCATCATTGAGCGGTGCGCCACTTCGCCGTCCACTACGAAGCCGGGCACGCGGCCCACGCCCACTTTGCCGACGATCTGCGAGATGCTGGGATCAGCGGCTTTCTTGGGCACGTCGGTCCATTGGACGACCATAGCCAGCTGGCCGCCGATGAAGGCGTCGCGCAGCTCGTCATAGCCGAAGTTGAGCACGTCCGGCGGGGCAAACTTGAGCGTGTCGATCATGTTCTGCAGGGCGGCCACGGCCTGCGGCGAGTTGATGTCGGTGTTCATCTGCTCGTCGAACAGGGTGACGCCGTTGCTGGCTGCGCGGTTGAGATACCAGGCGTAGCTGAAACCGCGCCGGCCGAACTCCGCCGTGCCGTAGAAGGGCTGGGTCAGCGTCTCGCCGGCCAGCGTCGCGCCGGCGGGGCGGGTGAAGAACTCAGCCACTTCCAGCCACTCGTCCCACGTCTCCGGCGGGCGCAGCTCGCGGCCGTACTGGGCCTGGAAGGCAGCCTGCTCCTCGGCGTTCTCGAACAGATCGGCGCGGTACATCAGCACCAGCACGTCGCCGTCAATCGTGAGGGCGTAGGTCTGGCCAGCCCATTTGTTGTACAGCTCGCGGAAGGGGGCCAGCACGTCGTCCATGTTGGGGTCCCAGACGGCGGCCGGCTCACGGGCGATGAAGTCGTCCAGCGGCAGCAGGTAGCCGTTGCCGGCGAAGTCGCCGATATACGACGGGTAAAACGTCACCACGTCAAACGCGCCGCTGCCGGCCACGAACTCGGTCTTGAGCACCTGATAAACGTCGGCGAAAGGCACCTCGACGATTTCGATGTTGATGCCCATCGCGGCGAAGTCGTCTTTCCAGAACTCGTAAGGGGCCAGGTTGTGGCCGGCGTCGCCGACGACAGTCACGGTGACGCCGCCGAAATTGTCGCACAATTCGTAATCAACCACGCCGAGGTGAGTCGGCATCTCCTGCGCCAGGACCGGCACAGCCAGCAGCGCCAGCGCTGCCAGCAGCATGAAGAACCCTTTGACACGGAACATCGCTTCTAACTCCTCAAAGTCAATCTACAGTGAACGATCGGCGTATACGCCTGGGTTAGCCGCTGTGCCGCGGCAGGCGGCCACGCGGCGCGCAAAAGTTCTTAACACACGGCTCGAATCAATAGGCGCTCCTTTCTCCACAACAGACCCGTTGACTCGCTCTACGCCGGCCCGGCGGCTCAGCGCGCCAGCAGCGCGTCCACTTCGGCGCGCTGCGGCATGCTGGGGGCGGTGCCGGGCCTGGTGACGCACAGCGCCGCGGTGGCGTTGGCGAAGGCGATGGCGTCGGTCAGCGCTCGGCCCTCGGCCAATGCGACGGCCAAACCGCCGTTGAAGGCGTCGCCCGCGCCGGTGGTGTCCACCACGTTCACGGTGAAGGCGGGGATCAGGCCGCCGCCGTCCCGGCGAACATACTGCGCCCCCGCTGCGCCCAGCGTGCAGACCAC
>Ga0308417_1003110_pt1 | contig 10694 bp, 8 predicted proteins | sample HotsprSampleOS65_FD_203528 | JGI IMG/M metagenome (GOLD analysis project Ga0308417, IMG submission 203528) | Hot spring phototrophic mat microbial communities from Octopus Spring, Yellowstone National Park, Wyoming, United States - 20090730_OS65 ... | reverse complement strand
CGTCGAGCCTGCCGTCGGCCACGGCGTTTTTCACGGCGCAGGCCTCCTCGTGCGTGTGCGTGCAATCCGGAAATCGGCAGAGGCTGACGTAGGGACGCAGGTCTCGGAACAGCGAGCAGACTTCCATCGGAACGAAGTCCCAAAGCTGGAACTGGCGAATGCCCGGCGTGTCGACCGCGAATCCCCCGAACGACAACGGCAGCAACCTTGCGGCCGTGGTGGTGTGGCGCCCCTTGAGCGTGTCGCGCACCACTTCGCCGGTTTTCAGATTCAACTCAGGATCGACGGCGTTGAGCAACGACGATTTGCCGACGCCGCTTTGCCCGACCACAACGGTTTCCCGGCCCGCGAGCAGAACACGGAGCCGCGGAATTCCCTTCCCGTTTGCGGCACTGCACGCGACCACTTCGCAGCCGATTCGCGCATAGACCCCGATCAGCGGCATCAATTCGGCCGGATCGACCAAGTCGATCTTGTTGATGCAGACAAACGGGCGAACGCGTCCTTTTTCGGCCGAAACCAAGAGGCGATCGATAAGGTTCGGCTTCAGCGGGGGTTCGTCGGCGCTGGCCACCACGGCCACCTGATCGACGTTGGCGACCAGCACTTGCTGCCGACCGCGAATTTCGCGACAGATGCAGCCGTGCCGCGGCTCGACCCGTTCGATGAAGGCCTCGGGCGGGTCGGTGCCCGCCACGGGCCGAATCCGCACGTGATCGCCGACGGCTACCGCATGGCGTTGATCGCCTTGCAGCGTTTTGAGGATGCGCCGCACGGCGCTGCGATAGACCACACCGTCTTCCGCTGCGACGAAGTGTGCGATTCCGTGAATCGAGAGCACTCGTCCGCGGAGGCACAAACGCGAATCGACATCCAAGACGATCTTTTCGCCGGCGGCGTCGGAGATCACCTCGCCGCGAACCGTCCGCTTGCGGCTCAATTCATCTTTGCCGACGCGTTGGGAAGAAACCAGCTTGTCGCCCTCGTCGGCGGCGACCGCGTCGCTCCAATCCTTGCGGCGCCGACGCTGGCTGCGGTTCTTGCGGAACTCGGCTCGCAATCGTTTGCGTGGTTCGCTCATCAACGCTGCTTGAACCGAAGTTGGCCCGGTATGTCCTTCGACGGGTCGAATGTCGGCGGCTCTTCGTAATCGGCGGCCTGCTGGTAGCGCGCAGCCTTGCCGCGATCCAGCCCGGCACGCTCCAATAGAGACTTGCCGAAAATGTTGTCGTCGGGTTTGTCCGGTGGCGGCGGCCCGACGGCCCCCAATTCGATGGGCGAGTATCGCACTTCGTACACGTGCTTGGCGATAGACAATGTGTCGCCCGGATCAAGCCGACGTTCGACGTTCTCCGGAACCCGCACCCCGTTGATCTTGCAGCCGTTGCGGCTCTTCAGATCGCGGACGTACCAGTAGCCGCCGACGACGGTCAACTGGCAGTGATGGGCCGAAACATTGGAGAAACGCAGCACGATGTCGCAGCTTTCGCGACGGCCCACCAAGAGACTGCGCTTCAACAGCGGGATCGGATCCCCTCCGCCCACCGGCACCAATTCGCCATACATTGAATCGGCCTCCGGCCCTCGACTGCCCTTTTTTGCCGAGGACGCCCATGCTCAACAGCCCGACGCACACCGGCGCCGCCCCTCCGGCGGGCGCACCGATTGTTTCCTTTAGTGTATTCATCCCTGCGAAAGCGGTCAATCAAACCGCGCTGCCGGTTCGGGCATTTGCTCTCCCGCCACACCGCGCAGCGCCCGACGCAGCGCCCGGGGCAGCGCTTGACGCAGCGCGCAACGCGGTGCCTGACACGATAACACGGAAAAGTGCGCGCAATCGGGCTGCGCAATAGGAATTATGCCCGTCGGCGCAGCGAAGCGGGCACGTGCCGCTGCGGCCGTTCTCGTCCGTTTCCCAGTTTCGGCGGAAATCGTCAGAGGGTCGCTAGCGCAGCCTCGGCGGCTTGGCGAATATAGGCGTCCTTCGGGTCGGTGCGAGACGTTTTCAGGTGTTCGTAGATTCGGCGTGCCGGTTGTTTCTTGCCGGCGGCCGCCAGCTTTTCGGCGAGAACGAGGCAGTGTTTGGTCGCCTGGATGCGTTCCCAGCCTTCTGTTTCGGCGGCCTTCAGCAAGGGTTCCACCGCATCGGGGTCGGCAATCTTCATTAGGCCGTAGCCGGCGGCCAAACGGATTTCGCGGTCGCTGTCGGTCAAGGCGGCTAGAAAGATCGGCTTCGCCTCGTCCACATGCAACACGGCCAGGTTTTGCAGGATCGTCAGGCGGCAGGACCCGGCGGCTTTCGGCCAAGCGGCTAGGAAGAGACGGCCTGCCGCTCGTCCGATGGCCGTCATCGCCATCGCTGCCGGCTCGCACAGTTCGGCGTCGGTCAGCAGCCCGGCCAAGGCGTCGAGGGCCTCGTCGCCGCCGGCCGTCTGCAATTGCTGGCAAAGATAGGTTTTGACCGCCTTCGGGCGGTCGCTGCGCAGTTGGGCCGCGAGCGTTTCTCCAAAAGCCCGGCGCGACTCCCGGCCCGCGGGCTTGCACACCGCCACGGCCAGTGCGTGGAGGGCGTAGCGGGCCTTCACGTCGTCGCCTTCGCCGGGGGGAACGATCAAATCCGTCAATGCCCGCCAAAACTCGGGCCCGCCGCGGCGCAACGATTCGATCGCCGCGTCGATCTTCGCTTTGTCGATGTTTTCGCAATACATCCCGCGCTGGTCGGGATCGGGCATTTGGGCCACCAAGTCCTTCACTTCGTCCACGGTCGCCATGATGCGATCTCCCCAGAATTCTCAGGAAATACGGATTCCGACACGACCGACTCATCTGATCCGATCTGATCCGATCTGATCCGATCGGAACGGCTCTCATCGCGGATCAAATCCGCCATGGGGCGCGCATCGGCTGCCGAACCAAACGATTGGCCTCTTCGTCGCCGACGATCTCTTCTTTCACCGGATCGTAGCGGATCTTCCGGCCCATCCGAATGGCGATGTTCGCCAAGTGCAGCAGGGTCGCCGAGCGGTGCGCCGCTTCGGCGTGGCCGCCCGACTTCTTTCGCTGCTTGACCGCCTCGCCGAATTCGAGCAGCGGTTCGGGATCGGGCATTTCCGCCAGCTTCCGCTTGGCCTCTTCGTCGAAATCGTCGATGCTCAGCTCGCGAGGCTTGGCCCGGTCGTAGGGTTCGCCCCACTCGGCGCTCTCGAAGACGAAGGTGCATCCGTCTTCATACTTCAACTCGACCCAGCCCCACATCCCGCACGCCTCGGGATGCGCGGGCGGAGCATAGGACTCGATTTCGACCGGACTCGTATGGTCTTTGGCATAGGTCCACTGAACCGGGTCGAAATGGTGTTGTCCCATGTCGGCCAATCCGCCGCCCTCATAGTCCCAATAGCCGCGATGGGTGCCGCCGACGCGATGCGGTTGGTAGGGCCGCAACGGCGCCGGTCCGCAGTACATATCCCAGTCGAGCGAAGGCGGAACCTTCGCCGGCTGGTACACCACGCGGCCGCTCCACTCGCGCACTTTCAGCCCGCCCTTTTTGATGTGGACGACCGGGCATTTCTTCAACAGCCCGCTGGCCATCATCTTGTGGATTTGGCGGCGCCCGGGATCTCGCGCAGCGCCGAAGCGTCCGAACGTGCAGAGTTGGAATACGCGATTGAATCGCTTTTCCGCCTCGACCACGGCGCGGCCCTCGGCGATGAAACGCGTCATCGGCTTTTCGCACATCACGTCTTTGCCCGCCTCCATCGCGGCGATCGAGATTAGGGCGTGCCAACCCGGATGCGTGGCAATTGCCACGAAATCCACATCGCGGCGTTCCAACACGCGGCGATAGTCGGTGTAGATTTCTTTATTGTCGGCGCGGTCGGCGAACTTTACGTCGCACCGCGCCAAGAGCTTCACCTCGATGCCGACAGCCTGCAACCGCTTTGTCATATCGTTGTAAGTGCCGCCGCTGCGTCCCCCGCACCCGATCAGCGCCGCTCCGAGCGTTTCGCTCGGCGGGACGATTCCCTCGCCGCCCAATACGTTCCGGGGAACGATGGACAGACTCGCCGCGGCGCCGGCCGCTTGCACGAAACGTCGTCTCGTCAGCCTGTTCTTCATGGTCATCGCGCCACCTCCCGAGAATTCGCCAATTTTGGAAATGAGCCTGCTCGGCCGCTCGGCCGCGAGCGAGCCGTCCACCGATCGCGGGCCGCTCACAGCGGTTTCACTCGGATATTGCGATACCACACCGGCTGGCCGTGGTCTTGAAGCCCCAAATGGCCGCGTTTCGCCATATCTTTGTAGGCGGTGGTGAATTTGTTGGGCGTGCCGTCGGGGTTCTTGCCGGCGGTTGTCCATTGATCGAGATCGGCGTCGATGATCCGCTGGCCGTTGAGGGTGATCTTCAGCTTATTGCCGCGGAAGTCGATTTGCATGGCGTTCCATTCGCCCAGCGGCTTCTCGGCGGCAACGCTCGGCGCGAGGCAATCGTAGATCGATCCCATGTCGTGTTTGCTCGGCTTCTCTTTGCCGTACGATCCAAGCACCTGAATCTCGATCGATCCTTGCAGCCAGTTCTTCTCGCCCTGCGGCGAACGGAGGAAGACGCCGCTATTGGTGTTCTTCGCGCACTTGACTTCCAGTTCGAGAATGAAGTCGCCGAACTGATCTTTGGTCCACAAATTGCCGCAGCCTTTTTCCCAGGCGAGAACGCTGTCAACGATCTTCCATCGTTTTGCGCTGGGCTCCTGCCAAGCGTTCAAATTCGTGCCGTCGAACAGCACAATCCATCCGGCGTCTTTTTCCGGCTTTTCGGCCGCCGCGGCAACTTCTGCGAACCAAAGGCCGAGGCCTGCCGCAAACAACAACCACGCACCGGCAATGCTCTTGGTCATGACGATTTCTCCAAAAAGGAAAGCTACCGTAGAAAATCAGGGAAAACTTGTCTATAGAGAACACGAAACAATGGCAGCCGCATGATCTTCGGAGCCGACAATGCGTCAGCCCTTGTGCGTCGGCGCCGGCGCCGCGAGAACCGGATTGCATTCTCAACAAGACCGCAAAAAAACGCAAAGCGGTTCGGACGGGCCGCACGCCATCGGCCGGTTTCACAATCGTGAGGGACTATTCTGCCTCCGTCGCAGTCGCAGCTCATCGGCAGATGATGCGCTGCTCTCGATCTCAATGATGCAATGCTCTACTGGCGATGTCCGTCGTTGGCGCGGTGTTCGTCTTCGCGGGGCCGACCCGCGGCAATCATCGGGCGCAGCGCCCTCAAACGGCATGATCGGTTCGACCTTTTCGGGCGGGAGCGTTCGTGGTGGTGTTCGGCAGGCGAGGGGCGGCTGGGCAGGCCTACGCCAACGGAAGGGGCATCGCAACACAGGCCGACGGGCAACACGCTGCGTGCCGACTCGTTTTCGTCGCCCGTGAGCAGCGGTCTCGCAGATTATTCGCCGCCGCAGGTTCTTCCGATGTTCGCAGGTTACTCCCAAACCTCAACACAGCGTAATCCAAGCCGGGTCGTTTGGCAACAGTCAGACATCCTCGGCCAATTGGTCGCGACGGCGATGGGCAGCGCCGTCGGCTACAGGCGGCCCCCTATCTTTTTGGCTGCGCTGTCCCTAGACTATAGTGTTGCAAGGCAACGACCTACAATGCCCGCAACCGCGACGTTTGGCAGTGCGAGCGCGAGCGTGTCGACAAGGCAACGTCGCGGTATTCCGTTTTCGCGGAGCGGTGGCGTGCGTGTGGTCAGGCTCTTCCCCTGATGGCATTGCCGCGAGGGTAGTATCAGAGCGCCGATTGCTAGGAGGGGGACGACACAGTTGGGAGAGCGGCCGCCAGTGGAACAAGACGGCCGACTTAAGCGGCCGCCCGCCGGAACTGGTTTCTTTATTTCCGCGGACGGATTTGTTCTGTGGCGGCCAATAGAGCCGTTTCTTGGTCGCGGCGGGTGCTGGCGATTCGCTGCCGGTAACTGATCGCCTCCTGCCGTCGCGGTGCCGCAAGTTCAAAACAGCTCAAAAAAGCCGCGAGAAACGGAAAGGGGTTCATACGGGAACCGCAGGCAATCGGCTGCTTCGTTTTCGCAACGGCTGGTTTTGCAATGGTGTGGAAACATTTAGGAGACCGAGGACGTGCAAGAAACGGCCAAATTGATCGTCGGCGATCAAATGTTTGAGCTTCCGATCATTGTCGGAACCGAGGGTGAACGGGCGATCGACATCACGAAGCTGCGCGATCAGACCGGACTGATCACGTACGATCCTTCGCTGGGCAATACCGGCGTGTGCCGCAGCGAAATCACCTTCATCGACGGCGAGAAGGGGATTTTGCGGTATCGGGGCATCCCGATCGAACAATTCGCCGAACATCCGAACTTCGTCGAGGTCGCCTGGATGCTGATCTTCGGCCGGCTGCCGAAGCCCGACGAGTTGGCGCGATTCAGCAGTCTGCTGACGGCCAATGAACTGCTGCACGAGGGCCTGAAACACCAATTCGACCACATTCCGCCCGACGCCCCGCCGATGGCGATTCTTTCGGCCACGTTGAACAATCTTTCGTTCTATCACGAGCAATTCCTTTCGCCGCAAGATGAGGAGTCGTTCGAACTGGCGGCCGCACGATTGATCAGCAAAGTGCGCACGATCGCTGCGTTTTCTTATCGCCGTTCGCTCGGTTTGCCGTTCATCTATCCCGACCCGAATTTGCGGTACTGCGCCAATTTCTTGCACATGATGTTTTCGATTCCGTATCAGCAATATATCGTGACGCCGGAAATCGAAGACGCACTGAATTTGGTGTTCGTTCTTCACGCCGATCATGAGCAGAATTGCAGCACGTCGACGGTCCGCACGGTGGGGTCGGCTCGGGCGAACCTTTTCGCGTCGTGTGCGGCCGGCGTTTGCGCGTTGTGGGGACCGTTGCACGGCGGCGCCAACGTGGAAGTGATCGACATGCTGGAACGCATCCACCAAGGAGGCATGTCGCCGGAGGACTGCATCCGCGCCGCTAAGGACAAGTCGAATCCGTTCCGGCTATTCGGCTTCGGACACCGGGTGTACAAGAATTACGACCCGCGGGCGAAGCTTCTGAAGGCCTCGTGCGACAAAGTACTTTCGAAATTGCGGCGACAAGACCCCTTGCTCGACATCGCGCGCAAGCTGGAAGAAGCGGCGTTGAGCGACTCGTACTTTGTCGATCGCAAGTTGTATCCCAATGTCGATTTCTACAGCGGGATTCTCTTGCGGGCGATGGGGATTCCGACGAACATGTTCACGGTGTGCTTTGCCATCGGCCGTCTGCCGGGGTGGATCGCCCAATGGCGCGAGCAGCACTTGGACCCGAACACTCGGATCTTAAGGCCTCGGCAGGTTTATACCGGGCCGGCCGAGTCGCCCTACGTTCCGATGGAAGACCGATGACGTTTCCCGCCGAGCCCTTTGCGGCGCGAAGGGCGAAACGTCTCGGAATCCCAAGGTGACGAGACACCGCACGCGCGATACCGGGCGGTGTGCCCCGGAGGGAACGGCTCGTTTCGGTCCGCACAAGTTGCACGGCCTCGATTCGTAGGCCGAACGGTGAAGCCCGCCTGAGCCGCTGTTCGGCTCCCGGCGTATGTGTTAGAGAGAGCTCCAATGAAGCTGATTATCGCCATCATTCAGCCGCACCGATTGGAAGCCGTCAAGCAAGCGTTGGCGGAAGTCGAGGTTTTCCGCCTTACGGTGATGGATGTTCAAGGGTTCGGACGCCAGCGAGGTCAGTCGGAGGCCTTTCGCGGCCGAGAGTTTTCGGTCAACCTTGTCCGCAAGGTTCAACTGATGATCGCCGTCAACGATGATTTTCTGCAACCCACGATCGACGCGCTGATTCGCGGCGGCCGCACCGGGCCGACCGGCGAAATCGGGGACGGAAAGATCTTTGTTCTGCCGCTGGAAGACTGTATTCGCATTCGCACCGGCGAACGCGGGGGCGAGGCGATCTGATCTTCGGCTCGATCGAGAAACACTTGCGGCACGGCGTCGGCCGAGATCTATGATCCGCCCCGGCGATTGTCTCGTGTTCGACGAAGGCGAATGCCTGCCGGGCAGCCCTCATGCCCCGGCGTAGTCTTGGGCGCGGCTGCCTAGCCGCGGCATGATTCGGCATAAGAGGATTCCGCCGAAATACAGACCCGTGAGCGGCCCCGCCAAGAGCAGCATGCTATAGGGATCGCCGCTCGGCGTGAAGAGCATGGCGGCGACGAACACGCCGAGCACCGCCACTTTCCAGTAGGCCAAGTAACCGCTTACGGTAAACACGCCGATCCGCTCCAAAAAGAGCATCACCAGAGGCAACTGGAAACTGATGCCGAAGCCCAGCGGCATAAAGAGCACAAACCCCAGCCATTCGCTGATCCGCGGGTCGGGATCGATTCCCACCCAGGCGTTGATGCCGAACAAAAAGTCGAGCACCGGGCGAAACACGATGCAGGCCAAACCAACGCCGGCGAGAAACAGCCCCACGCTGAACGGCAGGAACACATAAACGTAGCGGCGTTCGTGCCGATAGAGGCCCGCGGCAACGAACGACCAAAGCTGATAAAACACCCAGGGACTCGAGATCACCAAGCCGACCACCAGCGACGCCTTGATCCAAACCATGAAACCTTCTTGGGCATTGAAGGTTTTGATGCGCGTGCGCGGGTCGTCAGACGTTTTTTTCCACAGGAACAGGGGAATCAGCCCCGTTTCATCGCCGCTGCTGGGGAGAACAACGGCGGGCGAATCGCTCTCGGCCTTTCCGCCCAAAATCGCCGCCAACTCTCGCGGGTTGACATAGACCTCCTCGATGATCATCCCCGTTTCCGCAATAAACTGCTGCACTTTGGCGGGGTCGTCGGCAAAGGCGTATCCGCTTCGCTTGAGCGACTCGACGGACTGGCGGGCAAAATCGACGGCGCGGTTTTCGTAGTATCGCGTCAATGCCGCCTCCAGCGGGGCGACGATCAAACCCACCACGTGACGCCCAATCGCCAACCCGATCAGGGTGCCCAATGCCAGCCCCGCCACGGCGCGAAACAGGCACACCCGCAACTCGGCCAGGTGCTGCCCGAAGGTCATCGTGCTTTCGCGAAACAGGTCTTCGTCCGATTTGCGTCGCAACAATGCCATACACCTCGCACCGTAGAAACCGAGGGCTGTTCTCGCCGACCTGCCGCCCAGCGAGAGGCCCACGGACCTGCCGACCAGGAACAGTTGCGTCGCTGGCGCGGCGGCTCATTGAGTGTTATCTTCGGCCGGGCTGCTTTCCGCGCGGGACGGTTTGATTCATATTGTCGATAGATCTCTTTATGATACTGTGCGACCACGGTGCCCGCAATCCGCGGCTGTTGTCTGTTGCCGCAGTGCAGAGGAGGGCAGAGGGGCTGGCGCGCCTCGATTCCTTGAACTGAACGAAATGTCGGGAAAAGAAACGGCGGCCAAGCATCCGTCGCGCGGCCGGCTCGAATGCTTCGTTTGTTTTGTCGCGGCGTATTCGATCACCGCAGGGGCAACGGGAGTGGGCGGGAATGTCTCGTCCCGCCGGATTCCGTCCCGGTGAAAAGCGATTCTGCCGCGATCACAACCTCGCGTCCCCCACAACGGGGCAATGCGGGTTTTGTCGCACACAATAAATGCTGCGGTGGACAAGTCGCGGTGCGACAACACCCTGTGGCTGGCGGCCCTGTCGCCGGGTGCAATTACCGTGCGATAATCGGTTCATGGGTTTTGTTTTTCTGAAACGGGTGTGGACCGCTTCGATGAGTGATCGTCGGAAGACGCTGCTGGTCAACATGCCGTTCGGTCAGGTGCGCTGGCCCAATTTGGGCTTGAGCCTGCTCAAAGCGCAACTGACTCGTCGGTCGATGCCGTGCGCGATCGTCTATCTCAATTTCGATTTCGCCGAGATGGTTGGTCTCGACCTCTACACGTGGGTAGCCGATCGATTTGCTTTCGTGTTGGGCGGGGAGCGGTTGTTCGCCCGAAGTCTGTTCAAAGGGCGGTTGCCCTCTGACGATCGCTACTGGCACGATGTTCTTCTGCCCGGCGATCCGCACCTGAGCGAGGCCGATCGCCGCGATTTCGAAGCGGTGGGCTGTTCCGTCGAGCCGTTCTTGCAGCGGTGCGCCTCGGCATTCGATTGGACGCAATATGCCGTTGTCGGATTCGCGACCAACTTTCAACAGACCGTTTCGTCGCTCTGCTTGGCCAGCCGTATCAAAGCCGTCAGTCCATCGACGGTGATTGTTTTCGGCGGTGCGGCATGCGAAGGGCCGATGGGCGTGGAGCTGCTGCGACAGTTCCCGTGGATCGATTATGTTTTTCTCGGTGAGGCCGACGAGTCGTTCCCGCAGTTCGTGGACGAAGTGCTTGCAGGGGAAGTGCCGCACGGTTTGTCTAGAGTGGCGGGAGCGGCGGGGCGAGATTCATTGCCGCCGGCAGGCTCGCCTTGCCGGTATTCCTCGGCGACGGCGTGCGCGGAGACCGGTCGGTTCGTCGATCTGAACGCGTTGCCCGATCCGGATTTCGACGACTATTTTGCCCGGTGGCGGCGCAGCCCGATCCGGGCGGCGATCGATCCGCTGCTGTACTTCGAGACCTCGCGGGGATGCTGGTGGGGCCAGAAGCGGCATTGCGCGTTTTGCGGACTTAACGGCAGCCGCTTGGTGTTCC
>Ga0308417_1003106_pt1 | contig 10701 bp, 11 predicted proteins | sample HotsprSampleOS65_FD_203528 | JGI IMG/M metagenome (GOLD analysis project Ga0308417, IMG submission 203528) | Hot spring phototrophic mat microbial communities from Octopus Spring, Yellowstone National Park, Wyoming, United States - 20090730_OS65 ... | reverse complement strand
CCTTCACCCTGCCGGGCCAGCACGGTCTCGTGGTGTTCAGCATGGGCGTCTTCCTCTCCTTCCTCGGCAGGCTGGTGATGCAGGAGTTCGACGCGACCTTCGCCACCCAGGTCGCCATCGCGGTCACCGGCTGGGCTGTCTGCGTTGCCGTCTCTGCGCTGCAGGCGTGGTACGACGGCGTGGGCAAGGGCCTGCCCAGAGCGCCTTCCCCCTTGGCGACAGCGCGCGCGCCTGTTAGCGAGTCGCCATGATGATCGGTTGCCGCAGGGGATTGGCTGCGATGGCCGTTCTCGCCATCGCCTACGCCGGGGCTCTCGTGGCCGGGCTGGCGGCCCTGCCCGTCCGGGCGGAAGACCGCTGCGCCGCGCCAGTCGAGTTCACCACCGCCATCAGCCCGCTGCCGAACGCGGCTGCCGCCATCAGGGACACGCGGGCGCTGAGGGTTCTGATCGTCGGCACCGGCTCCTCCACCAACGGTGGCACGTCCGCCCAGGAAGCCTCCTACCCGCAGCGTCTCGAGAAGGATCTCGCCGCCGCCTTTCCTGGAGTGACCGTCACCGTCCAGACACGCGGCGGCAGGGGGCTCACGGCGGCTGACCTTCTGCCGCTCGTGCTCGAAGGGCTCGAGGCGTTCCGCCCCGACATCGTCATCTGGCAGTCGGGCACCGTCGACGCGGTGCGCGGCCTCGACCCGGATGGCTTCGCGCAGACCATCAGCGAAGGCGTCGAGAAGGCGCTGAAGCGCCGCGCCGACGTGATCCTGATGGACATGCAGTTCAGCCGCTTCTCGCGCGCGACCGTGAACTACGGCCCCTACCGCCAGGCGCTCGACAGCGCCGCTGCGGCGAATGCCGGGGCGATCGCCTTCCAGCGCTACGAGCTGATGCGCCATTGGGCCGCCTCGGGGCAGATCGACATGGAGCGGGCGCCGCGCGCGGAATGGAAGGCACAGGCCGACATGCTGCACGCCTGCCTTGCCAAGGTGCTCACCGAGGTGATCCGCGACGGCATACGCCAGGCGTCGCGCTGACTCGCCCCAGGCACGCCGCTTGCTGGCTGCCAGGAGCTGGCGCCGGGAGTGGTCCGACGGGAGCTGGCGCCGGGCAGCTGGCTGCCGGGAGGTGACTGCCGGGAGCTACCGCCGGGTGCTGGCGCCGGGAGTGGTCCGTCGGGAGCTGGCGCCGGGCAGCTGGCTGCCGGGCGGTGACCGCCGGGAGCTACCGCCGGGTGCTGGCGCCGGGATTGGTCCGTCGCGAGCTGACTGCCGGACGCTGATTGCCGGGACTGGTCTGCCGGGAGCTCTGCTGGGAGCGGACCTCGAGAGGGGGTGGCATGGGAGGGGCGCCGGAGGCGGGCGAGCGGCTTCCCCACGCCCGCGCCGGCTCGCTTGTCCTGCACGGTCCTGGGCGCGGAACTGGCCGCTGCGCCAAGTCCCGCGCGCGCTTGTTGCCCTCGGGCGCCGATGCTACCACCCGCTGCGTGAACGCCCCACTGCCACGCCCTGCGGTCGCCGCCCGCTCCTCCTCGCCGCTCATCCTCGCCCTGCCGAAGGGCCGGATCCTCGCGGAACTCGGCCCCCTGCTCGCTCGCGCAGGCATCACGCCCGAGCCCGACTACGCGGACGAGACGAGCCGGCGCCTGCGCTTCCCCACCAGCGACCCGGCGCTCGACATCGTCCGCGTCCGCCCCTTCGACGTCGCGACCTTCGTCGCCTTCGGCGCGGCGGCGATCGGCGTCGTCGGCTCTGACGTGCTTGCGGAGTTTGACTATCCCGAACTCTACGCGCCGCTTGATCTTCGCCTTGGCCTCTGCCGGCTCTCGATCGCCGCCCCTGCCGCCGATGCCGCCGCCCTGGACGACCCGGCGCGCTGGAGCCAGGTGCGGGTCGCGACAAAGTATCCAAACACCGCACGCCGCCACTTCGCCGCCCGCGGCGTAACGGCCGAGGTCGTGCACCTCTCCGGCGCGATGGAGCTCGCCCCCTCTCTCGGCCTGTCGCGGCTGATCCTCGACCTCGTCCAGACCGGTTCGACGCTGCGCGCAAACGGGCTTGTCGAGATCGAGCACGTGGCCGACGTCTCGGCGCGGCTGATCGTCAACCGGACAGCCTTGAAGACCCGCCCGGAGCTGCTCGGCGCCTGGATCGCGCGGTTCCGCGCCGCTGCCGCGGGATGAACAGCAGCGCTGTGCAGGGGGCGGAGGGGCCGCGCCGGCTCGAAACGCATGCGCCGGGGTTTGAGGCGGGCTTCGCCGCTCTGCTTGCCCGGCGTGCCGAGGCCTCGGCGGAGGCGGAGGCGGCCGCGGCGGCGATCATCGCCGCGGTGCGCCACCGGGGCGATTCGGCGGTGGCTGAGTTCACCGCCCGGTTCGACCGCGTCCACCTCACCCCGGAGCGGTTCCGGGTCTCCAAGGAGGAGATCGACGCCGCCGACGCCGCCACCCCGCCCGCGATCGCCGCCGCCCTTGACCTCGCAGCCGCCCGGATCACCGCCTTCCACCGCGCCCAGATGCCGGCTGACCTCGCGACGCACGATGCCTCCGGCGTGCAGCTTGGGCTTCGCTGGGGGCCGCTCGACAGCGTCGGGATCTACGTGCCAGGCGGCAAGGCTGCCTATCCCTCGTCCGTGCTGATGAACGCGATTCCTGCGCGCGTCGCGGGCGTTGCCCGGATCGCCATGGCCGTGCCCGCGCCGGAGGGCGTGCTGAACCCGCTCGTGCTCGCGGCGGCGCGGCGTGCCGGTGTGACCGAGGTCTGGCGTATCGGCGGCGCGCAGGCCGTCGCCGCCCTCGCGTTCGGCACGGCGACGATCGCCCCCGTCGACCGGATCGTCGGCCCGGGCAACGCCTATGTCGCGGCCGCCAAGCGGCTCGTATTCGGCCAGGTCGGAATCGACATGATCGCAGGCCCCTCCGAGGTGGTGGTGGTGGCAGACGGGGCGAACGACCCGCGCTGGATCGCCGTTGACCTCCTCGCCCAGGCGGAGCACGACGAGTCGGCGCAGGCGATCCTGATCACCGACGACCGCGGCTTCGCAGACCGGGTCGCCCGCGCCGTCGAGGAGGAGCTCGCGCTTGCGCCGCGCGCAGCGATCGCCCAGGCGTCCTGGCGCAGGCACGGGGCGATCATCCTCTGCCGCGACCTCGACGAGGCGGCAGGCCTCGTCAATCGCCTCGCGCCTGAGCATCTCGAGCTCGCCGTCGACGACCCCGCCTCGCTGTTCGCCAGGATCCGCCATGCCGGGGCGGTGTTCCTCGGCCGCCACTGCCCGGAAGCGGTTGGCGACTATGTCGCAGGCCCCAACCACGTGCTGCCGACCTCGCGCACCGCCCGCTTCGCCTCCGGCCTCTCCGTGTTCGACATGCTCAAGCGCACGACCTGGGTGGCGGCGGACGAGGCGGCTCTCGCGGCGATCGGCCCCGCGGCCGTGGCGCTGGCAGAGGCAGAGGGCCTCCCCGCCCACGCGCGCTCCATCTCGCTCAGGCTCGCGCGCGGCTCGGCTTGACCCCCCGCGCGGCCGGGATCATGTTCCGGCCACGAACTGCCGGGCGACGTGCCGGCCGGACACCAAGAACATGAGGGTCGATGCCGAAGGAAGACATGATCGAATTCGACGGCACGGTGACGGAGCTTCTGCCCAACGCCATGTTCCGCGTGAAGCTCGACAACGATCACACCATCCTCGCCCACACCTCGGGCAAGATGCGGAAGAACCGGATCCGCGTGCTTGCGGGAGACAGGGTGAAGGTGGAGATGACGCCCTACGACCTGACGAAGGGGCGTATCACGTTCCGCTTCAAGTAGCCGCCGCTCGAGGGCGCGCCCCGCCGCTCGTGCTCGCCTCCGCCTCGCCGAGGCGATGCGAGCTTCTGCGCCAGATCGGGCTCACCCCTGCCGCGATTGACCCGGCCGGGATCGACGAGGCGCGACGCGGGCGCGAACTCCCAGGGCCGCACGCGCTTCGCCTTGCCCGCACCAAGGCCGAAACCGTTGCGGCCCGCCACGGCGGCGCTTTCGTCCTCGCGGCAGATACGGTCGTCGCGCTGGGGAGGCGGATCCTTCCCAAGGCCGAAACCGAGGCGGAGGCGCGCGCCTGCCTCGAGGCGCTGTCAGGCCGGCGGCACCGCGTGCTCGGCGGAATCGCGGTGATCGCGCCGGACGGGCGGCGGGCCGAGCGCCTGGTGACGACCGTCGTGCGTTTCCGCAGGCTCGACCGAGCGGAGGTTGCTGCCTATCTCGCCTCGGGCGAGTGGCAGGGCAAGGCCGGCGGCTACGCAATCCAGGGGCTCGCGGCCGCCTTCATCCCCTTCATCAGCGGCAGCCACTCGAACGTGGTCGGGCTGGCGCTTGCCGAGACCGCCTGCCTGCTCGCCGGCCTCGGCTATCCGGTGCCATGGCGGGCGACCGCCTCTTGATCGCGGCAAGCCCTGGTGAGTTGCGGCTCGCGCGGCTCCACGGCGGGATGCTTGTGGCCTACACGCTCGAGCGTCCCTCACGCCCCTCGCGCGTCGGCGCGCTCTGCCACGCGCGTGTCACCGCCCTTGCCCCGGCGCTTGCCGGTGCCTTCCTTGCCATCACGCCCGAGGAGACCGCGTTCCTGCCGGCGGAGGAGGCGGAGCCTGAGAGGAGGGACGGTGCTCCCGTGCGGCCGATCGGCACGCTCGTGCATGCGGGGCAGGCGATCGCGGTGCGCATCAGTCGCGACGCGATGGGCGGCAAGGGCGCCCGTGCCTCGGCGCGGATCCCGCGCGACGACCGAGAGGCGGCAGCGCGGCTTCAGCCGCCAGCGCTCGTCACGCCCGGGCCGGATGCGATCGCGCGCGCTCTCGCCGAGCCCCCGGAGGCGATCGTGACCGACGACCCGGACCTTGCTCACTCCCTTCGCAGCCGTTTCCCGGCGCTGGCTGGCCGAATCTCGGTCGCGCGCGCACCGCTCTTCGACGAGTGGCTTGAGGCGGAGATCGAATCGCTGCTCGCCCCCGAGGTGCCGCTGCCGCGCGGCGGGCGGCTCCGGATCGCGCTCACCCCCGTGGCGGCGACGATCGATGTCGACACGGGCCCGGCGGGCGGCGGCAGCGCCCGTGCGGAGCGGGAGGCCGCGAACCGCGCAGCGGTCGTGGAAGCTGCCCGCCAGGTGGCGCTTCGGTCTCTCTCGGGGCGGATCGTGCTCGACCTCGCAGGCCTGCCAGGCGGGCGCGGACAGCGCGCTGGTCTGCTCGAGGCGGCGCGCAAGGCCTTCGCCGCCTGGGTTCCGGATTCCTCGGTGTTGGGCTTCTCGCGGCTAGGCCTGCTCGAGATCGTACGCCCGCGCATCTACCCCCCGCTCGCGGAGCTCATCGGGGCGCCGGCTGAGGGAGTGGTGGTCTCGCCTCTGACGCACGCCCTTGCGGCGTTCCGCGCCGCTCTCAGGGTGGCCTCCGCAGCGGGGGCGGTGCCGAGGCTCGTCGCTGCCCCTGCCGTGATTGCCGCCGCGCGGGCGGAGCGGGCGGCGCTCTCCGCCTGCGCCGCTCGGCTCGGGCGGCCGCTTGAGCTCGTCGAGGAGCCGGGGCTTTCGATCGCCGACTGGCGGGTCGAGGATTCGCGCGTTCGATGACCGAGGTGGCGAGGCGACCACGACTCTGCCCGGTTTGCCGCCGGCCGCTCTCCGGCACGGCGGAGGCGGCGCGGTTCCGCCCCTTCTGCAGCCGCCGGTGTGCCGATGTCGACCTGCACCGATGGCTGACCGGCGCCTATCGGGTGGAGACCGACGAGGCGCCGGACGAGGCGCGCGGGCCGGAGGGGCGCTGAGTGCTGGCGATGGACAGGGCGGACGCCCTGCGCTATCACCCGCCGCCTCTACCGGTGCCCAGGTAGCTCAGTTGGTAGAGCATGCGACTGAAAATCGCAGTGTCGCTGGTTCGATTCCGGCCCTGGGCACCATTACGTTCAATGGGTTAGAGGCGTCATTGCGAGAACGCAAATTGTCTCGGCCGCCTCATGGTGCCCCTTGGAAGCCCGAGGCACCCGACTGTACCGAAGTGAGAACTTCACGAACCGAAGCACCTCTTGAGCCGGCACGACCCGGCGCGGCAGGCCCTGCACACTCCCGGCAGTAGGGACGCGGCCCCGCGTTGCGGCATCCGGACCGGAGGGTGGCTGGCTGCGTGAGGGCACGCGGTCATGGCCGCTGCACGACCCTCCGCTGCCGCGACAGCCACGACGCCGACCGCCTCGATCGCGAGGGCTCGCCGTCACCTGCACCACGACATGCGCCCCGACCTCACTGGCAGCGTCGGCCGGCGTGGCCGACCACGCCAAGGGACGCGCAGATCAGCCGTCCGGAAGGGGCAGCGGCCCCTCCGCCTCGCCGAGGCCGGGCAGGGGCGTGGCGGAGGGGTCGCGCGCGAGCAGGCCAGGGTCGTCCTCGCGCACGCTGTTGACGCGCGTGCCAACGGGCCAGATCCGGAAGGCTGCTCCGTCCCTCGGCACGAGCACGGAGGCTGGGTCTCCCTCCGCCTCGCCGAGCCAGAGCGGCCAAGCCTCAGGCGGCAGCACCACCGGCATACGCTCATGCAGAAGCGCGAGCCTGGGCGACGCCGGGCAGGTCACCACCGTGAAGCTGCGAAGGATCGACCCGTCAGGCGCGCGCCATCTCTCCCACAGCCCCGCAAGCGCCATCGGCGCCCCGTCCGCAAGCGCCACAGCGTAAGCCTGCTTGCGCTTCTGCCCCGGGCGTTCCGCCCATTCGTAGAACCCGTCGATCGGGACGAGGCAGCGCCGCTTCGCATAGGCGTCGCGGAAGGCGGGCCTGTCGGCGAGGCTTTCCGCACGAGCGTTGATCATGCGCGCGCCGATCGTCGCGTCCTTCGCCCAGATCGGCACGAGGCCCCAGCGCAGGAGGTCGAGATGGCGCGCGCCTGTCTCGGGGTTGCGGCGTACCACGAGGCTCTCTTGCGTCGGCGCGACGTTGAATCGTGGCGGGGCGTTCGGCACGGGGTCGACGGTGCGGAACAGACGCGCAAGCGCTGAAGGCGGCCGCGCGAGGAAGTAGCGGCCGCACATCAGACCCGAGTCGCGCCGCCGCGACAGGCACTGCTTGACCCTCGCAGGATGCGAGGGTCTATTGCCATCGTCTCCGAAAGCGAAAGGCAGGAGACGCGCATGCTGCGCTTCCTCGTTCCGGACATGACCTGCAGCCACTGCGTCGCGGCGATCACCGAGGCAGTCAAGGCCCTCGACACCGGCGCGAGGGTGGAGGCGGAGCTCGGCAGGCGGCTCGTCTCTGTCGCCACCGCGGCGGATCCGCAAGACGTGTCCTCCGCCATCGCCGCTGTCGGCTACCCGAACACCCAAGCGGCGTGAGGGCATGAAGGCGATCTCGCCCGATACGGAGCGCGAGGCCGCTTCCGCTGGCCCGCCTGCCGCCGCTGCCGCACCCGCGGAGTCCGGCGCGACGCTGACGCTGCCGATCGAGGGCCTGAGCTGTGCCTCCTGCGTCGGGCTGGTCGAGCGTGCGCTCGAGGCCGTGCCAGGGCTGGCGGGCGCCTCCGTCAACCTCGCCACTGGGCAGGCTGCTGTCCGCTTCGCAGGCCCGCTCGATCTCGGCGCGGCGATCGGCGCGGTGGCGCGCGCCGGCTACACGGTCAGGACGGATGAGACCGAGCTCGCCATCGCCGGCATGAGCTGCGCCTCCTGCGTGCGGCGGGTCGAGCGCGCGCTCGAGGCTGTGCCGGGGGTGGCAGGCGCCTCCGTGAACCTCGCCACGGGCCGCGCGCGCGCAAGTCATCTCCCCTCGGTCACCGCCGAGGCGCTGATCGCTGCCGTGCGCCGAGCGGGTTACGAGGCGGCGCTGGTCGCCGAAGAGGCGCCGCTCGAGCGTGGCTACCGGGAGAGCGCGGCAGGGGAGGCGGAGCAGCGACGACTCGGCCGAAGCCTCGCTGCCGCTGCCGTGCTCACCCTGCCGGTCTTCGTGCTCGAGATGGGCGCGCATCTGTCAGCGACGCTCCATCACGCGATCGAGGAGAGGATCGGCGAGCAGACGAGCTGGCTCATCCAGTTCCTGCTCGCGGCTCTGGTGATGGCCGGGCCCGGGCTTGGGTTCCAGACGAAGGGCTGGCGCGGCCTTGCGCGCGGCGCCCCCGACATGAACAGCCTGGTCGCGGTCGGCACCACCGCCGCCTTCGCCTACTCGACCGTCGCGACCTTCGCACCTTCGCTTCTGCCAGAGCTCGCGCGGCATGTCTATTTCGAGGCAGCCACGGTCATCGTCACGCTGATCCTGTTCGGGCGCTGGCTCGAGTCGCGCAGCAGGGGCCGCACCTCGGAGGCGATCCGAAGGCTGATGAGACTGCAGCCGCCGACGGCTCGGGTGGTGCGCGGCGGAGTGGAGACGGAGATCCGGGCCGCGGAGCTCGCCGTCGGCGACATCGTCGTGGTCCGCCCCGGCGAGAGGATCGCGGCGGACGGGGTGGTGATCGAGGGCCATTCCTTCGTCGACGAGGCGATGATCACGGGCGAACCGCTGCCGGTCGAGAAGCACCCGGGGGCGCGCGTCACCGGCGGCACTGTGAACGGCACGGGCAGCTTCCGCTTCCGGGCGACCGCCGTCGGTGGCGGGACGGTGCTCGCTGAGATCGTGCGCATGGTGGAGGCGGCGCAGGGCGCGAAGCTGCCGATCCAGGCGCTGGTGGACCGACTGACGCTCTGGTTCGTGCCGGCGGTGCTCGCAACCGCCTTGGCCACCTTCTGCGCCTGGCTTGCCTTCGGCCCGGAGCCTGCGCTTCCGCTCGCCCTCGTCAACGCCGTTTCGGTGCTGATTATCGCCTGCCCCTGCGCCATGGGGCTTGCCACACCGACCTCGATCATGGTCGCCACCGGGCGGGCCGCGGAACTCGGCATCCTTTTCCGCAAGGGAGAGGCGCTGCAGGCGCTCGCCGACGTCTCGGTGGTCGCGCTCGACAAGACCGGCACGCTGACCGAGGGCCGCCCGGCTCTGACCGATCTCGTCGCCGCGCCGGGCGAGGACGAGGCGGCCGTGCTCGCGCTCGCGGCATCCGTCGAGGCGCTGTCCGAGCACCCTCTGGCGCGGGCGATCGTGGCTGCGGCGGCGGCGCGCGGCCTTGCGACCATGCCAGCGGAACGGTTCGAGGCCGTTGCGGGCCTGGGCGCCACGGCGTTGGTTGCTGGCCGTCGCGTCGCCGTCGGCGCCGACCGCTTCCTGGCGCGTCTCGGCGTCGCGGTCGCACCGCTTGCCGATGCCGCCGCAGCGGTCGCAAGCGAAGGCCGCACCCCGCTCTACGTGTCGGTGGACGCGAGGCTCGCCGCCATACTTGCCGTCGCCGACCCGCTGAAGCCCTCGGCTCCGGCGGCGCTGGACGCGCTTAAGGAACAGGGCCTCGACGTGGTGATGGTCACGGGTGATGACAGGCGCACGGCCGAGGCGGTCGCCCGCAGGCTCGGGATCACCGAGGTCGTGGCCGAGGTGCTGCCCGACGGCAAGGTCGCCGCGATCGAGCGCCTGCGTGCGGCCGGACGGGCGGTCGCCTTCGTTGGAGACGGGATCAACGACGCGCCTGCGCTCGCTGCGGCCGATGTCGGGCTTGCCATCGGCACGGGCACCGACATCGCGATCGAAAGCGCCGAAGTCGTGCTGATGTCGGGCGATCCGGCGGCGGTCGCGACCGCGGTCGCGCTCAGCCGCGCGACGATTGCCAACATTCGGCAGAACATGTTCTGGGCCTTCGCCTACAACGTCGCGCTGATCCCCCTCGCGGCCGGCGTGTTCTTCCCCTTCGGCGGGCCGCTTCTGTCGCCGATTCTGGCTGCGGCGGCGATGGCCTCAAGCAGCGTCTTCGTGGTCGGCAATGCGCTCAGGCTGGCGCGGTTCCGCCCCCTCGCCGCGCAGGGCGTGCGGCGATGACGATCGGCGAGGCCTCTCGCGCCTCAGGCGTGTCGGTGAAGATGATCCGCCACGACGAGGCGATGGGGCGCCTGCCCGCGCCGCTGCGGACCGGGAGCGACGATCGCGTCTATCGGACGCCTCGAAAAACCTCTGGCTGCGACGCGGTCTGATCTGATGCGGTGAGGTTGGCATTGGCGGAGTTTGGGGATTGGGGGCAGGCTGGTTTGTTCAGCGTGGAGGAGCGTCTTTGCTGACTGTTGGCGTCGGGCGATCCGCTGGAGCGGCTGCAGGCTGTGGCGGCGTTCGAGGCGTTTCGTGCGGAGCTCGAGGCGACGCTGCCGCGGGCTGACCGCAGCCGCGGCGGACGTCCGCCTCATGACGCGGTGCTGATGTTCCGGTTCTGGTGCTTCAGGCGCTTTACACCCTCTCCGACGAGCAGGCTGAGTACCAGCTTCGCGACCGGCTCCCGTTCATGCGCTTCGCCGGGCTTTCGCTGCACGACGTGGTGCCCGATGCCAAGACGATCTGGCTCTGGCGCGAGCAGCTGATGCGCGCGGGCGCCTTGGCGAGAGTGTTCGCGCGCTTCGATGCGATGCTGGCGGAGCGCGGCTATCTGGCGATGGGCGGGCAGATCGTCGACGCCACGGTGGCGGAGGCGCGCCGGCCTCGGCTGACCAAGGAGGAGAAGGCCAGCTCGCGCGATGGCGGCACGGCTGAAGGCTGGTCGAAGGCGCGGCAGCGGCAGATCGACCGCGACGGGCGCTGGACCATCAAGCGCGGTCGCAAGCCGGCGCCGGAAGGCGGCGCCCAGCAGCAGACGGAC
>Ga0308417_1003105_pt1 | contig 10704 bp, 8 predicted proteins | sample HotsprSampleOS65_FD_203528 | JGI IMG/M metagenome (GOLD analysis project Ga0308417, IMG submission 203528) | Hot spring phototrophic mat microbial communities from Octopus Spring, Yellowstone National Park, Wyoming, United States - 20090730_OS65 ... | reverse complement strand
TGCGCGCGAATGTGGTGCCCGCCGCGATGCACCACCTGGATGGACGAGGCAGCCACCACGCGCCGGATGCCGAGGTGATGCGCAGCGAGCAGGACGTGATAGGTGCTGCTCACGTTGCTGATCAGCGTGCGCGCTGCAGTGACTTCGCCGGCGCGCGGCACAGCCGCCAGGTGGATGATCGCATCTGCCTGGCGCAGCACGTCGTAGACTTGTCCGAGGTTGGTGAGGTCGGCGCGCACATAGCCGCGGCCGTCTCCGGCGCCGACGATGTCCACGCCGAGCACATCCGCGCCCTGCGCCCGCGCATAGGCAGCCACGGCCGAGCCGAGCTTGCCCTTGCTGCCGGTGACGATGATCCTCATGTGATTGTCAGGTCGTCAGGTCTCCCGCACGTCTCGCGCTTCTGCCGGTAAACCGCCTCGCGCAGGCCGCGGATGTAACCGATGGCATACAACCGGCCGAACGATGAATAGCCGGCGTGCTCGTTGCTGTCGCCCTCGACCGTGGGCACGTGGTCGGGGCGCAGCACGCCTTCAAAGCCGATGTCGCGGTAGGCCTCCATACAGGCCAGCATGTCGGTCTTGCCGTCGTCGTGCCAGGCCTCCTCAAAATGGCGCATGTCGCCTTTCACATCGCGGAAGTGCACAAAGCTGATTTTGCCCTGCCGGCCGAAGTGCCGGATCACCGAGGGCAGATCGTCGGTCATCAGGGTGAAGTTGCCCTGGCAGAGCGTGATGGTGTTGTAGTCGCTGGGCACCAGTTCCACCAGGCGCTGGAAGTTTTGCACGCTGGTGAGGATGCGCCCCACGCCGCGCAGCGGGGAGAGCGGGGGATCATCGGGATGGGCGCTGAGCCTGACGCCGGCGCGCTCGGCCACCGGCACCATCACCTGGAGGAAGGCTGCCAGGTTCTTCCACAGGTCTTCTTCCTTCACTTCAGGCAGAGGCGGCCCTTTCTCGAAGTCGGCCAGGTCGAAGGCAGTGACCAGCGAACCGCCGCGCGATGGGGTGCTGGTGCTGGTGCGCGTCCAGTTCATCACTGCCATCCAGGCATAGCACCAGACCGGGATTCCCAGCCGGCCCATGTTCTCCACCAGCCTGACGCACCATTCAAGCTCTTCGTCCTTGCCGGGCAGGCCGCGCATCAGGCGATCCATCGGTGGGCGCGCTTCGATCACAGCGAGCTGAAAGCCGCCATCTTCGTAGCGCTTCTTCATGCGCAGCAGCGGCATGAAGTCGTAGGGCGTCTCGCCCGGCCCACAGTCGCTGGGCAGGGGCAGCCCGCCCACGGCATAGTCCACACCGGCCTGTTTAGCCAGCTTCCACAGCGGCGACGGCTGGGGTGGGATGTACTCTGCAATTTTGATCATGCCAGGGACTGGGAATTGTAGTGAATTTCTTTTGGCTTGCACGGGCGGGGTGCTCCGACACGGGCAGGTGAAGGATAATGCGCCCATGCCCGATGACATTCAGTTCTACGACAGCCCAAACAGCAGCCGGTTCGACGGGCTGCCGAAGCGTCCGCCGAGCGACGCGCGCATCACCGATTACCGGGTGATGCCCTGGCCGGATGGCACGCGCGTGACGGTGGAGATGGGGCTGACGCCGTTCAAGGAATTTCCCTCGATAGACGTGAGCATCCTCACCGCCGAGGGCGAGGTGTTGCGCTACACCTCGATGGTGGGGGCGATGGAGCGCCGGCCCGCCCCGACGATGTGGTTGCCGCGCGGCATCCCCAAGGGCACGCCGCTGGTGGCGTTGATCGAGGTGCTCGGCGACGACGCGCCGTTGCAGACGGTGCGCGTGGCCTTCACGGTGGCCGGGCCGATTGTCAAGGAGGCGGTGGCCGAGTGACGTTGGCTGCGCATCCCTGCTCTGGCGCCGGCGGGCGACGCCGGGTTGTTGCCCCCTTGGGCGCGGTGAGCAGAAGGCGCGCGCCGGACTTACACTGCGCGGCCAGTCCCGCCCGATCGGCCAGCACGGATAGCTGCGCCGAGCGCCACGCCTCTCGCTTGCCAGGCATGACGCAGTGATCCCGGTGGCCGTTCAGACGGCCCGCGCGCTCCCCCCTGCATCAAGGGTTCAGCGGATCGCAGGTGATCCCTTTCAGTTCAAGCCACTGTTCTTCGGCCACCGCGACATAGGCGAAGGCATATAGGCCGGCGCGCGTCGCGACGGCGCGGTAGTTGTCCACCCAGGCGACGAACCCCAGCGGCCCGGCAGGGGCCGGCCCGCGCAGCACTTCCTCCCCGTCCACGCGGAAGATGACGGCCGTGGGCAGCCAGTCCAGCTCATAGGCGTGCCACTGCGTCATGTCCAGGGAGAGCAAGGTTTCGCTGGCCTGGACGAACGAGCGAGCGGCGGCCAGAGCCAAAGCCGAGATGCCGGGGAGCCGGAGCGCCAGGTTGCCGGCGCCGACCAGCGCCTTGGTCAGCCGGGCGCGCATCCCGCGCCCGGCTGCCGGCGGGAGGGGCGTGTTCAGCACGGCTGCCTTGAAGCCGTGGCCGGGCAGGCGAGGCACGAGCTGCATGTTCGACTCCGGCGAACCGTAGAAGAACCAGGCATTGCGCGGCGGCTCGATCACCCCCCCCGTGCGGGTGAAGGGATGATTCCAGAACCCAAAGCCGGCTGTGCCCTTCAGGGCGCCGGCCGGGTGCGAGAAACGCGCCCGCAGCCGCAGCCGCTGCGGAGGCAGATTGGCGAACCTGCGCGGCAAGGCGTGCTCGTAGTCGTCGAGCTGGGCATCGGTGTAGGCGGCGTCGCTGGTGGGCGGAATGCTCAGCCGGATCACATCGCCCGCGCACTCGACCCGGCCGCCGTTGACCAGATGATGCCTGAGCTTCATGCCTGCCCCAGCCAGCGCTCGGCCTGGTTGATCTGCGCGCGCACGGCGCGGGGCGAAGTGCCGCCGATCACGTCGCGCGAAGCCAGCGATCGCTCGAAATCGAACACAGCAAGGATATCGTCGTCGAAGTGCGGGGAGACCGAGCGCCAGTCGCCGATCGTCAACTCGTTCAGGCTCACGCCTTTCGACTCGGCCATGGCCACTGCTCGTCCGCTCAGGTGATGCGCCTCGCGGAAGGGCACGCCTCTGCGCACCAGGTATTCGGCCACGTCGGTCGCCAGCATGGCCGGGTCGAGCGCGCGGCGCATGCGCGCGACGTTGACCTTGAGCGTGCGGACGGCGCCGGCGATGACCGGCAAGGCCAGCGTCAACGTGTCGAGCGAGTCGAAAAGCGGCTCCTTGTCTTCCTGCAAGTCCTTGTTGTAGCTCATCGGCAGGCCCTTCAGCGCAGTCAGCAATGCGACCAGGTTGCCGATCAGCCGTCCGGCTTTGCCGCGCGCCAGCTCCATGGCGTCGGGGTTTTTCTTCTGCGGCATCAGGCTGGAACCGGTGGCGTAGGCGTCGTCGAAGGTGACGAAGCCGAACTCCGCGGTGGAATAGGTGATGAGGTCTTCGGCCAGCCGGCTGAGGTGGACGCCGACCATCGCGCAGCAGAATAAGCACTCGGCGACGAAGTCGCGGTCGCTGACGCCGTCGAGCGAGTTTTGGGTGACCTGGGCGAAGCCCAGCTCGCGCGCCAGCGCTTCGCGGTCGAGGGGGAAGGGGTTGCCGGCCAGCGCGCCGGAGCCGAGCGGGGAGATGGCTGTGCGCAGCGCGCAATCTTCCAGCCGCTCCACGTCGCGGGCAAACGGCCAGAAGTGGCTCAGGCACCAGTGGGCAAACGTGACGGGTTGCGCCCGCTGCAGGTGGGTGTAGCCGGGCATCAGGGTGTTGATGTGGGCCTGGGCCTGAGCCAGCAGCGCCGACTGCAGGTCGCGTATGGCGCGCTGGATGGCGCGGATTGCATCCAGGGCAAACAGCCGCAGGTCGGTGGCGACCTGATCGTTGCGGCTGCGGCCGGTGTGCAGCTTGCCTGCCACCTCGCCGACGATTTCCTTCAAGCGCCGCTCGACGGCAGTGTGAATATCCTCGTCGTCGGGTTTGACCTGGAACCGGCCCTCGGCAAACTCGGCCTGCACCGCGCGCAGGCCAGCCACCAGCGTCGCTGCCTCATGGTCGCTGAGGACGCCGGCGCGAGCCAGGGCGCCGGCATAGGCGATGCTGCCGCGAATGTCGGCTTCCCACAATCGCAGGTCGAAGGTGATCGAGTCGTTAAAGCGCTTCATCAGCGCGTCGGTCGCGCCGTCGAAGCGCCCACCCCAAAGTTTGGTAGTCATGATCCCAGAGAGATGGCCGGCAAAGACAAAGCAGACAAGAGCGACTTGAGGACAACCCGGACGGGGGCGGTGGTGAGCCGGCCCCGCTCAGCGCTTCTCGCGCAAGGGACGGCGGCGGTAATCGGGAGCAGCATTCTCGATCACCGTGCTCAGCTCGGTATCTTGCATGCGCGAGGCGATGCGGTAGTCGAAATCGTCGGGGTTGACGTTGGTGGCGATCATCGTGGCCAGACGGTTGCGGTAGCGGTAGTCGAGGATCTCGAACAATACGCTATCCGACCAGGGCGACGACGTCTCCGCGCCCAGATCGTCAATGATTAAGACCGGCGCCGTCTTGAACACGTTCATGCGGGTGGTGAAGCTTTCCTGTTCGGTGTTGGATTGCAGCTCGATGGCCTGGCGCAGCGAGGCGAGCAGGTCGGGCATGGTGATGAACAGCGAGGGGATGCCGGCCTGCGTCAGGTGGTTGTCCACCGCAGCGCACAGGTGCGACTTGCCGCTGCCGCGCTCGCCCCAGATCACCAGCCAGCGCCCATGCGGGCTATTGGCGAAAGCCTCGGCGCTCTCCAGGCAGTCCACCAGCGTCTCGTCCTCGACGCCGTTGAAGCTGGTCTTGAAGTTGACGAAGGTCTGTCTGGATGAAAACGCATTGCGCGAAGAAAAGGGAGACAGGGAGGCCAGCTTCCATCGCTGGGCTATGTCGCACTGCGGACAGGGCTTCAGGTTCCCTTGCGCGTCCAGCACGAAGCGCTTGTTGCCACAGTGAGGGCAGTCCTGGCCATCGCGCGGTTCCACCGGCGCATCGGGGTCGCTGCGGATGGGCGCGTCCGCGCCGTCCTGGTCAGGGCGCGGCCTCTTGTCCTTTGCGGCCGGCAATGCGCTGTCGAGCACGTTCGCGAGCCGCTTCACGCTCGGCCTCGGTGTATTCGACCTGAGGCCGGCTGAAGGTGCGTCCCTTTCGGTGTGCAGTTTGTCCTGGTTTGCCATTTCTGCGAGTCCTCTCCGGCTTCGCCGCAGGCGAAGCCGTCAGCACTTTGCGGATGTAGTCCCAGCGCAGCGCGTTGGCTTCGGCGGCCTTGTCGAACGCAGCCGTCCAGTGCGCCGGGTCGGCAATTCTGGTCGCCAGCGCGTTGATGTCGGCGGCGATGTGGGCGTCGAGGGTGCGATTGACGCGCCGTTTGTATTCGCCAAAGGCGAACTGGGCTGTCGCGTTGACCGGCTGCGGCGTGAACAGATCTGGCGAGGGGTGCTGCAAGAGCTTCTTCACGTAAGGCCAGCTACGCTTGTTCTGGTCGGCGGCATAGCGAAAGACGGCGCGCCACAGGGCCGGGTCGTTGACCTCGCTCCACAACAGCCGCATCTCCTCGGCCACGGTGGGCGTGGGGGGCAGCCCGAAGGACGATTCATATAAGGCTACCAGCTCGCGCATATGCAGCTCGGCCTGCGCGCCGGCGCGTTGCATGGCCAGCAGCGCCTCCTCTTGTTCGGCCAGCAGCGGGATCAGGGCATCCAGAAGCAAGCCGTCGTGGTGGGCGAGCCGTTTGAGGGCGTCGAGCACGGCGCGCAGCCCAAACAGGCCGGTCGCTGTGCGCACCAGGGCATACTCGCGCCCGGTGGGTGGGCGCCCCAGGCGCTCGCGCAGGTATACCACCTCCTCAGGCGGCGGCGCGGCCTTTGCGACCATCACCTGGTAGTATTCTGTGGGAGTCGCTGGCGGCTGCGAAGTCAGCGCCTGCAGGCACGGTCGCAGCGTGCGCGGCGGCGCGCCCTTCGGCCGAGGCAGGCGCAGCGCAGCGCGCACCGCCGCGATGATCTCTTCTTCGGTGTAGCCCTGGGACAGGCATTCTTCGAGGCCGGGCAGATCCTCCGGCTGGGGAGCGTAGACTTCAATGGCCTCCAGCCGTTCGATTTCGGCAGCGACGCGGACGAGCACTCGCGCGCCGGGCGATGGTTGGGCCTCGGTCTGGGTTGCCAGGGTAGCGATCGCTTCGACGGCGCGACGCCCGGCCTCGTCGTTGGCAAAGTAGCGCGGCTGCCCCTCGCCCATCTCGGCGCACAGCAACGTCCCACGGGCGACGGCGCGCTGCAACGCCGGCCGCAAGGTGATCGAAGCGAAGCTCAGCCCATCGCGGATGGCGGGATGCGCCATCAACTCGCCCTCGGTGACGAAAGGCGCAGCCGAGAGCTTCGACTCCAGCAAGCTGAGCGCAACCAGGCTGACCTTCAACTCAGCCAGATCATCCACGTGCGCCAGCGCGCGCGCGATGAAATCGGCAATTCTTTGACCCATAGTTCAGCAGAAGACGAACGACCGGGCGACCAGCCTTCATAATTCGATTCTCTCCCTGGCCAGGTTCTTGAACGAGGTCAGGCGCTTGTCGAAGAACAACGTGACTTTACCGGTTGGCCCGTTGCGATTCTTGGCCACGAGGACCTCGGCGATGTTCTTGAACTCGGTATCCGGGTTATACAACTCGTCGCGATAGATGAACATCACGATGTCTGAATCCTGCTCGATGCTGCCGCTTTCGCGCAGGTCACTCAGCATCGGCCGTTTGTCGCTGCGCTGCTCGACCAGGCGCGAGAGCTGGCTGCCGGCGATGAGCGGCACTTTCAGCTCGCGGGCGATGGCCTTTAACGAGCGCGAGATATACGAGATTTCCTGTACGCGGTTGTCGTTGCGCGAGCCGGCCTCGCCGCTCATCAACTGCAGGTAGTCCACGATGATCAGGTCAAGGCCGTATTCCTGGTAGATGCGCCGCGCCTTCACCCGCAGGTCGAGCGGGCTGAGCGAGGGCGTGTCGTCCAGGAAGATCATCTGGTCGGACATGCGCATCAGCACGCGGGTGAGCGCGCCCCATTCTTCGTCTTTGAGGTCGGCGACGCGCAGGCGCTGGGAATCAATCCCGGTCTCCGCGGAGATGAAGCGCTGCACCAGTTGTTCGTTGCCCATCTCCAGGCTGAAGATGGCCACGCGCTGGCGATGCTTGAAGGCGGCGTGATAACCGATGTTGAGCATCAGCGACGTCTTGCCCACGCCGGGGCGGGCCGCGACGATGATCAAGTCGCCCTTTTGCAGGCCGCCGGTGAGCTTGTCGAGGTCGTGGTAACCGGTTGGGATGCCGAGTGGCTCGTCGCGGTGCTCGTGCAGATACTCCAGCCGCTCAAAGAAGTCGCTGACTGCCTTGCGGATCGGCACCATGTGCCCTTCGCCATGACCTTCGGTCACGCCGAACACGGCCGCCTCGCTCTTTTCAATCACCTGCTGGATGGTCAACGATTGATCGTAGGCGATGCGGGCGATCTCGCTGGCAGCGTGGATCATGCGTCGGCGCAGCGCGAGGGCTTCCACGGCGCGCGCGTATGTCTCCACGTTCAGAGCCGTGGGAACCGCATTGGTGAGCTGTGCGATGTAAGGCTCGCCGCCGGCTTCGTCGAGCCGGTTGTGGCGCGCCAGCTCCGACGACACCGTGAGCAGATCAATCGGCTCGCGTCGCTCGTTCAGGCGCAGCATCGCCTCGTAAATCCACTGGTGCTTGACCAGGTAGAAATGCTCAGGAGCGAGAAAGCTGGCGATGCGCACGATCGCCTCGGAGTCAATCAGCAAAGACCCAAGGACTGCTTCTTCAGTCTCCATGCTGTGCGGCGGGGCTATGAAAGCATCGGCCATGAGATCGCGATTGTATCGAGGTCGTCAGCGCCTTTCATCCACCGCTCATCGTTCTGCGTCAACATACGAATCGGACAAACGCACAACTCGTCAACAGGATGTTCACAATGACGTTCACAGAAGGGTGGCCTATGGCTATTATCGTCGCTGCGCTGGCGACCGGCCTCTTTAACCTGCTGGCCAACCTGGCTTTTGCGCGCTGGGCATCCCGCCGCGCGCGGGCCGTCGGCGAGGCAGCGCCGCCGGTCTCGGTGCTGGTGCCCGCCCGCAACGAAGCACACAACATTGAAGCGTGCGTCGCTTCGCTGCTGGCGCAGGACTATCCAGACTATGAGGTCATCGCCCTCAACGACGATTCGACCGACGCAACCGGGGCGATCCTCGACCGGCTGGCGCGAGGCGATGGACGCCTGCGCGTCGTCCACAATCATCAGCCGCCCCCGCCGGGCGTGAACGGCAAAAGTCGCGCCTGTCAGATGCTGGCCGAGCACGCACGCGGCGAATGGCTGTTGTTCGTGGACGCTGACACGCTGCACCGGCGCGATTCGATCCGCGCTGGCGTCGAGCGCGCCCTGGGATTGAACGTCGCCTTGTTCTCGGCCATCCCCCGTCAGATCATCGGCAGTTGGGGCGAACGGCTGTTCGTGCCGGCGGGGTTTGCGCTGATTTATAACTTCCTCTCGCCATGGCGCGTTTACCTGGAACGCAGGCTTCGGCCGGTCAACGCCGCTGCCATCGGGCAATATTTGCTGGTGCGCCGCGAAGCGTATTTCGCAAGCGGCGGCCACAACGCCGTGCGCGACCAGATTCTGGACGATGTGGCGATGGGGAAGTTGCTCAAGGCGCGCGGCTACCGCGTCGCGCTGGGCGACGGCGACTGGGTGCGCTGTCGCATGTATCGCGGTTTCAGCGAGATGGTCGAGGGTTTCTCGAAGAACGCTTTCTCCATCCTGAACGGGTCGCTGGCGGTGAGCGCAATGTTCATCGTTGTCTGCCTTGTGCTGTTCCTGCTGCCGATCGTCGAGCTGGCCGCCGGCCTGGCCAGCGGGACGACGCACTGGGCGGCAGCGGCCGCCGTTGCGCTGACCGCAGCCAACTTCGCACTGGTCAACCGGCGCATCGGCCAGCCGTGGTGGGTGGGGTTGCTCTACCCGATTCAACTGGCCATCGGGATCGGCATCCTGCTGAATTCGATCCGCTGGCGCTACACGGGCCGGGCGCGCTGGAAGGGCAGGCCGCTGACCGGCTCAGCAATCCGCTAGGCCGCGGGAGCGGCGACGCTGGCGCCTGGCCTCGCGCTGGCACCGCTCGCTGCAGTAGATCACGCGCGCCCAGTCGCGCGCCCATCGCTTGCGCCAGGCGAACGGCCGGTTGCAATTCGGGCAGACCTTGGTGGGCAAATCGCCCTTCCTGGTTTTTGTTGCCCTCATCGTCCGCCTCCCGTCATTCCATCCAGGCGCGTGCAGCGACGTCGAACCGGAGCAGGAGGGCGCCATCGCTCAGAGTCAGCACATCACCATCAGCGCGCACGATCCGCAACGCGCCGACCTGGAGCGGCGCAGGCATCAGGCGCGGTGGAAAGAAGTACTCGCCCGCTGCACCCACCTCGAACACAGCCACCCCGCCGCGCGCGTTTGCGTCGTCGCCGCCGGTGGCCGGGTCGCGCACCAGGCCGGCGAAGACGACCAGGCGCTCACCCTCCCAGGCGTTCCGGGCCAGGAAGTGCATCGCGCTCAGCGGCGGCAGCCCCTCCTCGACGATCACGCCCGCGCCCGCCGGCTGGCGCGTCACGTCGGCGGGCGGGCTGGCAACCGCCGCGCCGGAGACGTGGCCATAAGCGCCGGTAGTGGTGATGTTTTGCCAGGTGATATCGCTCGGCGGCGGCAGCGGCATGGCCGTGCGCGGGTCGGCATTGAGGGCCTCCTGCAGTTGCCGCCAGCCTTGCTGTGGCGTGTTGTCGGTCAGGCCGCCGCATGTGCCTCTGTCGCGGCAGGCCTGCCACTGCGTGAGCAGGCCGCCAAAGGCGAGCGGGCCGCCCTTGTTTTGCGCGGCGTACAGGCTCATGCGATACCACTGGTCGGCGTTGATCCCGCTGCGCAGGTAAATTTCGGGGAAGGGGATGGCGACCGGCGCAGCATTGACGAACCACACATCCTCAACCGACCAGCCATTGTTGGGGTTTTGGGTGGGGTTGCCGGTGGTCGGGCAGCCGTCGCATGTGCCGAAGTTGATGAAGGGATGGGAGGTGGCAGAGGCGTAGCCGTTCACCCAAGCCTTGGTGAGCGCTGGCGTGTTCCAGCTCATCTCGATGTCGTTGCCGCCGAACACAGCGACGCGCTCGCTCACGCCGGGCGGCGCCTCGCTCTGCAGCCAGGTGTGCAACTGATTGATCATCTGTCCCCAGGCCTGGCCGTGGGCGAAGCTGGTGTCGGCCTGCAGCGTTGCGCCGCGGTAGTTGTTGGTGCCAACGGCCACGTTCAGGCTTGCATCGGACGGCGCACACTCCCAGTAGCCGCGCAGGAAGCCCCTGCTTGCCTCTGCGATGACTTGGGTCGAGGCGAAGGGATAACCGGGGCGGCGATAGTAAATCACGCCGTAAACCCCATTCTGAACCCAGGGCTGGCCGAACGCCAGGATCACCGTGCCGCGCTCGCCGGACTGGCCGGCTGCGCAGCCCATGGCGTAGTGATGCGCCGGATCCACCGTGCTGATGTAGCGTGAGGTGGTGGCGCGCAGCAGCCCGGACGGCCCGTCGGCCAGAATTGGCACGAAGGCCCTGGCCGGCAGACTGGGAGGAGCCGGCCGCGGCGCAAA
>Ga0308417_1003099_pt1 | contig 10718 bp, 10 predicted proteins | sample HotsprSampleOS65_FD_203528 | JGI IMG/M metagenome (GOLD analysis project Ga0308417, IMG submission 203528) | Hot spring phototrophic mat microbial communities from Octopus Spring, Yellowstone National Park, Wyoming, United States - 20090730_OS65 ... | reverse complement strand
GTTAGCCATGCGGGTCGCAAGCATCGGTGAGATTCTGTGGGACGTGTTCGGCCAGGAGGAGCGCTTGGGCGGGGCGCCGTTCAACTTCGCCGCTCATGCGGCGCGGCTGGGCCACGAGGTGGTTTTCCTGAGCGCGGTCGGCGACGACGAGCGAGGCCGCCAGGCGATCCGGCTGGCGCAGCAGCTCAACGTATCCACCGAGTTCCTCCATACGGTGCAGGAGCTTCCCACGGGGCGCGTCACTGTGGAGCTGGATGCGGCCGGCGTTCCCAACTTCACGATTCACCGGCCGGCGGCCTATGATCTGTTCCGCTTGAGCCCCGAGGAGTTGCAGAGACTGGCGGAGTTTTCGCCGGATGTGGTGGCGTTCGGCACGCTGCATCAGACCGCGCCTGCGGTGAAGGCCCAGGTGCGCCTGCTGTTGGACGCCTGTCCTGGGGCGCGCCGGTTCTATGACGTCAATCTGCGGCAGGACTCCTACAACGTTTTCCTGCTGGAGGATTTGATGATGGAGGCCAGCGTGGTGAAGCTCAACCGGGAAGAGATGGAGCAGATCAACCGCTTGTTTGGGCTTTCCTTTCCATCGCTGGAAAAGGCGTGCCGCTATTGGTGCGCGCGCTACGGCTGGGAGGCTCTGGCCGTCACGCTGGGCGAAGAGGGCTGCGCGGCGCTGGCGGGCGAGGAGTGGGTGGAGTCGCCCGGCTATCGGGTGAAGGTGGTGGACACGGTAGGCTCCGGCGACGCTTTCGCGGCCGCCTTCGTGCACGGCTTAGTGGAGGGATGGCCGCTGGCCGAGGTGGCGGATTTCGCCAACCGGGTGGGGGCGGTGGTGGCATCGAAGCCGGGCACCGTTCCGGTGTGGACCTTGGAGGAGTGTCAGGCGCTCAAGCGGTCTTGAGCCTGCGGCGGCTGATCCGGCCAGCCGGGCGGAGCGGAATCGCGGTCGAGGAATAGATCGACATCCGGGTGCGTGCGCAGGATGGACGCCGGGCAATCGGTGGAGACCGGTCCCAGCAAGGCGGCGGTCACGGCCTGGCGCTTGCGGACGCCGGGGACGGCGGCAAAGATTCGCGGAATTCGCAAGATCGCCGGCAAGGTTAGGGTGAGGGCAAGCCGCGGCACGTCTTCGGTGCGGGCGAACAGGCCGTCGTGCACCTGCTGGCGGCGGCAGATCTCATCCAACTCCACCAACTTCACGTCGAGCGGATCGCGGAAGTCGGCCACCGGCGGATCGTTGAAGGCCAGATGGCCGTTTTCGCCGATGCCCACGAGCGCAATGTCAGGAGGGTCGGCGCTCAGCAGGGACGCGTAGCGCCCGCATTCGGCGGCGGGATCGGACGCTTCCCCGCGCAGGCCGTGAAACGCCGCCAGCGGCACGCGGCTGGTGAGATGCTCCCGGAGGAAACGCCGGAAGGACTGCGGATGGTCCTCGGCGAGGTCGGCGTATTCGTCCAGGTGGAAAGCGGTCACACGGCTCCAGTCGATGCCCGGTTGATGCACAAGTTCCCGCAGGGTCTCGATCTGTGAGGGGGCGGCGGCGAAAACGGCCACCGCGCGGCCGCGCTCCTGGATCAGGCGGCGGAGGCAAAGGGCCACCTGTTCTGCCGCGGCGCGGCCCAGCTCCTCGCGGTTGGCATAGATGTGGACGCGCATGTCAATCTTCCGAGGCCACAATGGGTCCGGCCCGGCTCAGCGCAGGGCGTCGAGGTCGGCCGCCTCCCCAAACTTGAATCCTTTTGCGCCCGGTTCGATGTTCCGCAGCAGGCCTGTGAGCACGGAGCCCGGACCGACTTCGATGAAGCGGCCGACGCCTTGAGCGACCAGGTAGCGGATCGTGTCCACCCAGCGCACCGGGTTTGGCACTTGCTGGTAGAGACCCTCCCGGGCCTCAGCGCCGGTCCGGATCTCGCGCGCTTGCCAGTTGTTGACCAGGGGCACGCGCAGGTCTGCGAAGGGAACGGCGTCGAGATCGGCCTTAAGGCGCTCCTGCGCGGGCTTCATCAGCGGGCAATGAAATGGGGCGCTAACGGGCAGCGGAATGGCCCGCTTGGCCCCGGCCGCCTTGGCCAGCTCGACCGCCCGGGCCACGGCGCCGGCATGGCCGGCGATGACGACTTGATCCGGCGAGTTCAGGTTGGCGGCCGTCACGACCTCGCCCTGGGCCGCCTGCTGGAGAATCTCCTCCAGACGGTCCGCCGGCAGCTTGAGGATGGCCGCCATGGCCCCCGTGCCGACCGGAACGGCCTCCTGCATATAGCGGCCGCGGTTGCGGACGAGGCGGAGGGCGTCGGCGAAATGCAGGCTCCCGGCAGCGACCAGGGCGGAGTATTCGCCGAGGCTGTGCCCGGCGACGTAATCGGGGTGAATGCCGTGCTCGGCCAGCACCGCCGAGGCGGCGGTGGAGACGGCCAGGATGGCCGGCTGAGTGTTCTCGGTCAGTTTCAACGCTTCTTCCGGTCCTTCGAAGCAGAGCGTGGAAAGGCTGAAACCGAGCGCCTGGTCCGCTTCGTCCAATATGCGGCGAGCTGAGGGGAATGCAGCGGCAAGGGTCTTTCCCATGCCGGCGAACTGGGATCCCTGACCTGGAAACAGGAATGCGGTCTTGCTCATAAGGGTGAGTGTGTAAAACATCCAGGTTAGCAGGGGCGGGCCGAAAATTCTTCGATCCCGGATGCCCCTCGGCGCGTCCTATGCAGTGAGGATACAGGATGGCTTGGGAGGAAACGGCAATGAAGAAGAAAGCGGAAGCGAACCGAGCCCTACGCGGCTCTGTGTATTGCCTGATCTGCACCCACACGGTGGAGGCTGACCTGATGCCGAACGGCAGGAGGCTGTTCGTGCGCCCTGGGCAGAAGTGCCCGCGGTGCGGCTCCTCGCTGGATGCGGCTTATGTACTAGTACAACCGCAGGCCGCATGATTCCCTCGGCTGCGCACACCGGGCGAGTTTTGGTTTATATTAGAGGCAGGGAGTTAGATGAAGCGTAAACCACCCACAACGGGCGAGAGCGTGGTGCCCAAGGAGATGCTGGAACGGGCCCGGCAAGAGGCCATCTCCGGACGCTCGCGGTCCGGCTCGAAGTGCGTGGTTTGCGGATCCCCCGTAGCTCCCTTCTCCTCCGAGGACCTCTGCTGGGTCTGCCGCCGCCTGAAGATCAGCGCGTGGCGGGAGGTGGATCAGCAGATGCCTGCCCAAGAGTAGCAAAGCGGAAGTCCCACAAGCCTTGGGGCGGCCCTCCTTCGATCTCCCAGCTCAACTCACCGGCGGGCCTCTGTGCGCCGATGACCCACGCGCCGAGGGCCACCGCCTGAGGATAAGGAAAGCGCACCACGCGGACGGGACCAGGGTTTTTCCGCCCGAATTCGATCAGGGCCTCCGTTGGGCGCGCGCGTTCCAGGTATTGGCTCCGCTTGCGGGTCCATAAATATCCGAAATTCAGCGCCAGCACCAGGGCGAAGGCCACGGCCACGGCTTTGCGCCGGGCGGGGTAACGGTCCCAAAGCGAGATGAAAGCCGCCGCGAGGATCCAACTCAGGCCGATGCTGGCCAGGTAGGTCTGGCGGCTCGGAATGCGGGGCATGTAGAGCAGAAAGCAATAAGGCGCGAGCGCGATCGCAATCCAGGCGGCGGCGAAGGCCAGGCGCGGGATCTGGCGGCGTTCCCGCAACAGCAGCAAAACCAACAGGGCCAGCAGACCATACGGCCAGAGCAGCCGCGCGAAGCTATTGAGCCAGGTTTCGGCAAACGGAGCGCGCAGGGAAAAACTGCCGTCGCCAAGCCTGGGATAACGGGCCGGGCCGAAGAACATCCAGCCGTACCATGCCGCCGCCAGCACCAGGAATGGCGGAAGCCCACGAAGGCCGCGCCGCCGCCAGGCCGGCTCCACCGCTAAGGGAAGGAGCAGCAAGGGAATCATCATCACCGCCGATTCCTTGGAGGCCAGCGCCAGCAGGAAGCACAGCAAAGCCGCGGTGTGCAGCCCGGGCCGCGGCTCGGAGTTCTTGAGCCAGGAGATCCAGGCCAGGAGCCCCGTCAGCAGGAAGATGGCCAGAAACAGCTCGTAGGCGGCCGAGTACCACATGACCGCCTCCTGGTGTCCTTCCTGCACGGCAAAGAAGGCGGCCGCGGGCGCCGAGATTCTCCTGCCGATCCATTCCCAGCTTCCAAGCGCGTAGATCAGCCAGGTGACTGCAATGTGAAGAAGGATGCTGAGGGCGTAGAAGGCCGGAGGCCAGGGACCGAACAGCCGGTCGAGCCAATAGGTGGGGAACAGGAGCACGGGGCGGAAGAAATGGACCGGGTCGGCGCTCAGGGCCTTCCAGCCGGAAACCGGCGCGTAGAAGCGGGCTTTCCAGAGGTTGTCGTAGTCGTCGGCGATGAAGGGCTGGCCGGCGAGCAGCGGCCAGTAGGAGAGCACCGCCAGAAACGCCAGCCCTGCCAGAATCAGAGCCGTCTTGGGTGGCACGTCGGGAATGGGCTGCGGCCCGGCTGAGTGACTTCCGGCGCAGGTCATGTTCAGGCGCGGGCGGGATCGATCTTCTCGGTATCCACACCCAGCTTCGCGATTCCGTTGCGGGCCTGGGAGGGGTCCATGTCTCCGCGCCGGGCCAAAGCGGCGAGGGCGGCGGCGGCGATCGACTCGGCGTTCACTTCGAAGTGCCGCCGCAAGTGCTCGCGGTTGTCGCTGCGGCCGAAGCCATCCGTGCCGAGCGAGTTCAACCGGCCGGGAAGCCAGGGCGCCACCTGATCGGCCACGATCTTCATGTAATCGGTGGCGGCGATGATGGGACCGGCGGCGTCTCCGAGCGCCTGGATCAAGTAGGGCGTGCGGGGCGGCTGATCCGGGTGCAACCGGTTCCAGCGCTCCACCTCCAGCGCCTCGCGGCGCAGTTCGTTGTAGCTGGTGACACTCCAGACGTCGGCCGGCAAGCCGAACTGCTCCGCCAGGATCGTCTGAGCGCGCAAGGCTTCATTGAGGATGCATCCGCTTCCAAATAGCTGGACGACAGCCGGACCTTGAGTGGCGCTGCGGAAGCGGTATATGCCTTTCAAGATCCCTTCCCGGCTCCCTTCGGGCATCGGCGGCTGGGCGTAGTTTTCGTTGCCCACCGTCAAATAGTAGAACAGGTTCTCCTGTTCCTGGTACATTCGCCGGATGCCATCCTGAAGGATCACCGCGATCTCGTAGGCGTAAGCGGGATCGTAAGCCGCGCAGGTGGGAACGGTGCTGGCCAGCACGTGGCTGTGGCCGTCCTGGTGTTGCAAGCCTTCACCGGCGAGTGTGGTGCGGCCCGCGGTGGCGCCCACCATGAAGCCCTTGCCGCGGGAGTCGCCGAAAGCCCAGATCAAATCGCCCACCCGCTGGAAGCCGAACATCGAGTAGTAAATGAAGAACGGGATCATGGGCACCCCGTAGTTGGCGTAGGCGGTGCCGGCGGCAGTGAACGAGGCCATGGATCCGGCTTCGGTGATCCCCTCCTCCAGGATCTGCCCGTCTTTGGCCTCCTTGTAGTAGAGGAACATCTCCTTGTCGACAGGCTCGTAGAGCTGGCCCTGGCTGGCGTAAATCCCCACCTGGCGGAACAGCGACTCCATACCGAAGGTGCGCGCTTCGTCCGGAATGATGGGCACGATGTAGCGGCCCAGTTCCGGGTGTTTCAGCAGCAGAGTGAGGACCCGCACGAAGGCCATGGTCGTAGAGACTTCGCGGCCCTCGGAACCCGCCAGGGCTTCGGCGAAGGTCTCTAGCGGCGGGGCCGTCAGGCGAGGCGCGCGGATTTCGCGGGCGGGCAAGTATCCGCCGAGCTTCTCGCGGCGTTGCTTCAGGTACTGGATTTCAGGGCTGTCTTCGGGCGGGCGGTAGAAAGAGACCGTGTGAACGGTTTCGTCCGGGATCGGAATGTTGAAGCGTCGCCGGAACTCATCCAGCTCTTGTTCGTTGAGCTTCTTCTGCTGGTGGGTGATGTTGCGGCCCTCGCCCGCCTCCCCCATGCCGTAGCCCTTAATCGTCTTGGCCAAGATCACGGTGGGGCTGCCCGTGTGCTGCACCGCGCGCAAATAAGCGTTGTAGACTTTGACGGGATCGTGGCCGCCGCGCGGCAGCCGGGCCAGCTCGTCGTCGCTCATGTCTTCGACGAGCGCCAGCAGCTCGGGGTACTTGCCGAAGAAGACCTTGCGGACATAGGCCCCGCCGCGGACGGCGAAGTTTTGGTACTCGCCGTCGACGCACTCCTGCATGCGTTTCACCAGCAGGCCGGTCTTGTCCCGGGCCAAGAGCTTGTCCCAGCCGCTGCCCCAAATGACTTTGATGACGTTCCAACCCGCGCCGCGGAAAGCGGATTCCAGCTCCTGGATGATTTTGCCGTTGCCCCGCACCGGGCCGTCCAAGCGCTGAAGGTTGCAGTTGATGACGAAGATCAGGTTGTCCAGTTTTTCTCTTGACGGCAGGGTGATGGCGCCCAACGACTCGGGCTCATCGGTCTCGCCATCTCCCAGAAAGGCCCAGACCTTGCGCGGCGTCCGCGGAATAATCCCGCGGTTCTCGAGATAGCGCATGAAGCGGGCTTGATAAATGGCGTTAATAGGGCCGAGTCCCATCGAAACGGTTGGGAACTGCCAGAAATCCGGCATCAGCCAGGGATGGGGGTAGCTGGAGAGGCCGGGGTGGCTGCGGAGTTCGTGGCGGAAATTCTCGAGATGCCGCTCGCTGAGCCGTCCTTCGAGGAATGCCCTGGCGTAAATTCCAGGGGAGGCGTGCCCCTGGAAATAGACCAGGTCGCCGGGCTGATCGCCGTAGGATGCGCGGAAGAAATGGTTGAAGCCGATTTCGACCAGAGTAGCCAGCGAAGCGTAGGTGGAGATGTGGCCGCCGATGCCGGGATCGTACTTATTGGCCCGCACGACCATGGCCATGGCGTTCCAGCGGATGAAGCTCTTGATGCGGCGCTCCAGCTCCCGGTCGCCGGGAAACGGAAGCTCTTCTTCGGCGGGGATGGTGTTGACGTAGGGCGTGTTTAGGCTGTGCGGCACGACCACGCCGCTGCGGCGGGCGCGCTCAATCAGACGGTCCAACAGGAAAGAAGCGCGTTCGAGGCCGGCGTCTTCCACGACTTCGTCGAGAGCCTCCAGCCACTCGGCGGTTTCCTGCGGATTCAGATCCTCCCCTGCCGGCGTTTTCATTCTCAGCATGAATGCCCCGCTAAACTTATCTGAATTTAAAATAACATCCCAAGGCCGCGGCGCGCGAGCGGCCATCGTCAACTCGTTGTGAACCCGTCACTTAGCCTCTGTCTATTGGATGCGGCAGGGATCCCGGCCGGATCAAAGCGGCAACGGGTTCCGAACCATTCTCGGCCGCCGTGCGTCATACAGAATATGGCGCACTGGGAAGAGACGGCTGAAAGCAGTTATGCTCGATTGCGCGCCGATTACGATGCGGCTTTTGCGCGCATGAAATCCGCGGCCGGCCGGCTGTGCCGGGCGCTGGAGTTCTCCTACGGCGCGGCCGCCGAGCAGGAGGCCCGCCGCGTCATGGAAGAAGCCATTATGGAGTACCGCCGCTGCCGGGACCGTCTGGCCCGCTTTCTGGCGGGGCCATCGGGCGCCCAGCGGCCCCTAAAAGCCCAAAGGAGGCCGTCGCCGGAGGAAGTCCAGAAGTTGGCCTACCAACTGTGGGAGCAGGCCGGGCGGCCCAGCGGCACCGCCGAGCAGGACTGGCGCCGCGCCGAGGAGCTGCTGGAACAGGCCTCATAGCCGCTTTGCGCTTGCCACGCCGTTGCTCCTTGAGCTTAAGCAAACTGGCACGGCGTCCCGGAGTCTTCTCTCATCTGCGGATGCGCCGGCCCCGGGGGCCAAAGCTACTTGCGAGGCTTCGGGGGCGGGCCTACGCGGTACACCTCGACCTTCTCCAGGACGACTTTCTCCTTGGGCCGGTCCTCGGAGTCGCGGGGCACGCCGGAGATGGCGCTCACCACCCGGCTGCCGTCCACCACCTGGCCAAAGATCGTGTAGCGCTCGTCCAGTTCGAAGGAGGCCCGCTCGGTGATGAAGAACTGGCTGGCTGCCGTGCCGGGCCCTAAGTTCGCCATCGCAACGCGGCCGGGGATATTGAACAGCATCGAGGAGCGGTTCCACTCATCGGGAATCGTGAAACCGACGTCGCCGACTCCGGTCCCTGAGGGATCGCCGCCTTGGATCACGAAGCCCGGGATGACGCGGTGGAAAATCGTGCCGTTGTAAAGCGGAGTCTGCTTCATCTGCTTGGTGACGGGATCCCGCCATTGCTTCTGGCCTGTAGCCAGGGCTACGAAGTTCTCGACCGTGAGGGGGGATTCGCGCTCAAACAGCTGGATCGTGATGGGCCCTTTGGAAGTATGAAGGACGGCATAAAGCCCGTTGCGCCGCTTTTTGGCCTGCTCGGGCGTCGCCTCGGGAACGTTCAGAGTGGACTGCGCCGAGAGCGCTGCCGCAAATAAAAACAAAACAATTGTTCTTCTGTTCATTCGGCAACCTCAAATTTGCGGAAACACTTTGGAGTTTGAGGGACGCCGGGGCAGCTTGTCAAGTCGAAGACGAGTTCCGCGTCGAAACGCCGCAATGCGGCCGGCCGCGGCGGCGGTTAAAGGATCTCCCGGATGGCGGCGCGCAGCTTTTCCGGCTCGAAGATCTCCCGCCAGTTGGGAGAGATGTAATGCCGCGTGCCCCATTCAATGGCGCGTTTGGCGGCGTCCGAAAAGGGCGATTTCTCGGCTCCGAAGACGATGGCCATGGCAATTTGAGCGTGGCCTGCCATGAACGCTTCCGCCGCCTCGCGCGGAACGCCGCGCCGCACCGCTTCCTCCAGCGACTCTTTCATCCAGGCCGCGGCTGCCGCGACGATGATTTCCGACATGGCCGGCTCGAGCATGGCGAACTGTTCGGGGGTCACCCGGTGCGCCGTGCGAACGGGGGAAAAGACCTGCCGGCACAGCGACACGCCTTGCTGGAACCGCTCTTCCTCGCCTTCGATGAGGCTCACCAGGAGATCTTGCCAGGCGATGCCGCCGAAGTAATCTCGTCGCGCCTCCGGCGTGGCTTGTTCGGTGAAGAACGGCGGATGGCAGGGATGGACGATCATGGCGGTAACATCGGGGCGCGAAGGGATTTCCCCCAGATAAGCCGCCGCCGCATCCAGCATGATCAGCACGCCGCCGGGCTTGAGCAGCGGGATCAGACGCCGCGCGATCTGGCCGATTAAAGCATCGGGCACAGCCATCAAGACAAAATCCGCTTCGCGCGCGGCTTGTTCGGCGGGAGTCACTTCAAAACCACGATCCCGAAGTTCGCCGGCTTTGTGCGCATCGGCTTCGCACAGAAGCAACTTGTGGCCGGCCGGGGCCAATTTTTCGAGGGCGCGGGCGCCCATCTTGCCCCCCGCCCCCAGGAGTGCAACGCAAGCTTGCATTTCATTCACTCCTTGATCAATGTCCGCAAATAGAGAATGCTCTGCCGCGCCCATCGATCCTCTAACGCGACGGTCTCGGCCAGAGTGGCCTGTTGCGGCGTCCAGAGCTCGAGGATCGCGTTCGACCGTACGCCGGCCCGGTGCAGGACATCCAGCAGATGGGGAATGTCGAGCTGGCCCTGGCCTGCCGGACGCCCCTCGACCCGTAAACCCATCCGGTGCCACTCCCGGCGTACGTGATAATCCTTCACGTGCAGGCAAAAAGTGAAGGGGGCTAGCTCAGCCAGCACATGCCGCCAGCCTTCGCTGATGGCGAGGGAATTGGCGGTGTCCAGCGTGACGCCGAGCGCGGGATGCCCGATGTTTTCCATGAGCGCGCGCATGGAACGGGCTGGGATGATCGAGTTCTCCAGCGCCAGGCGGATCTGGTGCTCTTCAAGAACGGGCAGCAACGAGCGGAGCTTCCTCTCGATCTCCTCCAACGGGATTGCCAGCGGGCCTTCTTCCTGCAACACCGTTCGCAACAGCGACGCGCCGGCAGCGCGGGCTTGGGCGATTTGTTCCTCCAGATCGAGCGACACCGCGCCGATCTCGAGCTCCAAACCCTGCTCGCGCGCGAACTGGCAGTCCTCGGGGCTGAATTTCAGATTCGGACCAAACTGCACGACCCCTACGCCGAGCTCGCGCGCTTTGGCGATCAGTCCGCGGGCGGTGAGCGGTTCGTCCGGTTCGGCGCCGGCGAATCCGATCGCCCACATGTAGGTGTAAGAGCCGATTCCGAGTTTCACTGGGTTTGCCCGCCGCTTGCGATGATTACGATGGCGACGATTAGGACGGCGATGCCCGCCACAGAAAGGCGCAAGGCCCTGGCCGGCGCGCCCCTCCACTCTCCGCTAAGCGCGCCCAGGCCGTTGGAAGTGATCAGGCTCATGCTCATGAACAAGGGCCAGCCTACAATGCCCCCCAGCCGTCCCAGATAGGAGGCGCCGGAACCGTACGTGAGGAAACTCCCGTAGCAGAGCGCGCCCATCAAGCCGGCCCAGAACAGATTGCGCAGAGCGTGTTCCGGCCAGAGCCGGCCGCTCCGGTTCCGCCTCATCAGGTACAGGGCGTAGCCCGCGTTGGGCACAAAGCCGGCGGTGAGCGTCAACGCCCAAAGCCCGTCGGCCGCGCGGCCGACGGAGGCCCCCGCATGAAGAGCCGCCTCGCGCAGCGGTTCCCCAAAAACAAACGCAAAGTTCAGCATGGGCGAGAAGATCCCCGCAAGGATGCAAACC
>Ga0308417_1003097_pt1 | contig 10719 bp, 10 predicted proteins | sample HotsprSampleOS65_FD_203528 | JGI IMG/M metagenome (GOLD analysis project Ga0308417, IMG submission 203528) | Hot spring phototrophic mat microbial communities from Octopus Spring, Yellowstone National Park, Wyoming, United States - 20090730_OS65 ... | reverse complement strand
CGCCCTAAAGTAGTAGTTTCACCATCTAAACTACTGCCTATAAATCCCTGAAATATAATTATTGGACAATCAAATTTAAAATTTAAAAATCTTTTGTCGATTTCCTCGAAAATTGGTATTGATTCATTAAATTTAGAATCTGTAATGATGTAGTTTGTTGATAATTTTAATTCTGATGAACAGCCTAAATTTCTTAGGTATTCATTAAAAATTTCAGTAGATATTAATTCTCCATAACTAATGAATTTATCTAATATTTTACTTGTAAGTTCTTCTAAAAAATTAATTCCTTTAGATAAATTTTCTAATTCAAAAAAATACTGGTTAAGTTTTGATTTTATTTCTTGATTATTATTAGGAATTATATCTTCTATTGTAGCAATATGCCTATTTCTTAAATTATTTAATTCTAAGATTGATTGATTAATATTAATTGTTGATAAATTAGCAATTTTTATTAATTCGTCAGTTACTTTGCTCATAGCCGATAATACAACTATTTTTATATCAGACTTACATTCGATTACTCTACTGGCAGCCTGCTTAATAGCAAAGCTATCACCGACTGATGTTCCGCCAAACTTTAATATGCTAATTTCCAATTTTACAAATCCACAAAAATTGACAAATGATCAGCATCTTTTAGGTGAACGAGTATATTGTCATCTACTAATTCTTTTACTGCTAATTTCCCATCAGTTAATTCTATATCATTGTTATATGAAAAATGCCATATATCAATAGGTCCCATTGATATTGCTATTGCAAGCCATTGTGGGATAGTAAGTGGTTCGTTTTCTGTATATCGAGTTTTTGCCGATTCTAAGAAAATTTTAGATTCTTTATCAGCCAAATGTTGTGGAACAAAGTAATAATTATCATTATTCTGTAATTCGCAAATAGGGAAACCTTTATAATTTTGGTAACAAAATAGCGGCAATAATTGAATACTTACTATATACGGCTCGAACAAATCATCATCCCATATATCATTCCAAACATCTTTGTCATTCTGTTTTAGCCATTCGAAAAATTTTATTTCTCTATCGGGTAATCTAAAAAAAGTGTGATTTTCGTATTGCGATACTATTAGATTAGCCTGTTCTATTGTAATATTTTCGAATATTTCTTCGGGTATATCTAAAATTTCATTTACAGGTTTGTTATTTTTGCACCAATTTAAAATCTGATTATTATTCATAACTTTAATATATTTTAATTTCGAAATAATGAGACCAATTTTTTCCTGTTACAATAAATGTATCACTTTCGGGAATATAGGCAATACCATTTAATACTTCTGCCTCGTTAGGATTGGTAATTTCATTACGTAGGAATGATAGGTCAATTAATGTAATAACATTCCCCGATTTTATGTCTATAACAGCAATATTATCGCTTCCCCAAATATTAGCATACAATTCATCTCCTACCAGTTCTAATTCATTTAAGTAATTTAATGGTTTGCCTTGGTAGAATATTTCATTATAAGCCAAAGTATTAAAGTTTGTTGTATCTTTATATCTTAGTAAATTACTTCCATCGCTGATTATAATTTCTTTGCCATTATTTGTCATTCCCCAGCCTTCGCTATCGTAACAAAACACATCTATTTGTTTTAGATTCTCTAATTCAAAAGTCCAGCCTATTTTATCTTGCCAAGTAAAATAATAAAGTTTGTTATTAATTATAGTATTACCTTCACCGAAGTATTTTGAAGGAATTTTGTGGATTTTTAATATCTCACCATTTTCTATATTCACTTTTCTAATAGAAGATTGTCCTAATTGCCCTGTAGTTTCGTATAAATAGCCATTGTAATATGTTAGGCCTTGTGTAAATGCTTTTGTATCGTGCGGTATTTTTCTTATTAACTTTACTGAATACATTTTCTGATAAGGCACTTCTACTTTTTCTTGATTTTTTTGCTTTAAATTTACATCCGATTTGCTTTCGCAAGCATTCAAATACAATAGACAAAATATAATTATCAAAAATACTTTCATTTCTCTATTCTTTTAATAATATCAGTAGTTGATTTACCTTCTACTAAATCAATAATTACTACGTCTCCGCCATATTCTTTTACTACAGAATATCCTACTACATTTTCTTTTTTATAGTCTCCACCTTTGGTAATAATATCAGGTAGAACCTTCTTTATTAGCTCTAATGGAGTATCCTCATCAAAAATAGAAACATAATCTACAGATTTTAAATTATCAAGAATATATGCCCTATCTATTTCATTATTTATAGGTCTTGAGACACCTTTTAATCTTCTTACAGAATTATCGCTATTTAGCCCAACAATCAATACATCACCAAGTTCTTTGCTTTTGTTTAGATAAGTAACGTGCCCTGAATGTAGAATATCGAAACATCCATTTGTAAAAATGATTTTCTTACCATTTTTTTTCAAATTATCTGAGACTTCGGCAATATCTTTTCTATTAATTATCATTTAGAATATTTAAAAATTTATAGACGATTTAAAATCTATAATTTATTTCAAAACATATATAGTATTCGGATTCATCCCTACATTATATTTTTTAATTAATTGAATTTTTGGCAAAGTAGAATAAATTAATAATTCACCATCTACATTGTGGTTTTTAGCGTTCCCAATTAATATTGTGTCATCGAAATCATTATAATATAGAGCATACCATATGTCATTTTTTTCATTTTGTATTAGATTGGATATTTCTCCAGTATTTAAATCAATTTTCGATACACCACGCCATTGATTTTTTACTTTATTAATAGTTGGCTGATTAAGAAAATATAATTCTCTTCCATCATCACTAATATTAATAGAACGCGGATTAGTTCTCCATTCTCTTAATTTATTTAATGTAATCAAATCATATTCAATTATTCCACCTAAAGAGTCAATACGAGATGGTAAATTTATATAAGCTGCGTAAAGTCTTTTTTTGCTTTTATTTATTTTTAATTCTATTACATTTACATTTGCTTTGATTTTTTTTATTTCTTTTCTTGAATTTATATCTATTACCGAAATAGTTTCTGCATCGGGATGAGTCCAGTTAAAATCACCATATGCAGAGTTTGCTGTAAAAATTAAATTATCATAATATTCTATACCTTCGGGCTGTGGTCCAGTATTAGTTGCGAAAATTATCTCTCCATTTTTATAATTAAATATAATTGCTTTATTATTAAATAAATCTGTTACTGCAGCTAAACTATCATTTATAAATACACATTTGCGTGGAATACTATTCTCTAACAAATTAATTACTCTATATATTTTTCCATTAGTTATATTAATACAAAATATCTTACCTGTAGTAGAAGATGGAATAATCGCTGTATCGCCATTGATTATCATATCATTAGAAGTATCGCCAAGATTAAAATTATTACTCTGAGAAACGTAATTTTTTATTATTTCGCCACTTTCATATTTAATCAATGATAATAATGAATTATCATATCCCTGCAATCCCTCGCATAATACTAATACATCTCCCGATTTTGCTTCTGAAAAATTAGAACTCTCTACATTATCGGGTGTTTTAATGCAGGAAACATTAAAATAAACTATAAAAATTATTAAAAATAAATACCTAAAATCTATCAACCTAAATATCATAATAATAAATAATTTAAATTTAAGTAATTGTAATATTTAATACTGAAATGAACGAAAATAATTTATTAATTTTGCTTATTAAATTAAAAATAATTCAAAAATTTAGGTGATAAATGAATAAACTATACCTTTTGTTTTTTTTATTCATAATTTTGTATTATCAATTATATTCCCAAGGCGGAGTAAAAGGAACCGTAAAAAGCGAAAGTGATGACAAAGTGCTTACGGGAGCAACTATTACTTTAATTGGAACTAAATTAGGCGCGATAACCGATGCCAAAGGTAATTTCGAAATTAAAGATGTGGCTGCAGGAAATTACGTACTACGAGCAAGCTATGTAGGATATGAACCCGAAGAAATAAGTATAGTAATCAAAGATAAACAAGTCGCAATAATCAATATTTCTTTGAAAGAATTTTACATAGAAAGCGAAGCTATTTCGGTTGTCGCAAGTAGAGCAGAATTTAGAGAAACTCCTATTGCATTTTCTAACATTACAAAAGAAGATTTAGATTTTAAACTTGGTAATAGAGAATTGCCCACAATTCTAAATGAAACACCTGGAGTATATGCTACAGAATCTGGCGGTGGATATGGCGATTCGCGAATTAATGTAAGAGGATTCGACCAAAGAAATTTAGCCGTTATGATTAATGGTGTTCCTGTAAATGATATGGAAAACGGTTGGGTTTATTGGTCTAATTGGGATGGCATTAGAGATGTAGCTTCGTCCATACAAGTGCAACGCGGATTAGGCGCAAGTAGAATAGCAAATCCTTCTGTCGGTGGCACTCTCAATTTAATAACAGATGCGGCTCGTCAGAAAGCAGGAATTACACTAAAGCAAGACTACGGCTCGGGTAATGCTTTATCTACAACATTAATAGCACATACGGGTAATTTAAATGGCTTGGCAATTTCTTTTATGGGTAAAAGAAAAACACGTGATGGAATAGTTGACAAAACTTGGGCTGATGCTTGGGGATATTATTTAGCAATAAGTTATGATTTGACCAGAGACCATAAGTTCGATTTCTACGTAATGGGAACTCCACAAAGCCACGCCCAACGTAGTTTTCGCCTTTCAATACCTAACTATAGCCACGAAAAAGCTTTCGAGCTATATCCTAATGATCTAAAAGATAGAGATAGCGTTATTCTAAGAACTAAAGAAAAAGGTATATTATATAATAATCATTGGGGACCAACTACCATTAAAACAAAAGAATATTATATGGGTTCGGTTCACAATCCATATTCTGATGAATTCCTAAACGAAAGAGTAAATTATTACCATAAGCCACAATTTAATCTTAATTGGTTCTGGCGATTAGCTGATAATACATCTCTGACTAATGTATTTTATTACTCTTTAGGAAATGGCGGCGGTAGTGGGCGATTAGGTCCTTCTATTTCTCAAGATTTAAACGAACAGCTAAATTTCGATAATACAATTAAAAGAAATCAAAATAACATAGACAATCGCTATTTAGAGAATAAAAATAGAGCAGAAACAATTTTGCGTAATTCTGTAAATAATCATTATTGGTTTGGCTGGCTATCTACTTTAGATACTAAATTTGGCGATAGGATTAGGTTCCAAGGTGGATTAGATACTCGTTATTATATAGGCGAGCATTATCAGGAAGTAAGAAATTTATTAGGTGGAGATTATTATATAGAAACTATTGCAATTGTAAGAAATAATCGCACAATATTCGTTGATTCTACAAGCAATATGAACGAAATACCTGATAAATCTAAATGGATAAAGTATTTAGGAGATAAAATAAATTATAATTACGATGGATTAATTAATTGGCTTGGTGGTTTTGCACAAATGGAATACAAAGACAAAGAGCTAACTACTTATCTTAATTTATCTTTATCTAATACTGGCTACAAAAGAAAAGACTACTTTAGAACTCCTGATGCAAAAAATGGAAACGAAACCGATTGGCAAAATTTCTTTGGTTATACAGTAAAATTAGGAGCTAATTATAATATTTCAAATAGTATCAATGTATTTGGTAATGCAGGATATTACTCACGTCCACCAATGTTTAATGTAGTTTTTGATAATGATAATGGATTATTCCTAAATCCTTTAAACGAAAAAGTAATAGCTTTAGAATTGGGTAGTGGATACTGGAGTAAGAATTTGAAAATTAATTTAAATACTTATTATACAGGTTGGAAAGACAGAAGTTTTTATAGAACTTCTCGCGATACTAATCAAAATTTAATTTACTATAATATTGCAGGAATTTCGGCAGTTCATACGGGTATCGAATTAGAAATTGACTATAGACCTATCAATATGCTTAGATTACGCGGAATGGCTTCTATTGGTGATTGGAAATGGACAAACGATGTATCAGCTAATATTTATGACGAATCTAATAGATTTATTGATTCTGTTAAAATATATTCTGATGGATTAAAAGTGGGTAATTCTGCACATAAAACTTTTTCAATTAGCGCTACTTTTACACCTATTCGGAGAAGTTTTATAAATTTTACCTATAAGTATTTTATGGATAACTATGCAGATTTCAATCCTGGTTCACGCACTAATCAATTCGATAGAGAACAACCTTGGAAAATGCCTGATTATGGATTACTTGATGCACATTTTGGTTATTTCTTAAAATTTAAAGAGGTAGGAGTTGGATTTTTGGATGAATTAGGTATTAAATTTCATTTTTACAATTTATTAAATACTAAATATATAGCAGATGCCGAAGATAACAGAAATAATTTCTATACTAAAATTGTAGATGGTAATAGAGTGCAACGCCACGATGCTTATAGTGCAGAAGTATGGTTTGGTTTACCTTTTAGATTTAATATTGAATTTGAATTAAAACTTTAAATTTTATTATCAAGGAGTGCTTATGTCTTTATTAAAAGAATTTAAAGAATTTGCTGTACGTGGCAATGTAATGGATATGGCAATAGGTATAATTATTGGCGGTGCTTTTGGCAAGATAGTTTCGTCATTTGTAAATGATGTAATTATGCCACCTATAGGTCTGCTACTTAGCGGAACAGATTTCTCTCAATTATCCTTTGTTATAAAAGATGCTATAGGAGAATCGCCCGCAGTTGTAATAAAATATGGATTGTTTATAAATACGATAATTGATTTTGTTATCGTTGCATTTGTAATATTTTTTGTAGTTAAAGTATTAAATAATCTAAAGAAAAAAGAAGAAGTTCCCGTAGTAGCAGAGCCACCAGCACCATCTGAAGAAATTTTACTTTTAAGAGAAATTAGAGATTCTTTAAAAAAAAATTTTTATTAAATATTATTCATTTATTCCATATTCCTGGAGCTTACGGTAAAGAGTTCTCTGGCTAATACCTAATGCTTCGGATGCAAGACGTCTATTTCCATTAAATTTTCTAAGAGCATTAATAATTAATTGCTTCTCGTAATAATTAATGTTTAGATTTTCTTCGTTTTTCAGGTCATTTTCGTTAATTTCTTCGTATTTGTGGATTTGCAGATTATCAGTATTCGATTTTATTTTATTTAGTGAGTTTATTATTTCGCTTAAAGCAATTTTTAGAGTGCTAATTTCTGACTTAATTTCTAATAAAGTTTTGAAAATTAAGGCTGTATCGTTATTAAATTCGTTATTTTTACTAACATTAACTAACGAAAACTCGTTAGGTGTAGTAATAAATTGATATGCTGGTAGTGCTGGTGGAATATATTTTCTTAAAATTTCAGGAGTAATTAAGGCACCTTTTTCTAATGTGATGATAGTTTCTATTAAATTCCTTAGTTCTCTGATATTACCGGGCCAAGGAAGGCTTTGCATAATCGAAAGAGCATCCCTATCAATACCTTCGTATTCGATATTAAGTTTTTTGGCGGTGTTTTTAGCATAATGATCTATTAGAAGTGGAATATCAGTAGGATGTTCTCTAAGAGGTGGTAAGATCAAATGCACAGATTTCAATCTAAAAAATAAATCTTGACGAAAATTACCTTTTTGAACTTCATACTCCAGATCTCTATTAGTAGCAGCAACTACTCTTACATCTACTTTCCTTACTACTGATGAACCTAATCGCGAATATTCACCTGATTCTAATACTCTTAATAATTTTACTTGAGTTAAGAGTGGCATTTCTCCTATTTCGTCTAAAAATATCGTGCCTTTGTTTGCAGTCTCAAAGAAACCAATTCTTTGTTCTACAGCGCCTGTGTAAGCACCTTTTTCGTTCCCAAACAATTCTGCTTCTAATAAATTTTCGGGAATAGCAGCACAATTAACACTTACAAATGGCATATTTTTTCTATTGCTAAGCCCGTGAATTGCCTTTGCAAATACTTCTTTTCCGGTGCCTGTTTCTCCTGTTATTAGGACATTTAATTCGGTTGGTGCTGCTTGTATTAGTTTTTCTATTGCTTCTATAATTTTTGGAGAATTACCAATTATACCAAATCTTTTTTTTATTTCATTGATATATGATAGATGAATATCGTAGTTATCCATTTATTGATTTTTACTCCTTTTTAGAGTCCATTCTTCCCAACCGCCGGTATAAATAAATACTTTGTTATATCCAAAGGCTATTAATAATTCTGCTAATTTATGACTTGCATCGCAATTACCACCATCACAATATACTAATAACTTCTTATCCATAGGCAAATTAAAAATAGCACTCATCATTTTTTGTTCATCTCCATATGGAAATATATTTATAGCATTGCCTATTCTATCCTTAGCATAATATTCGGGATTGCGTGCATCAATTATGATAAAATCGGGATTATTTATAATTTTCAATAATTGTTCGTATGTTACTGTTTTACCTAAATTTGAATGGGCTTCTATTATCTCTTTTTTATCAGTTTTTACAGCAACTTCTTCATTTTTAGAAAATAATAACGAATCTGTTTTTGGTTTTTCAATTTTTGTTGTTGTTTCTTCATATTTTTTTGTAGAATCTGTAGCCTCTGGTGATAATTGATTAAAATTATTACCAAATAGAATACTATCATCTATTTTAGCAGGCTCTACTTTTTCTCTAATCAATGGTAATGGCTTTGGCAGTGTAAAATTATAAGCCAATGCTATTATAATTGATGCAAATACAATTACTATTATTTCATAAACAATTTTCATAATCTAAAAATTCTTAATTTTTCTAATTAACGAATATGCTTCATTAATTTGTTGAGTCTTTATTCTCGCTAAATTTTGTAACTCTTCGCCTAAACCACTTACTTTATCGGGATGATATTCTTTCATTTTAGTTTTGTATGCTTCTTTTATTTGTTCGATTGTTGAATTGTTATCTATTCCAAGCACTTTGTATGCTTCATCTAAATTAGATATAGGTTTTTTAGTATCTTTTTGATTAAAATCATTTTGTTTGGTTTGATGTTTTTCGGAATTTAATTCATCAATAATTTTTTTTAATTCATCATCTTCGTTACGATTTAATAAATCAGCAAAATCATAATTTTTGCTATTTTTCTCGGCACGCAATATTTGTGATATTCTATCGAAAATCTGCTTCATAACTACCTAGTTATTTTCAATTATTTTAATTACATCTTCTACATTTTCTGCTTTATTGATAATGTTTAGATTATCAAGAACTTTTTCGTTATAAAAAGCCATCATATCTATTAATTCGTACCATTCTTCGCCCATCACTATAATTTTTTTATCGCCTAATAAATTTCTTTCTTTTAGAGCCCATACCATTGAGAATTCTAATAATGTACCAGTTCCGCCCGGCAAAACAATATATATATCAGCAATTTCTACTAATTTCAATAATCTAGAAATATAATCATCTACTACAATTACTTTATTTACATATTGATTAGGCTGAGTATCTTTGAGAATGACTCCGATTTTTTCTATGTTATCTTTTGCATTTATATAGGCTGCTTCCATTACACCGAAATAACCACCCGTAACGACGTTATAACCTCGATTAGATAATTCTTCACCTAACTTTAGAGCTACATCCCATTCGTAAGAATTAGGACTTGCATTTGCATTACCAAATATCGCTACATTCATTTTCTTTCCCTTTTTAATTTAGTTCCATTCCTATACTAAAATATATAACCGATGGAAACACAAAATTGTTTTTATTATTTTTTAAAAAAGAAAAACTTTTTCCATATGATAATTTTGCTGGTCCTACTGGAGTATTAATTGACAATCCAAATCCAATTCCTTGACGCAATTCCACCAATCTAATTTCTTCTTGATTAGCCCAAACGTTACCTATATCGTATCGTGCATAAAAATATGTATCAAAGAAAATATCTATTGGCAATTTATACAAATATTCTAAAGAGCCTTTTAATATTTGACGCCCACCTAGTTCCTGCTCCATTAAGCCAAAGAAATTATCCTGTCCACCGAGAAAGAAAAATTCAGGATAGGGCATATTATTATCAGCTGCACCAAATAGCAAAGACAATCCCGATGTATGTTTCCCAATAGAATTATATGATACGTATTTAAAAAATACCTTTGTAAATCCTACAAAATCAGGATTTTGTATTAAATTACTTTCTACAGATAAATCAATTAATCTCCCTTTACGTGGAAAATACTTATCATCAATATTATCCCAGAACATTCCAAATTTTATTGTAGAAATAGGATAAAAATCTTTTTTTAAAGTATCGTTAATGTTATTATATTTCTGTTGCTCAAATCTAATTCTTGAATAAAAGCTCCCATCTCTTGCTATTTGAAGTCCGCTACCTAAGATCAATCCATATCGCTCTACATCAAAATTTAAGTTCCTTTCTCTTGAGAATTTATCTTCTGCTTTATCATAATTATGCGTATATTGAAAACCCTTCCAAGTGTTGTAGTATAATTCAGAATTAAAATTTAAACTTGTATTGAAAAATCTGGAATTTTCTAATATTAAATTACTTTTCAAATAAGAATCGCATATTGTAAAACCAAAATTTAACCTACTTCCTATGTTCAGCAAATTTTCTTGTATAAAAAATATTCCTGCTTGAGAATTCCTTTCGCTATCTACTCGACCGCTTAGTTTGATAGATTGAGTTCCTCCATCTTTTAATTTA
>Ga0308417_1003096_pt1 | contig 10719 bp, 7 predicted proteins | sample HotsprSampleOS65_FD_203528 | JGI IMG/M metagenome (GOLD analysis project Ga0308417, IMG submission 203528) | Hot spring phototrophic mat microbial communities from Octopus Spring, Yellowstone National Park, Wyoming, United States - 20090730_OS65 ... | reverse complement strand
TCAAAAAATAAAAATTACAGGCAAAATATCAGGCAACTCTTTTACTGAACGAGAGGTTGCATATACTAAATTTAAAGACATTCTTATCAATAAGGGATTCATCATAACCAAAGAAAACTGGAGTTTTATTAAAGGAGAATTCAATTTAGAGGGAAACTATGAATTTACGGCTCTATCTCAAAAATAATATACAAAGGGAAATATTAAAAATAGCATTAATTTTTACATTGGTATCCTTTTTGTTTTCATCTCACATATATCTGAAAAAGATAAATACCGCCCTTAATGAAGATATAAAAAAGCTTGAGATAATTGAAAATAAAATTCAGAGGACTTCTAACATTGTAAAAACTTTGGAGAAAATTTCTCTTCCTGAATTAAAAACTCCTGAACTTTTATTAGCCTCTTTGCTCGATAATCTAAAATCGAAGTTTCCTGAAACTACATTTGAAATATCAGAAATAAAAAAAGAAAATTTAGAAACCCTGTGTTATTTCTCTTTAAAGGGTGAAAGTAATTTTCAAAGACTAACAGATAGCCTAAGATTCATTGAAGAATTAAGTTATCCAGTGATAATGATAAAATCAGTTTCATTAAAATCTAAGGATAGTATTATAAATTTTGAAATTAAAGGAGAAATTAGGATAATATCTATTAAAAATGAGCGGAAAACTTAAACTATCCTTATTGATATTTGTTATTTCTATAATAATGCCTGTGGTTGCTTATAAAATCAAGGTGCCCAAGTTTTTAACATCCCTAGAAAGTCAAATATTAGAGTTTCACGAACCTGTTCAAATGCAGATTGCTTTAAGAGGGGATTTTAATACAGTTCTATCCGATCCCTTCAAACTTTCAGAAAAAACAAAGATTCCTGAATCAAAATCGCAAGATATTCAGGTTTTGCCTATTTTGTCTATGATATATGAAGGCAAAGGTCGCTATGCAATAATAGGAGACAGTATCATTAAAGAAGGTGACAGAATTGGTAATTTTAAGGTGCTTAAAATATTTAAGGATAGAGTTTTATTAATGGATAAAAAAGGAGAGCAACAATGGTTAAAACTGCAAAATTATTGATTTTTTTATCCTTATTTTTGTTTATTTTTAGTTGTAATAGTACAAATATAAAAAGTGAGATTCAAATTCCCAAAATTGACCTCCCAAAAAAAGAAACAGTAGTCCAAACACAAAAACCTAAACCAGATTTTAGAATTGAAAATGAAGTTATTAATCCTCTAAAAATTAAGAAAATATCAATTAATGTAAGAAATGCTCCTTTAAGAGATGTTTTATTTGTTATTGCAAAGGATGCGGGGTTAAATCTTATTTTTGATAAAGATGTTGATCCAGAACTTCCCATTACCCTGATTATAAGAGATGTTACATTACAGGATGCCCTTGATTCAGTAATATCATCAACAGACTACTTTTATAAAATTGAAAGAAATATGCTTAAAATATCAGCAGCAGATACAAGAATATTTCATTTAAATATAATTCCATTACATCAAACTTACTCAACAGAGGTTGGTGGAGATATTCTTGGAGGTGTAACAGGTCAGTTAACTACTAATGGCGGAACTGGTGGGACTACTTCAACAGAGCTTAAGGGTAATATATCTAAAACTGAAAAGTCCGATGATTCAGCCTATAATTTTTGGGACTCCATTGAAAAAGCTCTTTTATCTATTCTTGGTGTACAAACTCAAACACAGACAAGAACTCAGCCTCCTTTGCCTCAATCTATTCCAGCACAGCCTCAGCCTGGACAAATGCTACCACCAAGAACAGTTTTCCAGCCAGTTATGCCAGCACAGGAAAACTTTGTAATAAACAGACTCACAGGAACAATAATGGTCACAGCAACAAAGAAAAATATGCACAAAGTGGAGCAGTATCTCAATACTTTAAAGAATGTTATGGGTAGACAAGTCTTGATAGAAGCAAAGGTTATAGAGGTAAGTTTAAATGATTCTCTAAGATACGGAATAGATTGGACTTTTTTGAGGGAGTGGTCTCATGGTACACATAACTGGAGTATAGGTGGCAGTACAACGGATTTTACATCAGTTATTCCTGCCAATACTCCATTTTCTGATTTCAGGTTTTCTCTCACCACTACAGCAATAAAAGATTTTTCTGCTGTTATCAAGGCACTTTCACAGTTTGGTGATGTAAGAACTCTTTCCAACCCAAGAATAAGCATAATGAATGGACAAACTTCATTGTTAACTGTTGGTAGAAACTTTAGTTTAATATCAAAGGCAGAAAGTAATGTAACAACTTCAGGTACAGGTTCACCAATAGTTACATATACTGTTGAGACAAGTAATCTTCTTTCAGGACTTATTATTGGTATAGTTCCATATATTGATGATAAAGGAGAAATATCTCTTACAATTACTCCTGTTATATCAAATCTTTTAGGGATAACCGAGAAAACTTTTGGCTCTGCAGGTGCTCAAACCATTATTCAGCTTCCCACGGTTGATTTAAGGGAACTTAGTACAACCGTAAAAGTTAAGGATGGAGAACTTGTAATTATAGGAGGATTAATTAAAAGAGAGGAAAATCTTACTGAAAATAAAACACCTATTCTTGGTGATATACCTATATTGGGTAATCTTTTCAAAAGTCATGACAGGGTTCAAACAAACACTGAACTTGTAATCCTTTTGCAACCAAGGATTGTTTCACAATGAAGCTTGGTGATCTTTTAATTGAAAAAGGAATCCTTACAGAAGAACAACTTAATATTGCATTAAGTGTTCAAACAATAACAGGACAGGTTTTGGGTAAATGTTTAACCATGCTAGGCTTTATATCAACACAGGAACTCGCAGAGGTCCTTGCAATACAACACAATCTTGAATATATCGATGTGAGAAACTATCCAATTCAAACAGATCTTCTTAAAAAATTTCATAAAAGTCTTACTGAAACAGCAAAATTTTTACCCCTTGAAGAAATTGAAGATGTTGTTAAAGTTGCTGTAGTTGACCCAAGCAATATAGTTGCTATTGATAGAATTAAAGCATTGACTGGTAAAAGGGCAAAACCTTATCTTACCGATGAAGAAGGTTTTATTGATACCCTTGAAAAGGCATATTATTTTATAGAAAATCCTACTGAAAAAATTATTGAAGATTTTATCCAGATCACATTAAATACAGGCACTGTTTCACCTGAAAAACTCCCATTGCTTGTTGAGTCTATTTTAGCAGAGGGTATAAGAAGAAATGCTACAGATATTCATATATTGATAAATGCAGGAGTTGTCAGTATCTCCTATCGCGTTGATGGAATTCTTCAGTATGCCTATTCTATGCCAAAGACAGTTCATAGTGGAGTTATATCTCGATTAAAAATTCTTTCAAAGTTAGATATTGCTGAACAGCGATTACCTCAGGATGGCTCCTTTGTATTTGATTTTCTTGGAAGAAAGTATGAAATAAGAGTTTCAACAATACCAACCATTGAAGGAGAATCAATAGTTTTAAGGATTCTATTTGGTGGTTCAGAGGAAATATATAGCCTTCCAAGACTCGGGTTTAATGAAGAACTTGTCCATATGATGGAGAGATTGATAAAAAAACCTAATGGAATAATACTTGTTGTTGGACCAACTGGTTCAGGGAAAAGTACAACCCTATATGCACTCTTAAGAGAAGTTGACAGACTTCGCAGAAGTGTTATTACTATTGAAGATCCTGTTGAATACAGAATGAGCTTTGCAAAACAAAGTGAAGTTAATGAAAAGATAGGCTATGACTTTGCCCTTGCAGGAAGAAATTTTATGAGGCACGATCCAGATATAATTCTTCTTGGTGAGATAAGAGATGAAGAAACATCACGCATTGCCATTAGAGCATCTATAACAGGTCATTTGGTATTAAGCACTCTTCATACAAATGATGCTGTTAGCGCTATTCCAAGACTTTTTGATCTTGGTGCTGATAAATTTCTTCTTAGTTCATCTTTGCTTGCTGTTTTAAGTCAAAGATTAATAAGAAAAATATGTCCCTACTGTAAAGAAACAAAACAACCGAGTGACTACGAAAGGTCTGTTTTTAGTAAAGAAGGCATTGATATATCAAAAGTTTATTATGGAAAAGGTTGCAAAGTATGTCGTAATACGGGATATCTTGGCAGAACAGCTATAGGTGAATTAATGATTGTTAATGACGAAATCAGAGAGATGATTTATACAGGAGCCTCTTTCAATTCCTTAGTGCAGGCAGCCAAGAAAAACGGAATGGTTCCACTTAAAATTGATGGATTGAAAAAAGTTATTGAGGGAATATCTACACTTTCAGAAGTTGAGAGAGTTGTAGGATGAATATTTATCTGTATAAAGCAATTGATCCGAATGGAAAACTTTTAAAAGGTCTCATAAAGGCACAAAATGAAGCATTGGCTATAGATAATTTAATAGTAAAAAATTTTTATGTTGTATCTTTATATTCTATCCCTAAGATATTTTTACCACTTTTAACTTTTTTTTCTCCGAAGATAAAAAATATTGAACTTATTGAGTTTGCGAAAAATCTTTCAATAATGCTTAAAGCAGGAATACCTTTAACCACAGCCCTTTCTGACATATCTGAAAATATAAAAAAAGAAAAATTAAAAAGAATTATTTCAGATTTAAAAGAACTCGTTGAAAAGGGAGTCTCATTTAGTCAAGCTATTTCCTATCATGGTGAAGTTTTCCCTCATATTTTTCAATATCTTATAAAAATAGGAGAGGAAACTGGTAGGCTTGATAAATCCCTTGATGACCTTGCAGAGCATTTTCAAAAAATTGAAGATTTAAAAACTGCTATTAAGAGAGCATTAATTTATCCTATTTTTGCAACTGCTGCTTCCTTTGCTGCAATGGGTTTCTGGATTGTCTATGTTTTACCTAAGATAGTAAGTGCAATGAGAGATATGGGGATAAAGATTCCTTTTATTACCAATCTTCTTGTAGAAATCGGTGTTATCTTACAAAAATATTTTTATCTTACTCCTGTAATTGTCTTTATCTTTATTGTTGCTTTTAAGATTTTTAAAAAAAATGAAAAGTTCCAATGGGTAACAAGTTACTTAAGTTTTAATCTTCCTATTTTTAAACAGATATTTTATACCCGCTCTGTTGCTCTTTTTTGTGAACAGATGAGAATACTTTTTAGTGCAGGTATTCCTATTGATAATGCCCTTGACATGACAGCAGAAGTTATAAATAATGAACTAATGAAAAAGGCAATAAAGAATGCCAAGGAAAAAATCTTAACAGGAAATCCCATTTCTGAGTCCCTTAAAGAGGAAAAAATTTTTCCCTCTCTTTTAATAAGGCTTGTACATGTTGGAGAGACATCTGGACGACTTGAAGAACAGTTAAACTTTTTAAATAACCATTATACAGCCTATTTAAGAGAATATTCCGCAAGGCTTGGTAAGGTCATCGAACCTGTAATGATAGGAATTATTGGAGTATTTTTTGCAATTGTCCTTGTAAGCCTGTTAAGTCCTCTTTATGAATTAATTTCAAAATTAGGGAGAGGCTAATGGAGTATTTGAATTTTTATAAATTTAAAGAAGATCCCTTCGGAATAACTCCAGATCCAGAATTTTTCTATCCCTCAAGGGTTCATATGGAGGCCCTTCAATCAATGGAGTATCTATTAAGAAAAGGCGAGGGTTTTATGCTCATTACCGGTGAACCTGGTACAGGAAAAACCACTTTAATTAGAACCTTTTTAAAAAATTTCAACAATGAAGTATCCCCGATTATTATTTATCAGTCTACTGTCTCTGCAAAGGAATTTCTGAAAGCAATTTTGAGAGAAATTGTAAAAAATGAGATAATGATAACAGAAAAAATTGAAAAAGTTTTTGATAAAATTGACATCGTTGAAATTTTAAAAGATGAATTTATAAAAAGAAAAAATAGTGGACTGAAAAATTTAATAATAATTGACGAAGCACAAGACTTACCAGAAGAAACTCTTATAGAGATAAAACATTTATCAAATATTGAAACAGAAAAGGAAAAAATTGTTCACTTTATTTTACTTGGTCAACCTTATTTTGAAGGAATACTTGCAAGCCCTCATTATGCTCAACTCAATCAAAGAATTAGTCTTAAAGTAAGATTAACACATTTCAACAGAGAAGAGGTAGAAAATTATATAAAATTTAGAATTCAAAGAGCTGGTGATGTGACTGTATTTTTTGAAAAAAAAGCAATAAAGACAGTCTATAAAGTTTCAAAGGGTATTCCAAGAATAATAAATCTAATATGTTCAAGAGCTTTAATGGTTGGTTACTTAGAAAGTTCTTATGTAATTAAGAAATCCTATGTAAAATCTGCTATAAAACATCTTAATCTTTAAAGGTTTTATAAACCTTGGTCATTCTCCTTGTCTTTATCTTTTTCTTTCTTTTTAAATAACTCTGACATTTCTTCAAGTTTTTTTGTTATACGATAGTTTATAGTTCCTTCAGGATATGTTCCATCGGCAGTAAGTTCACCAGCTGGCATATCTGTAAGTATTTCAAGTCCTTCCTCTACATAATCAATAGCATAAATGTGGAAGGCTCCTTCTCCTATTGCTTTCTGGATTTCCTCTTTCAACATTAGATGTTTTACATTTCTTTTTGGAATTATTACTCCATGGGTTCCATCGAATCCTCTAATTTTACATAATTCAAAGAATCCTTCAATTTTTTCATTAATTCCTCCAACAGGTTGCACTTCTCCCCTTTGATCCATTGATCCAGTAACTGCAATATTTTGTTTAAGAGGTATTTCAGCAATGCTACTTAAAAGGGCATAAAGTTCTGCACAGGTTGCGCTATCTCCTTCTATCATTTCATAGAGTTGCTCAAAAGTAAGAGAGGCACTCAGGCTAATTGGTTTTTTAATGGCATATTTACTCATTAGATAACTTGAAAGAATCATTATAGCTTTTTCATGGATCTTCCCAGACATCTTTGTTTCTCTTTCAATGTTAATTATGCCTGATTTTCCAAGATATACTCTTGCAGTAATACGAGAAGGTTTACCAAAGCTATAGTCTCCCAAATCAATAACAGCAAGTCCGTTGATTTGTCCAATCTTTTTACCTGATGTCTCTACAATCAAAACATCTTCAAGAATTAGTTCTCTAAGTTTTTCTTCTATACTTGCTGATCTGTAAACCCTTTGTTCAAGAGCTTTTTTAACATGTTCAGCATAAACTATATCTTTCCTGTCTTTTTTTGCCCAAAAATGGGCTTCTCTTATTAAGTCTGCGATACTGCTAAACTGAGTTGAAAGTTTCTCCTGATGTTCAGCTAACCTTGACCCATACTCTACAATCTTTGCAACAGCTGCTCGATGAAAAGGAAGAAGTCCTTCATCCTTTTGACACAAAGCGATAAACTGAGCATATTTTTTTATATTTTCTTCATTTCTTGGCATTCTAATATCAAAATCTGCTTTTACTTTGAAAAGTTCTCTGTATTCATCGTCATAGTTGTATAGTATGTAGTAAAGTAAAGGATTTCCAGTAAGAATAACTTTAACATCTAATGGAATTGGTTCAGGTCTAAGTGTAGTAGTAGTGATTAGCCTATATTGTTCCCAAACATCTTCTATGCGAATTTCTTTGCTTCTTAATGCTCTTTTTAAGGAATCATAGGAGAAAAGATTTTTTATTAAAGCCATAGCATCAATTACAAGATAACCACCATTTGCTTTATGAAGAGAACCAGGTTTGATCATGGTAAAATCAGTTATTGCCATTCCATATTGGATTTTATATTCAATTCGTCCGAAAAGATTTATATATGTTGGATTTGGTTCATAGACAACAGGGGCTCCTTCAGTGTTAGAGTTGTCAACAATAACATTAACGCTGTATTTAGCAAAGGAGACTTCTCTTTGAAGCTTCATAAAAGGAGGCATGGGAGGAATAGCTTCTTCTTGAATCTTAAAATCCTGAAGATTATTAAGTATGTCTTCTTTTACAGCATTGAGGTATTCTATAATTTTTTCATTAAAAGAATACTTTTTCTTAAGCTCTTCAATGGGTTGCTCTAATACATCAAGGGCAATCTGTCTTTCTAAACGGATCAGCATATCTTTTACAATTTTTTCTGCTTCTCTAACTGCTCTTACAACATCATCAAGTTTGTCTTGAAGCATTTTACCAAGTTCATCAATTCTCTTTCTTGTCTCAGCATCAAGGGCTTGGAATTCTTCTTCTGTGAGTGGTTCACCACCCCGTTTTACAGGGACAATTATTAATCCAGCAAGAGCTTTACGAATTGCAAAGCCTTTTACTCTTGCTTCTTCTTCTATTGCAGAAAACCATTCTTTTTGTTTTTGTTGAAAATCTTCAAGAATTCTGTTCCTTTGTTTGTCATACTCCTTTGATTCAAAGGCTTTAGGAATTTCAATTTTCAGGGTATTTATTAGATTTTCTATATCTTTTTGAAATTCTTTAGCTTTCCCTGGGGGTAAGCTAACTGCAATTGGAGCATCAGGATTTTTAAAATTATAAAGATAACACCAATCTGGAGGAACAGGCTCTTGTTTAACTTTTTCTGAAAGCATAGTTCTAATGGCACGCATTTTCCCCGTACCCTGGGCTCCTAAAGCATATATATTGAATCCCTTTGCAGGTAAGTTTAATCCGAAATCTAAAGCAGCGATAGCTCTGTCCTGACCAATGGTACCTGTTAAAGGTTCTAAATCTATAGTTGTATCAAACTGAAAGATGGATTCATCACAATTTTTATAGACATCCTCTGCTTTTAGTTTGAAAACCATCTTCCCCTCCAGTTTTAATTTTTCATATTATACCACTTTGCCTTTTAAAATTAGGAATAATCTTTTCGAGTTCATGCTAAATATAATTTATAATAAATAATGAACTCTAAAAATTTCTTACAGGAAGAACTTACCCCTCTTATGCGTCAATATATGAAAATAAAGGAGCAATATAAAGATGCTATTGTTTTTTTCAGATTAGGTGATTTCTATGAAATGTTTGCAGAAGATGCCATAGTAGCATCGAAAATTTTAGGCATAACCTTAACATCAAGAGATAAATCAAAGGAAAATCCTATTCCAATGTGTGGTATCCCTTATTTTGCTGCTGATTCTTATATTGAAAAACTCATTAAGGAAGGTTATAAAGTAGCAATATGTGAACAAGTTGGTGATCCAAAAACATCAAAAGGAATTGTTGAAAGACAGGTATTGAAAGTATTAACCCCTGGAACTTATTTGCCGGAAGGAGTCAAGGAAAATGTTTATATAATGGCAATGTATCCAACAAAAGGAAAAGTAGGAATTGCCCTTGCAGATATTACTACAGGAGATTTTATTCTTTATGAAAGCGAAAAAAGCATAATTGATGAAATAGGAAGATTTGAACCAAAGGAGATTTTGATTCCAAAAAGTCTCGAAGATACAATAAAATTAGAAAATCTTTCCTGTTCTATTACCTATCTTGATGACTGGAAATTCGATTATATGCTTTCTTACAAGACCTTATTAGAGCATTTTAAAGTTACATCTCTAAAAAGCTTTGGTATTGAAGATTTTTCCACTGCTGTATCAGCAACGGGAGCACTTATCAAATATTTAGAAGAAAATAGACATAAGACAGAGTTTAAAAAGTTAAGAGTTTTGAATCTATCTGATTTTATGCTTCTTGATAATGCTACTAAAAAAAATTTAGAAATTTTTACCTCCCTTGATGGTAGCACAGAGGGGTCTCTTTTAGGTGTTTTAGATGAAACAATGACTTCAATGGGAACAAGATTTTTGAAAAATGCTCTTAATTGTCCTCTTCTTAAGATATCAGAAATAGAAAAAAGACTTAATCAAATGGAATTTTTCTATAAAGATTCCATTTTGAGACAATCTATTCAGAGTATTCTAAAGGATTTTCCTGATATAGAAAGACTTGCCCTTAAAATTAGGTCAGGAAGTATTTCTCCAAAGGAACTGAAAGCATTAAAAGAAGGTTTAAAAAAGATACCTAATATAAAATCAAGTCTTGCACGGGCTGAATTATTAGAAATTAAAGAACTTTTTGATAAACTCTTTGAACTAAATGAGGTGGTAAATCTTATTGAAAATGCCCTTATTGAAAATCCTCCTCATAATGTAATAGAAGGATCAATTTTTAAGGAAGGTTATAATGCAATTATTGATGAACTGAGAATTTTAGCTCATGAAAGTAAAAAATATATTTTGAATATTGAATTAGAAGAAAGGAAAAAAACAGGAATAAATTCGCTTAAAATAGGATTTAATAGAGTCTTTGGATACTATATTGAGATAACAAAGCCTAATTTACATCTTGTTCCCTCTTATTATATAAGGAAACAAACACTTGCTAACGCTGAAAGATTCATAACAGAGGAACTTAAAGAGCTTGAATCGAAAATTATCGGAGCTGAGGAAAAACTAAAAGCCCTTGAACAAGAACTTTATACAGAATTGATAAATAAAATAAATCCCTACACAGACTTTATACTTCAAAATGCTAATACATTAGGTTATCTGGATTTTTTATGCAGCCTTGCCTCAGTAGCATCAAAAAATAATTATATAAGACCTAATATATGTGAAGATGAAATAATAGAAATACAGGATGGAAGACATCCAGTTATAGAAAGACTTATTCAATTGGGCAGACTTCCTGAAAAGAGATTTATACCCAATGATCTTTT
>Ga0308417_1003095_pt1 | contig 10721 bp, 10 predicted proteins | sample HotsprSampleOS65_FD_203528 | JGI IMG/M metagenome (GOLD analysis project Ga0308417, IMG submission 203528) | Hot spring phototrophic mat microbial communities from Octopus Spring, Yellowstone National Park, Wyoming, United States - 20090730_OS65 ... | reverse complement strand
GTCGCCCGCCGCGGCCTGTGCGCTCACCCTGGCAAGCCCACAGCGAGTGTATGCGCTAATCCATGTCCAGACGCTGGACTGCGCCACCGGCAAGAGCGCGGCAACTGTTTGCGCGTGGAAGCCCGCATGATGGGTCATCCGGATGGCCAGACGCCGTTGATATCTCGCGCGATCGGTTGGTTGTAGCAACCCATCACGCACTTCTTCATCACATAAGTACGGCTTCATTGAGGCAGCTGGTCTCATAGTAGTGTTTGCGCCTGCCTCTATAATACGAAAACTATATGTGTGATGTCACATTGGTATTAGTCGATATTAACGATTTGCGGCACCCCGTGCCGCGCCATGGTGTCTTGCAGCGTTTGGACACAAAACACTGCGTCCAGGCTCGTTGACAGCGTCCAGCTGGCAGTCTAGCAGGTGTGAATGTCCAGCAGCGCTACAACGTACGCCAAGCCTGTTGCCAGGAGAATATACGTGATCTTCCTCGCCCAGTCTGTTTGCGCGGTCAACATGCACACTGCCGAGCAAGCAGGGCTAGCGCTGGTGCCCCGCACCAGGGCGGCTGAAGCTGCGCCGTGGCCTCAGCCTGTGCAGACTGTGGAGACGCATCAGGCGGCGCATGCGTGTGTGGCCTGCTGTATGCGTTGCACGTTGCAGCGCTGCCCTCAGATGGGCCTCTACCAGCGCTTTTTTCAGTGTTAACGCTGCGGCGCTAGGCGGGGCAGGCTGGTACTACACCTCGCTGCGTGCCCGCCCCAACAGCCCGCATTGCGCGCGCATGCTCAACTGCTCGTGCGCCGGTTCAAGCATGGAGCGGCGTGCGCTTACAAGGTAAGCCCCAGTTTTTTTAAGCTACTCTTTTTCCCCCGTCAGCCGTCCGATCTGCTCGTGCAGCAGCGCCTCGCGTGTAGCCTGATCGCTCGCCCCGCTTTCCAGGCATGTATCTGCGCCGGGTGAACCCCATCCAAGTGCCCCAGCGCGCTGGCCGTTGTCTGCCCTTTCAAGGCCTGCAACGCTCCCCGTGCCTTGATTTCGCCGCTGTACTGCTTCCGTTGTGACATACCGACTCTTTGTGTGGTTTCGACCTTCGGTATACCGCTTCAGACTGTGGTATGCACTGGCTCGTTTTTCGGGGAGTATTATAGCTGTTGCCCGCCATTTTTTGTGGGACATGAGGGCGACGAGGCCGTTGCCCCTGCATTTTTACACGGATGTGCAGCGTGGCGCCACGGAAGACCGGCGTGACGGTGAAGCGGGGCCAGGGCGCGGGAAAGCACGCTTCAATCATCAGTCCGTCATACGTGGCGCGGATGCCGAGGATGTACGACGAAAGCACGTGGAACAGCCATGCGGCTGTTCCGGTGTACCATGTCCAGCCGGCGCGGCCCAGCCGTCTATGGTGCCGGGCAGCACATAGGATTCGCAGTGGTCGGAAAAGTGGCCCTATTTGTTGGCGAAGAGCATGGGATTTAGGATTCACGATTTAGGACTTACAATTTGGGGGGCGGGAAGGAAGAGCGAAGCGCGAATAGCAAATGGCCAATGGCGAAGTAGGAGAAGAGTTAACCACCAAGACACCACGACGCGAAGAAGAAGGCAGAACTTGCCCTGCAGCAGCGGGGTGCAGAATGAACGAAGGCAGAATGAACGAAGGAGGAAGTCAGAACTGTTGTCGAAGCTCGAACGTCCAACGTCGAATGTCGCAAGTCGTATGTCCCATGTCACTCCTCCCCGCCAGTGTCAAGTTTCGAGTTTCAAGTTTTGAAATATCGTCCAACGTCACATGTCGAATGATAAATGACCGATGACCAATGATAAATGGGGTGGACTACGGGGGGACGGCGGCAGAAGGGAGGGTGCAGGTTTTACAATCGCAGGTTAGTTGTGTATAATGTGGAGGATCAAGGACTCCATTATGCGCAAAGAGACACGAGCGTTTGTAGAGACGTTAGCGGCGGTGCTGCCGTTGCCCGAGCCGGTGGTGGAATTTGGCGCGCTGCAAATAGAAGGGCAGGAGAAATATGCGGATTTGCGCCCGGTCTTTGCGGGCAAAAGGTTTATCGGCTGCGACATGCGGCCAGGGCCGGGGGTGGATCGGATTGAAAATCTGCATCAGCTGACGTTTGGCGACGCTGAACTTGGCACGGTGATAATGCTGGACACGCTGGAGCATGTGCAGTATCCGTTCAGGGCCATGGCGGAAGCGCGGCGGGTGTTGCGGCCGGGCGGCGTGTGCATCATTACGTCGGTGATGCTGTGCCCGATTCATGCGTATCCATCGGATTACTGGCGTTTTACGCCGGAGGGGTTCCGGGTGTTGTTGGAGCCGTTTGAGACGCGCTGGGTGTTTGACGACCGGCCGAAACTGTTTCCGCGCTCGGTGTATGGGATTGGGATCAACGGGCCTGCGGCGCCTGGGCAGGAGGAGCGCATTGCTGCGGCGGTGCGGGAAGGCGTGGTGGGGCGGTTTTTTGGTGCGGACGCGCTGTCGGTGATCACGGTGGAGGGACATTTGGTAACGTTAACACGCGACAAAGTGCGCGGGAAAGTGCTGTTTGCGCTGCGGGCACTGGAGTTGGCGCGGCAACGCGTGCGGCGCTGGCTAAAACGGCGTGGATGATAAGATGTACCATGTCTGCTGAAGCGCCGCTAATTTCCATAGTGCTGCCGCTCTATAATGGCCGCGCGTATGTGAAGGAGACGCTGGCGTCGATTACCGCGCAAACCGAGCAGAACGCGGAATTGATCGTGATAGATGACGGCAGCACGGATGATTCGGCGGAGCTGGTGCGGGCAACGTGCAGGGCATCGGCGTCGCCGGTCCTCCAGCAGGCCGTGATTGTGCCGCAGCGAAATCTGGGCGTGGCGGCGGCGCGCAATGCGGGGATTGGGCGGGCACGCGGCACATGGATTGCGTTTATTGACCAGGATGATGTGTGGCTGCCACATAAACTGGCCACGCAACTAAGCGCGCTGCGTGCGCTACCAGACGCACACTGGCATTACTCGGCGTTTGTGCGCTTCTATGAAGACGGACGTGAGGTGGTGCGGGCGACAGGCAGCCGCGACCGCGTGGAGACGTGGCGGCGGTTGCTGGGCGGGGAGTTGTTCATCCCGCCGGCGGCAGCGATGGTGGCGCGCGCTGCGTGTGAGGCGGTAGGCGGGTTTGACGCGGCGCTTTCCCCTACCGATGATTGGGATTTTTTTCTGAAACTTGTCGCGCGCTTTAACGTGTGTTACAGTGATGAGTGCCTGGTGCGGTTTCGTTCACATGTGCGCTCAACAGGCAAGCAGCAGCGCCGGCGGATTTTTGAACTGCAGCGCGAGGTGCTGGCGCGCCACGCACCTGAAGCAGCTGGCGTGGTTGATGCGGGCGTGATTACACGGCGGCGTGCGAATATATATTGGCATTTGGGGCGCGAAGCCTTGGCGGCGGGCGATGCGCGTGCGGCACGTGCCTGGTACCGGCAGGCGCTGGCTGATGATCCGTGGCGTGTCAAGTGCTGGCGCTCCTACATGATCACGTGGCTGCCACGCCGCGTGCGTGAGCGGGCTATTCCCCCACTGGGCGCTGCCTCATGAATCTGCTGTTCACACGCCTGCAGAATATTGGCGACATGCTGGTGTGTGTGCCGGCTTTGCGCGCGCTGCGGCGGGCTCTGCCGCAGGCACGCATCACCCTGCTTGCCAAACACGCCGGCGGGGTGGAAATTATTCAGCACTGTCCGTATGTTGATGAGGTGGTGGTTATTCGCAATCGTTCGCTGGGTGAAAAGCTGCGGTTGCTGCGCATCCTGCGCGCGCGGCGGTATGCGTATGCGATTATTTCACCGCAGGACTTGGGGCGCGTGCCATTGGTGTGGCTAGGCGGTGCGCGGCACATTGCGGGGTATGCGCGCGTCTTCAACTATGGACGCTGGCAGCGCGAGAAGCTGCCGTGGCTGTTGGACATTGCGCCGCATTATGACACGATGAGGACGGAGATAGAAAACTGCCTGCGGCTGGTGCTAGATGTGGTGGAGCGGTGTGGGGCGGCGCCGGAAGGCGTGCCTTCGTTGGAGCTGGAGTATTCGTGGGCGACGGGCGATGATGCCGCGGCGGCGGAGGCGATGTTGGCGCAGTGCGGTATTGCGGCGGGGGCGGCGTTTGTGGCGCTGGCGCCGTATTCAAAACGCGAGGCAAAGAACTGGCCGCAGGAGCGGTGGAGCGAGGTGATGCAGCGCATGCGGGCGGCGTGGGGTGTGCCGGTAGTACTGCTTGGCGGGGCGGCGGAGGCGGGGCGGCTGGCGGCGTTGCGCGAGGCAGCCGGTGCGGGCGTGCATGTGCTGGGAGGCGCGACGACGCTGGCGCAGTGCGCCATGATCATGCGGCGGGCGCGGTTGTTTGTGGGGCCGGATTCCGGGCCGGCATTTCTGGCAACAGCGGTGGGCACGCCAGCGGTCGTGTTGTACGGTCCGGCGGATTATTACCGCTGGCGCGTGCCGGTGTGCATGGCGCCGCGCGTCGAGCTGGTTCATCTTGTGCCTTGCAATCCATGCCGGCATCAGATATGCCCGCAGGCCGTGCCGTGCATGACGCTGATCAGTGTGGAAGAAGTGTGGAGCGCGTGCGAACAGCTCTGGAGGCGGGATGGCGGCTGATGCGCGTGCGAGAGGCGTGCGCTGGGAGCGGCGCGACGCGGCGTTGTGCGCAACGATACCGGAGGCTTTCTGGCATGATCCGGAAGGCTATCTCGCCGCGCATGCGACATGGTTGAAACGCAGCGGGCATCACCGCGAGACGTGTGCGTTTGCGGGGCCGGGGGGGAGTGTGCTAGTTAAACATTGCTGTGTGATAACGTGGCGGGAACGCGTTGCGTATTGGTTCGGTGTGTTAGGCTTGCAGCGGGAGTGGCGCGTGCTGCACCATCTCGAGCAGGCGCAGGGGCCGGCGCCACGGCCGCTGGCGTGCGGCTGGCAGCGGCGAGGATGGACGTGGCACGGCTGGCTGCTTATCGAGCATGTGGGCGGCGTGGTAACGTTCGACACGCAGGAGCCGCCGCGCACGCCGATGCCGGTATACCGTGGTGCGCGCGCGCTGGGCAGGGCGATTGCCGCCATGCACGCCGCGGATGTCTGTCATGGCGATTTGCATTCGGGCAATCTTCTGTTTAATCCGCAGACCTGCACGTGGCTGGTGACGGATTTTTCGTCGGCGCGGATTGGGCGGGCGACGCGCGCGGAACTGGTGCGTGATTTGGTGCAGCTGCAGCACTGTCTGGGCAAAAAAGTTCCGCTCAAAGTACGCCTGGCTTTTCTGAACGCCTATCTTGCGGAATTCGCCCGCGCGACGGGCACGAGTGATGAACTCACGGGCCGGGAATGGCGTTTCTTGTGGGCGGAAATTCGGCGCAAGAGCGTGGCGTACTCAATCGAACAAGCCGCGCGCCGCAACGCGCGCTGTCTGCACGCCACACGCGAACTGGCGCCGCTGGCTGAATGGCTGGATGCGCCGCTGGCGGCACGCGCACCGTATGGCTGGACGGTACGCACGCTGTCGCGCTGTTTGGTTAATGATTTGGTGAGTGCACTGCTGAGTGACATGTGGTATTTGCAGTCGCATGTGACGCTGTTGCGCAACACGCGCGACGGCGCGGCGGGCGTGTGGACGCATCCGCACGGGCGGGTGATGGTAACGGAGCGGCGCGAGCCGCGCGGCTTTTTTTTGCGCTGCCTAGTGCGCCTGCGCGATGGCGATCCGCTGGCGGTATGGCGTGCCAGCTGGCGGCTGCATGCGCTGCACGTTGGGACGCCGGCCCCGTTAATGCTGGTGCGGCTCCCCGGCCGGGTGGTGATCGTGCATCAGTATTGTGACGCGCACATTTCCGCGCAGGCGCTGCTGCGCGCGCCGACGCTGCCGCCGGGCCTGCCGCCCTGCGCGCGCCTCGTGCGCGCCGTGGCCGCGGCGGTGGCGCGGCTGCACGACCGCGGCGTGGCACATGGCACGCTGGTACCCGCCAACATTCACCTCGCTCCAGCACCGGAGGGCGGCGTGCGCGTGTTGCTGACGGGCGTGGCCGCCACACGGTTTTACACGCGCATTCCGTGGCACCGCCGGGTTGGCGACCTCACACGCTTGTATTCTGCCACGTATGACCTCACCAGCGCGGCCGAGCGCCGCGCCTTTCTCCGCGCGTATTGTGCTGCGCTCTCTGCGCCCTGCGACGTGCGCCAATTGATCCTCTCCGTGTGGGAGGCGTCGCAACGCTAATGGTCACCTTGATGTTTTCATGCACTTTATCCCACTTGCTATTCCTGAGGTACTGCTGATTGAACCCACACGCTACGGGGATGCCCGCGGCTTTTTCTTTGAGAGTTTCCGCGCCGATGTGTTTGCGCAGCACGGCATCACGCTCCCGTTTGTGCAGGACAACATGAGCAGCTCCACACGCCACGTCGTGCGCGGGCTGCATTATCAGCTTGATCCGCATGCACAGGGAAAGCTGGTGCGCGTCGTGCGCGGCGCAGTGTTTGATGTGGCGGTAGACATACGGCGCGGCTCGCCCTGCTTTGGCTGCTGGGTGGGATGCGAGTTGTCAGAAGACAATTACCGCGCCATGTACGTGCCGCCGGGGTTTGCGCATGGCTTTTGCGTACTGAGCGATAGCGCAGTATTTCATTACAAGTGTACGGCCTACTACGCGCCAGCCCATGAACGCAGCATCAAATGGGATGATCCGGCGCTTGGCATCACCTGGCCTGTGAGCGCCAGCGATGCCGTATTGTCCAGCAAAGACGCCGCGGCGCCCGTGCTTGCAGAGGCGGAAATTAACTACGTCTACGCACCTGCGTCATGACGTTTGACGAGGCGCAGCAGTATTTTCTCCGCTATCTCACGCACGAGAAGCACTACAGCGCGCACACGGTTTCAAATTACGCGCGGGATCTCAAGCAGTTTGCGCAGTATCTCGAACAAAGCAACGCGCGCCTAGTGCGCTCCGCGGACGCGGTGACCGCGCTGGAAATCCGCGATTTTCTCTCTGCCAGCATGCTGGCCGGCGCCGCGCGCCGCAGTGTGGCGCGCCGCCTGTCCACCTTGCGCTCGTTTTACAAGTGCTTATACCGGCGCAAGCTGATTCCTTCATTGCCCACGGCCGGCCTGCGCGCGCCAAAACTAAACCGGCCGCTGCCCTCGTTTCTCACTGTGCAGGAAATCGAGCGGCTGCTCAGCGTACATGATGTGACCACGCTCAAAGGCCTGCGGGACCGCGCGGTTGTGGAAGTGCTCTACAGCACCGGCCTGCGCGTCAGTGAGCTTTCGTCACTGAAACACAAACAAATCAGTCTGCGCGAAGGCATCGTGCGTGTGCTGGGCAAGGGCCGCAAGGAGCGCCTTGTGATGCTGGGCCGGCACGCCAGTGCGGCGCTGCAAGCGTATTGCGGGCATCTGCAGTACCGCGGGCGCACGCCAGAAGACTATGTGTTCAAAAACCGTTTTGGCGGCCGCCTGGGCGTCGTTAGTATTCAAAAGATGATTAACAAGGCCGCCCTGCTGGCGGGTATCCCGCACACGGTGACGCCGCACACCTTGCGTCACAGCTTCGCGACGCATTTGCTCGACGCCGGCGCCGATCTGCGCAGCGTGCAGGAGCTGCTCGGCCACGCCAGCCTCTCCACCACGCAGATTTACACGCACATCACGCCCGAACGCCTCAAGCGCGTGTATGACTCAGCGCATCCGCGCAAGTGACCTGCTGCGCCGTGAGCCGGCGGCTCGCTGTGAAGTGCGCGCATGCATCCACTTTTTTTAAAAGTGCAAGACAACGTTCTTTTTTGCCGCTCTAATACCAATGTGACATCACACATATAGTGTTGGTATCATCGAGGCAGGCGCAAACACTACTATGAGACCAGCTGCCTCAATAAAGCCGTACTTGCGTGATGAAGAAGTGCGTGATGGGTTGCTACAACCAACCGATCACGCGAGGTATCAACGGCGTCTGGCCATCCGGATGACCCATCATGCGGGCTTCCACGCGCAAACAGTTGCCGCGCTCTTGCCGGTGGCGTAGTCCAGCGTCTGGACATGGATTAGCGCATACACTCGCTGTGGGCTTGCCGGGGTGAGCGCACAGGCCGCGGCGGGCGGCGTGGGGGCGTTGCTCGGGTGGCCCGAGGAATCGGCGCTCTTGGAGGAGTGGCATGCCCGGGCAGCACGTGGTGATGCGGTGACGGCCCAACCGCGGCGCGAGGCTGTGCGCACGCGCGTAGGACGCGCGGTGTCCGTAGCCTATGTGTACCGGCGGCTGAAGCGTCATGGCTGGTGCACGGGTGCGCCACGGCATGACCATGTCAACGATGATCCCGCCGCGCAAGCAGCAGATAACACAACGTCCGCATCTGTTGGCAGATCTGGTTGCCGATCAGCCACATCCCGTGCATATTCGGCTGCTGTTCCAGGACGAAGGCCGCGGCGGGCGCATCAATGACACCCGCCGGTGGTGGGCGCCACACCACGTCCGGCCACAGCCGTCGCGGTGTGCCACATGACGGCAGCTGGTCGCGCCTAGCCCTGCCGCGCAGCGCCTGCGAAACGGTGTCCATGTTCCTGGCGCACACCGCCAGCCTGTATCCTGATGACCTCTGCATGATGGTGCTTGACCACGCGGGCTGGCATCGTACGGCACACTTGCGTATCCCGGCCTCCTTTCGCTTGCTTTGGCTTCTGCCCTACAGTCCTGAACGTAACCCCACAGAGCATATCTGGGATCACCTCGGGGAACACGGGCTGCGCACGGCCGCATGTGCGACACTTGATGCCGTAAAGCAGACGATCTGTGATGGCCTGCCTGCGCTCTCCCGCACCCCCGCTCTGGTCACATCAATGAGACTAAGTGACTGGGTTAATACGATACCTTTGACGTCCAATTAGTATAACGTGAAAAACGTGAACAGAGCTACCATGCCCCGCCTTGCATGGCTGCCACAGCGTAGACAGCAACGCGGCAGACCGCTTTGTCTGCGCAAGCAAGTCCGGTTTCTTCTCCCTACTGACGCGGTGCGGAGGCCGCTCCCACAATGTTGTCGCGGCACCTGTGCGTCATCAATATCTCATGAAAACATCAGATGTCCTGGCGAAAAACATTGATGCGCGCACGCAGGTTTTGTTATACTAGAGACATGCACACTGCAACTCCCCACACGTATTTGTTTGGCCCGGTGCCGTCACGGCGCCTTGGGCGCTCGCTGGGTGTGGATCTGGTGCCGTTCAAAACGTGCACGCTGGATTGCGTCTATTGCGAATGCGGGCGCACAACCACGCTGACAATGCAGCGCGCGGAGTATGTGCCCGCGGCAGCCGTGTTAGCGGAGTTGGCGGAGTGGTGCGCCGCGGGCGGCACGGCGGACTTCATCACCCTGGCCGGCTCGGGCGAGCCGACACTGCACACCGGCTTGGCAGATATTATTCGCGGGATTCGCGCTGTTACGTCTATTCCCGTATGCATTTTGACGAATGGCACCCTCTTTCATCTGCCCGAGGTGCGCGCGGCGGCAGGGTTGGCGGATGTGGTGGTGCCGTCGCTGGATGCGCCGGACGCAGCCACATTTGCGCGCATCAACCGGCCGGCGCCGGGTTGTGATTTCGAGAGGTATGTGAACGGATTGCGCGCGTTTGCGGCGGAATTCCGCGGCGCGCTGTGGCTGGAGATTTTCATCGTGCCGGGCATCAACGACCGTGAGGCGTGTGTGCGCGAACTTGCGCGTATCGCCGCGGAACTGCATCCGGCAAAAATTCAGCTTAACACGGCAGTGCGCCCGCCTGCGGACGCAGATGTGCGGCCTGCATCCGCCGAATGCCTGCATCAGCTTGCGCCATTGTTTACCCCGCGGGCCGAAGTGATCGCATCATTCCGCGCCACGGTGCAGGAACAAACCGTGGCGCCGCTCGATGCCGTGCTGAACCTTGTGCGGCGCCGGCCCTGTACGGTGCACGATGTGGCACACGGGCTGTCGCTTTCGTTTAGTGCGGCGCGGGCGGCGCTGACCGAGCTGGCCGCGCGCGGCGTGCTTGTATGCGAGCAGCACGAGGCCAACGAATTTTACCGCGCGCCCGGTGCGTGACGCGCTAAACCGCCCCGGTGGCGCGCTGGCCGGTGAACCCTGGTGTAACCTGCGGAAGAAGCACAGCAACGCCGGACGCATCCTTGCGCGCACGATGACCGTGGTGTGCTCAGTGCACTGATCCGAGCGTGCCAGTCTGCATGTACCGGTCTGCTAACGCCGCGCCCAGCGGCACCGGGTTGCCGTTCATCAGCCACGTGTGCGTGGACAGCACTGCACCGCCGCTGCCACCGCCAGCGTGCACCATCGCCATATCCACCTACATGCACGTGGTACCAATACCACCCTTGTTCAGAGCATTGCATGCTCTCTGAACACCCTTCGCAACGCCGTTAAATCGAAAAACATCAAATTTCCTGGCCCGTAGAGTTGACTCTGCCGTGGCTTTATGCTATACTATGCAGGCTGGAGTATTAGGCAAGCATACAAGTTGTGACATTAACCCGTGCAGGTGGAGTAGACGATGAATAAGATTCTCTTGATCGTCCTGAGTGTCGTGGCGATTGCGGCGGTGGGACTGGGCGTATTGTGGTTTGTGACAAATCAGGAGAAGAACAGACTGAACGCGGAATTATCCAGCACCAAAACCGAATACGCCGCGTACAAGGAGAAGACCAC
>Ga0308417_1003093_pt1 | contig 10726 bp, 10 predicted proteins | sample HotsprSampleOS65_FD_203528 | JGI IMG/M metagenome (GOLD analysis project Ga0308417, IMG submission 203528) | Hot spring phototrophic mat microbial communities from Octopus Spring, Yellowstone National Park, Wyoming, United States - 20090730_OS65 ... | reverse complement strand
AGTGAACAATTATCAGTGAACAATTATCAGTGAACAATTATCAGTGAACAATTATCAGTGAACAATTATCAGTGAACAATTATCAGTGAACAATTATCAGTGAACAATTATCAGTGAACAATTATCAATTATCAATGTCCATTGTTCATTGTCCATTGTTCATTGATAACTGTTCACTACTCATTGATACTCTATCTGCTGATTTCCAGAATTTCTACTTCTATTTCGCCAGCAGGCACTTGTATTTTGGCTACCTCACCTACCGATTTGCCGAGCAAACCTTTACCAATGGGCGACTCAACAGAAATTTTGCCTGCTTTCAAATCAGCCTCTTCCTGCGATACGAGCGTGTAAGTCATTTCAGCTTTGGTTTTTTTGTTTTTAATTCGTACTTTAGAAAGTATCGAGACCTTGTTTAAGTCTATGTTAGCCTCATCGAGCAGGCGAGCATTACCCAACAACTCCTCTAATTTGGCTATTTTCAGTTCCAAAAGTCCTTGTGCTTCCTTGGCTGCATCATACTCAGCATTTTCCGATAAATCTCCTTTTTCGCGAGCCTCTGCAATCTGGCGAGCAATATCTGCTCTGCCTTTGGTGCGTAATTCGTGTAACTCGGCTTTGAGTTTTTCTAATCCTTCCTGAGTGTAATACGAAATCTTTGACATACTCTTTCTACACTTTTAAATTTGAATAAAACAAAAGAAACACAAGTAGTAGCGAAAACTTCTACCAGTGTTTTTGAGATAAGTAAGAACAAAAAGAACGGTCAAACCTGATTTGTTTACAGACCGTTCTTTTATGCGATTACAAATTTAGTATAAAAAAATACTTTTTGCAAATATTTCAGTAAAAAAATTTAGCTTCGCCACAAAAAACCAAATAACAAATACGAAACGCTTACTACTATCAAATTGATAGCCAAAAGCGTAAAAATCTCTTCGGTGCTTGCTCCTCTATCCAAGCCGTCCATCGCATTTTTTGATACCTTAATCAATAGCAAAAGCATAGGCAGTATCACGGGAAAGCCCAAAATAGCCATCAGCACGGCGTTGTTGCCTGCCTTAGCGGCAATAGCCGAAATCATTGTAAGTGTTGAAGAAAATCCCAAAGCTCCAAGCAACAAATTCAAAACAAAAAAACCTAAATCTTCCACAGGATTGCCCAAAAACAAACTATATCCCCCCAAACCCACCAAAGTAATCAACAGCATCAGCAAGGCGTTATAAATAATTTTTGAAATGATAATCGCATACGGATTGACCGCCATATAGTAGTAATAAAACCTACCTACCCGCTCTTGCATAAAACTTTTAGCTACGGCATTAAAAGCAGAAAAAAGCAGTATAAGCCAAAACACCGTATTCCAGGTAATCGCCTGCAATCTTTGCGTTTCTAAATTAAAACACAAATACACCACAAAAATGGCACTCGTTACATACAACAACAAACCGTTGAGGGCATACTTTTGTCTCCATTCTAAGACAAACTCTTTGCCTATAAGTTGAAATATTTGCCGAAACATTGATTTTTTTGATGCGTAAAAGAGGATAATAGCAATGATAAGTAATTCAAACTTGACAAATAATTTTATCTTAGGTCTTATCTCTTGTGTCTAATTGCTTCATATCTTAAATCACGCGAATTTCTACACGCCTGTTGAGTTGGCGGGCGGCTTCGGTGTCTTCGCGGCTAAGAGGACGCTCTGCTCCAAAAGCCTTGTAATCAATCCTTTTTTTAGAAACACCTTTGCTTACCAAATAATTTTTTACCGAAATGACACGCTTCTTAGATAATTTTTTGAGGGCTTTTTTGTTGCCATAGATTTCTGTGTGTCCCTCCAAACGGATTTTTACGTTGGGGTTTTCTTGCATCATTTTTGCGATTTTATCCAACTCAGAATACGACTCGGGCAAAAGCATCGACTCGGCACGAGCAAAATAAATAAAATTAAGACGAATGACTTGGTTTTTTTCCAATGGTGTCATCAGAATTTCTTTGTCTTGCTCCAAATAATCTGCAATCTGTGTAGCATCAATTTCGTCTTCTTTCGGGAAAAAACCTTTGGCTTCGGCTGTTATTCGGTATTTTTTACCTAATTGAAGTTTTAGAGTGAATATGCCGTTTTCACTCTCGATAGTAGGCTGAGTGGGTGTGTCTTTTTCCTGAATGAGAATGTTAGCTCGCACAGGCTCACGATTTTTGATATTGAGCGTTTTTCCATTGATTACCAATACTGGCTCTACCAGACGTACTTTGTAAATATCGCCTTTTGAGCTGAAATAACCGAAATTCCCTTGTTTAGAAAAATACAAGTCCATTCCGGGCGAATTGATGGCCGCTCCCAAATTTTCAGGCTCACTCCAATTTGTCCAAGTATCGTCCAAACGTTTGCTTACGAAAATATCAAAACTTCCATAGCCCGAAAAACCATTAGAAGAAAAATAAAGTGTTTTACCATCTTCATCAAGCCAAGGAGTGGCTTCATCACCTACCGAATTGATAACATTGCCCATATTGATAGGCTTACCGAATTGATTTTCACCCTCTCTGAACGATACATACAAGTCATTTCCACCCAGACTATTGTCATCTTCAATAGACATTATCAGCACTTTGCCATCTTTGCTAAGCCAAAACTCACTAAACTCACTTTTGCTCACAAAGCCTTCTATATCCACAGGAACAGGCTTTCCCCACTTGCCATCGGCAGTTTTGTAGGTAATGGATAAACCTTTTTCCAAAATTCCCGAAGGCAAGTAACGGTTATTGAGAAGCATAAAGCTTTCGTCATCGGCAATCGTGAAAGAGGCGTTGTGTTGGCGGGTATTTAGCGGACTACCTACGCTGATAGCCTTTGTGAAATTGCCTTTCTCGTCAATATCGCTATACCAAATATCTTGTTTGAAAAGAACTTTGCTATCTATGGTGTCTTTGATATTTTCGGGGTGGTCGGCACGGGTAAAATACATACCTTTGCCATTGGGACGAAGTACAGGATTTGCCTCCGAATAAGGCGAATTTACCTCCGAACCAAGCATTTCGGGATGGTATTTGGTAGGATTTTTCACAAGATTGGGGCGAATGACTACGGCTTCATCGGTTTCAGAAATACCAATTGCATCTATCTGATTTTCACCTTTTACCAAGTCGGTGCGAAGCACTACTTTCACAGAAGCTACCTGATAGGGTGTTTGAGATATAGGCAAGCTGAACAATCTACCTTTGCCTTCGGAACGTATGGCAGGATTTTTATAGATTAGATTTGCCTTGCCTTGCGTGTCGTAAGCGTAAATTTCAGAAATGCTACCTGCATTGAAATTTTCGGCGACAAGCACCTGCCTGATGGCAACAGGCTTGGCAAAACTTACGTGAATAAACTCTTCTTTTTTATCATTATCGGCTACCTCAGGCGACCACGCACAAGGACTGCTCCCAAAACTGGGCAATACATTGGGTTTTCCTAAGACTTGTTCGGCTTTGTATTGTTTGCCTTTGCCTTTTTTTTCCGAAGAAACGGCAACTACTTTCTCTGCCCATTGCACCTGTGCAAAAGTTTCTGAAAGCAAGAAAACAGCGAAAATAAAAGTTTGGAACAACAATTTCATAAACAAATTTTTAATGAGTTTTTCGCTTTAAAAGTTAAAAGTAACTTTTGTTCTGAATAATGACGCAAATTATCAAAAAAAATTTTTTTCAATGCCAAAAACATTCTAATTTGCGAAAAAAATGTTTCCAAATATGGAATTTACGGCAAAACTCGCTCCAAACGAGTACCCTCCTTATGCAAAAATTTATTTAGAACACCTCGCACACAACGACATTATCGGTATCTTGCAAGAAAGGAAAAATCTTGTGGCTCAATTTTACAAAAACATCTCAGAAGAACAAGCTAATTTTGCCTATGCCTCGGGCAAATGGATTATCAAAGAAGTTTTGTTGCACGTGGTAGATGCTGAAAGAGTTTTTTCGTACAGAGCGGTAGCTTTGGCTCGTGGCGAAAAAATACCCTTGCCCGGCTTTGACCAAGACCTGTACGTTCAGAACTCTTTGGCAAATAAACGCAGTTTAGCTTCTATTATTGCAGAATTTGAGGCAGTGCGAGCCTCATCTATTAGTTTGTATCAAAATCTTTGCCCCGAAGTTTTACTCAACGAAGGCAATGCCAACGGCTTTTCGGTAACACCAAGAGCTTTGGCGGCACTTTCGGCAGGACATGAAATCCACCATACCAAAATTATTGCCGAACGCTATTTACCACTTCTAGCATAAAAAAATATGCAAATCATTGCCTCTTGTGTCTTATGTCTAACATCTAACATCTAATAAAAATATGCAATCATTTGAAAATTTATTGTGGGTAATAGAAGACCGAATTCTTACACTCACTATCAATCGTGAGAGCAAACTTAATGCTCTTAATAGTGCTACACTTGAAGAATTGAAAGTAGCTTTTCAATCTATCTATGATGACGAAAACATCGGAGGCGTTATTCTGACGGGTGCAGGTGAAAAAGCCTTTGTAGCAGGGGCAGATATTGCCGAAATTTCGCAACTTAGCGAAGTAAATAGCCGAAAATTTGCTGAAATTGGTCAAGAAATATTTTTGGCGATAGAAAATTGTCCCAAACCTGTTATCGCCGCTGTCAATGGTTTCGCTTTGGGAGGGGGTTGCGAAATTGCTATGGCTTGCCATATCCGATTAGCCAGCCAAAATGCCAAATTCGGCTTGCCCGAGGTAAAATTAGGCATATTGCCCGGCTATGGTGGCACGCAACGTATGCCCCAAATCGTAGGCAAAGGCAAAGCCTTAGAACTAATGCTCACTGGCGATATGATTTCAGCAGAAGAAGCCTTACACTGGCGGTTAGTCAATTACGTATTACCGACCAAAGAAGAATTGCTCAATAAATGCAAAGAGCTACTCAAAAAAATGCTCAAAAACAGCCCGTCGTCTATTGAACTGATTATTACAGCTACCAACGCAGGCACTTACAACGAAGCTGGCTATCAGGCGGAAGCAAATTCTTTCCAAAGAGCTACCCGCACCGAAGATTTCAGAGAAGGTACAAGTGCTTTCTTGGAAAAAAGAGAGGCAAAATTTACAGGTAAGTAAAACTAACTTTCGCACTTCAAATCAAAACATTAGCCTTGCCTGTGCGTTTCGCACAAGGCAAAGGCTTTTTACTTCAATGCAGATAATTCAAAATTCCTAACAAAGAAGCTACGATTTGAGAAATTGCAATTTTTTGCAGTGTAGCGTTCTGACAGAAATTTACATCTGATTGCTTGTCGTTTTCGTGTAAATCATCATTTACCCCTTCCGAGTTTTTGTCTTCAAGGTCGGGGCGAACGCCGCTAAGTTCCAAAACAAAAGTGTTAGCTTTGTTTTGTATCATTTTGTCTGTACCAAGCCACAAAGTAGGGCATTTTGTACCTTTGCTGTTGAATTTTTCCATAGCTGTAACATTTAAGGTTTCAAAATAAAAACAATAGAGATAAGAGTAAAGTTTTCACAAAAAAGCCCAAACTTTTTAGGTTCGGGCTTTTTACTTTTCTTGCATTATAATTTGAAATAAAATTTCTAAGTGAATACCGAACCAAGTGGCAATTTTGTTGCCCAAATACAACATTTGAGAGTTTTAACTTGCGAAATATGTTCTGATACAAACAGCATTGCTTTATGGTATTTTTGCAATCATAAAAACTTAAAACAAATAAAGCAAATAAAATACCAACTTTTTTGAAAAAAATTTGAAATTTGTATGCAAAATCTTATCAAAACCTCTCAAAAATGATTTTCACCGATACCCACGCCCATTTGTATTTGGAAGAATTTGCCAAAGATGCACAAGAAATAATGCAAAGAGCCGAAAAGGCTTGTGTAAGTCAAATCTACTTGCCCAATATAGACCACACTAGTATCGATGCTATGCTCGAGTGGGAACTGAAATTCCCAAATTGTATCGCTACCATTGGTTTGCACCCTTGCTCGGTAAAAAAAGATTTTGAACGAGAACTTTACCTTGTTGAAGATTGGCTCAAAAAACGAAAATTTGTTGCCATCGGCGAAATGGGAACAGATTTGTATTGGGACACAACTTTTTTTGAAGAGCAAAAAGAAGCCTTCAAGATACAAGCAAATTGGGCAAAACAATACAAATTGCCACTTATTATTCATTGCCGAAATTCTATTGATGAAACTATACAGCTTGTAGAAGAACTGCAAGACGCCGAAAAATCCTTATCAGGTATTTTTCATTGCTTTTCGGGTACTCTCGAGCAGGCTCAAAAAATTATTGATTTAGGCTTTTATTTGGGTATCGGTGGCGTAGTTACTTTCAAAAAAAGCGGTTTGGACGAAGTTCTGAAAAATTTAAGTCTTGAACATTTAGTTTTGGAAACCGATAGCCCCTATTTAGCCCCTGTGCCACACCGAGGCAAACGCAACGAAATCAGTTACATTCCACTCATCGCCGAAAAAGTTGCTTCTATTTATCAGATAACTTTGGAAGATGTTGCCCAAAAAACTACGGAAAATGCAAGAAAAATCTTTTCTAAAAACAATTCTACACAATAAATGCTACTTTGTTGCGTTTATGCTCATACATAAACCAACAAAACAATATGCTCAAAAAAGAACTTCACTTAGTTTTTGCCTTTCTGATAGGCTTTTCTGGCTCTTATGGGCAATCTGACTACAAAAACTACTCGGCTCTTAGCAATGCACTCCGTCAAATCAACAACAATTACAAAAGCCTTAGTACCCTCAGAAGCATAGGCAAAAGCGTACAAGGACGTGATATTTGGCTACTTACCCTCACCAAAGGTGGCAAACCCGAAGAAAAACCCGCTATGCTGATAGCCGCAGGACTCGACGCCCACCACTTGGCAGGTGTAGAGAGTAGCATTCAGATTGCCGAGAAAATCTTGCAAAATGTTTCCAAAGATAGTATCAGCAAGGTTTTGGAAACAAAAACTATTTACATTGTTCCTTGTGTCAATCCTGATGCCTATGAGCAGGCATTTGCTAAAATCAAATACGAAAGAAATTTGAATGCCTCTAATACGGATAACGACCGCGACGGCAGACTCAACGAAGATGGTTTCGAAGACCTCAACAACGACGGACTCATCACCCTTGTACGCATTGAAGACCCCACAGGTAATTTTACAAACCACAAAGACGATGCCCGCATACTCGTAAAAGCCGATGCCACCAAAGGCGAAACAGGAAAATATATTGTTCTTTCCGAAGGTATTGATAACGACAAAGACGGACAATTCAACGAAGATGGCGAAGGAGGCATAAATCTGAACAAAAACTTCACACACGGCTATCCATTTTTTACAGATGGAGCAGGCGAGTTTGCCGTTTCCGAACCTGAAAACAGAGCCTTGCTCGATTTTATGTATGATGCCAAAAACATTTATGCTGTTTTTCAACTTGGTTTAGCCAACAACCTCACCGAACCCAACAAATACGATAAGCAAAAAGCAACTCAGAAAATCGTTGCAAGTTGGCAAGAAAAAGATGTAGCCATCAATGAGCAAGTTGCTAAACTTTATGCAAAAGCTGGTATCAAAGATTTACCGAGTATGCCCGCAAGTGGTGGAAATTTTACGAATTGGGCATATTATCACTACGGAAGGTTTAGCTTTGCTACACCTGCTTGGGCTGTTCCGAAAGATACCGCCAAAAAGAACCAAACCGATAGCGACGAAGTGTGTTTTTTGCGTTGGGCAGAGGCTAATAAAATTCCGAATGTATTTGTAGAGTGGAAACCTATCACGCACCCCGATTTTCCTAACAAAAAAGCCGAAGTAGGAGGGATTGTACCTTTTGCGAAACTCAATCCGCCTGTGCAGTTTTTGCAAGAAACTATCCAAAAACATAGCAAGTTTTTCATAGATTTTGCTACAATAATGCCTGTTTTGCAAATTACGAATGTACGCACCGAAGCCGTTTCAGGCGGATTGACACGCATTACTCTTGATATTCATAACAAAGGATTGCTTCCTACTCACACCGAACTGGGCGAACGCACCCGCCACGTTGATAAACTGAAAGTTGAACTTATCCACAACAAAAACCAAAACATAGTAGCAGGCAAAAGGCGTGAGGTGATTCGCAAACCTATGGCGGCAGGCGAGAAAATAGAACTTTCGTGGCTCATAGCAGGTTCGGGCAGTGTGCAAATTCAAGTAAGTATCGCTACGGCAGGCAAAGAAACTATCAACGTAAATTTGAAATAAAAATGATACATATTCCTCGCGATGTGCTTTGGAAAGGTATTATTGAAGATTTGTTTGAAGATTTTTTGATGTATTTTTATCCTGATTGGACCGAAGAGTACATAGACCTTAACCGTAAGCCTCAATTTTTGGATAAAGAACTCGCTAAAATCTATCCCGAAGGAGCAAAAAAGAAGTATGCAGATAAGTTAGCGAAAGTCTTTACTAAAACAGGAAAAGAACACTGGATACTCATACACATTGAAGTGCAAGGTTACGAAGACGAAAATTTTGCCGAAAGAATGTTTGTGTATTTCTATCGTATCAGAGACCGCTATCAGAAAGACGTTACGGCACTTGCCATTCTGACCGATAGCAACCCCAACTATCAACCAAATGCGTATGTGTATCAGTTTCACAAAACAAAAAATATTTATGAGTTTGACACTTTCAAAATCTTTAACAAAACCGAACAGGAACTAAATTTGCCTAATAATCCTTTTTCTATTGTGATGCTTACGGCACAAAAAGCCTTAGAAAAAAGGCTTAGCAGCAGTGATGAAAGCATTTTTTCATGGAAAAAGGAATTGGTGTTGGCACTTAAAGAAGCAAATTATACGGCTACAAAAATTAGAAAAATCTTGGACTTTATTCAGATGTACGTAAGTTTTAGCAGCAGAGAAATTTACGAAGATTTTGTTAATTTTACAGACCAAACCTTTAAAACTCGCAAAAATATGGGTATCAGAGAAGCAATTTTGAACGAAGTAAAAGAACAAGGCTTTGAGCAAGGCATCAAAGAAGGTGTTGAAAAAGGCATCAAAGAAGGTATCAAATTAAGCGTGAAGGCAATGCTTCAAAAAGGGAAATTTAGTTTGCAAGAAATCGCTGAAATCCTTGATTTAGATGTAGATTTTGTAAAGCAAGTTCAGAAAGATACTTTAAACTTGTAAAAATATGGGTATCAGAGAAGCAATTTTGAACGAAGTAAAAGAACAAGGCTTTGAGCAAGGCGTCAAAGAAGGTGTTGAAAAAGGCATCAAAGAAGGTATTGAAAAGGGCATCAAAGAAGGCATTAAAGAAGGTATCAAATTAAGCGTGAAGGCAATGCTTCAAAAAGGAAAATTCAGTTTGCAGGAAATTGCTGAAATCCTTGATGTAGATATAGATTTTGTAAAGCAAGTCAAAAATGATTTAGATTTAGCATAAAAGTATCTAACCTCAAAACAACAACCTAAATGAACAAATACGTTTTTATTGCTTTGACTTTTTTTCCTTTGGCAATTTTTTCCCAAAAGAAAGAAGAACTCGGACTACGAGCCTTAGGCACACCTCATAACCCCAAAGTGCAAGTAGGTTGGAATAGGTATTACAATTATGCCGAAGTTACCGATATTTGCCGCCGCATACAAAAAGCCTATCCCAACCTTGTAAAAATGGAAAGTATCGGTAAATCGTTTCAAGGAAGAGATATTTGGGCTTTGACTATCACCGATGGGGGAAAACCCGAACACAAACCCGCTTTTTACATCGATGGTAATATCCACTCTAACGAAATACAAGGTACAGAAATAGCTCTCTACACCGCTTGGTATCTGACCGAAAACTACAAAGATGTAAAATTTATTCAAGAACTGCTCAAAGAAAAAACTTTCTACATACTGCCTACTATCAACCCCGATGGGCGTGATGATTTTTTAAAAAATCTTAACAATGCCAACACACCCCGCTCAGGACTAATTCCCGTAGATGATGACGGCGACGGCTTACTCGATGAAGATGATTTCGACGACCTCAACGGCGATGGCGAAATTACTCTTATGCGTAGGAAAAGCCCCACAGGCAGATATATCCCGCACCCCGAAGACCCCCGACAAATGATTTTAGCCAAACCCGGCGAAGCAGGTGAATATGAACTTTTAGGATACGAAGGTTTAGACAACGACGGCGACGGCTTCGTAAATGAAGACCGAAAAGGTTACTACGACCCCAACCGCGACTGGGGCTGGAACTGGCAACCCGACTACATTCAGCCCGGTGCCAACAAATACCCTTTTTCGCTCCCTGAGTCAAGAGCAATTATGGAATTTATTATGGCTCGCCCCAATATTGCTGGCTCGCAACATTACCACAATTACAGCGGAATGTTTCTGCGAGGACCCGGCTCCGAAGAAGACCAATTTGTTTTCTCGCCTTCCGACATTGCCGTTTATGATGTACTCGGCAAAACAGGCGAAAAAATGATCCCTGGTTACAAATATTTGGTTACTTACAAAGATTTGTACAGCGTCTATGGCGGACTTTCCGACTGGATGCACGCAGGCAGAGGCGTAACGGCTTTCGTCAATGAACTGATGACCTCGTATCTGCTTTTTGATAAACAACCTGCTCCCGGCATCGGCAGATTTGATAATAATGAATTTTATGAATTTGATAAACTCTTGCTCTTTGGCGATGCCTTCGTAGAATGGAAACCCTACAAACACCCTAACTA
>Ga0308417_1003092_pt1 | contig 10730 bp, 9 predicted proteins | sample HotsprSampleOS65_FD_203528 | JGI IMG/M metagenome (GOLD analysis project Ga0308417, IMG submission 203528) | Hot spring phototrophic mat microbial communities from Octopus Spring, Yellowstone National Park, Wyoming, United States - 20090730_OS65 ... | reverse complement strand
GCCTCCTGCGGGACGACATCCTTCATCCGCCGGGGCTGCGGCTGGATGCCGAGCTGGCCGGCCGCAGCATCGTCGATGTCACCCGCCGCGGCAAACAAATCCTCATTGCCGTCGACTCCGGGGCCACGCTGTGCACCCACCTGGGCATGACCGGCCGGCTCACGCTTGAACCGCCCTCCGCCCCGCTAAGGCCCCACACCCATCTTGTGATCGACTTTTGCGCGTCGACCCGGCCAGCGGTTCAACTGCGTTTCCGCGACCCGCGGCGCTTCGGGGGACTGTGGTGGCTGGCGGCCGGGCAGCCGCCGCCCGGCGATCTGGGGCCCGACGCCCTCACAGTCACTCCGGGCCAACTGGCCTCAGCGCTGGCGCGGACGCGACGGGCCATCAAGACGGCGCTGCTGGACCAGCATCTTCTGGCCGGTCTGGGCAACATCTACGCCGATGAGGCGCTGTTTCTGGCCCGCATTCATCCGCAGCGTCCGGCCAATCGGCTGCGGACTATGCAGGTTCGGCGGCTGTGTGACGCCATTCACAGGGTGCTTCGGCAGGCCATCGACTCCGGCGGCAGTTCCTTCCGCGACTACGTCGACGCCAACGGCAAACCAGGAGCCTTCCAGTCGCTTCATCGCGTGTACGCACGCGAGGGCCAGAAATGCGCCCGCTGCGGGACCGTCATCCGACGCATCGTCCTCGGCGGGCGCTCGGCGCACTTCTGCCCACGATGCCAGCGAACGGGCTGAGGCGCACAGCGGCCCGAACTCGCCTCTCTACGGAGCACGGAGCATTCCTCCGGCTCTGGCGTATTGCGCTCGCGCGCAGCACAGTGCCACGGCCAGCGCATCGGCCACGTCGGGGGGTTGGGGCGGTTGTTGCAGCCCGAATTGCGACTGGATGGCCCGCTGCACCTGCGCCTTGCCGGCGTGCCCGTGGCCGACCACCGACTGCTTGATGCGGTTGGCGGCGAACTGCGCGACGACCACGCCTCGCCGCTGCGCCACCAACAGGATCACGCCTCGCGCGTGACCCATGAGTATGGCCGTGCGCGGGTGGGCATAGTGAGCGTAGAGCTGTTCCACGGCGCAGGTGTCGGGACGGTATTCGTCGAAGAGACCATCCAGCTCGCGCTCCAGTTCGGCCAGGCGAGCTGCCAGCGGCGCAGTACGATCCAGGCGGATGACGCCGCCGACTACCAGATCGATGCGCGGGGGGCGACATTCCACCACGCCGTAGCCGGTGATCAGGAGGCCGGGATCGATGCCGAGGATGCGCATGGGTGTGTCGGGCAGGCGCCTGGCCTCAAATCCGTCTGTCGGCCAGGCGGTGCCTGGCCTCAAATCCGAATGACGAAGCTCGAAGCCCGAATCAATGACGAAGTCCGAATGGCGAATGACGAAGGCAGCATCCGCTTCTGCCCGGCGACGGTCTCATTTTCGATGACTGCACGCATCTCCCGCTACGACGCCGGCGCCCTTATGGCTTTGTCATTCGGGCTTCGTCATTCCTTCGGGTTTCGGGTTTCTGGCTTCGGGTTTCGGGTTTCTGGCTCCGAAGCCGTCACACCCGCCACACCGTCCCGTCCGCACGGTCCTCCAACGTGACGCCCATCTCGCTCAGGGCGTTGCGGATGCGGTCGGCGGTGGCGAAGTCCTTCCTGCCGCGGGCTTCGTTGCGCAGGTCGATCAGCAACTTCATCAGCTTCTCGCTCAAGCCGCTCTCGTGGGGGCTGGCCGCGGGGGCGATGTCCTGGCGGAACAGGCCCAGAACCATGCCCAGCCGCCGCAGCGTCAGAGTGGCGGCCGCCAGCGCCCGCAGGGCGTCGGGCTCGCGCTGCCGCTCGAGCTGGCGCGTCTCGATAAAGGCGTTGATGGCGCCGGCCAGCTCGTGCATCACCGCGATGGCGCCGGCGGTGTTGAAATCATCGTCCATCGCCTCCAGGAACCTCATACGGTGCGCCAGTACGGCGTGCGCCAGGTCGCCCAGCGGCGTTTCCTGAAGTTCGACGGCCGCCGCGTCCATGTCTTCGCTGATCGCCTCCAGCGGCTGGCCGAGGATGCGCTGCACGCGCTCAAAGAGCCTGGGAAAGGCGGCAAAGCCCTTGCGGGCGGCGGTGATGACCTCGTCGCTAAACTCGATGGGCCGGCGGTAGTGGGTGCTCAGCAGCAGATACCGCAGCAGGTCGGCGCCGAGCTGATCGATGAGTCGGCGGGCGGAGATGACGTTGCCCAGGCTGCCGCTCATCTTTTCATCCTTCCACTCCGCGCCCACTTTGGTCTTGATGCGCGTCAGACCGTTGTGAAGCCAGAAGCGCGCGAACGGCTTGCCGGTGGCGCATTCCGACTGGGCGATCTCGTTCTCGTGGTGCGGAAAGAGCAAATCCAGACCGCCGCCGTGAAAGTCGAACGTCTCGCCCAGGAACTTCATGCTCATCGCCGAACACTCAATGTGCCAGCCTGGTCGGCCCTTGCCCCAGGGCGAATCCCACGTCGGCTCGCCAGGTTTGGCTGCCTTCCAGAGGGCAAAGTCGGCCGGATTGCGCTTGCCCGCGCTCTCGACGGTCCGGCCGCCGGATTCCTGCTCCTCAATGCTGCGGCGAGAGAGCTTGCCGTAATCGCTGTCGCTGCGCACGTCGAAGTAGACGTTGCCCTCGGCGACGTAGGCGTGCCCGCGGTCGATCAGTTTCTGGCAAAGAGCGATGATGTCGGCGATGTGTTCCGAAGCCTTCGGAAAGCGGTCGATGCCGTCGATGCCCAGCAGGCTCAGGCACTCCATGTACTCGGCGGTGTATTTTTCGGCCAGCGCCTGCACGCTTTGGCCGGTCTTGAGGCTGGCGTCGATGAGCTTGTCCTCGATGTCGGTGATGTTCACGATCCAGGTCACTTCGTAGCCCTTGTGCTGAAGGTAACGCTTGATGGCGTCGAAGATGACCGGGCCCACCATGTGGCCGATGTGGGGCGACTTGTAGACCGTCGGCCCGCAGAGGTACATACCCACCTTGCCGGGGCGGATGGGCTCAAACAGTTCCTTCTGACGGGTGAGGCTGTTGTAGACGCGGAGGCTCATGAATCAATTGCCAGTTGCCAGTTGTTAGTTGCCAGTTGGCGGTGCGATGATGGCGGATTGGCGGCGGTTGTCAATCATGCGCGGTGCAGCAGCACCACGGCGTGGGCGGCGATGGCCCGTCCGCGGCCGACGGCGTCGCATCCTTCGTTGGTGCCGGCCTTGACGTTGACCGGAGCCTCGATCATCGCAGCCAGGCAGGCGGCGATCTCCTTCTTGTATACCTTGAGTTTTGGCCGCTCGGCCAGGACCGTCACATCCGCGTTTGCCACACGATATCCCGCCCGGCGCACGTCGGCGAGGACCGATTCGAGAAACACGCGGCTGGCAGCGCCTTTCCATTGGGGGTCATCGTTGGGGAACCGTTCGCCGATATCGCCCCAGCCCATCGCGCCCAGCAGCGCATCGACCAGGGCGTGGATGACCACGTCGCCGTCGCTGTGGGCGAGCGCGCTGAAGCCTGTAACCACCGTGACGCCCCCTAAAACCAGAGACCCGCCGCGACGCAGCCGATGTATGTCGTAGCCGTGGCCGATCCGCCACCGGCCGGCGCCTTGAGGCGGTTGAACGGGTCGGCTTGCGGCACGTCGTCGGCCTGGCAGGATTGATGTCATGGCGCGTTTGGCGGTCGATCGGCTGCGCATCAGGCGTCAGTCTACACCAAGTGCGTGCCTGAGCCGAATCCGCGGGCCTGCAAATCGCCGGAAACTACCCGCCGGCGTGAAGCCGCCAAACACGCCAGACGCCCGGGGGGCTTGCCAGGTCAGAGCGCATCAGACCCGGACCCCAGGGCGCCGGTTCAGCCGGGCTTGACGGCCGCCAACGCAAAAAAAGGCCGGCCCTCGCGGCGGTATTTGCGCTCGAAGTTGGTGCCGACGAACTCGCCCTCGGCCGCCGACCCCGGCCGGTTGTACTCCACCACATTCAGACCGCCGGCGCGCACCGCCGATTCGATCTGCTGGAAGTATTCCTGATAATCGGTGACCACCTGAAACCGCCCGCCGGGGACCAGGATTCGCCTCACCAGCAGCATGAAGTCGGCCTGAATGAGCCGGCGCTTGTGATGCCGCTTCTTGGGCCAGGGGTCGGGGAAATAGATGTGCACCACCGAAACGCTGGCGTCGGGGACGTACTCGTTGAGGAAGAACCTGGCCTCGGAGCGGACCGCCCGCGCGTTCAGACAGCCGTTGCGGCGGAGGCGGTCGCAGGCATAGCGCCAGAACCAGCGCGCCCATTCGATGCCAAGGAAGTTGACGTCCGGCCGCGCCCTGGCCTGATCGACCAGGAAAGTGCCCTTGCCCATGCCGATCTCGATCTCCACGGGATTGGCGTTGCCAAAGATATCCGCCCAGACGACCGGCCGGGGAAGGGCCTGGATGTCCAAACCAATGGGCTCGACGATAAGCTGGCGATGCGACTGCATGAGGCTGACATTGTACGGTCCGTCCCCCGCCGTCGCGCAGCGCGGCTCCGGGGTCCCGGCAGGTGGCAGGCCTGACACTTCCTGCGGCCGGCGGTGCGAGATCGCGCCGGCGCACAACGTGGCCCGCGCACACAAGCTCGTACGCTTAACAAATCACCGCCCGGCGGGTATCAGTCTTATGTGCGGCTCCGCACAACGGGCGTGCTCACAGGAGTTCGATCTCATGCCTGATGCCAGCCAACTATCCCGACGTCAGTTCCTCCGCCGCGGCGCCGTGGTCGCGGCGGCCGCCTTCAGCGTCATTCCCGCCAGCGCCATCGGCGCCGGGCGGGCGGCGCCCAGCGAGCGGATCAACATCGGTCTGATCGGCTGCGGTCCGCAGGGGATGGGCGACCTGAATCCCGTCATGTGGGGCGGCGACACTCAGATCGTGGCCGTCTGCGATGTCGATGCCCGCATCCGCGAAAGCGCGCAGCGTTTCATCAACCGCCATTATGCGGAGCGCTTTAAAGTAAGCGACTACCAGGGCTGCACGGCCCACAACGACTTCCGCGAGCTGCTGGCGCGCAAGGACATCAATGCGGTGATCATCGCCACGCCCGACCACTGGCATGCCATCAACGCCATCGAGGCCGCCCGCGCCGGCTGCGACATCTACTGCGAGAAGCCGCTGTCGCTGACGATCCGCGAGGCCCGCGCCATGGTCAACGCCGTGCGCCGCTACGACCGCGTCTTTCAGACCGGCAGCCAGCAGCGCTCCGAGTACGACGGCAAGTTCCGTTTCGCCTGCGAGCTGGTGCGCAACGGCTACATCGGCAAGGTCCACAGCGTTTTCGTCAACGTCGGCGGACCCTCCGGCGACTGTTACCTGCCTCCCGAGCCTGTGCCGCCCGGGCTCGACTGGGACATGTGGCTGGGGCCGGCGCCCTGGCGCCCCTTCAACAAGGGCCTGCACCCATTCAATTGGCGCGGCTACCGCGACTACTCCGGCGGCGGCATGACCGACTGGGGCGCGCATCACTTCGACATCGCCCAGTGGGGCCTGGACATGGACCACAGCGGACCCGTCGAGATCTATCCGCCCAACGGCGAGGAACATCCCTGCCTGGCCTTCAAGTACGCCAACGGCGTGTTCGTCTACCACGCCGTGGGAGACGGCGCGCGAAGACTCAACATCCCCACCGGACAGAGCGTCCGCGGCGTGATGTTCGTCGGCGATGAGGGCTGGGTGGAGGTCGACCGCAACTGGCTGCGCACCGAACCGGCCTCGCTCATGACGCACAGCTTCAGCTCCCGCGACATCCGCCTGTATCGCTCGGTTGGCGGCCACGGAGCCGACTGGGTGCGCTGCATTCGCAGCCGCCAGCGGCCCGTCTGTGACGTGGAGGTTGGTTGTCGGTCGATCACCGTCTGCCATCTGGGCAACATCGCCTACTGGCTCAACCGCCCCTTGCGCTGGGACCCGGTCAAGGAACAAATCATCGGGGACGACGAGGCCGCCCGCTGGCTGGACCGACCGAAGCGAGGAGAGTGGCGGTTGAGTTGACCTCAGGGGGCGCCGGCAACTGCGCCCAATACAAACACGAACATGAAGAGGCATCCGATTACACGCAGAACGTTTCTGGGAGCGGCAGCCACCGCCCTGGCCGCCGCGGTCCGACCGCCGCAGGCCCGCGCCGCCCCGAGCATCATCGCGGCCACGGCGCTGGGCGGAGGGGGGCGACCGGCCCCCTCCAACCGCATCACCATGTGCTTCATCGGCATCGGCAATCAGGGTTCCGGGCACCTGGGCAGCTTCATCGGCAACCGCGAGGTGCAGATTCTGGCAGTTTGCGACGTCAAGCGCAACGTGCGCGAGCAGTCCAAGCGGCGGGTCGACGATGCCTACTCGCGCAGTGCGCCCAACGGCACCTACAACGGCTGCGATGCCTACAACGACTTTCGCGAAATGCTCGCCCGCCCTGACATCGACGCCGTGCTCATCAGTACCCCCGAACACTGGCACGCCATTCAGACCATCGAGGCCGCGCGCAACGGCAAGGACATCTACTGCGAGAAGCCGCTGAGCCACACCATCCGCGAGGCCCGAGCCATGGTGGATGCGGTGCGGCGATACAACCGCGTCTTCCAGACCGGCAGCCAGCAGCGCTCCGAGAGCGGCTTCCGCATCGCCTGCGAGCTGGTGCGCAACGGCCGCATCGGCAAGCTCCACACCATCTATGTGAACGTGGGCGGCACCTCCAGCGAGGCCTATCTGCCCGAGCAGCCGGTCCCTGACGGCCTGGACTGGGACATGTGGCTGGGGCCGGCGCCGTGGGCGCCCTACCACCCCACACGCGCCAGCGGCGATTTCTCCGGCGGCTGGCGCCTGATCCGCGACTACTCCGGCGGCATGATGTGTGACTGGGGCGCGCATCACTTTGACATCGCCCAGTGGGCACTGGGGATGGACCAGAGCGGCCCCGTCGAAATCTATCCGCCGGGCGATCAGTATCCCGTGCTCACCTATCGCTACGCCAATGGCGTCATCATGCACCACTACTACGGACCGGGCGCCGCCCGCCTCAGCCCCCCCACCGGCCGCGACGTCAACGGCGTCCTGTTCGCCGGCGAGAGTGGATGGGTCGAGGTCAACCGCGGCTACCTCCGCACTTCTCCCGAATCGCTGGCCCGCGAGCCGCTTTCGGCCCAGGATATACACCTGTACCGCAGCTCCGATCACAACAACGACTGGCTGCGCGCCATCCGCAACCGCACGCGTCCGATCTGCGACGTGGAGATTGGCGCTCGCACCATCACCGTCTGCCACCTGGGCAATCTGGCCTACTGGCTCAACCGTCCTCTGAAATGGGACCCCGTCGCCGAGCGCTTCGTCGGCGACGAGGAGGCCAACCGCTGGCTCGACCGCCCCAAGCGCGACCCCTGGCGTCTGTGATCCCCTGCCACCATGCAAGCTCAAGCTCAGAATCCGAAAGGCCCTTCCATGAAACCGTGCAAGATCGCTATCGCCCTCTCGCTCGCCCTGCTGCTGGCCGCCGCGCCGGCGTGGGCGGCCGAGGAGGAACAGCCCAATGTCATTCAACTCATCCGCGAGTTCCAGGGCGATGCCCCCGAGCGGCAGCGCAGCGCCGAGGAATGGGAGGCGGCGTATGCCCAGGTGCTGTTCTCGATCCTGCCCCGCATGGCCGCCGAGCGCGTGGAGTCGCAGCGCGAGCCGCAGCAGATGCTCCAGCGGATGACCTTCCGCGCCAGCCGGCCCGGGGCCGAGCTTCAGCGGGCGGCGCTGGCGAAGGTGATGGCCGACAACGTCGGCGTGGAGACGCCCGTTGCGGCGCGCGTGTGGCTCCTGCGGCAGATCCAGCAGATCGGTCGGGCCGAGGTTGTGCCGGCGCTTGCGCCCATCCTCAACGATGCAGACCCCCTGGTGCGCGAAACGGCCCGGCGGGCGCTGGCGGCCAACCCCAGCCGGCAGGCGGCCGAGGCGCTGCGCACGGCGCTGGAGGGCGCGACTGATCCGAAGTGGCGCGTGGCCCTGATCAACGCCATTGCCTATCGCCGCGACCCGGCCGGTGCACCGCTGCTGCGCTCGCTGGCCGGCGACCGCGACGAGGATGTGCGCATCGCCGCCATCGAGGCCCTGGCCGACATCGCCGACAGTGCCTCCGTCAAGGTGATCGCCGGCGCCACGGAAAGCGGATCGCCGCGGGCCCGGGCCATTGCCCTCGACGCCTACGTGCGGCTGGCCGATGCGATGGCGGGGCGCGGCGATAACACGGCCGCCCTCGGCGTCTACCGCCAGCTTCTCTCCGCATCGGGCCACGTGAAATGCGCCGCCCTGATCGGGCTGGGCAAGACCGGCGGACTGGCCGAGCTGGGCGATGCCATCGCGGCCGTCGCGGATCAGGATCCGAAGGTGCGCGGCGCCGCCATCGAAGCCCTGGGCGGCATGAAAGGCTCGGACGTGACGCACGCCCTGGCCCGGCGCATCGGTTCCGAGCCGGTGGAGCAGCGCGCCTGGCTGCTGCGCGCCCTGGCGATGCGCAACGACAAGTCCACGATGCCGGTTTTCGTCACCGCCGCCGAGTCCTGGGATGAGGCCTCGCAGGTGGAGGCGATCGGTGCCCTGGCGACGCTGGGCGATGCGTCCGTGGTATCGCTGCTGGCCCGAGCCACAACGGGAAACCCCAAGGTGCAGGAGGCAGCGCGGCTGACGCTGGGCCGAATGAGCGGCCGCGACGTGGACGCGGCGCTGCTGGCGCTGGTGCGCAACAGCCCCAGCGACATGCGCGTCGAGCTGCTGCGCATCTTCGGCGTGCGGCGGACGGAAGGCGCTGTGCCAGTGCTGCTGGACAACGCCGCTCATGCGGATGGCAATGTACGTATGGAGGCGTACAAGTCGCTGGCCCTGCTGGCCGGCGGCGATGCCCTGGAGCGCATGGTGGCGCTGCTGTTGAAGGTGGACAACGATCGCGAGCGGCGCGAGCTGAGCGAAGCCATCGTGCAGGCCGCCCGCCGCGTGAATGATCCGAACGTCAGTGCCGCGCCTGCGCTGACCGCCCTCAAGTCGGCGTCGGGGGATGCCCGGCTGGCCCTGCTGGGCGTGCTGGGGCGCATCGGTGGAAGCGGCGCGCTGCAGGCGATGCGGGCGGCGCTGAGCGAAAACGATGAGCAGGTGCGCGACGTCGCCGTCCGCGCTCTGGCCGACTGGGCGGATTTCGAAGCCGCCGACGACCTGCTGGCCCTGGCCAAAGACGCCCCCAGCCAGACGCATCAGGTGCTGGCGCTGCGCGGGTATCTGCGGTTGGTGGCAGCCACCAACGCCCGGCGGGCGCCCGCCGAAAACCTGAGGATGTATCGGGCGGCCATGGAGATCGCCCGCCGCAATGAGGAACGCCGGATGATTCTCAGCGGCCTGGGCGATATCCGCTCCGCCGATGCCCTGGTTATGATCCTGCCCTTCCTAAAGGATGAGAATCTGCGCGAGGATGCGGCGTCGGCCGCCGTCCGCGTCTGCCGCGACACCTGGCAGAACAACCTGGAGGCCTCGCGCGACGCCCTCACGCTGGTCTTGGAGGTGAGCCAAAACGAGCCGACGCAGCGGATGGCGAGGGAGGTCCTTACCCGTGTCGAAAACCGGCTGAAGGAACGACAGCCCGCAGCGCCGGCACAAGGGGGTTGAGATCGATAGGAGCCGGTCTCAGGCCGTCACTACGAAGACGCCGAACATGATCAGCCACACGGCGTCGAGGAAGTGCCAGTACATGGTCAACAGCCGCAGGCCCATGTGCTGTTCGTGGTCGTAGCGGCCGCGGATGCTGCGCCACCCCACCACGCCCATCGCCACCAGCCCGCCGATCACGTGCAGGGCGTGCAGGAGCACGAGGAAAAAGGCCAGCCCGTAGATGTGCAGTCCGGCGTCCAGATGCCGCTCGTGGGCCGCCAGGAAGATGGCCAGACACGGCCCCTGCACGAGAACGAATCCCAGCGCCAGCAGGGCCGTGGCCAGCACCCACACGCGCAGGTCGCGCTGTCGCTCCCGCCGCACACCGCGCAGTGCCAGACCCAGGGTCAGGCTGCTGGCCACGATCAGGCCGGTGCTGAGCCACAGCAGCCAGGGCAGATCCAGGGGCGCGCGTTCGTCGGGGCGCAGGCGGATCAGCACATACGCCATCACGCTGGCGGCAAAGAGCATGCCCAGCGCCGCCAGGAACAGGATCATGCCGATGAGGATCGCCCGCGGTGGCGCGCGGAACCCGTCCTTGAAAGCATCGGACCGGCTGTCGGCAACGGCGGGCATGGTCATTGATGGGCGGCCGCTCCCGTCGGCAATTCGTAGTTGATCTGATACTCCTTGCTGTCCAGCAGCGCGATGCCAATGAAGATGACCACAAACAGCAGGGCGGTGATGAGGATGATGCCGTTGAAGAGGCTGTCCCAGCGCAGGTGCATGAAGTAGAGAACCACCAGAGCACCCTTGATGACGGCGATGAACAGGGCGATCCAGATGTTCATCGCTCCCAGGTCAACCTTGGTGACGGCGACCGTGATCACCGTCAGCACCAGCAGCGCCGCGTACACGATCACCAGCAGTCGAAGGGGCACGGCATGGGGAGTGGCGTGGGTCATGGCTAGTGCCGTTTCCAGTTGACCAGTTGCGCGCTCATCGTGCCACTCATGCTGCCTTCCTGCAATGACGGCGATACGAATTCCAACTCTGGAGACTGATCTGACGAGTGCCGTTCCGCCA
>Ga0308417_1003091_pt1 | contig 10733 bp, 9 predicted proteins | sample HotsprSampleOS65_FD_203528 | JGI IMG/M metagenome (GOLD analysis project Ga0308417, IMG submission 203528) | Hot spring phototrophic mat microbial communities from Octopus Spring, Yellowstone National Park, Wyoming, United States - 20090730_OS65 ... | reverse complement strand
GCTCGTCGGCGGAGCGAATCAGCCAGGAGGACAGAATCAACTGCGCATCAGATCGTTCAGGAATCGACATGAGGCCATTTTAATCACAGTCTGCCTTCGACAAGCTCAGGCAACGGCAACGGCTGCGTTGGCGGGACAAGCCTGGCGGCTTGTCCTACAGCATCTGCGCTTCGGCGGCTGAGCTTCGGCGGCTGAGCTTCGGCGGCTGAGCTTCGGCGGCTGAGCCTGTCGAAGCCGTCGAAGCCGTCGAAGCGGTTGCCTTCGACAAGCTCAGGCAACGGCTCAGGTAACGGCTGCGGTGGCGGGACAAGCCTGGCGGCTTGTCCTACCCCATCTGCGCTTCGGCGGCTGAGCTTCGGCGGCTGAGCTTCGGCGGCTGAGCCTGTCGAAGCCGTCGAAGCCGTCGAAGCCGTTGCCTTCGACAAGCTCAGGCAACGGCTGCGGTGGCGGGACAAGCCTGGCGGCTTGTCCTACCCCATCTGCTCTTCGGCGGCTGAGCTTCGGCGGCTGAGCCTGTCGAAGCCGTCGAAGCCGTCGAAGCCGTTGCCTTCGACAAGCTCAGGCAGCGGCTCAGGCAGCGGCTGCGGTGGCGGGACAAGCCTGGCGGCTTGTCCTACAGCATCGGTTCGCCAATCGTTGCTGCTAAAATCACCTCATGCATGTGCCGGAAATGACGCCGCGGGAGTACGCCACACTGCGCCAGACTGATCGCGCCCCCGCTCTGATCGACGTGCGCGAGCCGTGGGAGTTTGCGCGCGCGCGCATCGAGGGCGCCCGGCTGTTGCCGCTTGGCGGCATTTTCGATTGGGCGCCGGAATTGAATCGGGATGCCTCGTATGTGGTGATGTGCCACCACGGCGTGCGCAGCGCCCAGGCCGTTCTCATTCTGAAGCGTCTGGGTTTCAAAGATGTCTGGAATCTGAGCGGCGGCATCGACGCCTGGGCGCGCCACGTTGATTCCGGCGTGCCCGTCTACTGATCGCCATGCTCAGCCCTCTATCTCGCTGGATTGCATTGGCTGCGGCGCTTGTGACCGCCATCCCCTCGCTTGCGGCGCCCGGCCTGGCATTGGGGCAGATGCCGACGCCCGGACCCAAATCCTCCTATCTGGAACAGGCCAAAGCGCTGGCGGCCGGCATGAGCGTGAATCAGAAAGTGGGGCAGCTGTTCATCATCAGCTTCCCCGGCAGCGATGTGCTGCCCGGCTCCGACATTGCCGACCTGATTGTCAACTATCGCATCGGCGGCCTGCAACTGAAGGCGGCCAACTACAACTTCACCAACGGCCCCGACGTGTTGACGCAGATCGCCGAGACGACCAACCGGCTTCAATCGTTGGCTGCGCAGTCATCCATGCCTGAGATGCAGGCGTCACCCACGCCGACAGAGACCGCGACGCCGGCGCCGGCTGCGCCTGGTCGCCGGACAGCGACCGCCACACCCACGAACGGCATCGTGGCCGTCACGCCGGCATTCATACCGCTCTTCATCGTGCTCAATCAAGAGGGCGATGGCGCGCCATACTCCGAGATCACCCAGGGCCTGACGCCACTGCCCAGCCAGCTCGCGATTGGCGCAACTTGGCGGCCAGAGAACGCCGAGATTGCCGGCCAGATTCTGGGCAGCGAATTGTCGCGCCTGGGCGTCAACGTGTTGTTTGGGCCGGTGCTGGATGTGATGGACACGCCCAAACCCGGCGCGCCCGGCGACGCCGGCGTGCGCGTGTTCGGCGGCGATCCCTATTGGGTCGGCAGGTTCGGCGCGGCGTTCGCGCGCGGCGTGCGCGCCGGCAGCGACAATCGCATCGCCGTCGTCGGCAAACACTTCCCCGGCCTGGGATCGTCGGACCGCAATGTGGATGACGAGATTCCCACTGTCCAAAAGTCGCTCGAACAACTCAAGCAGATCGAGCTGGCGCCGTTCTTTGCCGTCACCCAGATTGGCGCCCAGCCCAACGCAACGAGCGTTGCCAGCGACACCGGCGCGGTTGACGGATTGCTGGTCTCGCACATCCGCTATCGCGGCTTCCAGGGCAACATCCGGGCCAGCACGCGGCCGGTCAGCCTCGACCCGCTGGCCTATCAGGCTTTGATGTCGCTGCCAGAGATCGCGCCCTGGCGCGCGGCAGGCGGGGTGACGTTCAGCGACGCGCTGGGCGTGCGTGGCGTGCGCCGGTTCTATGACCCGCTGGACCTGTCGTTCAACGCGCGGCGCGTGGCGCAGGAAGCGTTTGTGGCCGGCAACGACGTGCTGGTGCTGGGCAGCTTTGGCCTGTCGAACTCCTGGCCAGAGCAGCTCGCCAACATCAAGGACACCATCCAGTTTTTCAGAGAACGCTATGTGAGCGATCAGACCTTCGCGGCGCGGGTGGACGCGGCGCTCACGCGCATTCTGGCGCTGAAGCTCAAGCTGTACCAGGGCGACTTTGCGCCGGAAGCGGCGCAGGTCGATGTGGAGGCGGCGCGGGAGATCATTCCCTATAACGAGGCAGTGGCTGCGATCGCCAAAGAGAGCGTCACTCTGCTGTCGCCCAGCGCGCGCGACCTGCCGGCTGTGTTAGGGCCTTCTCTCCGCAAAGATGAATCCATCGTCTTCATCACCGACGACCGCGAGATCAAGGAATGCTCGCGGTGCGGGCCCTACCCGGCTATTCCCCGTGCGGCGCTGCAAGACATCGCGCTCACGCTATACGGGCCGCGCGCCACCGGCCAGGTGGACCCGGCGCGCGTGTCTTCGTTCACCTTCAGCGACCTGGCGAACTTCCATGACCCCGTGACCGCCACAGCCGCCACAGAAGTGACGCCAACGTTGCCCGCCGAGCCGGCCATCACTGCCACGCCTTCCATCACCGGCACGCCCGAGCCGCCCGCGCTCAGCATCCAGGAGGCCATCGAGCAGGCCGATCTGATCGTGTTCGCCATGCTCGATCTCAACGCGCAAGCGCCATCGGCGGCGCTGTTCCGGGATTTCCTGGCCCAACGCGCAGACGCGCTGCGCGACAAACAGGTGGTCGCCCTGGCGTTTGGCGCGCCCTACTACCTCGACGCCACCGAGATCAGCAAACTGACGGCGTATTTCGCGGTGTACAGCCGCGCGCCGGCGTTCCTGGAAGCCGCTATTCGCGTGCTGTTCGGCGAGGCGCCGCCGGCCGGCGCGCTGCCGGTGTCGATCACAGCCCTGAACTACTCGCTGCTCGTGCAAACCTCGCCAGACCCGAATCAAGTCATTCCGCTCACAGCGGGCAATGTGGTCACCCGGTCGCAGGCCACGCCCGGCCCGCTGGAATTGAAGATCGGCAACAGCCTGCAATTGCGGGCCGGCCCGATCTATGACCGCAACGGCCACGTGGTGCCAGACGGCACGCCCGTGCAATTCGTGCTGGCTTACCCGGTCGAGCGCGTCGAACAACAGCAAGCGCCGGTGTCCACGCGCGACGGTGTGGCGGAAATGACGGTCGTCATCGAGCGCAAGGGGCAACTGGAGATTCGGGCCATCGCAGAGCCGGCCCAGGCGTCCTATGTGATCAAAGTGAACATCGGCGACGACGCCTCCTCGATCGAAACGATTCGGCCTACCCCAATGCCCACGCCGACGCCGGAGCCAACGGCCACGCCGACGCCGGAGCCGACTGCCACACCAACTGCGTTGCCAGACGCGCCTGACGCTGAATCATCAAACGGCAACGGATTCGGTCGCGCATCGCCACAGGGTTTTGTGCTGACGCTGTTTGCATTGCTGGCGACGGGACTGGCTGCGGCGCTGGCGCTGGCGGCCGTCACGCCGATCGACCTGACCCGGCGATGGCGACTGGTGCTGTGGAGTTGGAGCGCCGGGTGGGTGGTGTATGTGCTGTATGCCGCCGGCGCGCCCGGCCTGGAGAGCATTGCCGCCGCTTTCGGCTGGCTCGGAGCGGCGGTGCTGTCAGTGACCGCTTCGGTCGTCGTGCTGGCGCTGGCGCTGGTGTTTGCCAGCCGGCAGGGCGCGCAATCGGCAACGTAAGAATCTCTGTCGGGATGCGCGATCTGCAGAATGGCCGGTCGTTCGCAGCGCATTGCCGACGTATGACCAGGGAGCTGCGTGAAGCATGGAAATCTTAAAACGCTTGTTCGGCGGGCCGGGCAAGGCCGCGCGCGGAGACGACGGCAATGCGCTTGTCTACTACGTCAAAGGCAGCAAGTGCGGCGCGATCACCCGCGTGCGCATCGACAAATACAACGAACTCAGCCTCGATGACGATGGCGAAAACTACATCGCGCGCAAAGTGGTGGTGGACAACGTGTGCTACGGCGCGGTGGAGATTGAACTGCGCTTCGACGCCAACCGCAACGAAGTCAGCCGCAGCATCGAGGGCGGGACGTTCGTGACGCGCGAAGAGTACGAAGCCTGGCAGGCCAAACAGCCGGCCAAAGCGAAATAGAGCGCCGGCGTCGCGGATGAGCGCTGAGGTTTGCATCCGTTCAGCGATCATCCGCGTTTGCCAGCGCGCTGCGCGTTCTATCCAAGAATGAGATCGTCGAGCGCGCGCTTGGGGACATGATGCGCGCCAGCGGCGTCGCGCCAGTAGCGGATATCGCCGGAGGCCGGCAACGGTTCGATCACCACTGTTTCCTTCGGCGTGCCCAGCGCGATCACATACAGGATTTCATAGCGTTCCGGGATGCCGAGAGTCTTTGCCAACGGCTCGCGCTGCACCGAGCCAATGATGCAGCCGCCTAACCCCTTCTCAGTTGCGCCCAGCAGAATGCTTTGCGCGGCAATGCCGGGATCGACGCCGAAGTTCTGGGTCAATTCTTTGTCGCCCAGCATGACGATGTAGGCGGCCGGCCGCTCGCCTTCAACAGGCCCAGGCCAGTCTTTCAAATAGCCGGCCCAGGCCAGATGAGGGAACACCTGCGCGCACCAATCGGGTGTGTTCACCAGCTTGTACTTGAGCGGCTGCAAGTTGCGGCCCGACGCCGACAGCCGGGCCAGATCGATCAGCTCCTTGAGCGTGTCCAGATCGACCGGCGCGTCCTGATGGAAACGCCGGTAGCTGCGATTGCGGACGACCAGTTCTTTCAGGTTCATGGATGCGCCTCCGGGCGTGTGAATCGGCGGGATAGTGAGAGTATAGGCCTGCTCGAACACGTAATGCGCTGCGCTGCGCTGGGGGCGGGGCGCTGGAACGTCCGCATTCAAGCTCACCACGTGCGCTCTTTCAGCAATTCTTGAATGGCCTCGCGGGGAACCGGCAACTCGTCGATGCGCGCTTCAAGCCAGCGCGAGAAATCCTGTTCGATGGGGTCGCTCCAGCGGTCGTCGATCTGGCCGGGGGTGTACACGCCCTCGGCCAGGCGCTGCTTGCCAAAGCGGTCGCGCAACTGGATCAACTCGCAGGTCTTCACCACTTTCTCGACCAGATGGGCGGGAATGAAGATCACGCCGTCCTCGCGGCCCAGCACGATGTCGCCCGGCATGACGGTGACCTGCCCGATGCGCACGGGGCAGTTGATGCCCATCAGCATGATGGTGGGCGAGGCATAGGTGGGATGCCAGCCGCGCACGAAGCTGGCAAAACCGGGCAACGCCTTGATGCCGTCCAGATCGCGCACGGCGGCGTCGTGCACCACGCCGTTGCCGGATTTGGCATGAATGGCGGTGGCCAGGTTGTCGCCGATGATCGGCCCCTGCTCGATTTTGCCATACACATCGGCGACATAGACATCGCCGGGCGCAAGCAGGTCGATGGGCCAGGAGATTTGATCGCCGATGCAGCCGGCTGCCGCGCCGCGCTCTTCCATCAGGGCGCGCAGGTTGGGACGGCGCGGCATGTACATGGCGGTCAGGGCGCGGCCGGCCAGCACTTCGCCGGGGTGCGTGCGCATCCAGCCGCCCTCGTACTGGTGGTGATAGCCCTCGTTGCGCAACACACCCCACGCGGCGGTGATGGTGATGTTGCGCGCGCGGGCGATCAGCGCGTCGGGCACTTTGGGCCGGCCATCGGCAAATCGCTCGCCGGTCCATTCACGGGTGTAGTCGATCAGTTCTTCGGGAGTCAGGTTAAACGGGCAGTACTTTTGCATCGCAGATTCAGCTCCGATAGCGGTTTCACTGTGGCAGGCCGCTCACATGCGGCAGGCAATTATCGGGCGTGACAATCTGATAAACGGCTCCGGGGTAGGCGTCCAGAAACGACTGGGGGGCGCGCGCCTTTCTGTTGCTCCACTTGTATTCGTAGCCTGTGAGTTGCCCGTCACGATCCTCGACCAGGTCGATTTCAGCGCCGGTGTGGGTGCGCCAAAAGTAGAGGCCGGCCGATAGGCCCTGGTATTCAATCCATTTTCGCCGCTCAGCAATCATGAAGTTCTCCCAGAGCGCCCCCGCGTCGTTGCGCGCATCGAGGCGCTTCAGGTTGTCAATGAGCATATTGCGCACGCCGGTGTCCCAGAAATAGATCTTGTCCCGCTTGCTGATCTCTTTGCGCAGGTTGCGGCTGAAACCCGTCAGTCGAAACACAACAAACGATTGTTCGAGCAGATCGATATACGATGCGACCGTTTCCTTGCTCATCTGAAGCTGAGCGCCCAGTTCTGAGAGTGACACTTCCTGCCCGATTTGGAACGCGAGCAGGCGCAACAAATCGCGCAAGCGGTGTGAGTAGCGCAGATTGCCGATCTCCAGAACGTCTTTATAGAGATAACTGGCGACCAGATTGCTGAGGTACTCGCGCTTGTCCGCATCTGACTCAAGCGCGAAAATCTCCGGGTAACTGCCGAAGACAAGGCGCTCCGGCAGACTGCGATTCAGTTCATAGGGCGTGTGCAACTGCGCCAACTCGCACAGCGCAATCGGGTGAAGCCGATAGGTCCACGCCCGGCCGGTGAGCGGTTCCCGCGCGCGACTGGCAAGATGAAGCGAAGATGAACCGGTTGCAATCAGGCGCAAGCCGGGAACGTGATCCACCAGCAGCTTGAGATTGAGGCCGATCTCCGGCACGCGCTGCGCTTCATCGACGAACAGCAGATCGTAGCCACTGACAAAACCGCGCAGCCGGTTCAGATCCCGGCTCGACAGAACATCCGCCACGATGCCTTCATCGGCGCTGACGGTCAGCACACGATAAGACGTGTTCCGCAACAGTGTTTGCACCAGCGTCGTTTTGCCAACCTGGCGCGCGCCAAAGATCAAAATGGCTTTGCCCCCGGCTTCGAGCCGTTGCATGATACGCGGCGCAATCAGACGAGGAATCATTGCATGATTATAACACAAACTCTCTGTATTCGCGCGAACACGGAGAGTTGACTCGCGCAATTCGCGCGAATTCGGCGAATTCATCGTTTTGGTGCCAAGGCTGCCCCGACCAGGCGCAAAGCATGGCCGGGGAATTGGGGCGGGGCCGGCTGCGCGAATGCGTCTTATCCCTGTCGGAGATCCGGGGTAGAGGATGCATCCCGGGTCAGACCGTAGCGTCTGGCAATGTCAGCAGCCTGTGTGCGATTTTCGGCCTGTAGCTTGCCCAGAATATTTGACACATGATTCTTGACCGTGCCTTCGGTGATGAAGAGGCGGCTGGCGATCTCGCGGTTGCTGGCGCCCTGAGCCAGCAACACCAGCACCTCGCGCTCCCGGTCAGACAGATCAAACGGATTGCCCGTGGACGTGGTGGCCGGCGGAGAAGCGCGAACGACTTCGCGCAACGCGCGGGCCGCCACCTCCGGCTGAATAAACGCCTCGCCGCGTTGAACCTGCCGCATCACGCTGAGCAGCGCGTCGGCGGGCGTGTCTTTGAGCAGGTAGCCCAGGGCGCCGGCGCGAATGCTTTGAAACACGTAATCGTCCCGATCAAACGTGGTCAGCACAATCACTTTGGCCTGAGGCCAGGCGGCCACAATCGCGCGGGTCGCCTCCACGCCGTTCATCACCGGCATTTGCACATCCATCAGGATGACATCGGGCCTCAATCGCAGCGCCTGACGCACCCCCTCTTCGCCATTGGCGGCCTCGCCAATCACGCGAACGCCTGGCTCCAGATCGAGAATGGTCTTCAACCCCTGTCGCATCAGGGTTTGATCTTCCACAATCAACACGGTCAGGGTGTCGTTGCTCATCGCAGGAATCACGAAGCGGTCGCCGCGCCGGCGTCGAAAAGCGGGAAGCTGGCCTCGACGACCATGCCGGCGCCCGGAGCCGTGCGGACCTGCAAAGCGCCGCCCACGCCCGCCACGCGCTCGCGCATGCCGCGCATCCCATAGTGGCCGGGGCGCTCCAATGCCTGGGGCGCCGCGCCGATGCCGTCATCGGCAACGCGCAGGCGCAAGGTGTGTGAGCCGGCGACGCACTCAAGCGTGACGTTTCTGGCCTGGGCGTGGCGCTCGACATTGGCCAGCATTTCCTGCGCCACAGCCCAGATCGTTTCGGCCAGCGCCGGCGACAGGCGATCAACGCAGTCTTCAACATGGCAGGCCACAGACAGGTTGGCGCGCTCGGCCAAAGCGGCGCAGTGCTGACGCAAAGCCTGGCTGAGCGCGCGATCGCCAAGCGCGGGCGCGCGCAAGCCGGCCAGCGCGCGCCGCAACGCTGTCATGCTGTCGCGCGTCTGACGCTTGATCTCCTCAATCTGAAGCCCGGCCCGCTCAGGATCCACCTTCAACAGGCGCTGGATCGCTTCGAGCTGCACGCTCAACATCACCAGCGTATGGCCGAGATCATCATGCATGTCGCGGGCAATCCGTTCACGCTCGCGCAGCGCCGCCAGCTCCATATCGCGCTCGCGCGACTGCTCCAACTCGCGCCGGGCATTCTCCAGTTGGGCAATCAGCCTGCCGCGCTCGGCGCTGGCGCGGATGGTGTGATACATGAACAGATACGTGACTGCAATGCCTGCGCCTGTGCCGACGGCAGGGATGAGCGCGCTCACGGGAATCTGCCGCATGTCCCAGCCGGCGTTGTGCATGAGCAGGGCCAACAACACCATCGCTATCACAACGATGGCCGGCGCCGGCGTCAGCAAGCCGAGCGCCTGACCCAGAAAGATGTAAATGTAGTTGGCCAGGTGCGGGAAGAACTGAACCTGCGCGAACCAGGCCGCCATGCCAAAGCCAAAGTACACAGCGTGTTGCCACAGCGGCAGCGGCCAGGTTTTTACGAAGATGTAGAGCCGGGTGTAAATGCCGGCCTGCATCACGAAAAGGCCAAGCGTCACGAACATGCGCCAGTCGGGATTGTGGCGCCCTTCCCAGATGACGCTGGCAAAGAGGATGGCATAGATCAGCAGAGTTGCAACGCGCCAGAAATACACATAGGCGAAGTACACCCGCTGCGATGTCGGCGGATACCAATCGGCCGAAACGGGCCGCGCCAGATCACTCATCCTGTCTGGCGCGACCCAGGCTTTGAACCAGGATGCAATGCGCCGGGCTGCACGCATGGCGAAGAAGAGTGTATCAGGTCACGGGGCCGGCTGCCAGCGAAAGAAGCGCACTGCCAGCGCGGCTGCGACTGCGGTGTAGGACAGCATGACCAGGACATGCAAAGCCGGCGAAGCGTCCAGCGCCTGGCCGAGCAGCGACCAGCGCGTCAGCTCGCCGATGGCGTAGGCGGGCGTGAAGCGCGCGGCGTCCTGCACCCAAGCGGGCATGATGTCAAAGGGCAGGACGAGGCCGGCGGTGAACATTTGCACGAAATAGAGCAGTTGCCCGATCGCCAGCGCCACGCCCAGGCGCGGCGCGAGACTGCTGATCGATTGCCCCACAGCCACGGCGGTCACGCCGGCCAGAACAATCACCACCAGGGCGCTCGGCCACCCTGACGCCGAAAAGGAGACGCCAAAGGCCAAAGCCGAGAATCCAATCACCAATGCGCTCTGCGCCAGACACAAGGCCAGGTTCACTGCCACAAACGCGGCAAAGAGAACAAGCGTTGGGACCGGCGTGGCCTGCAAGCGGCGCAAAGCGCCCTGCTCGCGCAGGCCGCTCATAAACGCGGCGCTGCCAATCAACCCGAATGAAAGGATGTTCAAAGCGACGACGCCGGGCGCCACCCACGTCATGTAGTCGTAGCCGCGCACATTCATGCTGCTGAACGCCACGCGATAAATCAGCAGCAAAAAGATCGGGAAAGCGAGATTCCAAAACAACACCTGCCCATCTCGCAGATAGGAAAGGAAGAGCGATTGCGTCAGAATCAGGAATCTTTTCATGCCATGCCTCCAAATGACTAAGGGTAATCAGCAACAGACGATTGAGCCTTCAGGCTTGAGAAGCCCGCGTTTGCAGGGGACTGCCGGTCAGCTTCAGGTATACGTCCTCCAGGTTGGGCTGACGCACGCTGAAATCGGCCATCCTGCGGCCGGCAGCGGCTGCCAGCGCAGACAACGCCTGAAGCGTGCGATCCGGGTGAGGGGTTTCGATCTCCAGGTATTCGCCGGCGTAGCGGGCTGCGCAAACGCCTTCCAGCCGCTGCGCCTGCTCCAGGGACACGTCCAGCTTCACCCTGAGCATGGGGTTGAGACCAGAAGCCGCAATCAGCCGGGCGGGCGTGTCACACGCCAGGACGCGCCCATGGTCCAGAATGGCCACGCGGCCGCAGATCGTTTCGGCCTCCTCCATGCTGTGGGTGGTGATGAGCACCGTGCGCCCCCGTTCGCGGAATGCGCGAATGATGGCCCAAATCGCGCGCCGGGCAGCCGGGTCGAGCGCTTCTGTCGGCTCATCCAACAGGGCGATGCCCGGATCATTCGCCAGGGCCAGGGCCAG
>Ga0308417_1003090_pt1 | contig 10734 bp, 12 predicted proteins | sample HotsprSampleOS65_FD_203528 | JGI IMG/M metagenome (GOLD analysis project Ga0308417, IMG submission 203528) | Hot spring phototrophic mat microbial communities from Octopus Spring, Yellowstone National Park, Wyoming, United States - 20090730_OS65 ... | reverse complement strand
ATCTGAGTACTCGTTTGCAAACCTATATCTTTTCCGTTCAGTTCACCAATACATACTTATAACCGGAGATACCACTGCAATGAAAGGCATAACATACGATGGCATACACTATATAATGCCTGTTATGCCTCTGGATGAGGATTATGCTGAAAAACTGGTACAATTATTACAGCCCGGCATGTGCCTGTTTCCCATTCATCATGACTGGCTGCATCATTTTACCCAAAAAGGCTTTACATATTATTACAATGACGGAGATTCTGACTATGTCTATACTAAAGAAAAGTTAGCCACGTATCCCGGTAAAAAGCTCCATGGCAAGAGGAATCTTCTGTATCAGTTCACTGCAAAGTATTCTGTGGAAGTAGTCCCATTAACAAGCCAAAGGCTTAACGATGCATTATATGTGCTTGACGTGTGGAAAAAGGAGTCCGGCAATGATGCGGATGTTACCGCCTGTATTGAAGCATGCATGCTGCTTGATGAATTGAATCTTTGCGGCAGTATATATTATGTTGACGGAAAGCCAGCAGCATTCATAATTGGTGAAGCAATAACCAACGATATGTTTGCAATCCATTTTGCAAAAGCAATAACGGATTACAAAGGAATATATCAGTATCTGTATAATCACTGTGCAAAAGCATTGCCAGCAAATTATAAATATTTTAACTTTGAACAAGATTTAGGGCTACAGCCACTGCGCTTTGCCAAGCAGTCATATCAGCCCGATATGATTGTGACAAAATATCGTGTGAGTGCTTTAAACAAATGACAATTGAACAGCTTATTGAATACCTTAAAAACTACGAACCTTTTATGAAGCAGGTTGCAGCCTGGTACTCTATACCTGCTAAACAGGCAGTCTATGCACCATATCCAGATGACATAGACAAACGCATACTTAGTGTATATGTGCAGCGCGGTATTGAAAAGCTCTACAGCCATCAGCGTTCAGCATATGATGCAGTGCAAAGAAAAGAAAACATTGTAGTGGTTACTCCAACAGCTTCAGGAAAAACGCTATGTTACAATCTTCCTGTACTGAACTTTATGGCCAAACATCCGGATGCACGGGCATTGTACCTTTTTCCCACAAAAGCACTTTCGCAGGACCAGCTTTCTGAACTTCAAGAGATTATGAAGCTTACAGGCTTATCTATTAAAACATATACCTTTGATGGCGATACGCCACAGTCAGCCCGCAAAGCCATTCGCACTGCAGGTAATATTGTCATCACCAATCCCGATATGCTGCACTCAGGCATTTTGCCGCATCACACTATTTGGGTTAAGCTGTTTGAAAATCTACAGTACGTCGTTGTTGATGAGATACATACCTATAAAGGAGTTTTTGGCAGCCACTTTGCCAATCTCATACGGAGACTAAAGCGCATATGCTCATTTTACGGCAGTAATCCGCAGTTCATCTGCTGCTCAGCAACTATCGCCAATCCAAAAGAACTTGCTGAAAAGCTTTTTGAAATGCCATTTACTGTTATCGATAATAACGGTGCTCCACGTGGCAAAAAGCATTTTGTGATATATAACCCGCCCGTGGTTGACCAGGCTTTAGGAATACGGGCATCAGCTGTGAAGGAAGCAGCAAAGGTTGGCTCACTGTGTGTGAAGAACAATGTCTCTACAATAATCTTTTGCCGAAGCAGACTCCGCGTTGAGATCATTGCAACATATTTAAAAGAACAGTGCGCAGGGTTTTCTGTTGCTGCGTACCGTGGCGGGTATTTGCCCAATGAACGCAGGCACATTGAGAAGGGCTTGCGTGAAAAAAAGATTAACGCGGTTGTATCAACCAATGCGCTTGAGTTAGGCATTGACATTGGCATGCTGGATTGTGCCATATCAGTGGGCTATCCTGGCTCAATTGCTTCGCTGCAGCAGCAATCAGGGCGCGCAGGGCGTAGGGGAACTGATTCCATGGCAATTATGGTTGCCACAAGCTCGCCGCTTGACCAGTATATTGCAAATAATCCTCACTTTGTTTTTGAAAACAATCCCGAAATGGCCAGCATAAATCCTGATAACCTGCTTATCCTTATGGACCACATCAAATGTGCCGCATTTGAAATTCCGTTTGCAATTGATGAACTGTTCACACCTGGTCACAGCACTACACGTGAAATGCTGGAATACTTAGCACAAAGGAATATCTTGAAAGAATCCGGCGGCAAGTTTCATTGGATGAGTGACATCTATCCTGCAAATGATATTTCACTGCGCAGTGCTTCACATGATAATGTGGTGATAGTTCACAAAGACAATCATGCACAGGTTATTGGCCAAATTGACCTTCCCTCTGCGCCAACCATGATTCATGATGATGCCATTTATATTCATCAGGGACAGCAGTATTACATCGATAAATTGGACTGGGAACGCAGGATTGCCTACTGCCATGAAGTAGAATCCGATTACTACACTGACGCCGAAGAAAAGACCGATATCCATGTGCTTGAAGAATTTGAATCAAAACCGCTATCAATTGCAACGTTAAGCTTAGGCGAGGTAAATGTACGCACCAAAGCCATTATGTTTAAAAAGATAAAATTTGGTACCCATGAAAATGTTGGGTGGGGCAAGATTAACCTCCCTGAACTGGAAATGCATTCAACATCCATGTGGTGTAGCTTCAACGATGATGTGATGCAAAATATGGAACGCGAGGAAGCAGGTGAGGTATTCTTAGGGCTGTCATATATCTTGCGTAACATTGCACCCCTGTATACATTGTCCGATTATGCAGATATACGCGTTGTGTTTGAAAACCGTTCACACTTCACCAATCAGCCATCAATATTCATCTACGATGCTATTCCCGGTGGCGTTGGTATTTCAGAAAGGATATACCATATATTTGGGCTGATAGCGCAGGCGTCAAAAGAAGCAATTGCCGCATGCACCTGTAGCCACGGCTGCCCTGCCTGCATTGGCCCTATGATAACAAAAGAAGGCATAAAAGAGAAAGTTATAGCACTACTTGAAACATTACACCATGAATCTGAAGGACAAACTCAACATATATTACACTGACACCGGGAAACTTTTGACCGATAGTTTCTGGATAAAAGACGCAGGCGGTACATGTATTTCCACACCGCTGGGTGATACCATTACTTTTGTGCAGCATTATGACATTGCATCATTACATATCGATGACCCAAAAGTTGACATTGCAGCATACTGCACAATGCATCATATTGACAAAGTCAACCTTGAACAGTGTGTCTTTTTTGATATAGAGACGACATCCCTCACCAGCGGCACCGGCAATTACGCATTCCTCATTGGTTTAGGATATTTTAGCAGCAACACATTTACTGTTGAACAAATTTTTATGCGCCAGTACAGCGATGAGCCTGCAATACTTTTTCACTGTGCTGAAATATTAAATAAATTCAAAACAATTGTGACATTTAATGGCAAAACCTTTGACATCCCTATTATAAAAAACAGGTATCGCTTAAACCGAATTCAGGGATTTCCTGTTGCCATGCCGGTTATTGATTTACTCAAGCCTGCACGCTCAATCTTTAAATCAATCTATACCAGCTGTTCATTAAAATCACTTGAAGAGCTTTTACTGGGCATTATCCGCACCGATGATATACCGGGCTATCAAATCCCTGACGTGTATTTCACCTATCAGCAAAATGGCTTTGACCCGCGACTTAAATCGGTCATTGAACACAACCGTATTGACATTACCTCAATGGTTTTGTTGCTTGTTTTTTTCAACTCACTGTATAAGCTTATCCACACAAAACAATTTGAACAGGTACCTTCCAATCTGTATAAAAATATTGCAAAACACCTGTATTCGCGTAACATTCAACTATTTGTTGAACTCATTGAGTACGCAGGCCACGCGCTGCTAAATAATGACCACTCATTGTTTAAAAAGTACTCAACAGCATTAAAGCGTTTGGGCCACATTGGCCGTGCTTTGAAATTTTGGGAAAAAAATATCACATTTTTTTCACTTGAAGAATTGGCAAAACACTATGAGCATAAAATCAAAGATTATCATAAAGCACGTGAGTACTGTAATTGGGCGATAGCTCATAGTACTACACTTTCAGACAACCAAAAGCTCATTGAACATTATACAGCACGCTTTACTCATAGAATTAATCGATTGAATAGAAAAATACAATGAAATCATACCACTACCTTGCACCCTATTACGACTATATGCTCAAACATGTGGATTACACCATATGGTATCATTACCTTCGAATGATAATGTGCAGGTACATTAACAATCCACGAACAGTGCTTGAATTGGGATGTGGTACCGGAAAATTTGGGCCAAAGTTTTCCATGGATGACTATGAAATATATGGCATGGATAAATCACTTGAAATGCTAAAGATTGCTAAACTTAGGGCATTTAAAAACTATCATATATTTTGCGGAGATATAAAAAACTTTGCGCTGTCAAAAACCATAGATTTTATCTTTTCTGTTCATGATACATTTAACTATCTCCTTGATTGCGAAGATATTGTGCGCGCATTACACTGTGTACGCAACTGCATGAACAATAGCAGCATTTTCCTGTTTGACCTTACTACAGAGTATAACATCAAAAAAAATTTTCACAGTAAGCTATTAACATTTCATATCAAAGAAACCGATATTCAATGGTACAACGAATATGATGACCATTCAAAAATATTATATTCAAAGTTGATGTTTGCAACGTCCAAAAATACATTGGTAGAAGAACATCTTCAGCGTTTATATACTGTGGATGAAGTACTGCCACTTATTGAACAATGCGGCCTTGCAGTAGTTGATATTGTTGGGGATTATACTCTTAAACCGCCTCATGAAGAAACAATTATGGTTAACTTTATTACCAAACGGGCACAGCAATGATTGAAACAATTCTTTATATTCTGTCATTTGGAATAGGCATTGCAATTTTTTTATATTTACTTTCACTGTATCACCAGTTTAAAGAAAGGCCAACAAAGCCTGAAAAAAAACAACCGGTACCAAAACTAATACAAAATAAAATACAAATCACGCCACAAGATGAACCTGTTCATTTAAAAGAAAGGACATGCCCCGTATGCGGATCAAAACTAAGCCGCTATGAAGCATTATATGCTTCAAAAGTTGTCAAGGGTAGTACAAAGATACTAATTTATGGCTGCCGCTATTGCTACAAACCTGAAGAAGATCCAGATAAAAAGAAGAAGTCAGATATTTAATAACAACTGGTACTTGCGACATTAAGTTTTTATATAGTATATTAGCCATAAATACCAATGATGGGCATAAAACTGCAGAACTCTTTAAAAACAACAGGATACAAACCCTCAACATTTTCATCTCTGTGGTTTAGCATTAGCGCTATCTGCTGTTGATGTGCAGGCCCCATGGGAAACACTATCATGCTATCAGGCTTGGCAACATGTAAAAGCAACAGTGGGCGTTTTCTGCAACCTGCTAAGACTATGACACTATCAAAAAAACCTAACGATTCATCAACATCTGTGCCATCACCACAAAAAATGCGAATGTTTGACAATCCTGCCCTTTTAAAGCGCTGCTTAGCAAGCAACGCCAATGTTTCATCTATTTCAATGGTGGTTACAGATTTTGCCAGTTGTGCTAACACAGCAGTTGAATAGCCTGAACCAGTACCAACCTCAAGAACATGGAAATCTTTCTTTATACCGCAATACTGTATCATGCGGGCAAGTGCAAGGGGTTCATCGCTAGTTTCGCCTCTACCTATCGGAATTGGCTCTGTCCCATATAAACGGTCTTCATAAATTTCATCAAAAAAATCCTGTTGACTAACTGCTGCAAATGCATCCAATATTTTTTTTGGAATTTTATTTTTTTGCAAAAATGCAATAAATTCCTCTTTTCTTTTTTTCAGCGATTTCATAGGCACTACTCAATAAATTGTAAAAGATATGTAAGAAAATAATCCGAAATAAGTATCGTCATGGATGAGGCAACAACCGCCCGTATTGTGGCCTTGCCAACACCTTCCGCCCCGCCAAATGTATTAAATCCTTGATAACAGGCAATAATTGCAATTTCAATTCCAAAGAACACTGATTTGAATATTCCTGTTAAAAAATCCATGACACCTAAATAGTTAAAAACATTTTCAACATATTTGTCGATAGTTATCCCTAAATTAAAGTAGGCTATAAATGCACCACCCAATGATCCAACAACATCCGTAACAACAACCAGTACCGGCGTCATAATCAGGCAGGCTAAAAAACGCGGTACCGACAAATACTGAATTGGATTGGCATCAAGTGTGATAAGTGCATCTATCTGCTCGGTTACACGCATGGTGCCAATTTCAGCAGCTATTGCTGACCCAACCCTCCCTGATAAAAGCAAAGCTGTTAGTACCGGGCAAAGCTCTCTAAACATGGCAATTGACACTGCACTGCCAATAAATACTGAGGAACCTGACATAAGCGAATCCATGGCTTTGCCTATTTGTAATGCCATGACCATGCCGGTGAAGAAGAGTGTGATGCATGTTACCGGTAAGGATTTGTACCCTATTTCAAGCATCTGTGTTAAGATATTTTTTGCATCAAATGGTGGTTTAAAAATCCATTTGATTGTTTGAGCAAAAAAAAGTGAATGCTTTCCAACCGATTCAAAAAATTGAATAACCGTACGCGGTGTTGTTAATTCAGTGCCATTCATATCAGTCTTCACGGAATTTTTCAACATTGCCAAATTTCATGTATTTGTCCCAGAAACGCAACTCAATAGTTCCGGTTGGGCCATTACGCTGTTTAGCCACAATAATATCAGCTATACCTATACGTTCAGTTTCTTTTTTAACTTTTTCCTCGCGGTATATGAATAACACAACATCAGCATCCTGTTCTATTGCACCTGATTCACGCAGGTCGGATAATTGGGGTTTTTGGTCAGTACGTGATTCCACCGCACGTGATAGCTGTGACAGTGCAATAACAGGCACTGATAGCTCACGTGCAAGCTGCTTTAAGGCATTGCTGATTTCAGCAATCTGCTGGTGGCGTTCCAGCCTGCTGTTGGAAACGATAAGCTGAAGATAATCAACAACTATGAGACCAACTTTCTGTTTTTGTGCAAAACGCCGTGCCTTTGCCCTGAGCTCAAAAATGCTCAAGCCTGGTGTATCATCAATGAACATGGGGGATTTTTCTAACCTGCCAGAAACTTCAATGAGCTTTCGCAACTGCTCGCTGCTTATCTGGCCGGTTCGTACATGCTGCATGTCAATCATAGATTCAATACATAAGATACGGGTTGCAAGCTGCGTTGCAGGCATTTCAAGCGAAAAGAATAACGTCGGCTGCTTTTCGCGCAGGGCAACATGATTGGCAATATTCAATGCAAGTGCAGTTTTCCCCATAGATGGACGGGCGGCAATGATGATAAGCTCTGAATCATGAAAACCGGTAAGCATGGCATCAAGATCCGTAAATCCGCTTGCGATACCGGTAACAGGCCTCTTTGTTTCGTACATTTTGCCTATATCTTCAAGTGTCTGTTTTAAGACACTGGCAAGGCTTTCAAAATCGCTTGTTATGCGGCGCTGAGTAATTAAGAATATATCCTTTTCTGCATCATCAAGGAGTACCTTTGTATCCAGCGTAGTATCGTATGATTTTTCAGCAATGGTAGTACATGTTTCAATGAGCTTTCGCCGCAGGCTTAATTCCTTAACCCTGTTGGCGTAAAACTCAGCATTGGCTGATGTTGAAACCGTGCGGTATATGTTAACCAACGTAGGGTCACCACCAACCTTTTCAAACTGTTTTTTGTCAATTAGCCGCTGTTTTATGGTAATAAGGTCAATGGGAATGGCTTTTATCTCCAATTCCTTGATTGCTTCATAAATCATTCTATGGGCATCAATGTAGAAATCCTCCACCTGGAGGATTTCAATAACCTTTAATAAGGCATCTTTGCTTAATAATATAGAAGATAAGCACGCAGCTTCGGCCTCAACATCATGAGGTGGCATGCCAACATCAAGCATGCTATTACTCCTTCACCACAGTAACCTTAATAGTTGCAGATAACCCTTCATCTAATTTAATCTTTACTTCATGCTCTCCTGCCTTCTTTATTGGTTCAGGCAGCATTATTTTTCTTTTATCAATTGAGTAGCCCATCTGTGAAAGCTTTTGTGCTATATCAATTGCAGTAACTGAACCAAACAGTTTATCCTCTTCGCCAACCTGTGCGCCAATAGTCAGCGCAACATTTGATAACGCTTCCACAAGTTCTTGCCCTTCTTTTTTGCGTTTTTCCTTCTTTATCTTTACAAGCTTCTTTTGATGTTCTATCGCTTTTGCACTTGATTCATTATAAGGTATAACAAGTTTCTTTGGCAAAAGGAAATTGCGCGCATATCCTTCTGCAACCTCTTTTACATCTCCTGCTTCACCCAGATTTGGAATATCCTTCTGTAATATAACCTTCATAGTCAAACTCCTTTGAAAAAAAATTAAACAATCTTTCTAAAATTCATCCAGAAATCTATGATGCCCAAACCCATTAACATTGTTATTATAAAAAAGAGAACCTGAAACCCCAATAACATGCCCACAAATAACAATACCATTCCATAAAGTTTAGGCCATTGCTTTTTCTCAAAATAAAAACTTATTATGGACAATCCCTGTATGGTGTATACTACACACAAAATAAGGCCAATATTAAGAGCTATCGCCCATAATATATGATTACTGTTACCTAACAATACTGTTGCCCAGCTTACAATAAGTAAAAAAACAATCCACTCATCAACACGGAAAAGAGTAAACCTGCTGTCAGAAATTTTTAAAAATTTAAAACGTATAAAAAAGGCATACACAAGCACATAAATAAAAAGCGAAATAACAATTGAACTGAAAAAATATGAAAACGGCATAAGAATACGCATTGTTGGAACAAAGTTTTCGAGTTGCTGCAGCATTACCGACTTTTCTGCTGCACCTAACGATGAGCTTTCAATCATCAGCTGTATCATCTTCTGGTTGTCTGCAACAACATCTATCCCTTTCAGGTAATATTGCAGATAGTAGACAACAAGAAGGGAAAACCACAATACCAGCACACTGGCTATAAAATATCGCTGAAATGAAAACCGTTGTGCTGTATACCCAAAAACTGCGCCTGCAATGATAAATTGAATGCCAATCATCTCATTAATAAGGTATGATAGGCCTATATAGCTACCAGTTGCAATAATTATAAGAGCTATCGCACCTAACTGTAATTGCAGCCTGTACACCAGCATAGCTATAACAACACTAAAAGCTATACCAAGTATAAAATGAAGCAGCAGTTCCACAATGTTACATTAAAAAATTATTTTACAACAAACGGCAACAATGCGATTATACGGGCACGTTTAATGGCACGCGCCAGATGTCGCTGATGCTTTGCACAGGTTCCCGTAATCCGCCGCGGAAGTATTTTACCCCTGTCGGTAATAAACCTGACCAATAAATCCGGATTTTTGTAATCAATAGCCAGGTTTGGATCTTCGCAAAAGCGGCATACTTTTTTCTTGAATTTAGGTATTCGCTGCACCTGAACCGCTGTTGCCAGCACCTTGTCGTCATCCTCGGAAGCTTCAACGGTTTCAGGTTTTACTTCCTGAGGCTTTATATTTTCCTGTGACTCTATAGTTTCATCATGTTTAATTTCTTCACTCATTATGTTACTCCTTATAACTAATGTCAATATTTAGAATGGTATTTCGTCATCAGCAAAGGGCTGATCGGTATTTATATCAACGGGTTCATCTTGTTCGATAGTAACCTGTGAATCAGCCTGGGACTTGCCACCCAGGAACTGTAAGGATTCGGCAACTATTTCCACAGTTGAACGTTTATTCCCTTCTTTATCCTGCCATGATCGCTGCTGCAGTCTTCCTTCTAATGCCAGTTGCTGGCCCTTTTTACAGTAATTAGCAACTGTTTCAGCCAATTTACCCCATGCAACACAATTAAAGAACGAAACCACTTCTTGCTTTTCGTTATTCTTTAAATAAATCCTGTTATTGGCCACTGAAAAGGAAACAACAGCTGACCCACCCGGAGTGTATCGCAACTCAGGATCCCTGACAACTCTTCCAACCAGTATAACCTTATTTAAATCACCTGCCATAGACGTTACGCTGTCTTGCTAAGTTTTGGAAGTCTGACAAAAAGATATCGGAGGATATCAGGCTGCAATCTGAATTCGGCAATAATACTGCTAACCGATGATGGATTTATCTGGGCAATAAAATATTCATAGTACCCATCATTTGCCTTGTCTATAGTATACGCTAAACTCCGTATACCCCATGGCTCATCAGATTCAATGACAACCTGATTTTTCTTTAAAATTTCGCGGACCTTTTCTTTAAGTGACTCCAGCTTGTCTGAAGGCCGCAATATGACTATTAATTCGTATTTGTTCATTGTTACCCCCTATGGATAATAGTAGCTGCACTGCAAACGCGTGCAGCAGAAGGACTACCACTATTTTTGCACATAATATAATTTGCAACAACTTTTTTTCAATACTTTTTTCTGCAATTGCTAAAAAATCGTTTATTACAAAAGTACAGATACTCTAACACCGCCCAAGGCAGTTGTAGAGTATATTATTTAATAATTTTACCTGTTGTTAACAATTTGACCTTGACTAAAATAATTCCCTTTTGTA
>Ga0308417_1003088_pt1 | contig 10736 bp, 14 predicted proteins | sample HotsprSampleOS65_FD_203528 | JGI IMG/M metagenome (GOLD analysis project Ga0308417, IMG submission 203528) | Hot spring phototrophic mat microbial communities from Octopus Spring, Yellowstone National Park, Wyoming, United States - 20090730_OS65 ... | reverse complement strand
ACAAATCGTGGAGGACAAGCGCGATGAACCCTGAACTCTCCGCCCAGGCCGAACGCCTGCGCACCGCCGCCGCCCTGCTCGGCATCCCCCTGACCATCACCCGCATCTGGCAGGTCGGCAGCGTCGCCTGCTTCGCCCTGAGCTTCGACCCCCGCATCTCGCTGCGCGAACTCAAAAGTCGCCAGGACGACCTGTCCAGGCTGGCCTACGCCCCGGTCACCATCAGCCAGGACCCGGCCACCGCCGCGGTGATCGCCCAGATGCCCGCCACACGTCGCCAGCGCCTGATCGCCGGGCCGAACGCCCCCAGGCTCTCCGGCGCACGCATCGCCATCGGGCGGCTCACCAGCGGCGCAGGCGACGCCGTGCTCGACTTCGCCTCGCCTTCGCACGCCCACCTGCTGATCGTCGCCGCCACCGGCGGCGGCAAGACCGAGGCCATCCACACCATCCTGTACCAGCTCGCCCGCCAAAACCGCCCAAGCCAGATCAGCTTCCTTCTGATTGACCCAGCCGGCAACCGCATCCACCAGGCGTGGGATCAGCGCGCCCACTTGGTGCGCACCACCGTGCGCGCTCAGCTGGATCAGGCCGTCGAAGCCCTGGAATGGGCGGCCCGGCTGGTGCAGGCGCGCAACGCCGCCCACGCCGCGCCCAGCCCGCGCCTGATCGTGGTCGTGGACGAGATGGCCAGCCTGTTCATGGGCGGACGCGCACAGGCCGAGCGCGCTCAGCTCGCCCTGCAAACAATCGCCCAGCTCGGACGCGCCGTCGGCGTGCACGCCGTGCTGGCTACCCAATATGCCAGCCGCGAGTTCCTCGGCAGCGCCTTCATCCGCGCCAACCTGCGCGCTCGCCTGGTCGGGCGCGTCGACTCCGCCCAAGCGAGCGCCCTGGCCACCGGACGCGACGGCTGCGACGCCCACCGCCTGCTCGGCTACGGCGACTTCCTGCTCGTGGACGACGTTGGCGTCCGCCGCCTGCAGGTCGCCCTGTCCCGCCCGGACGCCGTCGCCACCCTGCCCGCCGCCACCCCGCGCGGCAACCTGCCTGGCTGCGCCCTGCCCCCACCCGCACCGGCCGCGCAACCGCCAGCCGCCGCCCCCCAGCCACAGGCGCTCACCCCGCCGCCGCTCGAAGCTGACCTGATGGAGAAGATGCGCGCCCTGCTGGCCGCAGACCCCGATGCCTCCAACCGCAAGATCGAGCTGGCGCTGTTCGGCTATACCGGCGGGAGCGCCACCACCACCGTCAAGCGCCTGAGGGAACAACTATGCGCCGCGTGAACTGGACCCTGGTCATCCTCGCCGCTGCCATCCTCAGCGGATGGATCGCCTGGCAGATCGTCCTCAGCCTGACCGCCGAGACGCGCAGCTTCCTGGTCGGCCTGCTGGCTGGCGGATTGCTGATCGCCGCCACCGCCGTCACCGCCCTCGCCCTGGTCGCCCGACAGCAGGCCGCCACCATCGAGCAGCTGCGCGCCCACATCGCCGAGACCCATCGCCTGCTGCAGGCGCGCGCCGAGCGCCCAGCGCCTCCCTCTCCCCCTGCCCCCGCCCCCGCGCCCGTCCCGCCCCCGCCAACGCACGCCGCCATCCCCGCCAGCGCGAATGGCAGCGGCGACTGGGAGGTGGAATATGACGGCGGGGGGCATTGACAAACCGAAGCGCTTAGGTTAAAATCAGGGCGAGGAGGTTAACATGGACATCGGAAGAGTAGTGCGGCGCGTGACTAAGTTGCCGCGCCCAACCCCAATCAGGCTGCCAAAACCCTTGCCCGTACGGGTTCCTGCACCGGCTCCTGCTCCCGTCCCCGTGCCGGCCCCTGCGCCGGCTCCTAGCAAAGGGGGTGCGCGATGACGATGGCGAGTTACATCGCCTTCAAGTCGTTGAGGGTGACCGACGAAGGGGTGTATTCGCCCCGGTGCGAAGCCAGGTGGAATGAAGTTTACTCCCCAGTCCTTGGCCGGCTGACCTACAGTCTGGCTACGCCGACTCTCGACGAGGATGAGGGCATCTACGCCGCCACGATAAGCGAGGTGTGGCGCTATCTGGAGGAAGACTGCCGCCTGTTTATGGTGACGCCGGACCCGGACGCCGAAACAGAAATCGGCACGCAGGGGTGGCGCACTACGTGCGCCCTCGTGCTCGGCGAGGTCGCCTCGCTGCACGACGCCGCTCGTTTAATCATCGGCAGTCACCAGGCCGGCTATCCCCAAGTGCGGGAAATCCTGCGCTGGGCGCGTTTCGTGCTCATGCCGCGGGCAGGATTGAGCGCCCGCGAACTGGTGGCGCAGTCGGCGGAGGTGCGCCGAATGGTGCGCGCTGCGGCAATGGGGCAGTACGCCACGATCCGGCGCGGGCGCTCAGAACACACGGCGGGCGTCACCTGGAATACCCCGATCAGAGTCGTAAAGGGCGACGAGCCGCCAATACTGGAAGGCAAGCCCTATCTGAAGACTCACTTCCGACGCGGCCGATTCGAGAAGACTCTCTACACCCCCTCGACCCTCTGCATCGAGGTCGGGGAGGACTGGCCGCCGCTGAGGTCGCTATGCCAGACGACCTGACCCAGGCCGCCGCTCTGCTTGGTGCGCGTGGCGGGCGCGCGCGCACCCCCGCCAAGGCTGAGGCTTCCCGCCGTAACGCCCAGCGCGGCGGGCGCAAGAGCCAAATTGAAGTCGCCGCGCGCGCCGTGGTCGCGGCCTGGCGCAGCGAGCCGGGCGGAGAAGCGTTCCTGCAAGCGCTCGAAGCGCTCGAAGCGCTCCTGGAAAGGGGGACGCGATGATAGTAAGCAGGCGCTGGCCGCTGCTGGTCAGCGCAGGAGGTGGACTCTAGCTTAACTTATACTACGCGATAGTGCATAACAGTACGCATGGAAAGCACCTTGAGTACAGGTAAAGCCGCAAAACTCCGTGGTGCGCGCCACGACCGCGACCTCAATGCGGCGCTGAACCTGCAGCGGCTGGCAACCGAAACTGCCCTACCCGTGGCGAGTCCGACCAGCAATGGCGGCGCTGCGTCGGGGACCATCCCCGCCGTAGCCGGGAAAGTCACGCCTGTCAGATACGACGGTCAGCGAGACACGTCGGGGCAGGAAGAGGACCGTGCGCACCTTTGCGCACTTTCTTGATAGCAGCTAAGCCATGAGTGACAAAACCCACATCCTCGGCCTCGACTTCGGGGCCGGAGCCATCAAGTTCGCCGGCGACGCCGGCGAGGGCGAGCTGATCGCTCAGGTCGCCGCCGCCGACCCGCGCCACAAGCGCGTCGGCAACCTCGACCCAACCGGCCTGCTCGGCCGCTCGCGCGCCCCAGACTACCTGCGCGCCGAAGTCGGCGCCTTCTACCTCGGCGCCGGCGCCCACGACTACGGGCGCGCCGTCGAGGGGCTGGAAGCCGAGCGCTTCAGCAGCGCCAAGCTGGAAACGCGCGCCCTGTTCTACGGCGCGCTCGCCCGCTACCTCGACGGAAGCCCCCCCGCCCCGCTCCACCTGGTCGTCGGCCTGCCGCTGGAGCCAATGCTGGGCGACGACGCCGAGGCCAACAAGGCCGCCGTCGCCGGCTGGATGCGCGGGGCGCACCGCTTCGGCTTCGCCCCCCACGGCGGACGCGAACGCGAGGTCGCCGCCCAGGTCGAAAGCGTCCTGGTCACCAGCCAGGCCGCCGCCGCCTTCTTCAACGCCGCCCTCGCCGATGACGGCAAGGTCGCCGACGCCGACTTGCTCAAGAGCGAGGTCGGCGTAATCTCCATCGGCTTCAGCACGCTGGAGCTGTTCGCCGTCGCCGGACGCGCCCCCATCCGAAACCTGTGCTTCTCCAGCCCGGTCGGCGTCCAGCGCCTGCTGGCGCTGATCGATCCCGAACGACGCTGGACGTTCGGCGAACTCGACGCCCGGCTGCGCCGGAACGCCCTTGACTACAAGGCCGCACTGCCGATCTGGGCGCGCGAGGTCGAGACCGAAATCCGGCGCTGCTGGGGACGCGCCGCCAAACGCTTCAGCCGCGTCATCGCCGTCGGCGGCGGCGCGCTGCTGCTGCGCGACCCCCTCAACGCCATCTTCGCTCCCTACCTGGCCTTCCCGGACGACCCAATCCTGGCCGTCGCCCGCGGCTTGCGCAAGATCGCCCACGCAAAGTATGCCAAGACGTAAATCCGATCAGCCGGTCGTGCAACTGCGCATCACCCTCACGCTCTACCCAGGGCGTGACGACCGGCTGATCGCCTTCCTGCACAACCAGCCCAGGCGCGGCATCGCCCGCGCCATCAAGCAGGCGCTGCTCACCGGCGTCAGTCCACTGGTCGCCGGACAGGACGCCGCCCAGGCAGAAAAGGAGAAATGGACGCAAGAAGCCCTCGACGAACTGCTGTGAGGCGCACCCGCCTCGTCCCCGTCATCGCCGGCCTGCAACGCATCCAGCCCGACGGCAGCCTGCTGCCGCTGCCCCCCGCCGAGTCCTCCCGCATGCTGGAGGCCATCGGCCTGGCCGAGTGGTTGCCCTTCCCCTACCTCGAAGCCCACCAGGTCGCCGCCATCCGTCGCTGGGCCGCCCAGGGCATCTTCCCGATCTACCACATCAGCGCCCGCACCTTCCGCGCCAAGCCAAGCGCGAGCGCCTACCTGCGCGACGCCACCCGCGACCGCCTGGTGGCCCTCGCCCGCCGCGGCAGAGCCGAACGCGACGACCTGGCCGACCTGCGCTTCGCCTGGATGCACACCCCCCAGTCGGCCATCGCCGCCCGCCTGCAAAGCCTGATCGATCGCCTGAGCGTCGCCGAAGCCGTCGCCCTGACCGACCAGGAACGCATCGACCTGGAGGCCGCCCTGTGATCCGCGTCACCGATCGCCTGCCCCCCGATCTGCCCCTGCCCGCCGTCCTGATCGCCCGCCCCCTCAGCCAGGAAGACGCCCTCGCCCTGCTGCGCAATGGCGCCCTCCTCTCCCCAACCCTCTCCCCAACCCTCCGCCAGCGCCTGGAACGCCTCGGCGTGCCGCCCGCCCAGGCCGCCGCCGACCCGGAAAACGACAGGCTGGTGGTGGTCTGGGAGACCCCCACCAGCCTGAAATTCGCCCTCGTCAGCCTGGCTTGATTAGCCAAGCGCCTTGCGCACCGCCGACGGCAGGCGCTCGACCGTCGGCAGTTCGTCAAAGGTGATCAGCCGCTCGTAGGTCACCTCGCCAGCGTCGTCCTTCCCCGTGGCGCGCGAGAACCAGATCTGCGCGCCGAACTTCGGGTTGGTGCGCCGGGTGTATACCTGCCCCTCCCACCTGACCATGGTCGGGCCGTCCTCGTCCGAGGCAGTGACCTCGGCCCCGATCTGCGACCAGTCGAAGTTGACGTAGTCGGGCAAGAAGCGGCGCAGGTTGGGCGCCGGGCGCGGCTGAGGCGGCGGCGCAGACTCGGCCAGGCGGGTGAGCGCAGCATTGATCTGCCGCAACTCGCGGTACATCAGCCGCAGCGCCGTGAGCACGCTCGACTGAAAATCGCTGGTGGGCGCAGCAGGTTGCGCGTTCGGCGGCGGGGTGGGGTGGGGTAGGGTAGCCATTTCTTTTCCTCCTTGGAGTTAATTTTACCACAACTGTGGCGAATTCGCTACACCTACGAGCAGCGATATAATTCTCCTGGCATGAACTACGGACAGACCATCCGCATCCGCGTGCCGCGCGACCTGGCGGAGTGGGTGCGCCAGCGCGCCCTTCAGGAAGGGGTGACCGTCTCGGAGGTCGTGCGGCAGGCGGTCGAGCGCTACCTGCCAGAGCTGTCCGGCGACGACGACTCGCAGGACGCCGCCGACGACGACAGTTTGCACGTCCGGCTCCGCCCTCGCCAGCGCGTCGCGCTGGAAGCGCGCGGCAGCGTCGAACGCCTGGTGCGCCAGGCGCTGGCCCACATGCGCCTGCACCCGCCCCCCATTCCCTCCCTGCAACCCACCGCTGCCTTCAGCAAGCCCACCGAAGACATCTTCTGTCGCGTGCCGCCCGCCCTGTACGCCCGCCTGGTCCGGCATGCCCGACGCTCCGGGGTGAGCCGGGCCGCCCTGATGCGCTACGCTCTGACCCGGCAGGCCAACCTTTAGCGATGGCGCGCCCGCGTGGTATATTCAACGCGCCATGCTCATCGCCGCTCCCCCGTCGCTGAAGCGCGATCTGATCCGGCGCGCCCGCCAGGAAGGCCGCCCAGTGTCCGAGCTGGTGCGCGAGGCGCTCGAAGCCCATCTGCCCGCCCTGCCCCCGCCGCCCGACGCGCCGCCGGCCGACGCCGACCTGCACGTCCGCCTGCCGCTGGAAGCCGCCGGACGGCTCGCCCGCCGCCGCCGCTCCACCCTCAGCGCCATCGCCGTGGAAGCCCTGTGCGCCTACCTGGGGCGGCAATATCGCCGCGATCAGCCGACCGTCCGCGTCAGCGTGCGCCTGCCCGGCGACCTGGAGCAGCGCCTGAGAATCGCCGACCAGACCCTCAGCCGCGACGCGCTCTTCCGCAGCGCGCTTGAGGCCATGCGGCAACAAACCTAAAGGCCGCCGACCTGCCAATCGCCCCAGCGCCGCGCCTACCCCTGCCGACGGTCGCTCCGAGGCCGAAGCGTCGAAGCGCAAAAAAAAAACAGGGGCATCCTCAGCGGATGCCCCTGGCAGTCACTTGCCGCGCCGCAGCGCGTCGCCGAATAGGTCATCAGGCGGCTCCGACAGGTCGAGCGCCTCCTGCTTGTCTCGCCCCTGCAGCGGGCGGCGCTCCGTCGGTAGCGGCTTGCCGCGCAGCGCATCTCCCAGCATCTGGGCGTCCGCGCGCGCCTTAGCCACCCCGCGCGCCAGACCCTCGACCACCCCGCCGCGCCCCGCGCGCACGTCGATCAGCGCAGTCAGCGCGTGCGTCACCACCATCAGCGCCACCGTCAGCCCCGTGGCGCTGACGAACAGCACGTCGCCCGCCTCGCGCAGCGGCGCCAGCAACGGCACGTCCACCCGCGCCAGCGTCGAGACCGTCTCGACCGACACCGCGGCGATGAACGCGCCGAACAAGATCAGCATCAGCGTCCACATCAGGGCGTCAAAGAGGTCGCGGCGCTGCCGCGCCTCGGTCAGCCGCAGGTAGCTCCACAAGACGCTACCCTCCAGCAGCACGGCGCACAGCGCCGCCACCTCCGCCGGCATCCCCTTGCGCAGGCCGAAGTAGCCCGCCGCCAGCGCCGAAGCGCCAATCGCCAGCGCCTTGACCACGAACGACAGGTAGTGCCCCGCCGCCGCAGCCGCGCTCGGATACCGGTCGGGCTTCTCGCGCGCCGCCAGCGGCACCACCACCAGCGGCACCAGCGCCAGCGCAGGCAGCAGCACCGCCACCACCCGACCGACCTCGGCGAACGCCTCCACCCGCAGCGCGCTCGCCCGCTGCACGCCCGCGAACGACACCAGCGCCAGCGTGAGAAGCTGCCAGATCACCAGCAGCAAACCGCACATTCCGCGCACCGTCGGGCGGTTGTCGAGCACGGCAATCGCCGTCAGCGCCACCGCCACCCCGACGCTGGAAATGGCGGCCAGCACTGCCTCCGGCAGGCTGCTGCCGAGGCGGATGAACAGATCGCCCACCGAGTAGCCGGCGTAGCCGACCAGCCCGGCTGACAGGCCCCCGCCGATATACAGGGCGGGGAGGGAGAGACCGAGACGGTTATTCATGTTTCAACCTCCTGCCGATATTTTACCACAAATGAATACAGCGGGGCTAGGAACGATTTCCTAGAACGCGCCCCCTGACAGGCTCTATGATCCAGACGCCATGAAAGTAGCACCAGCCATCCGCGCGCTCCTCACCCTGGTCGGCCTGATCGTGGTGATAGGGGCATTCGCCGGCGTCCTCGTGCTGGGCGCCAGCGACCGGCCACGCCCCCTGCGCGTGGCCATCGTCGCCCGCGACATCGGCGCAGGCGACGCCGTGCAGGAGACAGACCTGCGAATCGTCGAACAGGTGGTGGACGCCTCCCTGGCCCGGCTGTGGGTGCAGGAGGATGAGCTGCCCGAATACCTCGGTCGCGTGGCCATCGACCCGATGCGCCGCGGCGACCCGCTCAGCAAGGCCAAGCTGGTCAGCGGGCAAGCTGGCGGCGGACGCTACGCCGCCATCCTCGATGACCCCGAAGCGGTCATCATGACCCTGCCGGTGGACCCGCGCCTGATCCCGGAGCGCATCGCCCGCGGCGACCGCATCAACCTGATCGTCGCCCTCGGCAGCGGCAACTTCGAGCGCTTCCCCGACCCGACGCCCGAACCGCCGACGCCGACGCCGCAGCCGACCGCCTTCGGCGCAGCCGACCCCCAGGGCAGCAGCCCTGGGCCGATCCTGCCCACGCCGGAGGCCGCCCTGATCGACGCCATCACCGCCACCCTCACCCCCACCCCCACCCCCGCCATCCTGATGCCGATGGCCGACCTGATCCTGGAGTCGGTCGAGGTGATAGACGTCATCCGCGAACGCCGCCAGAACCCGCAGTTCGGCCAGGCCGCCGGCCAGCCCGCCTTCATCGAGGGCAACATCCAGGCGCTGATCGTGCGCGTCCCGCGCTCCTACCAGACCGTGCTGAGCTGGGCCTCCGCCGCCTCCGCCCTGCGCTTCGCCATCGCCTCCCCGCTGCTCGACCCCACCGCCGCCCCCCTGCCGCGCGCCGGCATCGACTGGAAGGGCTACGGCGAGCTGTACAGGTGGAAGGTCGAGCAGTCGGTCGCCCGCGGCGAGACGCTCAGCAACACGCTCTACCCGGCCTACGTCGCCACGGCGCACGCCGCCCAGCCCACCCCGCCGCCGGACGAAGCGGCAGCAGCCACGCCACAGCCATGAGCGATCGCGAAATCCGCCTGGTCGCCGCCCTCGCCGCCTGGGGCGACGAAGCCGCGCTCTACAACGCCTTCTCCAGCGGCGAGGGGCGCGGCATCGTCCTGGTCGGGCGCGCCACCCACCTGGCCCAGCTCGAAGACCAGGTCAGGACCTACCAGGCCAACGTCGTCCTGATCGACCACCAGGTCGTCAAGAGCACCGAGGGCGAGAAGGCGCTCGCCGACCTGATCCAGCGCCTGCGCCACAACCCCGAATACCCCATCATCACCATCGGCGTGGTCTACGACCCGAAGTGGACGCAGATCTTCGAGCAGATGGGGGCGCTCGGCCACATCACCGGCCCGGTCGGCCCACAGCAGATCGAGGAGCTGCGCAACGACCTGCCCGTGGCGCTCCAGATCGCCTACCAGGAGCGCCTGCGCCCGGACTACGTGCAGCGCTTCAGCGAATCCGCCCTGCGCATCATCGACTCCGGGGCCTGGCAAAAGCACCAGATCGCCATCTGGTCAACCAAGGGCGGGGTGGGGAAGACCTTCCTCTCCCGCGAGGTGGCCGTCGCGCTCGGCGCGCTGGCCGACCGCAGGACGCTCCTGATCGACGCCGACATGAACTGCGGCAAGCACCACCTGCACCTGCCGATCAGCGCCGCGCAAAACGTCTATGGCCTGGCGACAGTCTATAAGGCCAACCGCAACACCCTCACCCCAGCCATGGTGCAGCAGTACCTGCAGCGCTACCAGGCCACCAACCTCTACATCCTGCCCGGCGTCTACGACATGACGCTCGGCGGGGCAGAGGTGCTCAACGGCGCCCAGGGCGAGGCGTTCGCCAACGCCCTGATGGATGTCGTCGAGGCGATGGGCTGGGACTTCGTGGTCTGGGACCTCGGCCAGTCCTACTTCGTGCCCATGCATCTGGTCCCGCTCAAGCGCTGCAGCCTGATCCTGGTGATCGCCACCGCCGAGAAGTCCACGGCCATCACCGTCGAGCTTGCCCTGGAGGGGCTGCGCAAGCAGATCGCCATTGAGCCGGAGCGCTTCCGGCTGCTGATCAACATGTGGGATGAGTCGCTCGGCCTGAGCGCCCGCGAGCTGGTCGAGCGCCTGAAGCTGCCGGAGTTCGCGCGCATCCCCTACGACGGCAGCCTGAGCGTGCATAAGTCGCTCAACAACACCAGGCCGCTGGTGCTGGACAAGCCCAACCCGATCTCGGACGCCATCGTCAACGCCGTCGCCGGCCTGTATCGCCCGATCAGCGCGATCTGGGGCAAGCGCGGCGGCGCCGTGCACAAGGAGCGCAAGCTGATCCCATTCTTGAAGCGATAGCCTATGCCACTCTTCGCCAAATCTCCCCCCGCCAACGGCGCTTCCGTCGCGCCGCCGCCGCCGCCACCACCGCCGCCCCCTGAGCCGCCGCCGTCAGCGCCGCCGACCATCCGCGTCGTCGACACCGACACCAGCCTGCGCCAGGCGCTGGAGGATCGCGCCCGCGCCGAGGTCGCCGGCATCGACATCCGCGCGCGCGCCCGCGAGCGCTACGCCCAACGCCTGGCCCCCGAACGCTCCGGCATCAGCCTGAGCGAACTCAACGAGGGCGGCCCAGCCGTCCGCGCCCGCGCCGAACAAATCGCGCGCGAGGTCGTCCGCGAATTGCAGGACGAGGGCCTGAGCGGACGCGGCCCAGTCATCGAGGACGCCCAGGCCGAGGCCATCGTGCGCTACCTGCTGGACTACCAGTTCGGCATGGGGCCGCTGGAGCCGCTGTTCGGCGCTGACGACGTCGAGGACATCATCGTCAACACCCACCCCGACCCCGACGGCAAGCCGCGCTGCGAGGTGTGGACCTACCGCCAGTCCGGCAAGCGCCGCGAGGCGGTCGAGGCCGACCCCGCCGAGCTGCTGGCCATCATCAACC
>Ga0308417_1003087_pt1 | contig 10736 bp, 8 predicted proteins | sample HotsprSampleOS65_FD_203528 | JGI IMG/M metagenome (GOLD analysis project Ga0308417, IMG submission 203528) | Hot spring phototrophic mat microbial communities from Octopus Spring, Yellowstone National Park, Wyoming, United States - 20090730_OS65 ... | reverse complement strand
CAGGTCGTACGCGGCGATGCGGCCGTCGCTGGAGAACGCCGAGATCACGTCCACCTGCCCATCCCGCACCGCGCCGTACATCAGCGTCGGCGACAGGCTCACATTCTGGGCGAACCTCAACTCGTACGTGTCGCGTATCGCGGCCCATTCATCGCCCCCGAAGAACTCGTGCGTTGCGCCGATGCGCATCGTCGGCGCCTGCGCCGCCACGTCGGCGATCGACCTGGATCATCGCACATCGTCCACCAGAGAGCGCGGCACATCGCGCAGCTTGCGCGCCACAACGGCCACGTAGCTCAGGGGCTTGCCCGCAATGGAGAAACGGTGGTTATAGCGCCGATAGGCCTGCGTCTGGATGATCCCGTGTTCGGCCATGTCGCGCAGGAGCCGGCAGAAGCCGCTCTGGTCGCCGCCGTTGATGAACGTCTCCTTGATGTTGAATGCCAGCCAGCCGGGCGTGGAGATGAGGTTGAACGCGGTGGCGAACGCCCGCGGCGGAATGTCGGCGAAGCCCAGCGCGGCCACCGTCACCAGCGTGTTGGGGCGCCGCGCCAGGAGGCGCTGCGCGTCGGCCGCCGACAGCCGGCACATGTCGGCCACCACGTACGCATCGTAGAGCCCCGGCCGGTCGCGCCTTGCGGCCTCGGCGGCTTCAGGAATGATGTCCGCGCCCACCAGCGAGCGCACACCCAGCCGGCGCAGTTCCTCGCCCACCATCCCGTTGCCCGCCCCCAGGTCCAGAACGCTCAGCTCCGTGGGCGCCTGCGCCCAGTCGCGCAAGACCTCTGCGAAAAGGCCGACCACCATCTTTGGCGAGCAGCAGCGCAGCACGGAAGTGAACAGGTGTTCGTACAAGCCCTCCACCCGGTAGATTTCGGCGTAGTCGTGCAGGCGGATGCGGTGCCATCGCCCCTGCAGGTAGACTTCGCACCATTCCTCGTCCTGATCGTACTCCAGTTCGTTCTCCGGAAAGCGGATGGGATAGGCCTGACGTTCGGCCTCCAGCGCCGTTCCAACGGCAAGTGATGTCGTCATGGCTGCTCCTTTCGACTCCTGTGTCGGGGCGGCCCCGCCAATGCATGACAGAACCCTCTCCGTGGCGGCAGCCACGGAACTCAAGGGCGCGCGGCGGGCGCTGCGCCTGCCGTCCGTTTGATTCTTCAACCTTCCGCGAGCGTCAACCGATCCCGCGTTCTGTGCATTGTCGTGTCCACGACGGCGGAAGCTTCCGCCGATCTCGGAAACCAGCCTCATCGGCAGGCCGCAGAAGGCCCGAAACCTTGGGAGCGAGGTGGGCTGCGATCTCTCCCTGGTTTGCGTTCCGGAACCGCGCTCGTGAAGGACGGTATCCGGCTGGGTTCCCGATGGACGCCCGCCGGGGCCGGCCCGGCGGTCTGATTCAGTAATATGCGCAGCCGCGGTCCTGTCAACGGAAAAATCCCCATTTCTGAAAAAAACTTTCGTGCCGGCGCCGGAGCATCCGCCAGCAGATAACTATGTGTAATTATGTTTGCATGGCTTGAACCTCGACGGGCTGCGGCGCGGCCTGGCGGCTTGGCCGCCGCACCCGCAAGCCCTACAATCCGCCGCCACTGTGCCCGGACATCCCCGTTTCATGCCAGGAGTTGTGCAATGAAGCGCCTCCCCGTTCGACTGATCTTCTGGTCGATGGTACTTGTCAGTTCTACCATCACTCCCGCCAGCGCATCCGACTGGCCGCAGTGGCGCGGGCCCAACCGCGACGCGATCTCTACGGAAACCGGGCTGCTCTCTGACTGGCGCGCTGCCCCGCCAAGGCTGCTCTGGCAGAAGACGGGCCTGGGCAGCGGCTACGCCAGCGTGGCCATCGTCGGCGACCGCCTCTACACCATGGGCGACCGCGAAGGCCAGCAGATGGTCATCGCCATCGACCTGGCGACACGCCGCGAGCTGTGGGCCACGCCCATCGGCCAAATCTGGACCAACCGCGGCGGCGCCCGCTGTACGCCCACCATCGATGGCGACCGTCTCTACGCCATCGGCACCCACGGCGATCTGGTCTGCCTTGAAACCGCCACCGGCAAGGTCATCTGGCGGAAAAACTTCCAGCGCGATTTCGGCGGGCGCATGATGAGCGGATGGGGATACAGCGAGTCGCCTCTGGTCGACGGCCAGCGGCTCGTCTGCACACCCGGCGCCCGCGACGCCATGATCGTCGCCCTGAACAAAGCCACTGGCGAGACGATCTGGCGGTCGGCCGTGCCCGCCCTCGGCGGCGCCGGTCCCGAGGGCGCCGGCTATTCCTCCATCGTCGTCGCCGAGGCCGCCGGCGTGCGCCAGTACGTCCAGGTGATCGGGCGCGGCGCCATCGGCGTGAGGGCCGACGATGGCCGCTTCCTCTGGAGTTACACGCGCATCGCCAACCGCACCGCCAACATCCCCACGCCGATCGTCAAAGGCGACATCGTGTTCGTCTCCACCGGCTATCAAACAGGCAGCGCCGCCCTGCGGCTGGTGGCGGCCGACGGCGGCGTCCGCGCCCAGGAACTGTGGTTCCTCGACGGCAACACCTTCCAGAACCACCACGGAGGCGTCGTCCTCGTCGGCGACTACCTCTACGCCGGCCACGGCCACAACAACGGCATCCCCATCTGCGTCGAGCTGGCCACCGGCAAGGTGATGTGGCGTGCCCCGCGATCGCCCGGTTCGGGATCGGCTTCCGTCGCTTACGCCGACGGGAACATCTACATGCGCCACGAGAACGGGCAGATGACGCTGGTGGCCGCCACCCCCCAGTCGTACGAGGTCCGCGGCAGCTTCCGTCTGGCCCACGTTGATGGACCGAGCTGGCCGCACCCGGTCATTCACGATGGTAAACTGTATCTGCGTTCCGAGAACGTGCTGATGTGTTATGATGTATCGGGGCGGTGAGCGCCGGGGCCATCGTCATCCGCATCGTCGCGATCCGGCTGCCTGAGGAACACCGATCGGGATGCCAGATGCGCAGGCTCGAACAGCAGGGCAGCAGGGCAAAGTGCTTGAGGCACCGGCAGCGTGGAGATAGACTCGAAAGCATAATGGGCCACGGTGGCCCAAAGGCGACCCGCCGGGCCGTTAGCTCAGTTGGCCAGAGCGCCTCCCTTACAAGGAGGAGGTCATCCGTTCGAGCCGGATACGGCCCATTGTAGCAAACCTGGCTGGCAGCGAGTTTTATTGCTGAGCCGCGCACCGCGGAGCGACCGTAATCCTTCGCCCGGGACGGGTAGCACTATCCGGAAGGAACATCCCAGAAATGAAGACCCGCGGCGCGGGCGTATGCAGCCATCGCACACGGCCCGCGTCCGCAGGTGAACCTACTCAATGTGGGTAAGGCCGGTGGATTCTCGGTCGGCGGCTGGTCTCTGCCTGGCGCGCGAAGAGCTGGAGGTGGATGACCACATCATCCACGACGAGAGCCGAGCCGCTCAAACGCCGGTTCGCCAGGCGCCAGTCCACACCGACGCCCGGCGATCGGAATTCCTCCCAGTCATCGTCGGCAGCTACTTGCAGCAGATGCTTCACCGTTTCCGCCTGAGGCGTCTCGGCAGGCTGGCGCGGATCGACGGCCGCCGCCAGGAAGTCGATGGCGTAGCTGTCGATGAGCGACTCCCAGAAGTACCGCAGGGTCGAGTGCCGGTCGAAGAGGTCAAGGCCCTGGAAGCGGTCCCGCTGGAAAACAGCCACGCCCACGGCGTCCTCGGGCATCCGCAGCTCGGCGCGAAAGCGATCCAATTCACCCTTCTGCTGTACATAGGCATCGTGCAGGGCGGCGGTGAAACTGACGGCCCCCGCAGCCGACAGAGAACAGGCCACCTCGTCCCAGACCGCGCCCTGGCCGGCATCGTGCCGGCCCTCCGCCTTGAGCGCCTCATGCACCCGCGCCTGCTTGGCGGCCCGGATGCGGTGGCTGGCCGACTTCCCCGGCGCAAGCTGCGGACTGACCGGGTGCCAGCGGCGGGCTTCCACACAGCTCACCGGTATGGTGATCGACGAGCCTGCCGGCACCATGACATCCGTGTTGAGAATGCGGTTCTGCTTGGCCCCGATCAGTTCCTGGCCGTCCATGAGGAAGACGCACATGTCCAGACCATTGGTGACCTTCAGTTCAGGCACGGATCCGGCTTCGCTGATCTCGGTGACGCGTACGAGGTTCAACGCTTCACCCTCGAGCAGCCGGTACTCGGGCCTCTCGTGCGACGGCCCGAGGATGGGCACAATGCATAGCCCCTTCGCCTGGGGTTGATCGGGTCGGACAGCTTTCACTCGGCTTGCGATGATGGTGTTCATGCGGGCTCCTTGGGGCTTTACGACCTGAGCGACCGGTGGCATCACGCCAGCGGCGGATTCGGCAAACAAGTATGATGTCTAACAGGAGGCACTGACGGCAGTACGTCAGCGATGTGCGGATGTCTGTCTTGTGACCAGTGGCGATGGGCGGCCGGATGCGTATATTGCGGGGGCAGATCAGGCAAGGAGGATCGAGTGGCCGCCGACTACAGCCGTATTCACCGCCTGCTGAAGATCCTCACACTCATCCAGGGCGAGAGCGGCTGGACGGCGAAGCGCCTTTCCCTGGAATGCGGCACCACCCAGCGCACCATCTACCGCGACCTGAAGATGCTCGAGGCAGCGGGAATCCCCTATTTCTACGATGAGCAGAGCGGCGGTTATGCCGTTCGGCGGGACTTCTTCATGCCGGCCGTGTCCCTCACCCTGGAGGAGTCGCTGGCGCTGGTGGCCCTGGCTGAGCACATCGGGGGCAGGGAGCAGGTGCCGTTCACCAGGGCCGCCGCCAAGGCCATCAGCAAGATCCGCTGCAGCCTGCCTCAGGGCATCCAGGCGGAGCTTCAGAAGCTCGATCCGCACGTGGCCATCCAGCTCGCGGCGGCCAATCCCCCCGAAAGCAGCGCGGATGTCTATGACGTCGTCCGCACTGCGATAGCGACGCGAAGAACGCTGCGCTGCCAATACGAGTCGCTATCGCACGAGAAGGAGGGCACAATTGCCGACGAGCTCTTCACCTTCGCGCCGTACACGCTCTTCTTCAGCCAGCGGGCCTGGTACGCCGTCGGCCGCCACAGTGCCCGCCGGGCGGTGCGGTGCCTGAAACTCAGCCGGTTCACGCGCTGCCAATTGACGGATGACCGCTACGAGATTCCCGCGGATTTCTCGCTCGCCAGGCACCTGGGTAACGCCTGGCGGATGATCCGGGGCGACAAGAGCTATCGCGTCGAGCTGGAGTTTGACCGCGAGTTTGCCGAGACGATCGCCGACACGCGCTGGCACGCGACGCAGGAGATCATCTGGAATGAGGATGCGTCCATCAGCTTCCACTGCACGGTGGATGGACTGGATGAGATCGTCTGGTGGGTCCTGAGCATGGGCCCGCACTGTCGGGTCAAAAAGCCAAAAGAACTGGCCCATCGCGTGAGGCGACTGGCGGAAGAGATGCTGCGGCTGTATGCGCAAGAGCCGGAATCGAGAGAATCGCGCCCGGTACTGACCATCGCTCGCGAGTCGACTTCCTGCGCCGCATCTGCCGACTTGATCGCGATGAGCTGATCCCTCAGGCCCTCCAGCGGCACCGTGGCCTGGTGCGAAAGCTGCTGACCGCCAGTACTGCCTGCTTCTGGAGCAGGTTACCGGCCGGCTGGCGATGTTTCGAGGTCAACTTATCCACGGCGCCAGCTCCGGCGGCAGCCGTCTGAACCGCACGACGCTGCGGCATTGCCTGGAATTGATGGGCATTCTCGTGCTCCTGATGCAGTACATCGTGATCGAACACGGCTGCGGCGATGACTGGCCTGAGCTGTGCTGTCCGCCGCAATAACCGGCCGAAGCGAATAACGTGCAGACTGGCACCCGCTGGGCCCGCGCGGCGCCTTGTCGCTTTCTGGGGAGCGTTCCGCGGACAAGACGACTCAATGTGGACCATGGCGCGATAGCGCGGCACCACGTCTCTCGCCTGTCAATCCGCTGGCTGCAGTGACGACAGGAAGCGATGCCCATCATGCAGCGTTGGGGGTGTCGTGTGCCGCCTGATGCCAGTTGGCCTTTCCGTGCCGCTGGGGCGCATCGCCTTCTGACTGGCGTCCGGCGCTCATCAGCTTCCTCTGGCCGGCGCGCATCCGGGAAGTTATCATCCCGCGTTCTTGCTTGTCAGATGGAGTGTCGCGATTGAAAACACCGCTGCCCCATGACGTGCCGTGGTTGACTGGGAACGACGCTCGATCATCGTGCATGCCCTGCGCCGTGTGCGGACCGAGGCGTGCGCGGCGGTGCTTTTTGGCGAGCTGCGGCGCGTTAAGAGCACCAACACAACGCGGCGGTATCTGAAGGAGGTCATCGACGCTCTGGCGTCCATGCCGCCGAAGTTGGTCGTCGATGGCTTCGAGGATCTGGCCCAGGACACGTCATTCACCCACCGGATGCGGAGCATCTTCCGCGGCGTGCTGGAGGATTTGCTTTATGAACAGCGGCGGGGCCAGGGAACACCTTGACCACAGCGATGCGAATGATGGGGCCCAGGTATCAATCCGCCGCGGCGGTGGGACGCCGGGGAACCGCCTCTGCGACTCTGCGCCACCGCGCGAGCCATGTTTCAATCCGCCCCGGCGCTTCGGGCGCCGGGGAACAACCCCAGCGTCCGATCTAGTGCCGTTTCCAGTTGACCAGTTGCGCGCTCATCGTGCCACTCATGCTGCCTTCCTGCAATGACGGCGATACGAGTTCCAACTCTGGAGACTGATCTGACGAGTGCCGTTCCGCCAAGTCAGATACCGCTCGATGGCGGCCTGCTGTTCGGCGTGGCTGCGGTGGTCGGTATTGTCCAAGGCGAACTTGCGCAGTGCAGTGAAATGGCACTCGATCCGGTTCAGCCAGGACAAGGTGGGTTGCAATCCGCCCCGGCGCTTTGGGCGCCGGGGAACGGGGACAGGCAGCAGCATCGTGTACATCAACGCTGTTTCAATCCGCCCCGGCGCTTTGGGCGCCGGGGAACATCATCGCCGGGTCGGTCGTGTCGCTCGCTGTCGCGTTTCAATCCGCCCCGGCGCTTTGGGCGCCGGGGAACCACGAATGTCAGGCACAGGATCGACGGCGGCCGGGTTTCAATCCGCCCCGGCGCTTTGGGCGCCGGGGAACCCCGTTGTCGGCCCGAACGAAAAAGGCAGGGGGAAGTTTCAATCCGCCCCGGCGCTTTGGGCGCCGGGGAACGTTCCAGACCGATGAGATCGACGGGATGCTCCAGTTTCAATCCGCCCCGGCGCTTTGGGCGCCGGGGAACACGCAGCGTTCTGACTGCCTCCGAGTTGTGTAGCCGTTTCAATCCGCCCCGGCGCTTTGGGCGCCGGGGAACCGGGAACGTGCGAGCGCTTGCGCCACCAGAGTTTGTTTCAATCCGCCCCGGCGCTTTGGGCGCCGGGGAACGGGCCGTGTGCGAGCAGCGAGCCCGCGCGCAGGCCGTTTCAATCCGCCCCGGCGCTTTGGGCGCCGGGGAACCAACGGCCAGCGTAGCCCCTCTCTCACCAGAGTGGTTTCAATCCGCCCCGGCGCTTTGGGCGCCGGGGAACATTATCGTACCAGTGACCTTCATTGTTTCAATGTTGTTTCAATCCGCCCCGGCGCTTTGGGCGCCGGGGAACGTTGACCGAACTCCACTTGGGCTTGACAGCTGTTGTTTCAATCCGCCCCGGCGCTTTGGGCGCCGGGGAACGGCGACTCCAGCCTCCCCAGCTCTGCGACCATGGGTTTCAATCCGCCCCGGCGCTTTGGGCGCCGGGGAACGACGTACATTCAGCACGTATCCCACCAACGACTCGTTTCAATCCGCCCCGGCGCTTTGGGCGCCGGGGAACGGGCCGAGCTACAATGGTATCATCGAGAATGTGTGGTTTCAATCCGCCCCGGCGCTTTGGGCGCCGGGGAACCTCAATCGGCTCTACGCCGCCAAGCCCACCTGGCAGTTTCAATCCGCCCCGGCGCTTTGGGCGCCGGGGAACCAGGAAGCAGTTCGACTCCAGCTTCGACGCCGAGGCGTTTCAATCCGCCCCGGCGCTTTGGGCGCCTGGGAACGTCGATGCGGGAGTAGCCCAGCGTGACATTGAGTGTTTCAATCCGCCCCGGCGCTTTGGGCGCCGGGGAACTGATCGGCCTCGGCTCGGCCGTCGTCGCGCCGCTGTTTCAATCCGCCCCGGCGCTTTGGGCGCCGGGGAACGTGAAACGGTGCGGTCGATGCTGGCCGACCTTCGGGTTTCAATCCGCCCCGGCGCTTTGGGCGCCGGGGAACATCAAGTGGGAGCAGGCGTTCCGCAGACTTCTGTTTCAATCCGCCCCGGCGCTTTGGGCGCCGGGGAACATTCCACGCGAATCCGGAGTCCGGCTTGACCGCTGTTTCAATCCGCCCCGGCGCTTTGGGCGCCGGGGAACTCGACACCTCATCGACACCTCATCGACACCTCATCGTTTCAATCCGCCCCGGCGCTTTGGGCGCCGGGGAACGCGCGCTAATTGCCCGGGGAGTCGGCGGCTGGAGTTTCAATCCGCCCCGGCGCTTTGGGCGCCGGGGAACGGGCGGCGACAACGAGTATGGCTGGAGCTGGGAAGTTTCAATCCGCCCCGGCGCTTTGGGCGCCGGGGAACCCGGCTTCTCCGTAAGGTGGATCATCGACTGCGGGTTTCAATCCGCCCCGGCGCTTTGGGCGCCGGGGAACGAAGTTCGGATGGGGTGATGTAACCCCAGCGAAAGTTTCAATCCGCCCCGGCGCTTTGGGCGCCGGGGAACGCCGTACGACCTTGTCAATACCCTTCAAAAGCAGTTTCAATCCGCCCCGGCGCTTTGGGCGCCGGGGAACCCTGAGTGCACGGGGAGCCGATCTGGAGGAGGAGGTTTCAATCCGCCCCGGCGCTTTGGGCGCCGGGGAACACAGATCCATCACCCCAGGTGATGCAGCTACTCGGTTTCAATCCGCCCCGGCGCTTTGGGCGCCGGGGAACTTACTCGCTCGGCCAAACTGCTTCCCAATACAAGTTTCAATCCGCCCCGGCGCTTTGGGCGCCGGGGAACCTGCTAGGCCTGGTGAAGGACACGCCCTGGGAGGTTTCAATCCGCCCCGGCGCTTTGGGCGCCGGGGAACCGGCTACGACCCCGAGCGCAAGAGCGTGGTCGTTGTTTCAATCCGCCCCGGCGCTTTGGGCGCCGGGGAACCATTCTCGGTGTGCACGCCTCACCCCAGCGCGAGTTTCAATCCGCCCCGGCGCTTTGGGCGCCGGGGAACGATCCTGCCCCTGACGCGCCATATCATGGAGCGCGTTTCAATCCGCCCCGGCGCTTTGGGCGCCGGGGAACCGGCCGATCCTGACGACAACGCGGCGTGGCTCCAGTTTCAATCCGCCCCGGCGCTTTGGGCGCCGGGGAACTTCTACTACAGGTACCGCTGTGTGCTCAGGAGGGTTTCAATCCGCCCCGGCGCTTTGGGCGCCGGGGAACCGGAACGCACCACCAGGGGCCCGCACCTCAGAGCAGTTTCAATCCGCCCCGGCGCTTTGGGCGCCGGGGAACACGACATCCCCGTGCTCGTCGACCAGAGCACGGGGTTTCAATCCGCCCCGGCGCTTTGGGCGCCGGGGAACCGTGACTGTGGGGAATGTATCGGTGCTGTTGTCCGGTTTCAATCCGCCCCGGCGCTTTGGGCGCCGGGGAACATCAAGCCCAGGCCAGATGTTTCCACCCGGCCGGGTTTCAATCCGCCCCGGCGCTTTGGGCGCCGGGGAACCCCCTTTTCTGAGGATCGACTTCGTGAACGCTACCAAGTTTCAATCCGCCCCGGCGCTTTGGGCGCCGGGGAACGAAGATATCTCCCTTGAAACCGCACCCGGCCGCGTGTTTCAATCCGCCCCGGCGCTTTGGGCGCCGGGGAACCGGCGCTCGAGCGACACCTCATCGACACTCGCGCGTTTCAATCCGCCCCGGCGCTTTGGGCGCCGGGGAACGATGGTGGAGGGGTCGGGCAGACTGGGCCAGGCGCAGTTTCAATCCGCCCCGGCGCTTTGGGCGCCGGGGAACGCCCGTTGTGCCGCAAATGAAGCCAAGCCCGGAGTTTCAATCCGCCCCGGCGCTTTGGGCGCCGGGGAACGTCGCTGCTGGACGTGAACCTGCTGGAACTCGAGTTTCAATCCGCCCCGGCGCTTTGGGCGCCGGGGAACACAACGAGTACCAGCAGCGCATGGCCGAGAACGAGTTTCAATCCGCCCCGGCGCTTTGGGCGCCGGGGAACCTTCCTCGCCCGCCAGCACCAGCAGGCACAGGCCGTTTCAATCCGCCCCGGCGCTTTGGGCGCCGGGGAACCATCAATATCGGCCTCAGGCCGTCGTGGCTGGCCGGTTTCAATCCGCCCCGGCGCTTTGGGCGCCGGGGAACGCGGCGTCAACCCAGTCGCCTCGCCGCACAGGTGTTTCAATCCGCCCCGGCGCTTTGGGCGCCGGGGAACCTTGACCCATGGCACTGATCCCCGACGTCGCACAGTTTCAATCCGCCCCGGCGCTTTGGGCGCCGGGGAACGGTGACATTGGTGACAAGCTTGAACCGTCGGGCAGTTTCAATCCGCCCCGGCGCTTTGGGCGCCGGGGAACGTTCCAGACCCCAACGACCTTCCCCCAACGCACTGTTTCAATCCGCCCCGGCGCTTTGGGCGCCGGGGAACATCCCCTTGCACGAAGTA
>Ga0308417_1003086_pt1 | contig 10741 bp, 8 predicted proteins | sample HotsprSampleOS65_FD_203528 | JGI IMG/M metagenome (GOLD analysis project Ga0308417, IMG submission 203528) | Hot spring phototrophic mat microbial communities from Octopus Spring, Yellowstone National Park, Wyoming, United States - 20090730_OS65 ... | reverse complement strand
GCGGTGCCCGCCCTGCGCCGGCGCGGCGGCGGGGCAATCGTCTGCACCTCATCGGTGCAGGCCCTGGCCACCCAGACCACCGTGCCCATCTATGCCGCCAGCAAAGCGGCCACCCTCACCCTGGTCAAGGCCATCGCGATAGACCACGCGCACGAAGGCATTCGCGTCAACGCCGTGTTGCCTGGCTCGGTGGACACGCCGATGTTGCGCGGAGCTGCAGCAACCTTTGCTCCCGATGACGTCGAGGCGACCGTCGCCAGATGGGGCAAAATGCATCCGATCGGCCGGGTCATCAAACCGGAGGAGATCGCCAGGCTGGTGCTTTTCTTGTGCAGCGACGACGCCAAAGCCTGCACCGGCGCAGCTTATCTCGTGGACGGCGGGTTGATGGCAAAGTTGCCGGTCGTGCTACCGGACTGATGCCCGAGCCGCTACAATACCGCCCGACGTTTGCGATTGCAACACAAGTCCACACCTCTCTGCTGCACCATGCCTCTCACCCCACGAACGCTCACCGCTGCGTTGATGATCACGCTCGTCGCGCTTCCGCTCGCACACACCGCCAATGCCCAGGACGCTCCGCGCTTGATTCTGGCCGATTACATGATGTGGTATCAGCCCGATGTGTTCGACGGCACCAAGACCTTCGACGTGCCAGCTGCCGGGGCATACAACTCAGACGACATGGCTACGATCCAACATCACTTGCAACTGGCCCGGCGCGCGTGCCTGGATGGGTTCACCGCACACTGGTTCGGCGCCAAAGAACCACGCACCACCGACAACTTCAACAAGCTGTTGGCCGCCTCCGAGGGCAGCTCCTTTCGACATGCTGTGGTGTTGCTGGAGAACAGCTTGCGGCGCACGAAAGAACAGGATCTGAGCGACTCGGTGCGCTTCGTGTTGGATCACTGGGCCAACCACCCAAACTACCTGAAGATTGACGGCCGGCCGGTGATCTTCTTTGAGGGCATGACGCGGCCGTGGGGCAGCGTGGGCGCAGCGAAGGCCGGCTGGGCGCGCATCCGACAGGCCACCGACCCGCAACGTCGGGCCATCTGGTTCGCCGAGGGATTGACGGCCGCCTTCAACCCGTTGTTCGACGGCCTGTATGTATATCGCATTGATCACAAGAACGGCCCGCGCAGTTGGTTGAAGCAACCGGTCTTCGCCGCGCGCCTGCGCGAGGCCGAGCGACAATCGGGCATCAAGTTGTATTTTGCCGACACAGTAGCTCCCGGCTTCGACGACACGCGCTCGGTCAAAGTGCGCGCCACCGACGTGCGCGTGCCCGCGCCAGCCTTCGCGCGCGATCGGCGTAATGGCGCCTACTACCGCGAGACGTTCAGCGTCACGCCTCAGACTGGCGGCGACTTGCTGCTCGTCAAGAGCTTCAACGAGTGGATTGAGGGCACGGCCATCGAGCCGGGCAGTCGGTATGGCGAACTGTATCTGGATTTGACGTGCGAGCTGGGCACAGCCTATCGCAATGGCGATCCGGCCCTCGCTCGCGCGGCCGAGGAAACCAAGGGGCAACAACCATGAGCACGCTGGATCTGTCTAGCAAGACCATTCTGATCACCGGCGGCGCCGGCGCCATCGGCCGGGTGGTCGTGCAAACCTTGCTCGCGCATGGCGCCACGGTCGCCGTGAACGACATCGTGCCGCCGGAAGAAGCCGAGTCGGCATTGCCAAAATCAGACCGCTTGCGCTACTTCCGCGCCGATGCTACGCAGGCCGATGAAGTCAAGGTCATGTTCGATGCAGTAGAAAGCGCGTTGGGCATGCCGAATGTGGTGTGCTGTCACGCCGGCATGGTCGCGGCACATCCGGTCACCGATTATCCGCTCGACGAATACGACCGATTGATGGACGTGAACGTGCGCGCAGCGTTCGTGGTGGCACAAGAAGCCGCCCGGCGCTGGATCGCGCGTGGCGCGTCGGGGCATTTGATCTTCACCACCTCCTGGGTGCAAGATGTGCCCTGGCCGGAGATTACGCCCTACACCATGAGCAAAAGCGCAATGAAGATGATGATGCGTGGCTTTGCGCGCGAGCTGGCCGACAAAGGCATCCGCGCCAATGCCATCGCCCCAGGCATTGTCGGCGTGGGCATGGCCAAACGTCAGTGGGACACCGACCCGAGCTACCGGGCGCGCGCGGCGAAGGCCATTCCGCTCGGCTACATGCAACCGCCAGAAAGCGTGGCCGATGCGTTCGCTTTTTTGTGCTCCGACATGGCCAGCTACATGACCGGCGCGACGCTGCTGGTGGATGGCGGATGCAGCCTGTATCCCATGGACTGAGGGAATTCGTCTCACTTATAAAACCATGAAACTCTCGCGACAACAAACTGACCAGGGGCCGCGCTGGATGCTCGACGGGCAACCGTTGCCGGCCTCGTTCACCCTTGCCGAATTGTTACAGCGGCATGCCGATGAGATTCAGGCCTGGTTGCACGAGCGCCCGGCCACTGCCGCCGGCGCCGACGTGCACTCCCAGGCGGTGCTGCCACCCATCGAACCGATGCAAGAAGTGTGGGCCAGCGGCGTCACCTATCTGCGTAGCCGCGACGCGCGCAAGGCTGAGTCGTCGGTCGCCGACGTATATCAGAAGGTCTACGAAGCCGAGCGGCCGGAGTTATTCATGAAGGCCATCGGCTGGCGCGTGGTGACCAGCGGCCACCCCGTGCGCATCCGCAAGGACAGTGCGTGGAACGTGCCGGAGCCGGAACTGGTGCTGGTGGTCAACGCCCACGGCGAAATCATAGGCTACACGGCCGGCAACGACATGTCCTCACGTGACATCGAAGGCGAGAATCCGCTGTATCTGCCGCAGGCCAAGATTTACAACGGCGCCTGCGCTCTCGGCCCGGAGATCGTGCTGGCAAATGCCGATGCGATGCGCGCGCTGCCGGTTACATTGGAAATCCGACGCGCAGGGGCCATCGTCTTCAGCGGCGAAACCAGCATCGCGCGCATGAAGCGCCGGTTGGAAGAACTCGTCGGATACCTGTATAGGGAATTGGACTTTCCGCACGGCGCTTTTTTGATGACCGGCACCGGCATCGTGCCGCCGGAGAGCTTCTCCCTGCAGGCCGGCGATGCAGTCAAGATCACCGTCGGAGAGGTGACGCTGAAGAACGCCGTAGCCTGAGGGCGTCTCGGCATCACCACGTGCTGACTTCTAGCAGGCGCTCATCGTAGAACCACAAGATGGCGCGGTCGAAGTCGTCTTCGTCGGCTTGAGAAATGATCAAATCGCAGATGCTGGGCTCGAGCGCGATCAGCTCGTGGATGAGGGCGGCCTTCTGGGCGCCGCTGGGCACCGTTTCGCACACGCTCAGCATCGTGCGCCAGTCCTGATGAAAGGCGCCGGCCCATACCATCAGCAAGCGTTGGTGGTTGAAGGTATAGCGTTCCTCCTGGCCGGTGTTGGGGTTGAGGCGCATGAAAACCAGCTCGCCACCGAGCGGCAATGGCCGACGAATCAGGTTCAGCCTGCGCTTGCCACCGACCAGGCGAGCGCAGGCCTGGCTCACTTCGTCGTGCGTCTCGTCCAGGACGCGACCGCGTTCGTGCAGGTAATCGTACAGGCAACGCACCAGGTGGATCAAATTGCGGCGCTCATCCAGCGTCCAGCGCTGCGTGTACTTCATATCCACGAAGCTGGAGGCCAGCTCGCTGATGTGATAACCGCACAGCTCATCAAGCGACTGAATTTCGTGCAGGTGAACTTCGACGAAGGTGAGAAAGATTTCGATCCCGAACCAGACCGCCAGCGGGTTGAGCCCGCGCTGACCGGCATAGCGCAAAAACTCCTCCACGTCGCTCAGCCTGAGCGGCGGCTGCCAGTCTAGTGCGTCGTAACGGGTTCGGGCAGCACAGAGCGCATCGCTGAGCAAGTCCTCGACCGTTACGAATTGTTGCGCCTCAGCCATCTCATCTTCTTTACAGATGGCTGACTCGGACAGGATGCTCTTCAACAGATCACGTATGTCTTTAGGGACGACGGCTACTTTGAACATGCGTTTACCCGGCCTGCCTTCTTTGGTGAGCGAGGTGCGTCCGACGAACAGCAGCGCGCGGCGACGAAGTTCGCCCAGGCAAGATGTGGGCGGGTCTTCGTCCCAGAACCACCCGTCGCCGTCCATCGCGCCGAAATCGCGCGTCAAATCGGCCAGGCGCATCCACCCGCCGTTATCAACCACTCGTCGCAAAGCGGCACGAGCGCGTGGGGGCAACTCGATGACGCAACGCCGCAACACTTCTTTCGAAGTCAACGCAGCGACCAGCGCAGCCACCTTGGTGCGACGGTTCGGGCGCAAGGCACCTTGCAGGGTGAGTTGATTGGCCTGGCAGGCGGCGTCCAACCACTTGGCGGGGATTCGGTTCAGCGCGGTGGTGAGCGAGAGGTTGACGCGGATGACTTTGTTGTCTTCTTCGGCACGCCAGCGGTCGCCCAAATAGCGCGCCAGTTCCTCCGTCAATTCATCGGTGAGCAGGGAGGAATCGAAGTCGAAATCATCGGCATCTTCGTAATCGTCGAAGTCGCCGTCTTCGAATTCGTCGTTCGGTTTGGTTCGCATCAGACCCTCTCCCCGGCATGCGCCTTGCGCCTGCAAGGCTCACACCTCGCGCTTACGGCCGTGCGGTTCGCCGCCCGCTGGCTTCTGTGACTCTATACGCTTGCGATACGCATTCACCCGGTTGACGACGGCCTCGCTGCCGAACATCGCCCAGATGGACAAGCCCAACAGCACGAACAACGGCGTTACCGCCAGCGACACGATCAACAACAGGCCGGCAACGATGAGCAGCACCAGCGTGAACAATGGATTCGCCCCGGCCACCAGGGCCGAGTTTCGCACAGCCACGCGCCAGCGCCTGTCCTGCTGCTCCATATAAAAGGCGAACACGTAGAAGTTAATCACCAGCCAGAAAAACGCCACCGCCAGCCACGCACCTTGCACCCATTGCACCCATACTTCGTTGCCAAACGTCGCGCCATACCACCAGAAATTGAAGGCAATCAGTACCGTCACAACGAGTGACACGATTGTATACAACCAGGCCTTGCCGAAATGCTCGCGAAAGGCCGCGAAGTAATGGTCCCATGATACTGCGTAGTCGTTGGCGATGCGATTGCATACCGCATACAACGCCATCACCGCCGGCGGACCGGGGATGACGACAGCCATACACAGCAACGTGAAAAGGTTCATCAAGACCAGGTTGAACATCTCGCCCCAGATGTCCTTGACCGTCTTCACGACTACGCGGAAGGCATCGACCATCTTGCGGCTATTGTAACGGCGAGTGAAAATCGCGCGACCCGCATCAGAGCACTGTCGCCGGATCCACATCTACGACGACCCCCCGCGGCACGTTCAGCCCGGCCAATAACTCGCGTGGCGCATGCGTGCGCGCCAGCACCTGCCAGCGATAGCGATTGTCTCTACGGGTGAAATAGGCCGGCGCCGGGCCGATCACCCCCACCTGATGCGCGGAGCGGCGAACCTCACGGGCCAGTAGCTCGCAGGCATGCCGTGCAACCGCGTCCTCCGCGTCGGCACACTCGAAGCGCACCAGCCTCACGAACGGCGGCAGGTTCAGCACCCGGCGTTGGGCCAGCTCGTAGCGCACGAAGCCGCGAACATCATGCCGGGCAGCAAACGTGATGGCCGGATGTTCGGGATTGTAGGTCTGCACGATCACGCGCCCGGGCAACAATCCGCGCCCTGCCCGACCGGCTACCTGCAACAGCAGGTCGAAGACGCGCTCGCTCGCGCGGAAGTCCGGCAGGAACAGGCCGACGTCGGCCAGCACCACACCCACCAGCGTCACCATGGGCAGATCGAGCCCTTTGGCGATCATCTGCGTGCCCACCAGCACGTCGGCCTGCCGGTTCACGAAACGCTGCAAGATGTGATCGCTGCTCCCGTGCCCGACCGCATCCCTATCCCAGCGCACCACGCGCGCCGCGGGAAAGAGTTCCAGGACGACCTGTTCTACCTTCTGCGTGCCGATGCCGATGAAGCGGATGCGCGTGCTGCCGCAGGCAGGACACCGCGATGGCACGGACTCGGTATGATCGCATTGATGGCACTTCAGGTGAGCAGCGCGAGATGAGAATAGGGAATCAGGGGTAAGCAGTCGTGATCCCTCGCTTGCGGCCGGCGCGTGATAGGTGAGCGGCACGTCGTCGTTCGGACAACGCAAGACGTGGCCGCAGTCCCGGCATAGCACGCTGGACGCCGCACCCCGCCGGTTGAGGAAGAGGATGGCTTGCTCGCCTCGTCGCAGCACCTCGCCCAGCGCAAGGGCGAGCGCCCCGCTGAACATGCTCGTGTTGCCGCCGCGCAATTCCGCGCGCATGTCAATCACCTGTACAGCCGGCAACGGCTGATAGGCCACGGCCTCGGTCTCTCGTTGCACCGCCGCATGCACGCCAAGGCGAGTTTGCTGGTCAGCCAGGCGACGCACATGCCCACGCACACGATTAGGCAGCTCGAGCAGCTTCAAACGACCGGCCGCCGGCCAGTCGGCTTTCGGCATGTCGGCATCTGCGTCGGTCATACGCCAGGCTTCCAGCGACGGCGTGGCGCTCCCAAAGATCAGCGTCGCGCCGGTCAGCCCGGCATAGTGCAGGGCAACCTGCCGGGCATCGTAGTAGGGCGGGCTACTCTGCTTGTAGGATGGATCGTGCTCTTCATCGAGCACAATCAGCCCGGGATCGGACAACGGGGCAAAGAGCGCCGAGCGCGCGCCGACGACGACTGGCAGCTCGCCGGCGCGGATGCGCCGCCAGGTGTCATAGCGTTCGCCCGCCTTCAATCGGCTGTGGACGAGCGCGACGCGGCCGGGGAAGCGCTCCAGAAAGCGTCGCACCGTCTGCGGGGTGAGTGAAATCTCCGGCACCAGGATGAGCGCGCCGCGCCCCTGACCCAGCACGGCCTCGACCGCGCGCATGTAGATCTCGGTCTTGCCCGAGCCGGTCACGCCGCGCAACAAGAAGTGAGAGTTGAAAGTTGACGACGGAGCGGCGCTTTTCGATTTTGCCGCTTCGATTTGCGATTCGATTTCGCGCCATGCCCGCCCTTGGTCCTCGGTCAGGGGTGGGGGCGACTTGACCACGTAATCCACATCGGCCAACGGATCGCGCCAGCGTTCGACGTCGCCGAGCATCAGGTAGCCCTGTGCGGCCAGCCAGCTTAAATCGTCGCGCGAAGCCCCTGTCTCGGCGAAAATCCATTCGGCCGCAGCCAGGCCATGCTGCGATTTTAAGTAGTTCAACACGGCGGCGCGGCGCGCGCGCGTCTCCGGCTTTAGCCTCGCGTTGGCCTGCAAATTGGCTAGCACCAACTCAAGCGTATCTTCGCCGATGGCCAGTTGCGCCAGGGTGGTATGCCGGGGTTTAACCTTCGGCGGATTCAACGTGGACGCGCGAAATACCAGGCCGGCCCTGAGCAAAGCCTTCAATACGCGGCGCCAATCCGGCAAACCACGCATGGCGCGCGCCAGCTTGGATTCGACCAGCGGGCCGCGCAGTCTGAGCACCTCGAGCAAACGCGAACGCGCATCGGTTGCATCGGCCGCCTGCCCCTTGGACTCAGCAGCGCGCTCGCCCACCTCGGTCAAGCCATATATGTTGGCCGAACGCGGCGTGAACCCCGGCGGCACCATGAGCGCGCAACAGCGGCCGAGCGGGGCGTGGTATTCGGCAGCCATCCACCGCGCCAGCGCCAGTTGGGCCGGGGTCAAGGCCGGCCGATCGTCCAGCAGAGCGTGAATCGGCTTGAGACCGGCGCCGGCGTCCGATGATGCGCCGACGTCCACGACGATGCCGCCGACGAGGCGCTTCTGCAACGGCACGACGACGGCAACGCCGGGTGAGATGGATCCGCCGAGTTGATCGGGAATGAGATAGGTCAGCGGCGTGACTACGGCTTGTGACAAAAGCGCAACCGAAGCTACCGGCAGAGCTGTGGACGGATCGGCCATGTGCGTTCACTGTAGCACAAGCGTCCTATCGCTGCCTGAGCGCCCCACCTATAATTGCTCGCGTGAGCATTGAGCTTGAAACGCGCGTCGAAACACTGGAGTCCTTGATGGCCGACACGCTGCGTGTTGTGCGCACAGCCGGCCTTCAGATAGATCGTCTATCGCTGCAGGTAGACCGTCTATCGCTGCAGGTAGACCGCTTATCACAAGAGATGCGTGCCTTCAAGGACGAGATGCGTGCCTTCAAGGATGAGATGCTCGCCTTCAAGGATGAGATGTTCGCCTTCAAGGACGAGATGCGTGCCTTCAAGGACGAGATGCTCGCCTTCAAGGACGAAACCCGCGCTTCCAGGATCGAGATGAACAAGCGCTGGGGCGACCTGTCCGCCAGCCTCGGCCTGCTCGTCGAGAACATCGTTGCTCCCAGCGTCCCACGCGCTCTGCGCCAGGTCTTCGCCTGCTCCGATGAAGCCATCGAGTTCCTGGGCGTCCGCCTCAGGCGCAAGCATCCCTCCCTGCCCGACCGCAACCGCGAGTTCGACACCGTGGCCGCCGGCTGCGGCTATGTCCTCATCGTCGAGAGCAAAGTCCAGCTCGACTCCGGCGCGGTCGGCAAATTCGCCGATCGGTTGCCAGAAGCCAGAGAATACTTCCCCGAATTCGTCGCCGGCGGCTACCGCTTCGCTGGCGCCGTTGCTGGGCTTTATGTAGAACCCAGCGTGGTCGCCTTCGCCGAGAAGCTCGGCCTGATTGTGCTGGGCACAGGCGATGACCTGATGGAGGTGCTCAACTCGTCCGACTTCACGCCCAAAACCTACTGAGCCTTTGCCCCTGCGCGCATTTGCTAGCACTTCTTTGCGCCTCCGGGTGATCGGCCCCTTGCCCCTCGCTGTGAACACCCCCCTATCGCCGGCCTGCTGCAGGCCAGGGATTGCCGGGCTGCCATCGGCGTGCCGCGCATCCCCACTCACTTCGCACAGCGGAACCCCACATCGCGATGCGAGCTGCTGGCATCATCCTTGATCCGCCTGGTCACGCGCAGGTCTTCGGGCGAATTGGTGAAACTGCCGCCGCGCATCACGCGCTGATCGGCCTGGGGTGGGCCTTGCGGATTGTCATTCTCGTTCTGTGCGTAGTAGTCCGGACGATACCAATCGTTTACCCACTCCCACACGTTACCGGCCATGTCGTATGCGCCGATGGGGCTGCGGTTGTTCAGATAGAAGCCAACCGGCATCGTATCGGCCGGCGGCGCCACCCGCGCCGGGTCGAAGTCGTTGCCCCATGGATAGGTGCGGCCGTCATTGCCGCGCGCGGCGTACTCCCACTCGGCCTCGGTTGGCAACCGCTTGCCCAGCCAGCGGCAATACTTGTCCGCATCCCACCACGAGACATAGCGCACCGGATGATCGAAGCGCGAGCCGACGTTGTCCACACGCCACGTCTCGTTGAACGGCTTACCCGCTTTCTCGGCGTCGGTGCGGTGGTTGGTGGCTTTGACGAACTCGCGAAACTCGCCGACGGTCACCTCGTAGCGGTCAATCTGGTAGGCCGGCATGTTCACTACGCGTTCCGGCTTCTCGTCGTCGAAGCCGGCGTTGCTGCCCATAAGAAAAGTTCCCGCCGGCATCTGCAACATCGAGCCTGGCGGGCCATCGGCGCCGCGCACGGGCAGCACGACCGGCGGGGTGCGCAACCGCCGGCCGGCCCGGTCGGTGGCCTGCGCCGCGATTCGAAAATCACCGTTGGCCGTCGGCTGCCAGCTCAAGACGACGTTAATGACAGCCGCGCCGTTGACCGTCCTGACGGCCACGGGCCGGTCATCCGCCAACAGCTCGATGCTGGCGACGCCGTTTGGGCTGGCGGCATATACAGCAAAGAAGAGCGGCCGATTGGCGCGCGCTGGCCGAAATGCATCCCCTCGCGCAGCGGGCGATGTGATCTCGACGCCAGGCGCAACGGCCGCTCGCAACGGCGACGCCGCGCACGCCGCAACGAGCATCGCCGCGGCAATGACACAACGCTTCAGCATGGGAGCATTATCCATGCTGACCATCGCCGACCTTCCTCCGAAACTACAGCAGGCTGGGCTGAACGGGTGGCGTGTAAGGGATGTTCAGATGCTCGTAGGCGCGCTGCGTGGCGACGCGGCCACGCGGCGTGCGATCGAGGAAGCCGAGTTGCAGCAGATACGGCTCCACCACGTCCATGATCGTGTCGCTCTCTTCGCTGATGCTGGCGCCCAGCGTCTCCAACCCGACCGGCCCGCCGTTGAACTTCTCGATGATCGTGCGCAGCACGCGCCGGTCCAGGTCGTCCAGGCCGAGCGGATCCACTTCGAGCAAATTCAGCGCCTGATGCGCCAGATGGGCCGTGATCCGGCCATCGCCATGCACCTGCGCATAGTCGCGCACACGCTTGAGCAAGCGCAGCGCCACGCGGGGTGTGCCGCGCGACCGTCGCGCCACTTCGGATAAGGCATCGGCATCAATCGGCGTGTCGAGCAAGCCGGCGGCGCGGGCCACGATTTTCTCGATGGCCTCGACAGGATAGAAATCCACCCGCAACACCGCGCCGAAGCGGGCGCGCAGCGGCGCGGTCATCAGCGCCAAGCGCGTGGTCGCGCCGACGACGGTGATCGGCGGCAGCTTCAGGCGCACGCTGCGGGCGCTTGGCCCCTTGCCGATCACGATGTCAATCGCGTAGTCCTCCATCGCCGGATACAGCACTTCTTCGAC
>Ga0308417_1003084_pt1 | contig 10746 bp, 8 predicted proteins | sample HotsprSampleOS65_FD_203528 | JGI IMG/M metagenome (GOLD analysis project Ga0308417, IMG submission 203528) | Hot spring phototrophic mat microbial communities from Octopus Spring, Yellowstone National Park, Wyoming, United States - 20090730_OS65 ... | reverse complement strand
AGACCAGAGAGGATTTCGTGAATCACGCGGTCCAGGCGGTCCGCCGCCGCCGCTTTCGAGATATGCGCCTGACGCGCCAGGCGTGCTGCCAGGTCCTGCTTCTTCATCCCGCTCTTATCTTAGCGGCCGGCTTTGGGGCTGACGCGGCGCAAGGCCGCCCGTAAGACCGCAAGGTTCGGCGGTAATGTATTGACAATAAGTCACTTGCCTGCATCCGGCCCGATCGCGGCCGGCGCTGTGAACGTCAATCTAGCTCTGGGGCGGAAGGACGGCTGAAACGCTTGACGACGGCGACGCCGGCGAAGATCACCAGCATTCCGAACAGCTCCATTTTGCCGAACGGTTCCCGGTAGAACAGCCACCCGAGCCAGACGGCGACGATCGGGTTCACGTAGGTGTAGATGGAGACCAGCGCCACCGGCAAGTGCTCCAGCGCATAGACGTAGGCGCTGTAGCCCACGATGGAGCCGAACACCACCAGGTACAGCGCCGCCAGCCAGGCGCGGGGCTGCCAGCTCAGAGAGCCAAGCTGGACCAGGCCGAAAGGCAGGAAGGCAAGCCCCGCAGCCAGTTGCTGCACCGCCCCGTTGACGATGGGATGAGACTGGGTCTGTAAGCGGATTTGGCGGATGCTGCCGAAACTCCAAGAGAAATTGGCGAACTGGAGCAAGGCAAAGGCCCACCACAAGCGGGAGTTGGGCGCGACGCCTGTGGCCTGCGGCGCGATCAGCATCACCGCACCGGCGCAGCCGATGGCGATCCCGGCCAGAGTGGCCGCCCGCAAACGTTGTCCCCCCGGCAGCAGCGCGTCTATGCCCACCATCCAGAATGGGGACGTGGTCACGATGAGCGCCGCCACGCCGCTGGGGATCCAAAGCTCCGCGACCGTGAGGCAACTGTTCCCAATGCCCAGGATCAGCACCCCGTTCAAGGCGGTGAGGCGCAATTCCCGGCCGCGGGGCAACCGGGCGCGCGCCGCAGCCGCGCCCGCCAGCATCAGGCATCCGGAAAGAATGAACCGGCCGCTGACCAGGACCATGGGCGGAATGGCCTCCAGGCTCATGCGGATCGCCAGGTAGGTCGTGCCCCAGAAAAAGCAGATCGAGAGTAGTGCTAGATAAGCTTTGAATAAAGGATGACGGTGCAACCCTTCAGGCTAACACGGCTCAAGGACACACGCCCGCCCCGCGGCGGGGATAAAATGGGGTTTGATTCTCACGCTGACCGTCAATCCCGCCGTAGACCGCAACGTGACGGCGGACCGCCTTGTATTCGAGGACCGCGCCTACATCCTCTCGACGCGGGAGGGCCCCGGCGGCCGGGGGATTAACGCCTCCTGCGTCCTGCACTCCTTCGGGGCTCAAACCGAGGCCATTGTGCCGGTCGGGGGGACGAACGGCGAGCGTTTTGAATGCCTTCTCAGCGGCTGCGGCTATCCGGTGCACTTTGTGCGCATCCGCGGGGATGTCCGCACCAATCTGACCATCACCGACAAGACCGGCCTAACTATTAAGCTCAACGAGCTGGGCCACCCTCTCCAGCCCGAAGAGCTGAATGAATTGGAAGAGGCGGTCCGCAAGAACTTGCCGCGCGCCTCCTGGCTGCTGCTGTGTGGCAGCCTGCCCCCTAAAGTGCCTCCCGACTACTATGCCCGGCTGATTCAAATCGCCCGTCAGCAAGGGGTAAAAACGCTGCTGGATACGGATGGCGAGCCCCTCCAGGCCGGAATCGAAGCCGGCCCGACCGTGGTGGCCCCCAACCAGCAGGAGGCCGAGCGTTTATTGAACCGGGCGCTGATCCTGCGCAAGCATTTCCTGGAAGCGGCCGAGCGCATGCAGCGCATGGGGGCTGAGCACGTCATCCTTTCGCTCGGCAGCCGGGGGGCGGTGGGGGCGACCTCGGACGCCCTATACGAGGCCGTTCCCCCGCGAATTGACGCCGTATGCCCGATTGGCGCCGGCGATGCCCTGGTGGCCGCTTTCGCGTGGTGCATGGAGCGGGGCGGCGACTTCCAGACGGCGCTGCGTTGGGGCGTGGCGGCCGGGACTGCAACCGCGGCGCTGCCGGGGGTAACCTTCGCTACCCAACGGCAGGCCGCCGAGATCTTCGAGCGGGTGGAAGTGCGGCCGGTCTGAGTTGATACCATCTTATAACTTCTAAAACCATTAGTACCAAATCAGGGGGCAATTTAGTACGAATTCGAATGGTTGCGCCTTAACGTGGCGCGCCGCCTTGTTGGAAGATGGAATTGTGATTGGATTCAGATGGCTAGTGGCTGGTTCTCTTTCCGACTCTCATCGGATAGGGTTGACGGCTGCGCCTTCGGCCGGGCGCGCTCGGAGCGCTGCCCGTGACGTTTGAGGCTTGGTTTTTTGCCCGGTTCCCACTGGGTCGGGCTCAAAGGAGGGTTTGCCATTATGACCACGTGGAGAGGAATGTCGCGGAGCATCTTGTTTTTATTGATCATCGGTTGTTTGGGGACACTACAGGCGCAGCCTACCCCAGCCGTGCTGCATTTTGGTCCGGGCGCCAACACGGGGCTGCTGTGCTCTGACGGCGTCACCGATGCGGCTCTCGGTTGCGGCCTGCATCCCAACCCCACCCCAGTCAACCATCTCAATGTGTTTCTGACCTCGGGCGGGGCCCCCTCGCTGGATTTGTTCTATTTGCTGATCGGCATCCCGGTGCCCGCTGGGGGAAGCCTTCCCACCGCGCCGAACATAAGCCGGATTGACACGTACAACGCCTACCACCCAGTCAAAGACCCTTCCCCTTCGGTCAATACCACTGGTTGGACGCCATCCTTCTGTGGCTGGTTCACCTCCGGGGAATCCAACCCTTATAGCGAGTGCGGGCTTTCCACGCCCAACGGGTCGAACAACTTCGGCAACTGGTACGCCGCAGCCTCGGCTCTCGGGTTGAATCCGGAGAAGTTCGCGATTTTCCAGTACGTCTTCACGGGAGTAGAAGCGCTTGGGCCAAAGGGGCTCTACGACGTGTTCTTCGCCGGCAACTTGCCCGTGGGGACGATGGAGATCGCCTACGGATGCTCGACCAATAACTGCCCGTACGATTGCTACATCACGCCGATGACCGAGGCGGGGCAAGTGGTTCCCGAACCTTCTACCTGGTTGCTTGTGGCCGGCGCGGGCCTGGTTTTCCTGGGCCGGTTGCGCTGGAAGAAGATGATCTGAGTTCGTCTACTACGCCCCGCGGCGCAGTCAACTTCCTTCACCGTGGTCTGAAGCCGCCACTGCCGGGCGTGTTTTTGGACCTTGGGCGGCGCCCATCCCCTGCAAAGGCGCTGCTCTAATCTCGAAGCGCGCCCTGAGACCCGCCATGCGCGCCGGAATCGTGGCATAGACAGTGGGTACTGGGGTTCCAGTACGATTCGCCTCTGAATTTGTGAGTTTACATCTTGATCCCTCCTGCCTATTGGGAAATCATGAAATTGTGGCGCTCGTTAGGGCAATTCTCGAAAGGTTCGCAAGCGCGGGGGCGCAATGCGCCGCCGCAGACAGATCCGATTCGCAAACGGCCTTCGAACATGTTCTCCAAGCTGCGCGCCAACTCTCAACACGGAGGTTCAACAACATGCAGCGTAATTCCCGTTGGTGGTTCCTACTCACCGCGACGGCGCTTGTCTTAATGACCGCAGTCCAAGGATGGGCCTGCTGTGACCCCACAACGACGCCCGCGGTCCTGCAATTCGGGCCGGGCGCCAATACCGGCTTGACCTGCTCCGGCGGCTCCGACGTGGCTTTGGGTTGCGGACTCGCTCCCAATCCCACGCCCGTGAATCATTTGGACATCTATTTCAACAAAAGCAGCGTCAGTGATCTCGAAATGTTCTATTTGATCATTGGCATTCCCGTAGCTTCGGGAGGGAGCACTCCTACGCCACCCAACATCACCCGTGTGGATACCTATAACCCATATGTTCCCACCAAAGACCCCTCCCCCTCGGTTAATACGTCCGGCTGGGCGCCGACCTTCTGCGGAAACTTTACGCCCGGCGAGCTCAATCCGTACGACAACTGCGGATTCGTGGCCTCCAGTAATTACGGCGGCAACAGCTTTGCAGCCTGGTACGCGGCGGCGGCGGCGTTGGGCCTGAATCCAGCCAAGTTCGCTCTCTTCAAGTACGACCTGAGCAACGTGGAGGATTTGGGTTCCAAAGGGGTCTACGACGTCTTCTTCGGCGGCAATCTACCCGTCGGCACTATGGAGATCGCCTACGGATGCTCGACCAATAACTGCCCGTACGACTGCTACATCACGCCGTTCACGAATGCCGGGCAGGTTGTCCCCGAGCCGTCCACGTTCATGCTCATGGCGGGAGCGGGGCTGATTCTTCTGGGCCGCGCCTGGAGAAAGCGTAGAAGCTAATCCATGGCCTGCCGAAGCTCCATGCGTGACCGCCGATTGCTCCTGTGCCTGCTGGCGCTGGTGCTCGCAGTGTCAATTCCAGCTTGCCGGCGCGGCGGCCAGAGGGGTTACGCCGAACGCATGGAGAGCGGGCAGCGTTACTTGGAGCAGGGCAAATTCGCGGAAGCGGCCATCGAGTTCCGGGGCGCCATCCAGCAATCGCCGCAGCAGGCGGAGCCCTACTACCGGCTCGGCCTCGCTTATCTGGCGATGGGCAACTTGATGGAGGCGGTGCCGGCCTTGGTGAAAGCCGCTGAAATCGATCCGCGGCACGCCGGCTCTCAGAAGAAACTGGCCGAGATGCTCGCCGCCAGCAAGGACCCCAAGCTGCGCGAAGAGGCTCGCAAGCGGGCCGAGCAGGCTCTGGCGGCGGAACCGAAAGACGCCGAAGCCCTCACGGTGCTGGCAATGGTTGAAACCAGGCTGGGGGATACGGGAACCGCCGAGAAGCACTTGCTGGAGGCGCTCCGCCAGTCGCCCGCGAACCTGCGGGCCGCTGCGGTTCTGGCGAGCCTGAAGCTTGCACAGGGCGACCCGCAGGCGGCGGAAGCCGGCCTCCGGTCCGTGGTTGACTCCGGCCCTCCGTCGGCGGACGCACGGGTCGTTCTGGCGGAGTTTCTTCTGGCCACCAACCGCCCGGCAGATGCGGAAAAAGAATTGCGCCAGGCGTTGGCCATCGACGCAAAACACATCCGCGCCATGCTCGCCCTAGCGGCGCTCCAGGCCGCCGGCGGCAAGCTGGAGGAAGTCAGCCGCATCTATCAGCAGATCTCCCGGCAAGGAGATCCACGCTACCGTCACCTGTACGGCGCGTTTCTCTTCAGCCAGGGCAAGCGCGAGGAGGCGCTCCGGGAGTTCGAGCAGGCCGCGCGGGAGAATCCATCCGACCGCCAGGCCCGCTCCAGGCTCATCGCCGCCTACGTCGTTCTCAACCGGCCGGATCAAGCCCGGCGCCTGCTGGCTGAGGCTCTAGCCAAAAACCCCCGTGATGTCGATGCCTTGTTGCAACAAAGCGAAATCGACCTCCGCGCCGGTGATCTCGCCAAGGCCCAAGAGCGGCTCCGGGAAGTGCTCCGTTATAAGCCGGATTCAGCCGAGGCCCACTATTTGCTGGCGCGGGCTTATGCCCGCCAGGGCGAGCGGCGGCTGGAGCGCGAGGAACTCGGACAGGTGCTGAATCTCCGCCCAGACCACTTGGCCGCTCGTCTGGCTTTGGCGACTTCGTTTTCCGAGTCGGGAAATCCTCAGGGGGCTCTCGATGCCCTGGAGTTGGCCCCGCCAAGCCAGCGGGAAAGCTTGGAGTACATTGTCCTGCGCAGCCATGCCTTGTTGGCGCTGGGCCGCACGGAGGAAGCGTCGGCCCAGATCACGCAAGCCCTGGCCCGAGGCAGCGCGCCCGATCTTCTGGCCCTCGATGGGGAAGTGAAGCTGCGGTTGAAACAGAACGCGGCGGCGCAGGCTTCCTTCGAATCCGCGCTGCGTCAGAACCCTGCTCACTTGGGGGCCCTGGGCGGACTCTACCGCGCCGTGGCGGCCCAGAGGGGCGTATCGGCCGCGCTCGATGCCCTGAGGCGGCATGCGGCGAACCACCCAAAGTCGGCTCGCGTGCAGCACTATTTTGGAGAACGGCTGCTGGCCAACGGCCGCCGGGACGAGGCCAGACGGGCCTTCCAGGCGGCCGTAGAGGCCGAGCCCGGGTTCAGCGAAGCCGAAGTCTCTCTGGCCCGCTTGGATCTGGCCGCCGGAAACCTTGACGCAGCCCGAAAGCGGCTCAACGCGGCCCTGAGCCGCGGCGCCGATCCCATCGTCGTGCACTCCATTCTGGCCGCCCTGGAGACGCAGGCCAAGAACATCGATGCCGCCGCGGACCACTACCGCAAAGTCTTGGAGGTCGCTCCGGCGAACGTCAACGCCTTGACCAACCTCTCCTACCTCTTGGGCGAGTACCTGGGCCGGGAGGATGAAGCGCTGAATCTTGCCCAGAAGGCTAAGGAGGCCGAGCCCGATAACCTGGACGCCACCAGCGTCGTGGGCTGGATCTATTACCGGAAGGGGATTTACAATACGGCGGCGCAGTATCTGAAAGAGGCCGTTTCCAAGCAGGGCAGCGCGACGGGGCCCACCGCGGCCTTCCGCCATTGCTATTTGGGCTTGACTTACCTCAAACTGGGAGATGTGGAGAGGGGCGCGGCGTCCTTGCGGCAGGCGCTGGCCGCGGGGCCGGACCCCAAACATGCGGAGATGGCCCGGGCCGCCCTCGAGCAAGCTCAGAAAGGCCTGCGCGCGCATGCGGAGGTGGCGCGGTGAGATCGGACTTTAAGCTGGCTCAGCTTCCGCCGCTCAGTTGGGTCCGGGCGGTGTGGAAGAGGAAGTTCCTGATCCTCGCCTTATGGATCGCGTTCGGCGTGGCGGCAACCGGCATCGTCTACCTGTTGCCCCCCGTCTATCGAGCGGAAGTGCTCATTTTGGTCGAGAACCAGCGCATTCCGGAGCGGTTTGTAAGCTCAACCGTCAACACCGACGTGGCCGGGCGTCTAAGTTCTCTCGCTCAGCAGATCACCAGTTATACGAGCTTGTTGAAGGTGATTAATAAGTTCAACCTGTACCGCGAGGAGCGCCGCAGGATGGTCGAGGAAGAAATCGTCGACCTCATGCGGTCCCATATCACGGTGCAGTTGGAGCCCGGTTTCAACCGGGAGCGCCAGCAGGCCGCCGCCTTTCGTGTGGGCTACCAGTCCGAGGATCCCTTGCTCGCCTCGAAAGTGGCCAATGAACTGGCCTCCCAGTTCATCGAACAGAACCTCCGCAGCCGGGAGGTCTACGCAATGGGCACCTCGGAGTTTTTGAAGAGCCAGGTCGCCGAAGCCAAACAGCGGTTGGAGCAGCAGGAGGCCCTCCTCAGCGAGTACAAGCGCCAGCACAGCGGGGAGTTGCCCCAGCAGGAGCCGGTGCTGGCGTCCATGCTGGCCAGGCTTCAAGTCCAGTTGCAAGCCGTGCAGGACGAGATCGGACGCACCGAACAAACCAAAATTCTCCGCGAAAACGATTTGAGCGCCGCCCGCGCCTCGCACGACGCCCTCGAACGGATGACGCAACAGATGGCCGAGCCGGGCAAAGGCGGGCCAGAGCAGCCGGCCGAAACAGAGATCGAACAGCTCGAAAAGAGGCTGGCTGCTTTGCGCTCCCGCTACACCGAGAATCACCCCGACGTCCGGGACACGCGGGCTGCCTTGGAGCGTCTCAAGGAAGCGCGCCAAAAGGCCGCCGCCGCTACACCTGCGGCCTCAGAGCCGCCTTCAGCCACCACGGGGCAGGTCGCCATGAGCGGCACGCTGATCCGGGAAAAGGAGCGCATCGAGCAGATCCGCGGCCAGATGGTGGTGCTCGATCGCCGTCTCAAAGACCTCGAGGCGGACAAGCAGCGGATATTGCAGGAGATCTCCGGCGTCCAAAGGAAAATCAGTCAGCTTCCCGTCCGCGAGCAGCAGTTGGCGGCCATCGCCCGGGACTACGAGATCTCCAAGGCCAACTACCAGTCGCTTCTGGATAAGCAGATGGCCGCCGAAATGGCCGCTCAGATGGAGAGCACCCAGCGTTCGGAGCGGTTCGTCGTGCTGGACCCGGCCCGAGTGCCCGAAAAGCCCATCAAACCGGACCGTGTGACTTGGGCTCTGACCGGTTGGGCGGCGGCCCTGCTGCTGGCGTTTATGATCGGGGTCGCCTACGAAATGAACAAGAACGTCTTCCTGGGAGAGTGGGAACTGCCCAGAGAGTTGCTGGTGCTGGCGCGGGTTCCAAAGATGCAGATCCAGTCCGCTGCGAGAAGGCTCACCGCCGCGGAGCTGATGGAGGGCGCGGCCGGCCGGAATGCCGCAACCGCCCGGAGATAAGCAGGAGTAAGCGATGTACGAAGATTCTTATGGGCTGCGCTACAAACCTTTCGGGATCGCCCCCGACCCCCAGTTCCTGTTCCTGACGGGACAGCACCGGGAGGCCGCCACCGGCCTGATCTACGCGATCCTCAAGCACCGTGGCTTGATGACTCTAACCGGCGAGGCCGGAACGGGCAAAACCACGATTCTCCGCGCCGTCCTCAAAGCCATCGGAACCTCCTCCGTGCAGGTCGCCTACGTGCCGGTCCCCACCCTCAACCCTGCCGAGTTCCTGGAGTTCGTGCTGCTTCAGTATGGCCTCCTGAACGCGGCGCGCGCCAACAAGGCGGAAAGGCTGCTGGTGTTCGAAAGGTTCCTGCTCAAGGCCAACGAAGAGAACCGCACGGTAGTCCTGATCATCGATGAGGCGCATAAGCTCAGCAAGGAACTCCTGGAGGAGGTCCGGCTGCTTACGAATTACAACACCCGGCACGGCGGGCTGATTCAGGTCGTCCTGGCCGGCCAGACCGAACTGGACGAGTTGCTGCGGCAAAGCGATATGGCCCAGCTCAAACAGCGCGTCGCCTACCGCTTCACCTTACGGCCTCTGGGGCGCGAGGAGGTCCGCGAGTACATTGCCTACCGCTGGAACCGCGCCGGAGGGGACAGCCGCGTTCCCTTTGAAGAAGACGCCCTCGATGCCGTGGCCCGCTACTCCAGCGGCATCCCCAGGCTCATTAACGCAATCTGCGATAATGCGCTCATGATGGCTTTTGCGGAGGGGACGCCGACGGTGAGCGCAGCCATCGTGCAGGCCGTGGCCCGGGACTTGGACCTTACCGGATCCTCGGTGGCGGCCCCGCCGTCAGAGGACGGCGGCGTGGAGGACGGCCTGGAGACCCTGGAGTTGGCCGTCATGGCCACGGAGATGGCCGGCGAGGGCGAGCTGGCCCTGGAGAGGCGGCAAAGCCAGGGGAAGGGATCCTGGCTCTCGCGCTCGGCTCGGAAGCTCTTGATGCTGGGACGCTCGGGGGAACGCCATGAGTAGATTCTTTCAGGCGCTAGAGCGGGTCCGGAAGCGGCATCAGCCGCAAATGGAAGCCCCGGCTCCTACCGTGACGCACCCCGAACCAACTCCGGCCCAACCCGCCCCAACGGCTGAAGTTGAAGAAGCCGCGCCTCCGCCAAAGCCTCCCGAGGGGCTCATTCCGTCCTTGCGGGCGGTTCTCCTCTCGCTCGATGGCGGCACCCCGCTGCTGCCTTTCGACGGCAGCGATCCAGTCGCCGCCGAACAGTACAAGCTCGCCCGCACCAAGATCCTCCGCCATCACAAGCGTCCGCGCTCCATTGTCATCTCCAGCGCTCAGGCCGACGACGGCAAGAGCGTGACCTCGATCAATCTGGCCGGTTGCCTGGCGCTGAAACCCAATACCAACGTTCTGCTGGTCGACGGAGACATGCGCCGCAGCCAAGTCGCCGCTCTGCTCGGCGTCCCGGAGGCTCCGGGGCTCTCGGACGTATTGTTAGGACGCTGCCCGTTGGAGGACGCTATTGTCCGCTTGCAGCCCTTGAGCGGGCTGTTTTTCCTGCCGCGGGGCGAGCGGCCGCTCAATCCGGCCGAGCTGCTGGAATCCCCCCGCTGGCGCAACTTGGCTGCCGTGCTTCGCCGGGAGTTTCACTACGTGTTGATCGATGCTCCGCCCGTGGGTCTCGTCGCCGATTTTGATTTGATTCACGACGTCACCGACGGCGCCATCTTAGTGGTCCGCCCGGACCACACCAACCGCACCCTTTGTCTGAAAACCATCGAGGCCATCCCGCCCGACCGCCTGATCGGCGTCGTCCTCAACTGCGTCTCCGAGTGGTTCCTCACCCGCCCATTCGGCCACCGCTACGACTACTATTACGAAGAATCGCAGGGCTGACTGTTTCCCCGCTCACCGAAAACCGCCCCCGCAGCCCTGGGGGCAGACACTGTGATGTCGCGCAGGCCGCCGTTGTGGGGCAGAAACTCTTGTCTGCGGCCGATTTTCGTGGGGCAGACTCTTCTTGTGGGGCAGGCCTCCAGGTCTGCGGCCGGCATTCCTGTCGGCCTTGGCTCCCTTTACCCGCTGCCCTTTTCTCAACCCAATCGTGCCGTCTGTAGGGGCGGACCGGCGTGTCCGCCCCCCGTGGAGCAAGCCGCCAGGCTTGCCATGCCGGCGGTCGCGCCGGCAGAGCAACACAGACCCAACCTGTCCGGGGCTTGCCAACGCCATCCGCCGCCAAGACTGGCGGCGTGGCCCGCAAGACTGCGCGCTCCACCTGGAGACGCCGCTGCCCGTGGAGCAAGCCGCCAGGCTTGCCATGCCGGCGGTCGCGCCGGCAGAGCAACACAGACCCAACCTGTCCGGGGCTTGCCAACGCCATCCGCCGCCAAGACTGGCGGCGTGGCCCGCAAGACTGC
>Ga0308417_1003080_pt1 | contig 10754 bp, 8 predicted proteins | sample HotsprSampleOS65_FD_203528 | JGI IMG/M metagenome (GOLD analysis project Ga0308417, IMG submission 203528) | Hot spring phototrophic mat microbial communities from Octopus Spring, Yellowstone National Park, Wyoming, United States - 20090730_OS65 ... | reverse complement strand
GCAGCTCCGTCACCTTGGCCTTCAATTCAGGCAGCGGCGCAAACAGGGCCGCCGGATCCAGGTTGCCCTGGACCGCCGAGCGGTAGCTGATGTCCATCCAGGCCTGATCGATATTGACGCGCCAATCGACGCCCATGACGTCTCCGCCGGCGGCGTGCAGCTCCCGGAAGAAGCCCGCCGCGCCGGTGCCGAAGTGGATGACCGGCACGCCGCTGGAGCGGATCCTTTCGATGAGAGCCCGCGAGTACGGGGCGACGAAACGTACATAATCGTCCGGGCTGAGAGCGCCGGCCCAACTGTCGAAAACCTGCACGGCGCGCGCGCCGGAGGCCACCTGCATCAAAGCGAAGGGTCCCAGCACGTCCACTAGTTTGCCCATCAGCCTGCGCCACAAGGTTTCGTTGTGGTACATCATCTGCTTGGTGCGCAGGAAATAGCGGGTCGAGCAGCCCTCGATCATGTAGCTCGCCATGGTGAAGGGCGCGCCGACAAAGCCGATGACGGGGACCTTGTTGCCGAGGGCCTTGACGACCAGCCCGATGGCCTCGCCTACGTAGCCCAGCTCGTCGGTGTTGGTGATCGACAGGGCGTCCACGTCGGCTGAGGTGCGGACGGGGTTGTCGATGACGGGCCCGCCGGCCGGGGCGAAGCGAAGCTTCAGTCCCATGACTTCTACGGGCAGCAACAGGTCCGCGAAAATAATCGCCGCATCCACGTCGAGGATCTCGACCGGCTGAAGGGTCACGGCCGCGGCCAGATCCGGCTTCTTGCAAATTTCAAGAATTCCGTAACTGGCCCGGATTTCCCGATACTCTTTGAGATAACGCCCGGCCTGCCGCATGAACCACACCGGCCGCACATCGGTGGGCCGGCGGCGGCAGGCATCCAAAAACCGGCTGCTTATTGGAGCCACGCGCATGTCACTTCCGCCTTATCTTCACAAATGAACACTCGAAGGTCCTTGGGTTTGTTCTTCTCGGCCCAAGCCCGGCCGTTGACGAAGAAGGGCTTGGTCCAAGCCTCACTGGTCAAAGTTTGGGGCGCCACCACGCTGACCGAGGCCGTCCCCACGGCGGGGTAGCCCGTGCGGGGGTCCATCAGGTGGCTGTAAATCCGCCCGCCCGCCTCGAAAAACTTCTCGTAGTCGCCTGAAGTGGACAGAGACTCGTCGCGGAGCTGCAACTCCTCCAGGGTCTCCGACCACTTGCGTGGGTGGCGGATGCGGACGGTCCAGCCGGTGTCGCCCGGAGGGGTTCCCAGTCCATAGATGCTGCTGCCTCCGGCCGAGATGAGCGCCGAAGTAATCCCGTATTCCTTGAGCCGCTCGACCATTTTGTCGACCGCATAGCCCTTGCCGATTCCGCCGGGGTCGATCTCCACGCCGGGCTTGGAGAAGCGGACCGTGCGGTGGATCGGATCGAGCAGAATGTTCTCAGAGCCGACCTTGGGCAACACGGCCTCAATTTCCTCCTTGGATGGCAGCCTCCCCCGGTTGCGGTAGAATCCCCACACCCGCATCAAGGGACCGACCGTGATATCAAAAGCGCCTTCGCTTTGCCGGCTGAACCTCACGCAGAACGACAACAGGTCAAACGACTCCTGCGAGACAACTACGGGCTCGACCGCCGCCATGCGGTTGATTTTGCTCCACTCGCTGTCCGGCCGGTAGTTGGACAACAGGGCGTCCAGCCGCCGCGCCTCATTCAGGGCCGCTTCCACGCCGTCTTGCAGCTTCTGCCGGTCCTCGCCGTAGGCGATGACCGTGAAGGTGGCCCCCATCGCGTCCATGCTGTCTTCCAGCCGCAACAGCTCGCCGGCCGGGGCAGCCAGGACCGCTAATAACAAAATTAGCACAAGCTGTTTGAATTTCCGAACGATTTTCATAAATTTGTTCACTTGGGCAGCGCGGCTCGGGGTTCGAGCTAAATTGTTCATTTAAAAGGGAAATTGACCTTTCTTGGCCGGGCCCGGGCTGGCAGGTCCGGCCTCGGCCTGTCCGCGGGGGCGGCTGCCGCTAATCAGGTCCGGCTCGAAATGCAGCTCTGGGGTCCGGTAGAGGCGGATACGCACCGCCAGTTGGCGGCGCAGAAACCGCCGCGCGCCGGAGAGGGCCGCCAGACATTGGGCCTGCCCTTTTTCATCGCCCTCCAGGTGGAGCCGCACGTGGGCGTGGCGCAAGTCCGGCGAAAGCAAGACGTCGGTCACCTCAACCCTTTGGACGCGGGGGTCTTCCAACTCGTAAGCGATGATCTCGCTGAGTTCTTCCCGAATGGCTTCCCGGACTCGTTCTGATCGGCGGCCGTCCAAGGCTGTTCTACTCCAGCCACTCCACGGTGGCGTCCACCAAATCCCCGCCCAGCCACTGAGCGGCATCCCGTTCCGCGGCTTGCAAGATCAGCGCGGCCCGCTCGTGGTCGCTTGAGACGGTCACAGCGGCGACCAAGGCCCGCTGCCAAGTGTCCTGGTAGTCGATCTCGGCGACCGCGACGTTAAATCTTCTCCTCAAACGATCCTTCAGCCCCTGGACCACATGCCGTTTGTCCTTCAAGGAATGCGCGTGTTCCAGGCGAAGCTCCAGCGTGAGCACCCCAATGCTGGCCATAGGCAGTCAAAGGCCGGGCGCCCGGCGGCAGGACCGGCGCTAGACCAGAGCCTCCGCCGCCACCCGCTCCGTGACAAACGCTTCCAGGATGTCCCCGGGCTTAAAATCACCAAAATTCTCCAGGCAAATGCCGCACTCGGCGCCGCTTTTGACTTCGTTTACGTCGTTTTTGAAGCGGCGCAGGGAGGCGATTTTGCCGGTGTGAACCACCACGTTGTCCCTCAGGACCCGGACCTGGCTGTCGCGGCTGATTAAGCCATCCTGAACCACACAGCCGGCCACGTTGCCCACCTTGCTGATATGGAAGATCTCCCGGACTTCGGCGCGGCCCTGGTACACCTCTTTGTAGACGGGTTCCAGGAGGCCCGCCATGGCGCGGCGCATCTCATCGACGAGCTCGTAGATGATGGTGTGGAGCCGGATGTCGACCTTCTCTCGTTCGGCCAATTGGGCCGCCGTCCGCTCCGGGCGCACGTTAAAACCGATAATGATGGCGTTGGAGGCGGAGGCCAGAAGGACGTCGGTTTCGGTGATGGCGCCGACGCTGGCGTGCAGGATGCGGACCTTGACTTTGTCGGTGGACAGTTTCTGCAAGGCTTCGCTGAGCACCTCGGCGCTGCCGCTGACGTCGGTCTTGAGGATGATCGGCAGCTCTTTGGCCTCGCCGCTCTTGATCTGCTCGTGGAGCTGGTCCAGCGAGAGCCGCGAGCTGCGGGCCATGGCCTGTTCGCGGGCCTTGGCTTCACGGTAGATGACAATCTGCTTGGCCTTGGCTGTGTCGGTGACCACCTGGAACGTGTCGCCCACTTCGGGCAGGGCATCCAAACCCAACACCTCTACGGGGATCGAGGGTCCGGCGCTGCGCACCTGGCGTCCGAGGTGGTCGTACATCGCCCGGACTTTGCCAAAAACCGATCCGCAGATGAAGTAATCGCCGACCGAGAGAGTTCCGTTCTGCACCAGCACGGTGGCCACCGGGCCGCGGCCCCTGTCCAGTTTGGCTTCGAGCACATTGCCCATGGCGGGACGGGATGGGCTGGCCTTGAGCTCCTGCATGTCGGCGACGAGGAGGATCATTTCGAGCAACAGGTCCAGGTTTTGGCGGGTCTTGGCCGAGACCGGCACCATGACCGTTTCGCCGCCCCAGTCTTCGGCGAGCAAGCCCCGGTCGGCGAGTTGCTGCTTGACTCGCTCGGGCTGCGCGTCGGGCTTGTCGATCTTGTTGATGGCCACGATGATGGGTACGCCTGCGGCCTTGGCGTGGTCGATCGCCTCCAGGGTTTGGGGCATCACGCCGTCGTCGGCGGCCACCACCAAAACCACGATGTCGGTGACTTTGGCGCCGCGGGCGCGCATGCGGGTAAAGGCCTCATGGCCGGGGGTGTCAATAAAGGTAATCTGGCGGCCGTTGACCTCGACGCAGTAGGCGCCGATGTGCTGCGTGATGCCGCCCGCCTCGCGGTCCGCCACATTGGTCTGGCGGATGGCGTCGAGCAGCGAGGTCTTGCCGTGGTCCACATGGCCCATGACGGTGACTACCGGAGGGCGGGGAACCAGGTCGCGGTCGGCCTCGGCCTCTTGGACTACCTGCACCGCCTCTTCCTCGAAGCTCATCGTGCTGGCTTCCGCTCCGAAGGCTTTGGCGATTTCCACGGCCAGCTTCACGTCCAGGGTCTGGTTAATAGTGGCGAAGATCTTTCTTTCGAACAGCTTCTTGATGACCAGGCTGGCCTTAAGTCCGAGCTTCTCGGAGAGTTCCTTGACGGTGATGCCCTCCGCGACGGTGATCTGCTTGTTGACTGCGACCGGGGTTTCGGCCTCTCGCCGGAAGGAGGGGCGAATGTCTTTCTCTTCCCGCTCGAGCAGGCGGTCGCGATCGGTGGCCCGGGCGCCAGGCTTGCGCTCACCAGGCCGACGGGCTTGCTCGGGGATGGGAGCGGCTGCGGCTTCCGCACGCCCGGCAGCGGTAGGATGCAGCGTGCGCCCGCGTGCAGGACGCGCGCCGGGCACGGGGGTGCGCAGCGGTTGTCCAGGACGGATCGGCCCACGATAAATCGGCTGCCCCGGAACGGGCGTGGTAGCGGGCCGGCCAGGGCGCGGCTGAGGTTGACCTGGCATCGCTTTCGGCTGCGTGAGCCTAGCCAACACCTCAGGGCTGGGCGGCACCACCGGCCGGTCCACGGGCTGCCCGGCCAAAGCCGCGCGTGAAATCGGGCGCGGAGCGGGCTGGGCCGGAGTCGGCGGAGGCGCAGGTATCGGCGGCCGGGCAGGCTCGGCGACGGATGGCTTCTTCGGCGCCGGCAACACCACGCCGGGCAAAGGCTGCCGGGGGCCGGAGAGGATCTGCCCCGGTTTCGGCGCCGCCGGGGCCGGTTTGGCCGGAACCGCTGCGGGAGGAGCTGCCGCGGAGGGCGCAGCCGCAGGCGCCGGGGGCGGCGGAGGCGCCACAGACGGCGTGGCCGCGGATTCGACTGTGGGCTGGGCGCCCGCCAAGGGCGGACGCAACTTCTGGGGGGCGATCCGAATCGCCGGGAATTCCTCCTTAGGTGGAGCAGCCGCAGGAGCAGGAGGGGCGGGTTGGCCTGCCGCTTGCGCCGGCGCCGGCTCTTCGGCAGGCTTGGGCGGCGCTTCCGCTTCCGCAGGTTTCGGCGCGGCCGTTTCAAGCGGCGCTTCGGCCGGCTGCGGCGCCGCCGCCGGGGCTGGCTCCTCGGGCGGCAATAGCCCGAAATGACGGCGCAGCTTGTTGGCCACGTCCTCGTCGAGCGAGCTGGAGTGGGTCTTCTTTTCCGTAATGCCGAACTCGGGCAGCAATTCCAGCAGCCGGGCCGGCTTCACCTCCAGCTCCCGGGCCAACTCATTGATTCGGATCTTCGCCATAAATTTGACTGCCCTAAGTGCTTGCTCCTCAATTAACGAGGCAGCTCGTCTGTTTCCCTTTCGTTTTTACATAAACCACCCGTTGTTCGTGGTTGCGCAACTTCGCCCGCCAACTTCAATCTGAGTCCTTTATCGTATCAGATTCCACCGGTTCGGCATCCGAACTCGCCGCCGCATTGACTGCGGATTCCGCCTCCGCCTGCTCGGCCGGCGGTTCAGCGGATTGCTGCTCCCCTGGCTCGGCGGCGGGTTCGGGTCCAGCGGGGAATCCAGCTGCCACGGGCTCACCGCCGTCAACTGGCTCGGCCTCCAGGACCGGGACTGCACCGGCTTCCAACGCCGCCGGCGCTCCGGCGGATGGTTCTTCCGCGCCCTCCAGCGCTTCTTCAAACTGGCGGTAGTAGTTGTTCACCGCGACCTGGATTCTTTCCACCATTTTGGGGCCGATGCCCGGGATCTCTTCCAACTGCTCGGGGGTCATGGAGCCCAGTTTCTCGACGGTGCCGATGCCCGCCTCGGTTAGTTTGGTGAGCAGGCTTTCGGTGAGGCCGTGCTCCATCAGGACCGAGACCGGAGCGCCGGGCACCACGAGGGCGGCCATGGCCGATTCGACCTCCTGGCGTTTCTCCTCCTCGCTCTTGATGTCGACGCGCCAGTTCATCAGCTTGGCGCAAAGGCGCACGTTCTGGCCCCGCTTGCCGATGGCCAGCGAAAGCTGGCTGTCGTCGACGATGACTTCCATGTGGCGCTCGACCGGGTCGATCACCGTGACCTTGGAGATCTTGGCCGGGCTGAGGGCATGGGTGGCGAAGACGACCGGGTCGTCGGAGTACTCGATGATGTCGATCTTTTCGCCGCGCAGCTCGCGGATGATGGACTGCACGCGCATGCCCTTCATTCCGACGCAGGCGCCCACGCAGTCGACATCCTTGTCGCGGCTCTGCACGGCGATTTTGGTGCGTTCGCCCGCCTCCCGGGCGCAGGACTTAATGACCACCGTGCCATCGTAGATCTCGGGCACCTCCTGCTCGAACAGGCGCATCACCAGCTCCGGCGCGGCCCGCGAAACGATCAGGCCGGCGTTCTTGCCTGTCTTCTCGACGCTCTTAATGACCACGCGGATCCGCTCGCCGATGCTGAAGCTCTCCAGCTTGGATTGCTCTTTCTTGGGCAGCCGCGCTTCGGTCTTGCCCAGATCGACGATAATGTCGCCGCCTTCGAAGCGCTTGACCGTGCACTGAACCAGCTCTCCCACCCGGCCCGAGTACTCCTGATACACGGTCTCCCGTTCCGCTTCGCGGACCTTCTGGAGGATGACCTGCTTGGCGGTCTGGGCCGAGATGCGCCCCAATACGTCGGTGGGTTTGGGGATGCGGACTTCGCCGCCGATCTGGGCCGCCGGGTCGATTTTTTGAGCCTGCGCGAGGCTGATCTCGGTTTGAGGGTCGGTTACGGTTTCGACCACCTTGCGGATGCCGTAGACCAGGATGGCGCCGGTGCGCGGATCCAGGTCGGCCACCAGCGGCTCCTCGGTGCGGAAATGTTTGCGAGCCGCCGCCAGCATGGCGTCCTTGACCGCGTCCAGCACGATCTGAGGATCGATGCCTTTCTCTTTGCTCAGCAGCTCGATGGACTGATAGATCGTTCCCACAAACTCACCTCTTTCCGTTTTATCCGGGGATTACCACTCGAACTTCAGATTTGCCCTCTGGACCTGTTGCAGGGTGAAACGAAGGGTGCGCCCGCCCTCGGCCTCCAGCGTCAGGCTGCCTTCGCCGAAGCCCGCCAACACGCCTTCCCAATGACGGCGGTTCTCGACGGGTTCACGCAGCAGGATCTTGACCTTCCGGCCCTGGAAGCGCACGAAGTCCTCCGGCCGGCTCAGCTTGCGCTCCAGCCCGGGGGAGCTCACCTCCAGGGTATAACTCCCTCCCGGCACGGCGTCTTCGACGTCCAGGATGGTTCCCACCTGGTGGGAAATGAACTCGCAGTCGGAGTGGGACACGCCGCCCGGTTTGTCGATAAAGATGCGCAGCACGCGGTTGCGCCCGCTGCCGGAGAACTCGACTTCCACGATCTCCAGTCCTTCCGGCTGCGCCACCCGCTCGGCGATCTGGCGCACTTTGTGAATGGTCTCTTCCCTCACGGTCTCGCTGGCGGAGGCCGCAACAAAAAAGTGGGCTTTCGCCCACTGCGGCGCTCGACACTCCATCTTTATTATACAAGACCCTGCGGGGAACTGCTCTTGGAAAACCTGCGGTCGGCGGAGCAGCCGCCGCTGCATGTTACAATCTGTCGCGTGGCATCTGAGGCGGCCCGGCAACAGTATACCCGCGCGGAAGTACGACGGCTGCTTGCCGTCACCGAACGCCAGCTCCGGAGCTGGGAGCGCCAAGGGTTCGTGCGTTCTTCGGAAAGCTATACGATCGCCGATTTGGTGGTCCTGCGCACCCTGAGCCGGCTGCGGCGAAACGGCGTGCCGGTGGAGCGCATCCGGGAGGCTCTCTCCGCCTTGCGGCGCCGGCTCGGCGAGCTTTCCGATCCGCTGCGCGCCTACCGGATTCTGGCGCAGGGCAAGCGCGTCGTGGTGCAGGTCGGAGAGAAGAAGATGGAGGCGGACTCGGGCCAGTTGCTGCTGGATTTCGGGCAGGAGGAGCTGCGCAAGTTGCTGCGTTTTCCATCCTCGCGGAAGGCGCCGGCCGACAGCGAGACCCAGGCGAGGAAGGCGGAATCGGCCGCCTGGTTTGAGAAAGCCGTTGAGATGGAGCAGCGGGGCGCGCCTGTAGTGGAAGTCATCCGCACTTATGAGAAAGCAGTGGAGGCGGATCCAACCTCGGCCGCTGCTTTAGTAAACCTGGGTACGATTTACTTCCACATGCATATGTTGGAGACGGCCGAGAGGTATTATCGGCGCGCAGTGGAAGCAGAGCCGGATTATCCCCTGGCCCACTTCAACTTAGCGAATCTCTACGATGAGAAAGGGGACCGCGGGCAGGCCCTGTTCCACTACCTGACCGCGGTCCGTCTGGATCCTTCCTTCCCCGATGCACACTACAATCTCGCCCTGCTGTACCAGAGCTCGGGGCAGCTCATGCGGGCGATGCGGCACTGGAAGATCTATTTGAAACTGGACCCTTCCAGCCACTGGGCCGCTTCAGCCCGCCTGGAGCTGGAGAAGCTGAAGCAGGCCACCCTCATTGCCGGCGCGGGCGCCGCCAACTCCGGCGTTAAAGTTTGAAGTCAAACACGACGGTCGCAGAGGCCCGGACGGGCTTGCCGTCCTCCTGTACCGGGTTGAACTTCCACTTTTTGAGGGCTGTCACGGCCGCACTGCTCAATAGCGGGTTTCCGCTCACGACCTGCACCTTTTCCACATTACCCTCGGTGTCGATGGTGGCTTCCAGCTCGACCCGGCCGCTCAACCGCATCTGCTTGGCCATGGCGGGGTATTCCGGAACAACTTTCACCACGGCGGCCTGCTTGGCCTGGGCGTCGGAGAGACGCACCTGAGCCTCGGCCCGGGTGGCGAATCCGAGGACCGCCAGTGACAGTATCGCCAGTAGTGTGCTTGTTTTCATGTTGTTGCGCAGTTCCTCTCTTTCTTAGGAGTCATGTTCTCGTAGATCCTCATCGGCTGCCATGCGGGGAGTTTGAGGCGGGGGCGCGGCCCGCCGCCCGGCTTCGCAATTTCGGTTCTCGCTAAACCTTGCCCCCAAATCTGCCGATCAGATGGCTGCTCGCAAGCTGCGGCCCCTGCCGCGCCGGAAGAACCGTATGAAACGTCTATTCAAAGATCAGAAACTCGCGGTCAAAATGATGGGCGGTTTTGCCGCGACCGCCGTGATCACTCTGTTGGTGGGAATCTTGGGCGTAGTCAGCGTCTCCACCGAGAGCGCCGCTTTGGCGAAGGTCTTTCAGCGGCATGTTACCGGCATCAATGACCTAAAGCAGGCGGAGATCGAGCTTTTGAACGCCCTCAGCGGTCAGAAGAACGCGCTGGTCTCCTATACGCCCGAACAGCGGGAGAACAATTTGCAGTCCATGCAGCGGGCGCAGACTGCATTCACGGCCTTGCTAAACCGGATTAGCACGGCCACCAACGAGGCCAGAGACCGCCAGCTTATCCAGGAGATCTCCTCGCGTTTCCAAACCTTTACCGGGGTCAACGCGGAGATCGCGCAAAAGCTGCGCTCCGACCAGGCCGAGCAGGCGTTCCAGCTTTCCAACACTACCGGTTTGCAGTCCTTCCAGGCCGTCTGGCGGGATCTGGAGCAGTTTGTGGAATCGCGCCGCCAGGAAAGCGAACGGGAATATCGGGAATCGGTGAACCGCAGCAGCCGTGCGCGGGTCTGGCTGATCAGCTTAGCCTTGCTGGCCAGCGCCATGGGAATCGTCATCGGCTGGTGGGTGGCCAATACGGTGACCCGCCCGGTCAAGCAGATCGTCGCCAGCTTCCAGCAGCTTGAGGCAGGCCATTTGAACCAGCATTTGGAGATTGACTCCCGGGACGAGGTAGGCGAGCTGGCGGCGGCTTTCAACAGCTTCACCGCCCGGCTGCGCAAGGTGCTGAGTGAAGTGCAGGCGGCCACCACCCGGGTCGGAGATGCGGTGGCCCGTCTTTCGTCGGCTGCCGCAGGAACCCACCGCTCCATTTCCGCCGCCGTCCGCGGCTCCGGCACGTTGACGGTTGAGGAGACGGCGGCAGTCATGAAGCAGATTGCGGAGGCGGCCGAGAGCAACGCTTCGCTGGCCGCGCAGGCCGCCTCGGAGTTTACCGAGGCCCAGTCGAGCGCGGCTACGGGCAGCCAGGCGGTCGCCAAAATGGTGCAAGCGGTCTCCGAAATCGACGAAAGCAGCAAGAAAATCGCCCAAATCATCCATGTGATGGATGAAATCGCTCTCCAGACGAACCTGCTGGCGCTGAACGCCGCCGTCGAGGCTGCCCACGCCGGCGAGGAGGGCAAAGGGTTCGCGGTGGTGGCGGCCGAGGTGCGCCAACTGGCCCAGCGCAGTGCGGAGGCAGCCAAGGAGATCGCGGCCCTCATCGAAGACTCCGTCGCGAAAGCCGAGGCCGGGCGCGAGCTGGCGGGCAGTTCCGGCGCGGCCATTCAGGATATGGCCCGGCGGGTGGATCAGATCAGCGAGCTGGTGAGCCGCATTTCCAGGGGCTCCAGCGAGCAGCGGGAGGCAATGCGAGGGGCCACCGCCGCGATCTCGGCCATCGACCGGACCATGCAACAAAACGCCCAGGAGGTCGTCCGTCTGCGCGAGGCGG
>Ga0308417_1003079_pt1 | contig 10757 bp, 7 predicted proteins | sample HotsprSampleOS65_FD_203528 | JGI IMG/M metagenome (GOLD analysis project Ga0308417, IMG submission 203528) | Hot spring phototrophic mat microbial communities from Octopus Spring, Yellowstone National Park, Wyoming, United States - 20090730_OS65 ... | reverse complement strand
GATCGGGTTCGGACTCGCGTGGCGTTGCTTGAGACTCTGCCGCGCCGCCTGGCGGAGCCGGCCCGAAGCCGGCAGTCGCTGATACGGCGTGGCCGGCACATCGTAGCGGCAATGCACTTGGGCCCCTCTCCGCGTCTTCGACTCCGGCCGCATCACGGGCTGAAAGTAGTTGCGCCACAGACTCCAGACCCGGTAGAGGTCCTCGAGCAGGCGATACGGCAGCCCGCCGCTCAGCCGGTGGTAGCCCACCAGCTTGCGCACATGCGTCCAGTTCTTCTGCTCCACCCAGCCGTTGTCGTTCTTCTTCAGCGGGCGCGAGCGCAAGAGGCAATCCGGTTGTCGCGGCAGTACTCCACCAGCAGGTGATCGAGCACCGAGCTGTCGTGGTCGGGATGGATCTCGCCCAGCCGGAAGGGCAAGCGGCGGCGAATGGCTTCCGGGGCGCAGCGGGCGCTCCTTTGCGATCCATCACCGGCTCGCCCTCCCACCAGTTCGTCGCGCTGTCCAGCGTCGCCAGCGTCCACAGGAAACGGCCCGCGGTGGACTGGCCACAGTGGGGCGCCAGTCCACTTGCAGGCTGCCCACCTTGGCGGCGGCCCCACTCCTCGGCCATCTTCAGCGGGATCGGCTCCCCCAGCAGGCAGCGCAGGGAGCGGCCACGGCGCTGGTCCAAGTGCTGCCGGCGGCGCTCGGGCGCCAGCCGCCGGGCGGCGATTTTGGCCGAGATCCTGACCAGCCTGGCCGCCACCTCCTCCGGGCAGTGCCAGAAGCCCCGCTGGCGCAGCCGCGGCCCTTGCTCGCGCCGCAGGGACGCCCGCCGCTGTCCGCAGGGACAATTTAACAGCTTCCACAGCTCGATCCGGGCCGCGGCCACCGCAGCGTCCTAGGTTCGCCGGCGCCTGGCCCGGGGGCGGCACACCAGCGTCACCGGGTGGGCCAGCTCGCGGAGGGTGACCTTGTGTGCCAGGCCGGTGCGCTGGACTGCTTCATCCAGAAGACGGCTTTTCGCCGCCTTCCGCGCCAGGCTGTACCCCTCGCGCAGCTCCCGCAAGTATTGGTTGCGAGCTTCCACGTCCATCACCCCAGCGTGGGACCTGTGGCCTGCCTCGAGCCCAGCCTGCCCTTTTCGCCGATCAGGGGCAGGGTTGCCGGCGGCGCGGCCGGGACCTGTCCAGGGCGAGTGCAGCGAGTCGGAGGGCGCCCTTGACGGGCGGCCGCGCTGCCCGAAATCCCCGTTGGCGAAAAGGGCAGGCGAGCGGCTTTGACGGTTACTTTTTTTCCTGCCCCAACGATCCCGCCTTCGGTGACATTTCGGATGACCCAGTTCGGAACTTGACACACATCCTGGCCCAGGCGAATAATAACACGCGGAGTGACGCGTCCAGGTTTCCGCCCCAAAACGGAGCAAATGCGGGCAAGAGAGGCAATGACTCGTTCATTGTCATTTGCCGTCTTGGCAAGTTCGCTGGCCGTGCTCCTGTCCGGAGTGCCCTTGTGGGGACTGGACCCAGGCAAGCCGCCCTCGCAGTATAGTCAGGCGAGTTGGCAGGTCTCCGACGGCCTGCCCGATAACTTTGTGCAGGCGCTGTTGCAAACCCGTGACGGGTATCTGTGGGTGGGCACCAACGAAGGCCTGGTCCGCTTCGACGGCATGCAGTTCACCGTTTTTGATACTCGCAACACGCCCGCGTTGCGTCATAACTCGGTGGTCACGCTCTGTGAGGACAGAACGGGAGCCTTGTGGATCGGCACGAGCGGTGGCGGCATCGCTGTGTACCGCGACGGCCGTTTTATCCGCACATACGACACCTGGAATGGACTGTCCAATAACTACATCCGGTCCATTTACCAGGATCGCCAGGGGAGGATCTGGATCACGGCGCACGGGGGCGGGTTACTCTGCCTGCGCGACGACAAATTCGAGGCGATCAACACCGCGCACGGTCTGCCGAGCGATTCTCTGCGGACCGTCTTTCAGGACGCGAGCGGGGCCCTGTGGATCGGCACTGACGAGCACGGGGTTTGCGTCATGCGCGGCAACTCGCTCCGATGCTTCGGATTCCAAGACGGCCTTCGGAGCAATCAGATCCGAGCCTTTCATCAGGACGGGCAGGGCAGGATTTGGGTAGGGACGCGCGCCGGCGGACTACACACTTTCGAGGGGGGAAGGTTTCGACATGTCAAGCTGACTCCGCGGATCCCCGGGGGTGCGGTTCGCGCCATTCTGCAAGACCGCCACGGCAACCTGTGGGTGGGTACAGAAGGAGCCGGCCTCATTCGCATCCGCCCCGGAGAAACTGCCCGCCTGACCACGCGCGAAGGGCTTCCACACAACTTTGTGCGTGCGCTCCTGGAAGACCGGGAAGGGAACCTATGGGTGGGTACGCGCGGCGGACTCTTCCGGTTGCGTGACCGGAAAGTCCGGAGCTGGACGACCACGGAGGGCCTGGTCAGCGACGATGTCAGAACCTTGCTGGCGGAGCCCTCGGGCCGCATCTGGATCGGCACGCGTGCCGGCCTCAGTTTGTTGGACCGCGGCGTGGTCCGTACAATCCCATTATCCCGGGAATGGTCGCGCGACACTGTGCGAACCTTGGCCCGGACGCGGGACGGGGCTATCTGGGTAGGTGCGGATACGGGTCTGTTTCGATGGAAGAACGACATCGTGGTGCGCATTCTCCTGCCGTACTCCGACCAGCGCGGGGTGAAGGTTTTACTGGCGGGTCGCGGAGGGCGGTTGTGGATTGGGTTATGGGATCGTCTACTGCGGTGCGAGGGTACGCACTGCTCCGATATCACTGCTCGACTGGGCTTGTCCCCGCAAGGGATCAATGCGCTGGCCGAGGATCGCGAGGGCAATCTGTGGATCGGAACCGAGCAAGGTCTCGTGGCAGTCGGCAGGGGCGGCGTTTCCCACTTCAGCTCCCGGGATGGACTTTCACATGACCGTGTGACGTGCCTGTATGCGGACCGGGAAGATGCCCTATGGGTAGGCACGCGAGGCGGTCTCACGCGCTGGAAAGACGGACGGTTCTCTGTGTTCCGCCAGCGGAATGGTCTGCTGAGCGATAACATCCTTTACGTGGGGGAGGATCGCTACGGGCACATGTGGCTTACTAGCCGGCGCGGCATCATGCGGATCCCCAAACAGGAACTACTGGATTTCGCCGCGGGCCGGACCACTGAGCTGCACCCGGTGGTTTTCGATACCTCTGACGGTATGAGGTCGGCCGAGTGCAACGGAGATGCTCACCCCGCCGGAACTATGACTGCGGACGGCCGCATGTGGTTCCCGACGGTTGCCGGGGCGGTGGTCTTCGATCCGGCCGATCTGCCCGCGGCACCTGCGCCGCCCCGTGTTCTCATCGAGCGTGTCAGCGCAGGACAGAAATCCTTCCCGCCCGCAGCGGCGCCCGTGCGTATCCCCGCGGGAACCGAGAGTTTGGAAATCCGGTTCGCGGCCATCAGCCTGAGCGCGCCGGAACGGGTCCGTTTTCGTTACCGGCTGGAAGGCTACGATGCAGACTGGACCGAAACGAGAGAGCGCCGTTCGGCATGGTATACCCACGTTCCCCCGGGAAGCTACCGGTTTCGCGTGCTGGCAGATGCCTACGATGGTTCGTGGCCGAAACAGGAGGCCTCCCTAGAGCTGATCATAGAGCCACATTTTTACCAGACCGGGTGGTTTTATTTGCTCGGCGGAGGTTTCATAGCGCTTGTAGGTTGGTCCGCTTATCGGGCCAGGATGCTGAGCGTGCGCCGTCGTTATGAAGCGGTCCTCCAAGAACGCTTGCGTATTGCCCGGGAGATTCACGACACGCTGATGCAAGGATTCACAGGGGTCTCGCTTCAGCTTGAAACGGCGGCTCGCCGGCTCCCATCCGATCCCGCAGAAGCCAAGGCCCGCATGGATCGCGCTCTCACCCGGCTCGACCAGGTTCTGGCTGAGGCTCGGCGGACCATCTGCGAACTGCGCGCCGGCAGCCTGTTGGGCGAGGCCCCAGATTGTGCGCTCCGAGAACTGGTCCGCGACCTCGCGGCGGATCACGGAATCCAGTTCGAGTTCCGGGTGGAGGGTAGGCGACGGCCGGTACCACCACACGTCTGTGGCCACTTGGTCAGCATTGCGCGCGAGGCACTGTTCAATGCAATCCGACATTCTGGTGCGTCCCGATTGCGCTTGCTGCTCAAGTACGAACCTGCCGGGGTTCGCTTGCTGGCTATGGACGATGGATGCGGGTTCGACGCAACCCGGTCGAGTGGGGCGCATTTTGGGCTAACGGGTATGCACGAGCGCGCCCGGTCCGCGGGCGGCAGGTTGACCATCCATTCCCGGCCGGGCGAGGGGACGACAGTCGAGGTCGAGCTACCCCTCAAGGCTGTAAGCTGAGAGTCAGGCGGTGAGTAGCCAGCGCGTGCGGGTCCTTTTGGTGGATGACCATCCCGTGGTGCGGGAAGGGCTGGCTTCGATCCTCGGTGATGAGCCTGACATGATCGTAGTGGGCGAGGCGAGCACGGGGTGGGATGCCGTACGACTGCATCGCGAACTTCGGCCTGACGTCACCCTGATGGACCTCCGTTTGCCCGGCCTCTCGGGCGGCGAAGCCACGGCCCTGATCCTCCAGGAGTCCCCCGGAGCCAAAGTCATCGTATTCAGCTCTTACAGCGGAGACGAGGACATTTACCGCTGTTTAAAAGCGGGCGCCAGAGCTTATCTCCTCAAAGAAATGCTGCGCACTGAACTGGTGGCGGCGATTCGGGCTGTGCTTGCCGGCGAGCGGTACCTGCCCCAAATCGTCCGCGAGCGCCTTCGGGAACGAGAGTTCTGCAAAGAGCTGACCCCGCGGGAGCTGGAAATCCTGCGTCTCATCGTCAAAGGGCTCCGCAACCGCGAGATTGCAGAGCTGCTGTGCCTGAGGGAGGGCACGGTCCGAATCCACGTGAGCAACATTCTGGCCAAGCTGGGCGCCAGCGACCGGACGGAAGCCGCAGTCCAAGCGATCGCCCGGGGCATCATCTGCCTGGATTGATGGACTTGCCGTCTATGAGGATCGTCATATTGCCTCCCCGGCCCGCCCTCTGGTAGCGTGCGGCCGGAGGAACGAGGTTCTGATATGCGCCCGCTTGCCAGGCTGGTACTCTGCACCATTCTTCCCCTCATGCTTTTGGCCCAGGATCCCCGCGCCGTCATCAGCGGCACCGTGACCGACCCCAGCAGCGCCCCTGTCGCCAATGCGCGGGTCACCGCGGTCAACACACTCACCAACGTCGCTTATCAGAGCAACACCACGGCGGAAGGCTTCTACAGCCTTCCCTACCTGCCGCCGGGCACTTATGTCGTCAGCGTGGAGCTGCCGGGTTTCAAACGGGCCGTGCGGGAGGGCATCGAGCTGCGAGTTGCCGACCGCGTCACGCTGGACTTCCGATTGGAGTTGGGCACGGTTCAGGAAAGCGTGAGCGTCAGTGCGGAACCGCCTTTACTCGAGTTCGGCGCGGCGAGTGCCGGTCAGGTGATTGACCGGCGCCGCATCTCCGAGCTGCCGCTGGGTGAAGGCAACCCGCTTACGCTCGTCCAGCTCGCTCCCGGAGTGATCGTCACGGGCGGCTACACGTCGCTTTCTGCCCTGAGCAACAGTGGTCCGTCAAACTTCGAAGTGAATGGTTCGCCCGGCGGCAATGAGTTCACGCTGGACGGCTCCCCCAATACCGCGGATCGCCACGGTCAAGGTGCGGCCCGGGTGGGCTTGCAGCCGCCCACCGACGCGGTGGAGGAATTCAAGATTGTCACCGCAGGTTTCGACGCGCAGATGGGACGCACTGCCGGCGGTAGCATTGACGTCTCGGTTCGCTCCGGGACCAACCGGCTTCAGGGGACCCTGTATGAGTTCGTTCGCAACGACGCTCTCGCGGCCAACTCCTTCTTCAACAACCGCCAAGGAATCAAGAAGCAGGCCCGCCGCTACCACCGCTTCGGCGGCACCGTGGGCGGCCCTGTCTGGTTGCCGGGGGTGTACCACGGCAGAGACCGGACGTTTTTCTTCGGCGCTTACGAGCGCATCCGTACGCTTACCCCCTGGCTGGAGACTTTGACCGTACCGGACGAGGCCTTCCGGCGAGGAGATTTTTCCGCGCTCCTCCAGCGACCGACGCCGCTCTACGTTTACGATCCTTTCACTGCCCGCCGCGTGGGCGAACGCATCGTGCGTGATCCCATCCAGTGCCAGGGACGCCTCAACGTCATCTGCCCGGAGCGGATCAGCTCCATCACCAAGAACTACCTCTCCTTCCTGCCCTTGCCCAACGTCCCCACGACCACCGGTAACTTTATCGGACGCACCAACAACGACAATACCTACGACGTAGTCGTGCTCCGGGTGGATCACGTGATCAACGAAAAGCACCGCTTCTTTGGCCGCTTCTCACATAGCTGGCGCACTGAAATTGATGAGAACTCCGCGGGAAGGGTCAACGGGGTTCGAATTAACGGCCGTCTCGGACACCGGGGTAACCGGGGCGGGGTATTCGATTACGTCTTCATGCCCTCGGCGGCAACCGTTGTGAACTTCCGTGCGGGCTTCACCCGGTTCAAGCAGGACCGGGTCTCTCTTGCCTCTCTGGACTACGACGTGCGCAAGATGGGTTTCTCGGAGGCGGCTCTTCGACTGTTCACCGCCAACACGCTGCCCCAGATCAACATCAGCAACTATTCCTCGCCGGTCGAGCCCACCGGTTACCGCAACAGTACGCCTCTGTGGTCATTTCAACCGACGCTGACCCGGGTCGCCGGCACGCACTCGGTGCGCTTGGGCTATGACTTTCGCGTCTATCAGGAAAATCGCATGGATCAGACATTTCAGGCCGGGCAATACAACTTCACCAACGAATTCACACGCGAAACGGATTTGAGTCCCTCGCTGCCTTTCGAGCAAATCCAGGCGCAGGCGATGGCGTCGTTCTTGCTGGGTCTGCCTTCCGGAGGAAATTTCCCGCTGCTCGCCAGCCGCGCCGCCACCGCGAAATACCAGGCTGTTTTCTTCCAGGACGACTGGCGCTTGACCCGCCGCCTCACGCTCAACCTTGGGCTCCGGTACGAAGTGGACTTCGGGACGACCGAGCGCTACAACCGTCGCATCCACGACTTTGACTTCACGGTGACCAATCCGACGGAGGCGGCCGTAAAGGCCAATTTCGCCCGCAATCCGATTCCGGAAGTGCCGGTCGAACAGTTCCGGCTCCCCGGCGGCCTGATCTTTGCCAGTGCTGAACGGCGTGGATTCAAGCCGGATGCCAATAACATTCAGCCTCGAGTGGGCGCCGCCTTGCAGGTGTCGGAACGTACAGTTTTGCGGGCCGGCTTCGGCCTGTTCATGGTGCCCTTCGTCATGGATGCCCTGAACCAGAACGGGTTCAGCCGCCATACCCCGCTCATCGCCTCCCCGGATCGTGGCCTCACATTTCTCGCCACCCTGGAAAATCCTTTTCCCGATGGCTATGTGCCCGAAGGCAAGCGCGATCTGACGAGCCTGGTGGGCCAACATCCTGGCACCATCGTACCCGAAAAGCGGGCCAACGGCATAGTTCAGCGATGGCAGGTGAGTTTGCAACGTGAGCTGCCCGGGCGCTGGCTTGTGGAGGCAAGCTACCAAGGCAATCGCGGACGCCAGCTTACGGTGGCGACGGACATGAACCCGATCCCGCGCCAGTACCAGTCCACCAGCCCGGTGCGTGATCAGACGCTGATCAACTTCCTCGATGCACCCGTCCCAAACCCGTTCCGGGGCGTTGCCGGCTACGAAGGCACGGCGTTCTACACCGCTTCCGTCATCAATCGCAGCCAGCTCCTGCGACCTTATCCGCACTACACCGGGCTTTCCGTCGAGCGTTACGACGGCGCCAGTTCATATCACGCGCTGCAAACGCGCCTCGAAAAGCGATTCTCGCAGGGTTACACCGTGACCGGAACTTACACCTGGTCCAAATTCCTGGAGCAGGTTTCCAGGTTGAATCCCACCGACACCAGGTACGAAAAACGGCTCAACGATGCGGACTCGCCGCACCGGGTGGCGCTCAGCGGCATCTGGGAGCTTCCTATCGGACGCGGCCGGCGCTACGGCTCGTCCTGGAGAGGATGGAAGCAGGCCGTGCTGGGTGATTTCCAGGTGCAAGGCATCTTCCAATACCAGGCCGGGCTTCCCCTCACCCTGGGAAACATTTACTTCAACGGGAACCTTTCCGATCTCAAGCCGGTCATCAGGAGCTCCACCATCGGCGTGCTGGGCTCGACGAATATTCTGGACAATGTCTTTCGCACCAACATCCAGCAGACCGGTTTCTACTTCCAGGACGACGCGGTCCGCACTGGCGGGCAGCCCGATTACAGCAAGCAGCGGAACGACCCGCGCATCAACCTTTCACAAAACATACGGACTCTGCCGTCGCGGGTATCCAACTTCCGCAACCAGGGCATTACGCTGCTGGATCTTTCGGTCATCAAAAACTTCACTATCAGGGAACGCGCGAAGCTCCAGTTCCGGGCCGAGGCCATCAACGCGCTGAACAAAGCGCACTTCGCGGCTCCCGTTCTGAATCCGCGCGATCCCAACTTCGGGCGCGTAACCAGCACGGACACACCCACGCTGCCTCGTGAATTTCAGCTCGGTCTACGGCTCGTTTATTGAATCCCAATCTTTCGGGGAAGCTAAAATGTCAGAACATATCACGCATACGGCTGTCATGGACGACTGCGCGCGACTGGCCGTTTACTCGCATGAGATTTGCGAGAATTTCAAGCACGTCCTCCGGCAGAAACTGGAAATTTGCCGGTTCGCGGCAATGACACGATCCGGAGATAACTTTACCGTCCCCCTCTTGCGCAAGCTGCGCGATCATTGGCCGAACCGGCGCCCCGGCGATTTGACGGAGGAAAAGCTGGCTTTTCTGCTGGGCTGGCGCTGCCACCTTGCTGCGGACCGGACTTTCAAACCCGTCTACCGGATCCTCGATCCGCAGCACTATCTCAAGGGGGATGACGAGGAAGGCGAGACGAGCGACGTTTCCATCTATCACGACGTGGTGGTGTTCCGCGAGGTGTACGGCAACGGAACCCGGGCGCCCTTTTCTCCTAGCGCACTGGATTTCCGCTTAGAATCGCACCCTGCCTGGCGGGCGCTGCCGGTGAGAGCTCTCGAGCGGCTCTTTTTGCCCCTGTGGCAGGGAGAACTTCTGCGTATCCAGTCACGGCGAGATTTGAGCAACTTCCAGTCCTACCGGATTACCGTCATGCGCTACAGTTCCGCCTTTTACGCGCCCGATCCCGACAAAATGCGGCGCTACATCATCGAACCGAATTTTTACAATCCGAACGATCCGCTGATCGCTTTGGCGCGGTCCATTCAGCAAGGAGCCCCGCGGAGGGATCTCAGCCTCCGCGACGCTCTCTCCTCGGCACCCCGCCAGAGCCAGTACGCGCAAGCCCTGGAACGCGGTTACCGTTACCTCCACGCCGCCAGCGAGTACTTTGTGGGGCGGATTGACGAACTGGAACTTCAGCGTCGCTGTGACGTGGGCAAGCCGCACGTGCCCCCCGACTTGGATCCCCGGCGGAGGAAGTCATGATGGGGCGGCGCCAGTTTTTGCAATCGTCCACCGTCCTTTTGGGAGCTCCCCTGCCGGAGAAACACGCCCGACCGGAGGCCTTCGCGGGATCTCTGGCGCGGCTCGTTTTCCTCGATGATGTGGCCGCGCTCACGACATGCTCCCTGGGAGTGCCGGGCACAGTGGCCCAGGCAATTGCGTCCAAACGTGAGCTGTATCTATCCGCGGCCCTGCTCGAAGCCGGGCCTGCGGCCCAGCCGGTCGCGGCCTTGGCCATTCGCGCTGGTCGGGCTGCCTTGCAAGCCTACCGCTCCCTCGAGCCGTCCACACCCGAAGGTCGGCTTCAATGGGATGCGCGCATGCTCCGGGGGCTTGCGGCAAGGGAGGGTCTGAAGCCGCCGGCGGGGAAGGGAACGCCGGAGCTGGCAGACCTGTTCGAAACGTTGAGCCGTCGCGTGCTCATCACGATCCATACCTACATCCCGGATCAGCACGACCCCGAGGGCTGGATGGAACGCTTGATCGGGCTGCATCAAGCAGCGCACCGATATTGGAAGCAGCTGGCCAAAGCTTATCTCCAGAGTTCTCAGGCGGCGGACGAGCAGTTTGACGCCTCTGACGCGATCATCCGCGTTGCCGCTGCCTTACACTACGGTCCTTTGGACACCGCCATGGTGGCAGGGGCACTGGCATCCTTACCGCGTTCCGCCTACGGTCGCGCCTTGAAAGAAGCGCATCAGGGGCTCCTCACGCTCTGAAGCCGGCCGCTTTCACGACGTGCTGCGTAGCGGCCGTCGCGCGCCTTCGCCCAGCCTTGTAGCGCCCGTATCGGGGCTCGCCCGACTCCGTCGGTGGTAGCGTGCAGTTCGGGCGGGTATGGCTCGACCCGCACGCGGAAACCTCCAGGCCGCGGCACATCTGCCATGAGCTTAAGCCCTAGTGTTCTGTAACACAAAGATCTTGACAATAGGCGGCTTCTGTCACATACGAAACTCCACGTATGTGGAAGTCCGCTGAACCCATCGTCCTGACCCCGAGCCGGCGTCGCCCGCGGGAGCAGATCGCCCGCCATCCGCGCACCACGCAGTAAGTCGCCCCCCCGGGTGGCCATCATCCCTGGGTGCCGCCGAGGGACTCCCCAACCGGGAACCGGCCCGCCGCTT
>Ga0308417_1003077_pt1 | contig 10766 bp, 11 predicted proteins | sample HotsprSampleOS65_FD_203528 | JGI IMG/M metagenome (GOLD analysis project Ga0308417, IMG submission 203528) | Hot spring phototrophic mat microbial communities from Octopus Spring, Yellowstone National Park, Wyoming, United States - 20090730_OS65 ... | reverse complement strand
ATGAGGACTGCGAGCAGGGTGAGGCGGGGCCTGGGCAGGCAACGGATATTCATGGGAGGGCCTCCAGATGGGTTGTTATGAGTCGCCCAAGCTTAGGCCAAAGCGGTCGGCCTGAAAACCTCGGCTGTGTGACATCGTCTGTACGACAGGACCACCGAGAGGTTCCAACCACGGGGTCACTGACTTCGCTTCCCACCCATGGGTCGAGTCATAGGCTTCTTCGCGCGGCCCAACATCGCTGGCATACGGATCTGGGCGGGCGTAACGTTCAGCCGACGGCCCTCAAGGCGCCCGGTTGCGCATGTGGTCGGCCACCTTGACGAAGGCGGCATAGAGTTCGTCGCGTAGCTGTTTATCCGACACCACCTCGTCCAGGGCCTGGCGCATGCACATCAGCCACTGGTCCCGCTCCTGCACGCCGATGGGGAAGGGCAGGTGCCGCCGGCGGAGCATGGGGTGGCCGTATTTCTGCACATACAACTGCGGGCCGCCCATCCAGCCACTGAGGAATTCGAACAGCTTCTCGCGCGAGCCGGACAGGTCGGCCGGGTGCAGCTTGCGTATCTCCCAGGCCTCCGGCAACTCGTCCATCAGCCGATAGAAGCGGTCCACCAGTTCGCGCACCTTGGCTTCGCCGCCAATGCGCTCGTAATGGGTCAACATGGCAAGATGGTACCGATTGACAATATTAGCAAATTAGAAGATTAATATAATAGCGCTTTGCCAACCAACCCCCTAGGAGCCTGTCATGTACAAACCGTCCTTACTCGCCTTTGCCGCCGCCTCCGTGCTTGCCCTGCCCGCTGTGGCCGGCGATATCGAGGCCGTCCGCCAGAAGGCCGCCGCCTGTGTCGCCTGCCACGGCGACAAGGAGTTCGGCGGCATCTTCTACACCTATCAGCTCGCTGGCCGCAATGCCGACAAACTGACCATCAAGACCAACAAGTACCGCACCGGCAAGATCTTCCACCCGATCATGAACCTGTTCACGGTGGGGCTCTCCGACAAGGACGTCGAGGACATCTCCGCCTATTACCAGTCGCTCGGCAAACCAGCCTTCACCCCGCCGTTCGTCAAGATCGTTGGCGACGAGGATGAAGTCGCCGCTACCGGGCAGTCGGGCAAGATGGTCAAGGCCTACTGAGACCCGACTCTAGGCCGCGTCCCATGGAGGCACAGGTCCTGAGTCGGGCACGGGTCTATGACCCATTGCTCAGGATCATCCATGCCTGGAATGCCGTCCTGGTCGTCCTGCTGCTCGCAAGCAGTCAGCTGGCCACATGGCTGGAGTTCTCATGGGAGGTGGCCGCACTGTGGCGCCTGCACCTCTGGTGCGGCTATCTGCTGTTCATCGGCCTGGTCGCGCGGCTGGTGTGGGGCATTGTCGGCCCCTGCCACGCCCGCTGGTCCGATTTGTGGCACCCAAGGGCCTGGGTCGAGGCGGTGCGCAGACGTCAATTCTTCACACCCCCCCAGGCGTGGGGCCACCATCCTCTGGCCAGCCTTGCCTATCTGGCATTCTATGGCCTGGCCTGGTGCCTGGCCATCACCGGGCTGGCGCTGGCGGCCATCGACCAGGGCGTGGGTCCTTTATATGGGGTCCTGGGCTATGCCTTCGAATTGATGTCTTGGTTCAGGCGCCCCCACGACTGGCTGGAGGAACTGATCATCGCCTTCGCGATCGCCCACCTGGCCGCGCTGATCCTGCACGAGCGGCGGCACGGCCTCCCCATCGCCCAGGCCATGGTCAGTGGCTATCAATACCGAAAGGATAAAGAACCATGATGCGTCTGCCAGCCCTGCTGCTTGTCATGACCACGCCGGTGTGGGCCAACACACCGCAACAGATACTCGATACCCTCGTCCAGGAGGCGCGTCAGGCCCAGCCCGGTTTCACCGCCTCGGTCGCCCGTGGCGAACAGTTCTATCGCGCCAAGCACACCGGGGGTAAGGAAGCCGATTCCTGTGTGAGCTGCCACACCGACAACCCCAAGGCGGAAGGCAAGCACATCAAGACACACAAGACGATCGAGCCCCTGGCGCCGGTGGCCAACAAGCAGCGCTTCACCGATCCGGCGCATGTCGAGAAGTGGTTCCGGCGCAACTGCCGCGAGGTGCTGGGGCGGGTCTGCACCCCGCAGGAGAAGGCCGACTTCACGGCCTATGTATTGAGCGTCAAGTAACGAAGGGAACGGAATGGACGTGAACGTCAGGAACCTTTCGGTGCTCGTCGCCGCCGTGGTGCTGGCCAGCGTATGGATCGGGCAGGGCCAGGCCGACAACGAGGTGGTGTTTCCGATGCCCCCCGGCCCGATGTACGTCAAGGAGTGTGGCAGTTGCCACACCGCCTACGCACCCGGGCTGCTACCGGCCCGTTCCTGGCAGAAGATGATGGACGAGCTCGACAACCATTTCGGCGAGGACGCCAGCCTGGAGGAGCCCGAGCGGCTGGCCATCCTGCGCTGGCTGACCGATTACGCCGCGGACAGCCCCAACGCCAACATGCTCATGCGCCGCATCGCCGCCTCCATACCGCGCGGTGCGCAGCCGCAGCGCATCACCGAGACACCGCTGTTCAAGCATCAGCACGACGAGGTGCCGGCCCATATCTGGAAGCGGCCGAAGATCGGCAGCAAGGCCAACTGCGGCGCCTGCCATACGCGCGCCAACGAGGGGCGCTACCCCGAGCGCGAGGTGCGCATCCCCAGGTGATCCAGCGGTTGCCAGCCCGGAGGCTGCGGCACCCGTCCCGATTACCGGCCGAACACTTGCCTGAGCAGGCTGCCCGTCCGCGCCCAGGAATCCTGGTCGGCGGTCCGGTCATAGGCCAGAGGCAGGTTGAAGCGGGCGGCGAGCTGGTCTGCCTCGGGATTGGTGAAGCTGTGCTTCACTCCAGGGTAACTGACCAGCAGCAGGCTCGCGCCAGCGCGTTCCATGTCTCGTCGGAAGGACTCGACCTGGGCGGGTGGGATCATGGGGTCGGCCTCACCGGTGAACACCGCCACCTTGGCCTTGATGCGACCCGGCTCGGCCGGGGTGGAAAGGGCCAGGCTGCCGTGGTAGCTCACGACGGCATCCAGGTCCAGACCCATGCGCGCCATCTCCAGCACCACCGATCCGCCGAAGCAATAACCGAGTGCCGCGACATCGTCTGTCGCGACCGTGGGATGCTGGCGCAGCGTGCGCAGGGCGGCCTCGAAGCGGGCGCGCGCCAGGGGTAGGTTCTTGCGCACCTCACCGGCGAAAGCGCCGGCCTCCGAGGGGTGGCCTGCGGTCTTGCCCTCGCCGTACATGTCCACCGCCAGGGCGGTGTAGCCCATGGCCGCCAACATGCGCGCACGGCTGCGGGCATAGTCGTTGTGTCCCCACCATTCGTGCACCACCAGCACGCCGGGGCGCTTGCCCTGGATGGCGTCGTCGTAGGCGAGATAACCCTTCATGGTGATGTTGCCGTCGCTGTAACTGATTTCCTCACCGCGGACCTCGGCCCGGGCGGCGACCGACAGCAACAGTCCGGCCGCCAACAACCACATTCCGAAACGCATGGGTGACACTCCTCTCGCATGGGCCCCTTCGGGATGAGGGACCTTCTGTATAAAGATGCTTGAGCGTCGATGTATTGTCCACCGTTGGCCGGTCATGGCTGCTCGGAGGTGTGCCGCTGCCAGATGAGCTCGCCGTCGCGCCAGAGCTCGACGACCCGGTGATAGGGCAGATTCACGAGGCGCCCGGTGGGGTCCATGACCCGCAGGGCGAAACGATCGGAAGGGTCGATGCGGACCTGGGCGAGGGGTACGCGCACGACCTGCCGGCTGACCCGATCCCAGTAACCCAGTTCGAAGCGGCCGCGGCCGAACGACGGGTCCCAGCGGATGCGGCTCAACAGCTCGTGGATGGGGGGTTGGCGAGTGTGAGGCGAAGCGGTCATGATTACAGCATAGTCCGATCCACAGACCTCTCTCTATGTCACCTTGTCCGCAGCTGATCGATTACGGTGAGGGCATCCATGCCGTCGATGCCGGTTATCTACGCCCTGGGCTGGCTGCCGTGCATCTCATCGTTCAGGCGGGCCGTGTCGCCCTGGTGGACACGGGCACACAGCACAGTGTGCCCGTCATCCTGGATGCCTTGCAGGCGCTGGGACTTAGCGCCGAGGCGGTCGACTACATCTTGCTCACCCATGTCCATCTGGACCATGCCGGCGGGGCAGGTGCCTTGATGGCGCACTGCCCGAATGCCCGGCTGGTGGTGCATCCGCGCGGGGCGCCGCACATGGTGGACCCCGCGCGGCTGGTGGCCGGCGCCAGCGCCGTGTATGGTGCGGAGACGTTCCGGGCGCTCTATGGCGAGATCATGCCCGTGCCCGCCGCGCGCATCTTGGAGGCAGCCGACGGCTTCAGCCTGGAGCTGGCCGGCCGCGCGCTCGTCTTCCTCGACACGCCCGGCCATGCCCGGCATCACCTGTGCATACTCGACGCGATCAGCGGCGGGGTCTTTACTGGGGACGCCCTCGGGCTTTCCTATCGGGAGCTCGATGTTGAGGGGCGCCCGTTCATCTTCCCCACCACCACGCCGGTGCAATTCGACCCCGAGGCGATGCACGCCTCCATCGATCGCATCATGGCGCTGCGGCCTCACGCCGCCTACCTCACCCACTTCGGCCGCGTGAGCGATCTGCCGCGTCTGGCGGTCGATCTGCACGCGCTGCTCGATGCCTTCGTGCGCATTGCCGTGGCGGCCCCAGGTCAGGGCGAAGCGCGACACGCCCGGATCGCGGGTGACTTGGAGGACCTGCTGATGGCCAGGCTGCGCGAGCATGGCGTGGGTCTGTCCGACGCGGTCCTGCGTGGTCTGCTCGCGCATGACGTGGAGCTCAATGCCCAGGGTCTCGCGGTGTGGCTGGACCGGAATTCGCTCGAGTCCGGGGCTCAAGAGGGTGGGCGTTTGCGACGTTAATAGGGGGTTACTGGTCAATGGAAAAGGAGCGAGTATGGTCGGGACGCTAAGGACGCTGACAGCGGCCCTTGCATTGGGCGCGCAGTTGGCCATGACCGCACAGGCGATGGGCAGCGATGCCAGGACGGCGGTGGGCAGCGGTGTGGGTGCCGCTGCCGGCACGGCCATCGGCCAATCGGTCGGTGGCCAGGGCGGTGCGCTCATCGGCGGCGCCGTGGGCGGCGCGGTCGGCGCGGCGGTGACCACATCGGGCGAGGGCAAGACCGGCGCCGTGGTGGGCGGTGCCCTTGGTGGGGCTGCCGGGGCGGCCGTGGGCGACAAGGTGGGCGGCAGCACGGGCGCCGTGGTGGGCAGCGGCCTGGGCGCTGCCGCGGGTGCCATGATCGGCAAGAACATCGACGAAAACTCCGGCAGCACGACCGCCGCGCCTGCACCCGTGCGCACCGGCTCACCCACGGTCAGCGTGCGCGTGGACACCGGCCACGACGGCCCGCCGGGCAAGCGCAAGAAGAAGAACGCGCCACCCGGTCATGCCTATGGGCATCACAAGCACTAGGCCATCAGTCCCCCTTGATTGCGCCGTCCAGGTAATACCAGATTCCCGCCTCGCGCACGAAGCGGCTTGCCTCATGCAGGCGATACCCGCGGCCGCCGATCTTGTAGCGGGCGACGAATTCCACGCTCGCGTGGCTGTCGTCCTCTTGTGCGTGGCGCAGGACCTTGAGGCCCACCCATCTCGGGCGGGGCTCGGGGTCGAGGTCGAGGCGACCGGGCCGGGTGCTGGGATGCCAGGTGGCAAGCAGATAGCCCGCATCGCCCAGCACATAGGCCGTGTAGCGCGAACGCATGAGGGCCTCGACCGTGGGGGCCGGCTGCGCGCCCGACAGGAATCGGCCGCAACAGGCCGCATAGGGCCGGGACAGACCACAGGGGCAGCCGTCGCTCATGCTGTCGGATGGGTGCAGATGTCACGCAAGGGACATTCCCCGCAGCGCGGCCTGGGCCGGCAGACGGACTTGCCCAGATGCACGATGAGGGCGTGGTATTCGTTGAACAGCCGAACCTCCTGCGGCAGCTGCGCCATGAAGCCCTGCTGGATGTGGCCGTAAGCCTCGCTGCCGGCGATGAGCCCCAAACGGCTGAAGATGCGGCGAGTATAGGCATCCACCACGAAGATCGGTAGCCCCAGGGCATAGAGCAGGATGGAGTCGGCCGTCTCCTCGCCCACGCCGTGCACCGCCAGCAGCCGCCGGCGCAATTCTGGCAAGGGGGCGAGCTCGCGCAGGCGCTCCGGTTGCGCTGCCACCCCCTGCTCGGCGAGAAAGGCGCACAGGGCCTTGAGCCGTCGGGCCTTGACGTTGAAATAGCCGGCCGGCCGGATCAGTTCGGCCAGGGCCTCGTCAGGCAGGGTGAGGATGCCCTGGCAGGTGAGGCGTCCGGCCGCCATCAGGTTGGCAATGGCCCGTTCGACATTCATCCAGGCGGTGTTCTGGGTCAGCACCGCGCCCACCATGACCTCGAAGGGGGTGTTGGCCGGCCACCAGTGCTGTGGGCCATAGGCCGCCAGCAGGCGTTGGTAGGGGACGAGCCAGGCCTCGCCGGATGGGGTCATGTCCGCGGTTTGCGTTGCGCGAGGAAGGGGGCCAGGGCAAGGCCCGTATGCGAGCGCGGGCACTGGGCGACCGACTCCGGCGTACCCATGGCGACGATGCGCCCGCCGCCGGCGCCGCCTTCCGGGCCGAGATCGATCACCCAGTCGGCCTCGGCGATCACGTCGAGATTGTGTTCGACCACCACCATGCTGTGGCCGGCATCGACCAGGCGGTGCAGCACCCGGTTGAGGCGGGCGACATCGGCCATGTGCAGCCCTACCGTGGGCTCGTCCAGGATGTACATCGTCTGCCGTTTCGTCCCCGCATGGCCGACTTGGGCGGTTGGTGGCGTCTGAGGGGCCTTGGCCAGCTCGGTGACCAGCTTGATGCGCTGGGCCTCGCCGCCGGACAGGGTGGGGCTCGGCTGACCCAGGGTGAGATAGCCCAGACCCACGTCCTGCAGCAATCGCAAAGCGCGATGGATCTCGCGATGCGCGGCGAAGAAGTCCACGGCCTCGTCCACGCTCATTGCCAGCACTTCGCCGATGTGCTTGTCCTTCCAGGTCACCAGTAGGGTCTCGGGGTTGAAACGCGTGCCGCCGCAGGCCTCGCAGGTGAGTTTCACGTCCGGCAGAAAGCTCATCTCCAGGGTCTGCACCCCCTGTCCCTCGCACACCGGGCAGCGGCCGCCGGCGACGTTGAAGGAAAAGCGCGCCGCCGTGTAGCCGTGCATGCGCGCCTCGGTGGTGCCGGCATAGAGCCTGCGGATGGCGTCCCAGAAGCCGACATAGGTAGCGGGGCAGGAGCGGGGGGTCTTGCCGATGGGGGTCTGGTCCACCTCGATCACTCGCTCGATCCCCTCCCAGCCCTCGATGGCCTGGCAGCCGGCCAGTTCTACTCCGCTTGCCCCCTCGCGACGGCGTCGGTTCGAAGACGGCCTGGGCGCAGACTTGAGCAACTGCTGCAGGCTGGGCAGCAGGACCTCGCGCACCAGGGTGGACTTGCCCGAGCCGGACACCCCCGTGACGCAGACCAGGCGCCCCAGTGGGATGCCGACGTCGAGGTCGCGCAGGTTGTTCAGGTGCGCGCCGCGGATGTGCAGCCAGGGCGTTGAACTGCCCCCGGCCGCCTCGCAGCGACCTCCTCGATCGAAAGCGATGACCGGCCTGCGCGGTCGGGAGGGGTGCAGGAGGGGCTCACGCAGCATGTGCCCGGTGGCGGACTCGGGGCTTGCCATGAGGTCCTGCAGGCTGCCCTCGGCCACCACCCTCCCCCCCTGGCGACCAGCGCCGGGGCCCAGCTCGATGAGGTGCTCGGCATGACGGATGGTCTCTTCGTCGTGTTCCACCACGACGATGGTGTTGCCTTTGCCTTCCAGGCGCGCAAGTGTGGTGAGCAGCCGCGCGTTGTCACGCGGATGCAGGCCGATGGTGGGCTCGTCCAGGATGTAACAGACCCCGCGCAGGTTGGAACCGAGCTGGGCGGCGAGCCGGATGCGCTGGGCCTCGCCGCCGGACAGGGTGGGGGCGGCGCGGTCGAGGGCGAGATAATCGAGCCCGACCTCGCGCAGGAAGCCCAGGCGGTTCGCGATCTCCGGCAGCACGTCACGCGCGATCTCGGCCTCGCGGCCGCTCAGCTCGAGCGCTGCGAAGGCGAGGCTGGCCTCGGCGACGGTCAGGCGCGCATAGTCGGCGATGGAACGGCCGTGCCAGGTCACGGCCAGGGCCTCGGGCTTGAGCCGGGCGCCGCCGCAGGCGGGGCAGGGCGGGGCGTGTGCCAAGTCGGCCGCGGTCCAGGCCTCTTCTTCCTCTTCTTGCCCGGCGTCGAAACCAGGCAGGGCGAGACCGGTGCCGTAACAACTCGGGCACCAGCCGTGTCTGGAGTTGTAGGAGAACAGGCGCGGGTCCGGCTCGGGGAAGCTGCGACCGCAGCCGGGGCAGGCCCGCTTGACCGAGAAGGCCACCTCCTCGCCGCCCTCCGGCAAGACCTTGACCATCCCCCGGCCATAGGACAGTGCCTGCGCGAGCATGGCCTCGAGCGCGGTTTCGTGCTCCGGTGTGACGCTGATCCGCCCCAGGGGCAGATCGATGCTGTGTTCCCGGTAACGGTTGAGCTCCGGCCAGGGGTCGGTGGGGGTGAGCTCACCGTCCACCCTGAGCAGGGTATAGCCCTTGTTGGCCGCCCACTGCGCCAGTTCGCGGTACAGGCCCTTGCGGGCGATGATCAGGGGGGCGAGCAGTTGGATCGACCGGCCGCGATGATCCGCAGCGATGCGGGCCAGGATGGCCTGTCGGCTCTGCGGCGCGATGGGGAGGCGACACTCGGGGCAGTGTTGCACGCCCAGCTTCACGAACAGCAGGCGCAGGTAATGGTGGATCTCGGTCAGCGTGCCCACCGTGCTCTTCCAGCCGCCGCGACTGGTGCGCTGGTCGATGGCCACCGTCGGCGGGATGCCCTGCACCGCGTCCACATCCGGCCGCGCGGCGGGCTGCACCAGGCTGCGCGCATAGGCGTTGAGCGACTCCAGATAACGCCGCTGGCCCTCGTGGAACAGGATGTCGAAGGCTACGGTGGACTTGCCCGAGCCCGACAGCCCGGTGATCACCGTGAACTTCTCACGCGGGATGGCGAGGCTCACGTCCTGCAGATTGTGCTCGCGGGCGTGGAGGATCTGAATGCAGCCCGCGCGGCCAGGGGGTTGGATCGGCACCGGCGAGCCGCCGGCCGCTGCGCCGCCCCCCGCATCGATGGGGCCGGCCCCAGCCCTCGCACTGCCCTGCAGATACGCCCGCAGCGCCCGGCCGGTGTGGCTGGTCGGGCAGGCCATGAGGTCGGTCTGGGTGCCGGCGCAGATGAGCGCGCCCCCTGCCCCCCCCCCCTCCGGCCCCAGGTCGATGAGCCAGTCCGCCGCGGCGATCACGTCCAGGTTATGCTCGATGACGACGAGGGAATGCCCGGCCTTGATGAGCCGCCGGAAGGCCTTGAGCAGCTTGGCGATGTCCTCGAAATGCAGGCCCGTGGTCGGCTCGTCGAACAGGAACAGGGTGCGACCGACCTTGCCCGCCTGGGTCTCGGCCAGGTGCCGGGCCAGCTTCAGCCGCTGCGCCTCGCCGCCGGAGAGGGTAGGCACCGGTTGGCCCAGCTTGAGGTAGCCCAGGCCGACCGCGATGAGCGGCTCCAGGGCGCGCAGCACGTCTTTGTGCGCGCCAAAGGCGGCCATCGCCTGCTGCACGGTCAGCTCCAAGACCTGCCAGATGTTGCGCGCCACCCCGTCGGCGCCCAACCATTCCACCTCCAGCACCTCCGGCCGGAAGCGCTTGCCGTCGCAGTCTGGGCAACGCAGATAGACGTCGGACAGGAACTGCATCTCCACATGCTCGAAGCCGGCCCCCTGGCAGGTTGGGCAACGGCCATGGCCGGCATTGAAGCTGAAGGTGCCGGCGGTGTAACCGCGCTCACGGGCGAGCGGCTCAGTGGCAAAGCGTTTGCGAATGGCGTCCCAGGCGCCGACATAGGTCGCCGGGTTGGCGCGGGCGGATCTGCCGATCGGCGACTGATCCACCATGACCACCGCATCGAGCGGCTCCCAGCCGGTCAAGGCATCGTGTTCACCCGGCGCCTCGGTCGGCTCACCCAGCCGTCTGAGCAGGGCGGGATAGAGTACGTCCTGGATCAGGGTGGATTTGCCCGAGCCGGAGACCCCCGTGACGCACACTAGGTGGCGCAGGGGCAGTTCGAGGTCGATCCCCTTCAGATTGTGTGCGCGCGCGCCCGTGAGGCGCAGGCGCGGCGTGTCGGGTTGCGGTGGGCGGGGTGCCTCGTGCGACACCCGACGCTCGCCGGCGAGATACGAGCCGGTGAGGGAGTGGGGGTCGTGCAGGATGGCCTCGGGTGGGCCGAAGAACACCACCTGGCCACCGTGTTCGCCCGGCCCCGGACCCATGTCGAGGATGAGGTCCGCGGCGCGCATCACCTGGGGGTCGTGCTCGACCACCACCAAGGAGTTGCCGGCGGCCTTGAGCCGGTCCAGCAGCGCGATGATGCGGTCCATGTCGCGCGGGTGCAGCCCGATGGAGGGTTCGTCGAGTACGAACAAGGTGTTGGTGAGCGAGGTGCCCAGAGCGGTGGTGAGATTGATGCGCTGCACCTCGCCGCCGGAGAGGGTGCGCGACTGGCGGTCCAGTGTGAGATAGCCCAAACCCACCTCCACCAGATAGT
>Ga0308417_1003072_pt1 | contig 10779 bp, 9 predicted proteins | sample HotsprSampleOS65_FD_203528 | JGI IMG/M metagenome (GOLD analysis project Ga0308417, IMG submission 203528) | Hot spring phototrophic mat microbial communities from Octopus Spring, Yellowstone National Park, Wyoming, United States - 20090730_OS65 ... | reverse complement strand
TCAACCGCCGTCAGATCAGGCACGTACAGTTTGACCTCAGTTTCGGTGTAGCTGTTTTGGCTCATGCCGCACCTACAGACTCCTGACCGGAAGATAGCAGGCCTCAGACGACCTCGCGCAGGGCTTCGGGCAGGTGCTCGCGCATAGCCGCGACCAGCGCCGCGTGCTGGCCAGCGGCCGTTTGCGGCGCAACAATCACCGAGTGAACGAACGTGCCCGCGGCGCGCTCCAGCAGCCACAAGTCCACGCCGTGCAGCGGCAGCCCTGGCTGGTCGCGCAGTCGGTCGAAACCGGCCCGCTGCCAGGCCAGCAGCAGCGCCGTCAGGCGATCTAGGGTTAGCGCATAGCGAACTGGTTGCAGATAGCGCAGCCCTTCATAGCGCACCTCCAGCGCCACACCCGCGCTGTCGCGGGTGATCGTTGCTACCGAGTCCAGGGCGCGCTGGTCGTCATGGTGCACCGTCACCCGGCAGACAGCGCACACGCCCGGCGCGCGTGCCAGCCGGCGCACTGGCGGCAGCTCGAGCGCCTCGGCGATGTCGCGCAGCAGCGCGGCGTGGCGTTCCGTGTGTTCGAACACAGCCGGTCACCGCGCCACGTCGAGCACGACCTTGCCGAACACCTCGAAATCTTCTAGTCGGCGCTGCGCTTCGCGGTGCTCGGCCAGCGGCAGGCGCGCGCCGATCACAGGACGCAGCCGGCCAGCGAACACCAAGTTCATCACGCGGATGTAGTCCTGCTGCGGCCCCATGGTGCTGCCGATAATGCTCACCTGTCGGGCGAAAACCTGGCGCAGGTCAAGGTTCACAAACGGCCCGCTGGTGTTGCCCACAACAAGAATTCGCCCGCCAATGCGCGCGCAGCGAATGCTGCTGGTAAATGTGTCCTGGCCGACGTTGTCCACCACGACATCCACACCCTGCTTATCGGTCAGCCGGTAGACCTCGCGCGACCATTCCGGCGTTTCCTGCCGGTTGATAGTCACGTCAGCGCCGATCTCTTGGGCGCGCGCGCATTTCTCGGCGCTGCTGCCAACAACGCAGACTGTCGCGCCGGCCAGCTTGGCGATCTGGATGCTGGCCGTGTTAACGCCGCCGCCTGCGCCCACCACCAGCACGGTCTCGCCGGGGCGCAGCCCGCCCCGCGTGATGAGCGAGTGCCATGCTGTCAGATAAACCAAGCCAGCGGCAGCAGCGGTGGCGAAATCCACGTGATCGGGCACTCTAATCAGGTTGCGCGCCGGCACAACAGCGTACTCGCTGGCCAAGCCGGGCGCGTGCTCGCCCAAGATGCTGATGCGCGCCTGGTTCTCCATGCCCGTCAGCAGCGACGGGCTGTCTGGCGGCACGATCGTCGGGTTGACCGCCACACGGTCGCCGGGCGCATAGGACGTCACGCCGGGGCCGACCGCGTCCACTACGCCCGCGCCGTCAGCGCAGGTGACGTGCGGCAGCTTGAGTTCAAGACCAGGCCAGCCTGCCCGCACCCACAGGTCGAGCCGGTTGAGCGCGGCAGCGTGCACTTTGATGCGCACCTCGCCTGGCCCTGGCTCTGGCACAGGCAGGTCGTCGGCCACGCCGACAACGTCCAGCCCGCCGTGCCCGGTGATCACTGCTGCTTTCATGAATCAGCTTCCTTTTCGGCTTCAAACGTCACTTTTTTCATAAACCTTGAGCAGCACCGACGCACAAGCCGATAGATCGGCTGGGGCCACTGCTGCCTGTGCCAGCGCCGTTATTCACGCCCCTGCTAGCGCAGCCCTAGTTCGCTGCGGGCAATCACCAGGCGCTGAATCTCGCTCGTGCCCTCGTAGATGCGCGTGATGCGCGCGTCGCGGTAGTAGCGCTCGACCGGCATCTCCTTGCTGTAGCCCATGCCGCCGTGAATCTGCACGGCCTCGTCGGTGACAAACATGGCCGTTTCGCTGGCGAACAGCTTGGCCATGCTGGCCTCTACAGTGTAGCGGCCGCCGGTGCGCTTGCTGCGCTCCTTAGCAGCGACAGCGTTGTAAATCATCAGGCGGCTGGCCTCAATGCGCGTCTTCATGTCGGCGATCTTCTGCTGGATCATCTGCTGCTGGCCGATTGGCCCGCCGAACGCCTGGCGCGTGCGCGCATACTCGACCGCCGCCTCGTAAGCCGCCTCAGCGATGCCCAGCGCCTGCGCCGCGATGCCGATGCGTCCAGCGTCGAGCACGGTCATGGCGATCTTGAACCCCTCTCCTGGCTGTCCCAGCACGTTCTCGACCGGGCACTCGTAGCTGTCGAACACCAGCTCGCTGGTGGCGCTGGCGCGGATGCCCAGCTTCGGCTCTTTTTTACCGCGGATGAAGCCGGGCCGGTCAGTCTCGATCAAAAACGCGGTGATCCCTTTGTGGCCCTTCTCCGGCGCGGTCATAGTAAACAGCACCACGTAATCGGCCACTGGGCCGCTGGTGACCCAGCTCTTGCGCCCGTTGATAACGTAATGCGTGCCAGCGGCGTTGAGGACAGCTCGGCTGGCCATCGTGCCCGCGTCGCTGCCGGACATCGGCTCGGTGAGGCTGTACGCGCCGATCTTCTCGCCGCTGGCCACAGGCGTAACGAATTTGCGCTTCTGTTCTTCCGTGCCGAACTTCATGATGCCGTGGCAGTAGAGCGAGTTGTTCACGCTCAGGATAGTGCTGTGGCTGGCGTCGGCCTTGGCGATCTCGATCATGGTCAGGACATATGCCAGCGTGTCCATGCCTGCGCCGCCGTATTCCTCCGGCACTTCAATGCCCATCAGCCCCATTGCGCCCATCTGGCGCACGGTCTCCAGCGGAAATTCGCCGCTCTCGTCGTACTCGGCGGCAATCGGCGCGATCTCCTTGCGGGCGAAGTCGCGCACAGCCTTGCGCAGCGCTTCGTGTTCCTCGGTGATAACGGGGAGCAGCAGCTCGCCCAGATCAGCGGGTGCAACCATCGTCAGCAAGCCTCCAGTAAGGACTAAGTGCCAGGCCTGATACCGCCGCAGCATGTTTACCGATTATAGCATCCAGCCCGCTATAATCACCCCTTGAGTCATGCATGCGCAGTTACGACACGAAAGGAAACTGGATGCCCGCCGTACACATTGACCACTTGGCCGTCGTTGTCGAGGACTTGGACGCGGCGCTCAGGTTCTGGCGCGACGCGCTGGGGCTGGCCCTCGACCGTATTGAGGACATACCGACCGAAGCCGTACAGGCCGCGTTCCTAACCATAGGCGGGGCGCACGTCGAGCTGCTGAAACCGACAAGCGACGACAGCGGCATTGCCCGTTACCTGGCCAAGCACGGCGGGGGGATGCATCACCTGTGCCTAGGCGTGGAGGATATCGAGGCGGCGCTGGCGCAGATCGCCGCGCAGGGTTTCGAATTGATTAACGAGACGCCGCGCACGCGCGCTGACGGCACGCGCTACGCCTTCGTCCACCCCAAGAGCACGGGCGGTGTGATGATCGAACTGTATCAGAAGCCTTAAACAGCCGGCTTCAGCGGGAAGGTGGCGATGAACGTCGTGCCGCCGTCAGGCGAGGTGGTGAAGTCCACGCGCCCGCCCAGATAGCGCTCGCTCAGCAGTTTCATGCTGTAAGTGCCCAGACCGCGGCCCTCGCCCTTGGTCGAAAACGAGCGCTGGAACACCTGAAGCTGCACGCTGCGCGGCATAAAACTGGGGTTGTGCACGCTGAACGCGACCCAGCCCCCGGCCTGAGCGCACGACAGCGTTACGGTCTCGCCCTCCTGGCAGGCCTCCAGCGCGTTCTTGATCATGTTGCCCACCACACGGCCTAACAGCGTTGGGTCAGTTCTAAAAACAACGGCCTGCGCGTCCGGCAGCAAAACTATGCGCCGCCCCTGCGCGACCGGGTGATGCGAGTAGTTGTGCGCCAGCTCCTGCAGCAGCGTCAGGGCGTTCACATCTTGGCAGTGAACAACGAGGTCCTGCGCCTCGGCGGCGGCCAATTCACGCTGGGCGCTGATCTCGTCAATCAGGCGATTGGCGTAGTGGGCAAAGTGCGCGCGCACTAGGTTTAGCTCGTCGGGGGCTGCGCCGTCCATTATGTCCACAAAGCCCTTGAGGATGCCCGCCGTGTTGAGGATATCGTGGAAAAAGATGCGCTCCAGCGCCCGCCGGCGCTTCTCGTGGCTGATGTCCTCAATCACGAACAAGACGAAGCGCTCTTCAGCAACTACCAGCGGCCTGGCCTGCACGCGCAGGTCGAGCGCGCTTCCGTTTGACTGCGTGATGCGGCACTCCTGCACCGCGCGCCGGCCGGTCAAAGCGGACAGGATGGTATAAACTGCGCCGCACGTGCGGCAAAACTCAGATGTGCCGCAGCCGCCAGGGCCTGCATCGGCGTGGGCGCAGTCCATGATCTCACCTGGGCGGCGGCCCAGCACCTGCTCACCGCGCGCTTCATCCAGCAGGTCGTACAGCGCTTGGTTGGCGTAGACGATCTGGCGATACTGGTTCAGGGCCAGCACAATGTTCGGAACTGCGCTCAGCACCGCGTCGAGCAGCGTGTTGTGGCTGAACAACTGGGCCTGCCGCTCGATTTCGCTGTTAGCTGTCCGCTCACAGGGGGCGAAGTAGGTCAGATGGGTGGGCATTATGTATCGTCCTTCCAGCAGCGCGTGCCATGATTCGATAAGCGAACGAATGCGCCCAGGCATAAGCTTGTCTGATGGTTAAGCCTATGCGTAATTATGCGTCAGCTTTGGCGAAATAAAGCTTTAGATCGGCCGCGCGCAGCAGTTCCTGCGCGCTAGCGGCTGCTGCTGCTGCTGCGCACCTGTTCGACTTTCGCGGCATGGCCCATCAGCGGATCGCGCAGGATGGCGCGCTTGTGCTCGACGCTGCGGATGAGCACAGGCGCGGTCAGCAGCAGCGCCGCCAACGTCAGCGGCAGCACAGCCCGCCGCTGCCAGCCGCGCGGCACGACATCATCCCAGGCGCGGGTCAGCCACAAGCCGGCTGTGACAGTCAGTGGGGGCAAAAACAGCAGCAGGAAGCGCGGGTCGTAGCTGGCGAACAGCCACCAGGCGGCGAAATAGGGCGCGGTCCATAGAAGCAGCAGGCCGTGTGCGGCCGCGTCCGGCGCGCGCCGCAGCAGCGCAGCCGCCGAGGCCAGCGCGCCTGCTGTGGCCAGCAAACCGGTGACGGCGTAGCGATCGGGGAAGAGAACAAGCACCAGCAGGTTTTCGAGCGTGCGGGCCGCCTGCTCTGTCCAAACAGTGGGCGCGATCAGCACGCCAGCGCCGAGCAGGCTGCGCGCATACCACGGCCCGGCCACCAGCAGCAGCGCCAGGGCCGCCAGCGCGACCTGACGCAGCCCGATGCGCTGGCGCAGCCAGCCCAAGACCAGCCACAGACCCAGCCCCAGCGCGCCCACCAGGGCCGCGTTCTTCGTCCAGGCAGCCAGCCCCATCGTCAAGCCGGCCAGCACAGCGTCCGCTGCCGCGTTGTCGCGCCACAGCCGCCAGGCAAAGACAGCCCCCAGCGTGTGGAAAAACGCCATCGGCAGGTCAACGTAGCCGGCGGAGGCCCACGCGCCGAACACGGGCGTGACAGCCAGCAGCAGCGCGCCCAGCCAGCCAGCGGCCGGTCTGTCAAGCGCACAACCCAGCGCCAGCGCTGCCGGCAGACAGCCCAGGCTAAGCAGCGCCGGAAACAGACGCGCCAGGTACTCGTTGTGCCAACCGGACAGCATGTAGCTGTAGGTGTACGTCAGCGGGATCAGCACCGGGTACGTTTCGTACAGTGCTGAGCCAGCGACGAACGGCGCGATCGCCCGATGATCGTACATCCAGACGGCGAAGTGGTTGTAAATGCCCAGCGCGTCGTCGCGCGAGAACGGCCAGTAGACGGCATTGAACAGAACAGCGGCGCTCACCAGCGCGCACACGACCAGCGCGGTCGCGGCCAGCGCCCCTCGCGGGCGAGCCGGACGCGGCAGCGGCAGCTTTGCCCGCCGCCACAGCAGCCAACCTGGCAGGGCAAGCGCCAGGTACGAAGCGGTGACCGCTGCCGGATCAAACGCCAAGCCCAACGCGGCCTGCCACAGCATGATCTGCGTGAGCGCGCCCACGCTGAACGCCAGCGTCAGGCACAGCACCAGCGCAGGGTTGCCCTGCCGCGGCGTCTTGGCCAGCGTCCAGGCGGCCCAGGGATAGGCCGCGCCCAGCAGCAGCGGCGCGATAAGCCAGGCCAGAAGGGTTTGCATAGAGCGCTGTTCCACTAGTCGCGCGGGAGCAGTATAGCACATCGCGGCCGCGTCCGGAATTTGCTGCTGAGGGAAGAAAAGCCGCGGCAGTGCGGCGGACGACCGCGAGTCGGCGCTGCGCGGGCGCTCTGCCAACGCAGCGCATCGCCCAGGTCTTTTGTCTCAGCTGCTCGACCCAGCCCGCGCCCCGCGCAGATCAGGCGCTGCGCTGGCACGGTCGGGCATACTCGCAATCCGTTTCCGCCGCAGCCGCAGCGAATTGCTGACGACAAATACGCTGCTGAAGGCCATCGCGGCAGCGGCCAGCATCGGCTGCAGCAGCCCCAGCATCGCTGCCGGGATGAGCATCGTGTTGTAGAAGAACGCCCAGAACAGATTCTGGTAAATCGTCCGCATCGTCGCCTGGCTTAGGCCGACAGCCCGCGCCACGCCGCGCAGATCACCGCTGACCAGCGTTACATCGCTGGCTTCCATGGCGATGTCTGTGCCCGTCCCGATGGCGATGCCCACGTCGGCCTGCGCCAGCGCCGGCGCGTCATTGACCCCATCACCCACCATCGCCACGCGCTTGCCCTCAGCCTGCAGCGCGCGCACGGCCGCCGTTTTCTGATCGGGCAGCACGTCGGCCAGCACACGGGTGATGCCTACCTCGGCGGCAATGGCCTGCGCTGTACGCGCGTTGTCGCCTGTGATCATCACCACTTCGATTCCCAGCGCCTGCAGCGCCCGGATCGCTTCCGGTGAGCTGTCTTTGATCGTGTCCGCGATGCCGACGACACCGGCTGCCTGGCCATCCACCCGCACAACTGACACTGTGCGCCCGCGCTCCTGCAGCGCCACAATCCGGCTGGCGATTTCCTCGCCGCTGCCGTTGTTGAGCGCCTCGCCCAAGACGTAGCGCGGGCTGCCCACGACCACCTCATGGCCGCCTACTGCGGCGCGGATGCCCCTGCCGGCATCTGCCGTGAAGCCTTCCGGCTGCGCCAGCGCCAGCCCTCTCTCCTGCGCCGCGCGCACGATCGCCGCGCCCAAAGGGTGCTCGCTGCCGCGCTCAGCGCTGGCTGCCAGCCGCAGCAGCACGTCGGCGCTGAACCCGTCGAGCGGAATTACGTCGGTAACCGACGGCTCGCCGCGCGTGATTGTGCCGGTCTTATCCAGCGCCACCACCTGCACGCGGTGGGCCATCTCCAGCGCCTCGCCGCTCTTGAACAGCACGCCCATCTCAGCCCCGCGCCCCGTGCCGACCATGACAGCGGTTGGCGTCGCCAGGCCCAGCGCACACGGGCAGGCGATGACCAGCACCGCTACCGCGTTGACCATCGCGGCGGTGAAGCCCACCTGGCCGATAACCAGCCAGCCCAGGAACGTGAGCGCCGCCAGCGCCAGCACAATCGGCACGAACACGCCTGAGACGCGGTCAGCTACGCGCTGAATAGGCGCCTTCGATCCCTGCGCCTGCTCCACCAGGCGGATAATCTGCGCCAGCGCGGTCTGCGCGCCCACTTTCTGCGCCTCGATCACCAGCCGCCCCTGTTTGTTGATCGTCGCGCCGATGACCGGGCTGCCCACCTCTTTGTTCACCGGCAGGCTTTCGCCGGTCAGCATGGACTCGTCCACGCTGGAACGACCTTCGATCACCACGCCGTCCACCGGGATGCGCTCTCCAGGACGCACGACCAGCAGGTCGCCGGCCAGCACATCGTCCACCGCCACTTCGACTTCCTGGCCGTCGCGCAGCAGCGTAGCTGTTTTCGGGGCCAGCCCCATCAGCTTCTTGATCGCTTCGCTGGCGCGGCCCTTAGCGCGCGCCTCTAGCAGCTTGCCCAGCGTGATGAGCGTCAGGATCACTGCGGCTGTCTCAAAGTAGACGTGATCGCCAATGACACCCGACAGGCCGGTCACGATGCCGATCAAGACAGCGACGCTGTAGAGGTAAGCCGCCATCGTGCCCAGCGCAATCAGCGTGTCCATGTTGGCCGTGCGGCTGCGCGCTGCCTTGATCGCGCCTACTACGTACTGCCGTCCTAAAATGATCTGTACGGGCGTCGCCAGCAGACCGAACACGAACGGCCAGCCGATCCACAGCAGCCAATTCAGCGCCGGGATAGTCCCCCGCATCGCGCCGCTCATGGCGTGGCCAGCCATCGGCTGGCTGGCCATGTACAAGTCGCGGCCCATGCTTAGCGCGAACAGCGGCAGCGTGAACAGCGCGCCGATCAGCACCAGCCGACGCTGTCGGGCGATCTCTGCCTCGCGCGCGGCGCGTTCAGCGTCCTCAGGTTCGTTGGTGGCGCTCAGGTCGAGCACGCCGTAGCCAGCGTCCTGCACCGCCCGCACCAGATCGGCCCGGCGCACCACGCCCGGCAGATAAGTGACAGTGGCGCGCTCGGTTGCCAGGTTGACGTTTACGCCCAGCACGCCCGGCTGTCTGCTGATGGCGCGCTCTACGCTGCGCACACAGCTGGCGCACGTCATGCCGGTGATCGGCAGCTCGACTGCGGCCTGCGCCACGCCATAGCCCGCTGCGTCAACGCGCTCGATAAGCTGACGCACGTCCACCAGCGCCGGGTCAAACATGACGTGGGCGCGCTCTGTGGCGAAGTTTACGCTGGCCTCGGCCACTCCTTCGGTTCGGCTGAGCGCGCGCTCTACATTGCGGACGCAGGCCGAGCAGGTCATGCCTGTAACAGGCAGGTCAATCTCGCGGGTTGTCGTCATCTGCTGAACCCCGTTTCTCTCTATCTATGTCTGCGCTTCGTGCTATGTCTGCGCTTCGTGCGCCCGATAGCCGGCGCGCGCAATAGCAGCGACAATCTCGGCTTCGCTGACGCGGGTGGCGTCGTACTCGACATCCACAACCTGGCGGGCGTAATGGGTTGCGACCTTCTCCACGCCGGGCAAGCTCTCCAGCGCGTCGTCAATCGTCATGGCGCAGCCGACACAGTGCATTCCCTGGATAGCAAAGCGCTTACGCGTATGCGTCATGTCTGGCTCCGCTCCACAATCCTGATCAGGCCATTGTGCATGCCCATGCCGCAGGTGAAGTGCAGGCTGCCCGGCGGCTGCGCAGGCAGGTCAACAACGGTTTCGCCCGTTATGGGCAGCGCCTCCCACACGCCCGCATCGGGCACGTTAAAGATCAAAGTGCAGCTGTAAGTGTTATCAGTGATGAGCCGCAGCCGCAGCGGGATGCCGCTCTCTGCGCTCAGGCCCTCCGGCAGATAGGCCGTGTTGGTTACGTTGATTGTTAGCTCTTGCACGCCGTTGACCAGCCGGGCAGTGACTGTTTCCGATGTTCCGCTGCCCAGAACCGATGCCAGCATGCGTTCCAGGGCCAGCGGCGACCCAGCCAGGTTCAGGCCCGTGTTAATTGCCAGCAGGCCCAGCGCCAGGATGAGGGCTGCCGCCGCCCGTGTAAGGACCCGCTCAAAGCGCCCACGGGCCTGCGTGGCCGCCAGGCCAAGCAGCACGAAAACAGGCATTGTGCCTAGCACAAACGCGACCATAATCGCTGCGCCCAGACTGGCGCTGCCGGCACTGATCGCCAGCATCATCATGGCCTGAGTAGCGCCACACGGAATCAGCGTCGTCAGCAGGCCCAGCAGCACCGGCGTAAAGGCCTCTTGTACGCGCGACTGCTTGCGCACCATGCGAGTGAGGGCGCGCGGCGGCTGGATCACAAGATAGCGCAGGGCCGGGTGCGCGTCGAGCAGGTTGAGCGCCACCACCACCATATACAGCCCTGCCCCGATCTGCATGGCCGCCTGCACTCCCGGCGTGATCTGCGCCGCTGCGCCCAGCGACCCCAACAGCCAGCCCAGCGCCGCGTGCGCGATCAGCTTGGCACCCAGGAAGTACAGCACCGGCCAGGCGCTGCGGGTAATCTGCACCTTGCCGGTGGCCTGTTGAGGCGGGCCGTCAACAGGCCGCGCCAGTGCCGACGCCAGCAAACCGCCCTGAATGGCCAGGCAGGACAGGCCACCGACCGTAAGCCCGGTAAAGAAAACCACCCATAAGTCCACCATCGCTGTGTCCCCTTACCCGCCAATCTCGACGATGAGCTGTTCCATCAGTTCGATCTCCGCCGTTTGCGCGCTGATAATGTCCTCAGCCAGCGCGCGCAGGTCGTTATGTTCAGCGTAGCGCAGGATGCGCCGCGACATGTGCAGTGCGTCGTCGTGATGGTCAATCATCGCCTCCAGCCAGGCCACTTCGTAAGCGTGGCCCTCCAGCCGATTAAGGCCGGCCATCATGCCCATCATCATGGGCGGATCCTTGATCTCCTGCGCTGCGCCGTGACCGCCGTGCATACCGTGCCCCATGCTGCCTATTGCAGCCATGTCATCCATCATTTCTAACATTTCCGTCATGGACATCGGCGTGTAGGTGATGCCATACCACTCCAGCAACCAGCCCTGCATCAGGCTGATCTCGGCACTTTGGGCGTCAATCACATCCTGGCAGAGAGTCAGCACAGCGGGCGTGCTGGCTCGTTCGAGGCAGTGTTGTGCCATATCCAGCGCCATCTGATGATGGTCAATCATTCCTTGCAAA
>Ga0308417_1003068_pt1 | contig 10789 bp, 9 predicted proteins | sample HotsprSampleOS65_FD_203528 | JGI IMG/M metagenome (GOLD analysis project Ga0308417, IMG submission 203528) | Hot spring phototrophic mat microbial communities from Octopus Spring, Yellowstone National Park, Wyoming, United States - 20090730_OS65 ... | reverse complement strand
GGGTTGCCGGCGGCGTCCTTCAGGGCGTTGTTCACGGCATTGGTGGCGAACACGCCGGTGAGCAATGCGCCCAGCGTTCCGCCCGCGCCATGCACGCCGAAGGCGTCCAGCGAATCGTCATAGCCCAGCCGCATCTTGACCACCGCAACCATCAGGTAGCAGAAGATGCCGGCCAGCAAGCCAATCAGCAGCGCCGGCATCGGAAGCACGAAGCCGGAAGCGGGCGTGATCGCCACCAGCCCGGCCACGCAGCCCGAAATGCCGCCCAGAACGGACGGCTTGCCCGTGCGCATCCACTCCGCCAACAGCCAGCCTGCGACGCCGCCGGCGGCGCCCAGGTGCGTGGCGACAAACGCCGAAGCCGCCAGCGGTCCCGCGCCCAGCGCGGATCCCGCGTTGAACCCGAACCAGCCGAACCACAGCAGGCACGCGCCGGCAAAGCTCAACACCAGCGAGTGAGGCCTCATCGGCTCCTGCAGGTAGCCGGAACGCGGCTTCAGATACAGCGCCGCCACCAGCGCCGACACGCCGGATGTGATGTGGACCACCGTGCCCCCGGCAAAGTCAAAGCACGGGATCTTCCCGCCGGCGAAGGCGTTGAAGAGCCCGCCCTTGCCCCACACCATGTGCGCCATCGGGAAGTAGACAAGGAACAGCCAAAGCGCCGTGTACAGCACCATGCCGCTGAACTTGATCCGTTCCGCGTAGGCGCCGGAGATGAGGGCGGGCGTGATGATGGCGAACATCATCTGGAACGCCATGAACGTCAGGTGCGGCAGCGTGGCGGCGTAGTCGGCGTTCGGCTCCATGCCCACGCCGCGGAGGAACAGATACTGGAACCCGCCGACGAAGGCATTGCCCTCGCCGAAGGCCAGGCTGTAGCCCACCAGCGCCCAGAGCACGGAAGCCAACGCCATCAGAATGAAGCTGTGCATCATCGTGCCCAGCACGTTCTTGCGCCGCACCAGGCCGCCGTAGAACAGCGCCAGGCCGGGGCCGGTCATCAGCAACACGAGGGCGCAGCTCGCCAGCATCCAGGCGTTGTCTGCCGCCAGTTGCGCCGACGCGGCGGCCGATTCGACGGCCTTCACGGCCTCGGCGACATCGTCTGCGGCCGCTGTGCCGGCGGCCGCGAGGAGCAATACAGGTAAGTACTTCATCGCGGTTCGTTCGATCCTGTTCGTGGAATTCATCGAGCGCCGCGGGTCCTGTCCGTTGCCGCACAGGCATTCCGCGCGCAGGGCGCCGCCGGCCTCCTTCCCTGAATGGAAAGAGCGCAGGCTTGCCGGGTCTCTGTCGGAATCGGAGCTGCCGGACGAGGGCGGTGATGAGGGCCATGCCTGGTTCCGGACGGGCATGGCGGCAAAGGCGCATCCCACGTGGGAGGCCTTACAGTGATGCTAAACCGGGGCTGTGGCGAAAATCCAACAGATATTTCTTTTCAGACTCAATCAAAAATTGAATTGGAGACGCCGGCGCAGCGGTGCCAGGAAAGGCTTGGGTAAAGTAGTAGAAGACAGGCGGCCCGCCGGCGCTATCGCCGCCCGAAAACTCAAGGCCGCGCCGCAAAGCTGATTTCCGGCGCGATCGTTGCACATGACGCCCTTCTCAAATCCTGTCCTGGCCTTCCTTACCTCCGAAGGCGGCCTCGACCGCCTGCCCCTGCAACTTCTCATCGTCTTCGGGTTCGCCAAACTGCTCGCGGAAGTTGCACAGAGGTTGCGGATGCCCGGCATCGTAGGCGGACTGGCGGCGGGCATCGTCATCGGCCCTTCCGCTCTCGGGTGGATCCAATACGACGATCTGCTGCACGCGATGGCGGAGCTGGGCGTGATGTTCCTGCTGTTTCAGGTGGGGTTGGAAGTGAAGGCGTCCGAACTGCTGCGCGTGGGCAAGGTGGCGCTGCTTTCGGCCGTGCTGGGCGTGGCCCTGCCCTTCGCGGCGGGCTGGGCCATCATGATGGCGGCGGGCCACCCGCAGATCGAATCGATCTTCATGGGCGCGGCGATGGTGGCCACCAGCGTGGGCATCACGGCGCAGGTGCTGGCTTCCAGGGGCGTGCTCAGCCACCGCACGGCGCAGGTGATCCTGGCCGCGGCGGTGATCGACGACGTATTGGGGCTGCTGGTGCTGGCGGTGGTGTCTTCCATGGCGCGCGCGGGCGGGGCGGACTGGGCGGGGCTGGCCGTTTCTTCGGTGGTCTCGATCGTGTTCGTCGTGGCGGTGGTGAAATACGGCTCGCGCACCGCGGGCTTCGTGGTGCCGAAGCTGACGCAGAGCCTGCGGGTGGAGGAAGCCGAGTTCGCCGTGGCGGTCACGTTCCTGTTCCTGATGGCGCTGCTGGCCACGTATTCGGGAGTCGCCGCTATCATCGGAGCGTTTCTGGCGGGCATGGCGCTGGCGGAGACCGCGTCGCACCACCTGCACACGCTGGTGCGCGGCGCGGGCGAACTGATGGTGCCGTTTTTCCTCGCCTCCATCGGCCTGCAGATGGACACCAGCGTGTTCCGCAGCGGCGGCACGGTGTTGCTGGCAGTCATCATCCTGGCGGCGGCCGTGGCCTCGAAGTGGGTCGGCTGCGGGCTGGGCGCGGTTTCATTGGGATGGAAGGACGCCTCGCGCATCGGCGCCGGCATGGTGCCCCGGGGCGAAGTGGGCATGGTGGTGGCTCAGGTGGGGCTGAAGGCCGGGGCCATCACGCAGCCGGTCTACGGAGTCGCGGTTTTCATGGCCGTGATGACCACAGTGCTGGCGCCGCCGGTGCTGAACTTCCTGTACAAAGACGTGCCGGCCGAGCCCCGCGACACGCCCCCTTCGGTCGAACTCGGGTGACCGCCCTCCATCAAAGCGGCACAATCACCGCGGCCAGCGGTTGCGGCGGCAGCGGAATCATGGTGAACAGCGGCGCTGTCTTCCGGCGGCGGGTGTCCACGGGGATGGCAGGAATGCGGATCACGGCCATGTCGCTGGAGCCGCGGTTCAGCACCAGCGCGAACTCCTGGTCGGGCGTGATGCAGATCGCGCCGGGATCCATGCCCACGCCCGTCACGGAAACCACCCGCTGTTCTGCAATGCTGAATGTCGTCACCGAGCCGGCCTGCGGATTGGAAACGAACAGCAGCGGAGGCCGCGCGCTGGCCGCCATCTCACCCGGCTTGCGCCCGCTGAGCGAGGTTTGTGCGATCTCGCTGCGGTAAGGGTAGGCGATAACCACCGAGTCGCTGCCCTCGCCGGTGATGAAGAGCTGGCCGCCGTCGGCGCTGAAACAGAAGCGCTCCGGCGTCACGGCCAGGGGCAGCATGACCATGACGTCTCGCGTGGCCGTGTCGAGCAGGATCAACTGCCGCCGCCCCAGCCCCGCGGCGATCGCCACTCGCCCGTCGGAGCGGAATCGGACCGCGCCCAGGCGGTCATCCACCATCCGCGGCGGCAAAACGAGGCCCGTGTCGAGCTGCACGAATAGCGCCTCTCCGCCTTCCAGCGCAATGCAGGCGCGCGGCTCGCCGGAGGCGACGTCGAAGCTCACAGGCCGCCGCGGCAGTGTGATGGCCGGACGCGCCCGCAACGGCGCCAGATCGACGGGCGCCAGCCGCGCCGGTTCCGCCATCAGGCACCAAAGGCGCCCGTGCTTGACCACCGCCGTTTGCGGCGCCCCCTGCAGCGGCAGGATCTCTTCCCGCCGCAGGCTCGAGCTGTCGAACACCGCCAGAGCCCTCGCCTGCGGGCACAGCGCATACACCCTGCCGCGGCGCGCCATCACCGTGGAAGCGGGCGACGGCAACGGCAGGGACTTTTCATAGGTGAACCGGAGCAGGTCCACCACTCCGAGCGCGGGCTCGCTGGAGGAGATCACGAAAGCGCGGCCGGCGAACCCTCCGGGCGGGCGCCGCCGGCAAGCCGCCCCCATGCCGGCCAGTGTTGCTGCGAAGGCTCTTCTGCTGATCACAGGAACGCCGTCGTCTTGATGCCGGATACTTCGATCGTGCGCCCGCACCGCGGGTTCCTGCACCGCACCTTGTCGTCGATCAGAACCATGTAGCTCTGGGCCTTGGCGAATTTCGCGCGGTCCCGCTCGTCCGCGCCCGCCGGCAGGCGGTCTTTCTTGCGCCGCACCAGCCACTGGAGCTGGTATTCTTCCACCGTGCGGCAAAAGGGGCAGTTCAGCCGCGCCGGCCGGGCTGTCTTCGATTCGCTGTAAAAAAGCCGCTCGTCCACGAAAACCAATCTTGGCACAACACGGGCGGAGGCGCAGGGCGCGGGATAATGGGAATCGTGCTGGCCGCCGCCGTAACGTTGACCGCAGCGCTGTTGTCCTGGAAAGCGGAGATCGAGTCCAACGGCGTCGCCGTGGTCGTCGCCGAGTTGCAGAACTCCGCCTCGGGCGCGCTCGAAGCCGCGCCCGACACGCCCAACCGGGACCTTCTGGCGCCGTATCTGGAGTCGGAGGACTTCCGGCGGCAGTTCGCGTTGATGCACGCATCGATGGTTTTCGAGCGCGCGCCGGGGCGGGAAGTGGCCTTTGTCCTGTTGAACGGCGCGCGGCGCGCCGAGTGGGAGCACTGGCAGGAGGCGCTGCTGGCGCACGAGTTCGGCCACGCCTGGATCAAATCGCAGAAGTATCCCACGCCCGTCTTCGTGCCCGGCCCTCATGCCTGCCTCGCCATCCATACCGGGGACATCACCCAGCACGTGCTCATCCGGCACGAGATGGAACGGCGCGGCATCGAATACCGCAAGCACTGGCTGGAGCTGCTCGAGCGGGCCATTCCAGTGATGCAGACGTCGGCGCCGCCCCCCGAGGAGGACCGCTGCGCGCGCGCCCGGCTCGCCGCCGAGTGGGTGGACGTGAAGCTGGCCCTGCAGCCCGGCGAGTGGCCCGCGCAGGCGAGCTACGAGGCGGCCGTGCGCCGCTATATGCCGGAAATCGTCTCCACCGTGGAGCGGATCACGGACTATGTCCGCGGCTGCGATCTCGCCGACCGCGGGCAGCACCGTGAAGCTCTGAAGGCGGTCTTCGAGATGCTCAAGGATCTGGTCTACCACCGGGCGAAGGAATTCCGCGTCTATGGTACGCTCAAAAGGAAATCGGCGGCCGGATGACGGCTGTCGGCATCGTCCGGTCGGCCAGGGCCGTCTGGACAGCATTTCCTCCCCATGAACATCCGGTCTTTATTCAGTCTGTTTTCCTCTGACCTTGCCATCGATCTGGGCACGGCCAACACGCTCGTGTTCGCCAAGGGCAAGGGCATCGTCGTCAACGAGCCCTCCATCGTCGCCATCAACAAGGTGACCGGCGAAGTGGAGGCAGTCGGCAAAGAAGCGAAAGAGATGCTCGGGCGCACGCCCGGCAACATCGTCGCCATCCGCCCGATGAAGGACGGCGTGATCGCCGACTTCAAGGTCACCGAGCGGATGCTCAACTACTTCATCCAGAAGGCTCACGGCCGCAAGATGCTGGTGCACCCGCGCATTGTCATCGGCGTGCCCAGCGAGATCACGCAGGTGGAGAAGCGCGCCGTGATCGATTCGGCCTACCGCGCCAAGGCCAGCGAAGTCCACCTGGTGGAGCAGGCCATGGTGGCCGCCATTGGCGCGGGGCTGCCGATCACCGAGCCTTCCGGCAACATGGTGGTCGACATCGGCGGCGGCACCACCGACGTCGCCGTAATCTCGCTGAGCGGCATCGTCTACTCGCGCTCGGTCCGCGTCGCCGGCAACGAAATGGACGACGCCATCATGCAGTACCTCAAGAAAAAGTACAACCTGCTGGTGGGCGAGCGCACGGCCGAGCAGATCAAGATGCAGGTCGGCAGCGCCTTTCCGCTCGACAAGCCCCTGACCATGGAGATCAAGGGGCGCAATCTGATCGAAGGCGTGCCGCGCACCATCGTCGTCAACGACGAGGAGATCCGCGAGGCCCTCTCCGAGTGCGTGGCCACCATCATGAACGCCATCCGCGTCGCTCTGGAGCGCACGCCGCCCGAGCTCAGCGCCGACATCAGCGACCGCGGCATCGTGCTCACCGGCGGAGGCGCGCTGCTGAAGAACCTCGACAAGCGCATCCGCGAAGAGACCGGGCTGCCGGTGTCGATCGCCGAAGATCCGCTGGCCAGCGTGGTGCTGGGCACGGGGCGCATGCTGACCGATTTCAAACTGCTGCGGCGCATCGCCATCGAATAAGCGGGGAAGCGGTGACCCAAGCCGCCTGAGCCAATGGACAGTTTTCTCGGCCGCTACCGGAACCTGAGCGTCTTGCTGCTGTTGGTGGTCGGACAGCTCCTGCTGCTCGCCTACCAGATCCGCAGCAGCCAGGACGTGCCGCTGATCCGCGTCTGGGCCGTGGCCGCCGTCGCTCCCATGGCCCGCGGCCTCGAGGCGGCCCGCGCCGCCGCCACCAGCTTCTTTTCCGAATACTTCATCCTGCGCGACGTGCGCGCCGAGAACGAGCGGCTCAAAAAGGAGCTTGGCGAACTCCGGCTGCGGAACCATTTCCTTTCGGCAGAGCTCGCCTCCGCCGAGCGCGCCCGCGCGCTCGAGCAATACCGCGCCCGCATCCCGTCGAAGACCTTGCCCGTGCGCGTCATCGGCGCCGGCGCCGGCGCCGACACGCAGACCGTGTTCGTCGACCGCGGCTCTTCCGATGGCGTGCAGAAAGGCATGGCCGCCATCACGCCGGAAGGCATCGTTGGCAAAGTGGTGGCTGCCTATCCGATGGCGTCCCTGGTGCAGCTGATCACCGCCCAGGGGGCGGCGGCGAGCGTGGTCTCGCAAAACAGCCGCGTGCGCGGCGCGCTCAAAGGCGCCGGCGGCGCGCTCTGCGTGGTCGACCACGTGCAGAACAAAGACCCGCTGGCGCCGGGCGAGTGGTTCTTCACCTCCGGCCACGACCGCGTGTTTCCGCGCGGGCTCCCCGTGGGCCAGGTCACGCTCGTGCGCGAAGGCCGAGGCGGCAAGGAAGTCCTCGTCGAACCCAGCGCGCTGAAGGCGCCCGTGGAAGAAATGCTCATCGTGCTCGACGGGGTCCACGGCTTGATCCCGCCGCCCGACCAGCCCGCCGCGGAGGGCGTCAGCCTCTTGCCCCCGCCGCCCGCCGAAGGCGCCGCCGAGTCCGCCGCGCCCTCCCCCAACGGCGGCGCCCTCACCGATGCCGACCGGATCGCCGAACGCTACCGCCGCCTCACCGAAGCGCAGGGCCTTCAGCTCGGCGTCAAGGGGCGCATCGCCGACTTCACTCGCGAGCCGTCCGCCGCGCCGGCTGCCGCCCCGAAGCCGGAGCCGCCGCTTCCATGACCCGCCTGGAAGACAGTTTTGCTTTGGGCCTCGCGGCCAGAGGCAAAGCGGCCCGCTTTTCACCAGCGCTCTATATCGCCGCGCCGCTCGCCGCCATTCTGTTCCAGGTCTATGTGCCGCGCTTTTTCGACGCGCTGTCTTATCTCGAATTGCCCCTTCTGGTGGCGATCTATTTCGCGCTCATGCGCCGCAAGCCCGCCTCCGGCGCCTTCATCGGCTGCCTCATCGGCCTCGCCCAGGACGCCCTCTCGCCCCACCCGCTCGGCATGAACGGCATCAGCAAGACGCTTTCCTGCTATTTCGCCGCTTCGCTCAGCCTGCGCTTCGACGTGGAAAACCCGGTTCTGCGCTTTATTCTCGGGTTCTTCTTCTACCTTTTCCACGAGTTTTTTTTCTGGTCCCTGAGCCGCGGCCTGCTGGGCCGGCAGGTGGACTTCCCCATTCCGCAATCGGTGATTTCCGCTTTTCTCAACGCCGTGGTCGCCGCGGCCCTGTTCAGTTTTCTCGACCGGTTCCGGCACGAGGAATGAGCGCCGCCGTGCGCGCGGCTTTTCGCTCCCCTGCCAGATGCAGCACCATCATCCTGCCGTCCGTGCGCAGTTCGTCGCCGGTGGCGTTGCCTGCGCGCGTGGGCGCGGCGGGGCGCTCGACCAGGGAGTAGCCGGTGGCAACGCCGGTGAACAGCAGATCATCGGCGATTTTCTGCCGCTCCCTGTCGATCTCCGGATCGATCAGGTGATACCACTGCGTGCCTTTGCGCCCGACGCCGATGCCGATGTCATGCGTCGCCGAAGCGACCCACACCGTCTGCCCGCGCCAGGTCTCTTCGCGGCGGAAAACGCGCAAATGGTGCCGCTTGGCCACCGTGTTCAGGTCTTTTTGATACTCGTAATCCGGATCCTTGCCCTCCAGTTGCAGCAGCGAGAACGGCGCCTCGCTGTACCCGCTTTTCCGCAACGCCTGCAGCGCCGTGACCAGGCCGCTCTTCACCCCAAGGCTCCGCGCTTCCACCCATCCCGCCATGCGGAAGCCCGTTTCCAGATCCTCCTGCGCGCCGAGAAACATCAGGTTGACAATGTCGGAGTCCTCACCCGATGGCGTCTTCACGCGCAGCGGCTGTCTTTGCACGAGTTCGACGAGATCTGCCGGGGCGGGGATTTCTCTCCACCCTTTTTGCGGCGCTTTTGCCGCCAGCTTCTCGGGAACGGCCACCCGCAGAATCATCTCCACGCCTTCCGGGTAGTGGATTTCCCGCCCGAGCGTCAGGTTGTAGGCGTGCGTCGACCAGCGCAGCCCCTCCGAGACTCCAGGCAGCACAAAGCCCAGCCCGCGCAGCCCGATCGTCCACCGGGCGACTGCCTCGTTCGGAAACGGGACGCCAAGAATCCTGCCATGATGTACCGTCTCTCTCGCGTTGTCCACTTCCATCACGCGCGCCGCCAGCCGGCTCCTTGTTCCGTCTTCATGGAGGAAATTGGCGAACTCGAGCAAAGCCTCGGCGCGGACAAAGCGGTTGCGCGCGCTCCGGACCGACAGCAGCGTGCCTTCCACTTTCGTGCCCGGCGACAAGACCACTCTTCCATTGGCCATCGCCGGCGCAATGACCACGGCTTCCAGCTTTTCGCCGCACCGCGAGTTCTTGCTGTGAACCGGTTTGGCCAGGCGGATCCGGATCCGCGTGCCCTCCGGCACATCGGCCTCCAGTGTGCTTGCCAGGGCGGTGAACTGACGCTTTCGCGCCATCTCGCGCAGGCCGCCGATGAAATCGGCCAGCCGCTCGGACTCCCTGTGGCTGATGCCGCGTTGGGCGCCGGCCTGTTCCAGCACGTAACGCAGGGCGTCCTGCGGATTGGCCTCCTCCCAATCGAGCGCCGTGTTGCCGTAGTCGTCTTCCGCATTCACATCGATGCCCGCGTCGATCAGGATCTCGGCCAGCTCGCGGCAGGCGCGGTGCGTGTCCCGGCCGCGGAACTGCACCGTTCCGATGGCAATCCAGTGCAAGGCCGTCCGGCCCTGCTCGCCTCGGGCGCTGACATCGGCGCCCTCTTCAACCAGCGCCCTCGCCCGTTGAACATACTTCCTCGCGGCGCTTTCCTTCTTTTCCAGCGTGGCGAGCTGGAGCGCCTCCACGAGCTGCCGCCCTTTTTCCTTTGCCTCCGCCGGCGCCGCCGGCGGAGCCGCAGAAGCCAGACCAAAGGGACACCACGACAAACTAACGACACAGAAAATCCCTGCCGCTGACAGGCGGCTTCGCCGGAAAATGCCTCTGAAATCCATCACGGCCTCCTGAACCGGTCCGGGCGCGCTGCGCGGCTGGAAGGCTGCGGAATCCCCGCGCGCTACACGATAGTCTGTATTGACCCAAATCGGATACCCGCCTATGCTGCCATCATCTGTTCAATCCCACAAGAGGAGGTTTCACATGAGGGACTGTTTCCGGTTCATGCCTGCCACGGCGGGCTTGCTTCTTCTGCTTTTGATTCCTGTGATTGGGCCCGGCCAGGCGCTGCCGCAGGGGCGGGCGCTGGCAGTGGAACATGCGGTGCCGTTCGGACAGATAGCAGGCAAGCTGCTTTTGTACGGCGAATATCTCGTTTTCGTCGATGACGGCCAGCCCGCCGATTCCTTCGTCGTCGCCAGGGCCTCGATCGAGAGCCTGGACGCAGACGGCTCGCTCATCACGATTCAACTCAGAGATCCCGTGAGGAACCGCTCCGGCGAAACCCGCCGGGTCAGCTTCCGGGCGCTCGATGGAGATCCCGGGCCGGTCACCGGCTGGTTCAGCGCGCGCGGCGGCGCTGGCGCGCCCGGCGAAACCGGAAGGGCCGCGGCCCCTGCGCCGGAAGGGGCGAAGGTGTTCCAGGCCCGTCACAACCACCGCATCGGCTCTTGCAATGGCCGTTTGCTCGTCACCGCGGACCAGGTCAGCTACGAATCGACGGATTCGGTGAGCCATTCGCGGCGGTGGCCGCTCAAGCAGATCCGCGAGATCAGCCTGCCAAACCCGTATGAATTGAACGTGCGGCCCTTCAACGGAGGCAACTACAAGCTGATGCTGGAGGGATCCGGCATGGACCCAGCCTCGTTCAAGGAGCTGGTTGACCGGGTCGCCTCGGCGCGGGCGCTGCGCTGAACAGCGAGGTTGCCGTGGAAGACAAAGCAAGCGGTCCGAAGGCATCGCGCCGGATCATAGTCGTCGGCGGGGCGTTGCTGGCCGTGTTTCTGCTTGGGTTCGTTCCGCAATTCCGCGCGGCTTCGGCTGCGCGCTCGGAAGTGCAGGCGGCCAAGGCGGACTTCGAGCGGCTCCGGCGGGAGGTGGCCAGAAGCCAGTTGCGCGACCTCGCCGCACTGCTTCTCTACGAGGTGGCCCAGCGCAACTTCGGCCTCGCCGCGCAACACGCCAGCGCGTTGTTCGACCGACTCCAGGAGGCCGTCGCATCCGGCCCTGACGCCGGCAGCGAGGCGCTCCGCCAGGCGCTGGCGGCGAGGGACGCCGTCA
>Ga0308417_1003066_pt1 | contig 10791 bp, 4 predicted proteins | sample HotsprSampleOS65_FD_203528 | JGI IMG/M metagenome (GOLD analysis project Ga0308417, IMG submission 203528) | Hot spring phototrophic mat microbial communities from Octopus Spring, Yellowstone National Park, Wyoming, United States - 20090730_OS65 ... | reverse complement strand
ATCGGATGGCTCCTGCTCGACGCGGGTCAGTTGCACGAGATCGCCGGTTTCGGGCGTCAGGACGTGAATCTGTGCACTCCCGTCCCGTTCCGCCACAAAGGCCAACCGCTTGCTGTCTGGCGCCCACACCGGCTGACGGGCGCTGTAGGTCTGTCCGGTCAACTCGCGGGCGCGCGAGCCATCGCGCTCCACAATCCACAGAGTGGAACGGTAGCGGTCGGTCATCTTGTCCACAAAAGTACGGGTAAACACAATCTGCCGCCCGTCCGGGGAAATGGTCGGATTCGTCACCGACTCCATTTCCATGAACGTCCCTTTGTCGAGCCGGCGGGGGGCCGTGGCCGGCGCTTCCTGGGCCGGTGCCAGACCTGACAGGCTGAAGGTCAAACTCAGAGCCAGAAAAACAGTGAGAAACGGCTTCAGGGTGAACATGAAGCGTTTTCTGCGTGATTGCCCTTTGAAGAAAGTAAGGCCGGGCGACCGCCGGCAACGTACTGCTGCCGGACGCGCCAGGCAAATACAGTAAAGATACTCCAGCCGGATGACGTATCGCTACCACCGGCGTCCCGGCCGCAGGTGTCGGCACTGGCCCGGCTTCTGGTTCCACTTTCCCACACCTGCCAACCGTCCCGGTGGCAACGGGCCGCCCCCGTGACGAAACGCCAGAGGTGCGGCCCGGTTCCTGCCTGTCAGAAGAACAGCTTGAGGGCAAACTGAATCTGCCGGGGATCACGGGCGCGCGTCACCCGCCCGAAATTTTCCCCTTCCGTGATGTTGCCACGCGGATTCAGAAACTGGGTCTGGTTGAAGACGTTGTAGAACTCACCGCGAAACTCGACGCGCAGCCGTTCATTGATAGGGATGTTCTTGCGCAGGGTGACATCGTAGTTGTGGATGCTCGGACCACAACAGATGGTTCGTGGCGCATTCCCAATCGTCCCCAGTTCCTGGGGCGCGAAAGCGGCTGGATCAAAAAAGTAGAGGTTGTTGCGCCGGGGGTCGAAGGTCCGAAACCGCCCCACCAGGTCCGGCTGTCCCGGCAGCTCGAAGTCAAAGCTGTTCATCAGCTCCAGGTCATCCGACGAGGTGATGCGAATCGGAAAACCCGTCTGATAGACGGCAATGCCGCTTACGGCCCAGTTGTTGAGGATACCGCCGAGCCAGCGCCGGCCAGTCACCTTGGGCAACCGGTAGTCGAACGTCACCACCAGGCGATGACGGGCGTCAAACAGGGACAGTGAACGACTCAGCCGCGGATTGATGGGGTTGACGATGTTCTCGAAGCTCGAAGCATTGTCAATGGACTTGCTCCACGTGTAGGCCGCCTGAATCTGAATGCCTTTTTCCTCGAAGCGTTTGTCCACCAGCACCTGTAGCGAATGGTAGTTCGAGTTGCCGGCCGTCTGCCGCTCAAACAGGCTGGCAAAGACCGGCACACCATCGGGCGGGCAACCCTCACCGGTCAGGGGATTGCAGAAAGGCGAGGAAAATGGCCGCAACCCTACCAGCCGGATGGCCGGATTGTTCGGCCCGGTCACGGTACGCTGTGGGCCGTAGGGCAGATGCAGGGTCACACCCGCCGGAATGGCCCCAGCCGGCACGAAGTATTCGTTGTCAGCTCCGAACGGTCCGCACGTGCCGGGACCCAGAATCCGGTTCAGGTCGAGACAGGTCTGGGGATTGCCAAAGTTGATGTCCCGCGTCAGCAACAGCCGGTGGCCCTGGGTGCCCACATAGCCAACCTGCACCAACAGGTCATCCTGGAGCTTGCGCTGGAGCGTCAGGCTGTACTGCACGGAATACTGCGGACGAAGTTCCGCCGGCAACTGTCCATACAGCAGAATGGGGCGGAACACGGAGTAGTCCACCGGATCGCCCCGCCGTGGATTGAGAATCCCGTTGGAGGGGTTCGGCACAATGGTTCCGTCCTGGCGCAGAAAAGGCGTACTGAGAAACGTGTTGGTGATGTTTGAGCTGATGCCAAAGGGTGGCTGGGGCACGAGCTGGGCCAGGATAAGCCCCTCGATGGGCCCGTTGTAAAACATCCCCCAGCCGGCCCGTACACTGCTGTTGCCGGGGCCGCCGGTCAGCTTCGCCAGCCAGCCGCTCTGCCAGGGCGGACTCCAGGCCAGCCCAAGGCGCGGCGCAAACGCCCGGTAGTAGGTTCGGAACAGCCCATCCGGTACGCCCTCATCCCCCGGAATGCCCAAACCCAGGGGAAAGACGGCGCGGGCCGGCCCCGTCGGGCTACAGTCCTGTGACCCGAAGACACCGACGAGCGGATTGTCGGGATCAAGCCGGCAGGGGAACTGCGTACTGGCCAGGCCGGCCCGAAAGGACTGCACCCGGCGGAAGCGGTCCGCCGCCGGGGTGTTCAGTTCCCAGCGCAGGCCGTAGTTGAGCGTGACGTTTGGCGTGATCTTCCAACTGTCCTGGGCAAAGAGATAGACCGCGTTGCTGTAGAAGTGCGAAGTCTGCGCACCGGTCTGGTAGTACGAATCCACCAGGCCCAGCAGGTAGTTGGGCACCAGATTCGTGTACCCGATGTTGTTCGGCCCGCCTCCAAAAAAGCTGAACTGACCGTTGAGCGCGCCGAAGTTGGTCATCAGGTAACGCTGCTGCCGCACGTCCACCCCGAACTTGGCCGTGTGGCTGCCCCAGATACGGGTCAGGTTGTTGGTGAGCTGGTAGGTATTGACAACCTGCGGGATTTCCCCCTGGTAGTTGTTGCCAATCGAGAAACCGCCTTCGAGACCAATCCACGGCACGCCCTCATGCGGCGTCCCGACGCCGACGATAATCCCCAGCCGGGGGTTGTTCGGGTCGGAGAAGCACAGTTCCGGGGGCACATCACGGCACGAAGCATTCACAAGGTTGGAACGTTCGGGACTGTTGAGCCGAAACAGGTTCTGACGGAAGTACACTGCCCGCGCCTCATTGATGGTGTTCGTGCCTGTCCAGGTATGGGAGAGGTTGATCTGGGCAATCCGGGCGTTGTTGATGTTGCCAAAGCCGGGCAGGTTGGCGCCGGAGTCAGCCACCCGCGCAAAGGGCTCCAGTGCAAAGCTGTCCGAGTAAAACACAAAGGCGCTCAGTTGCTGCCGGTCGGTCAGACGGTGGTCGAGGCGCAAAAGCCCCTGGTCTCCACGGCGGCGGGCCACCGGATTGGCCTGAAAAAAGCCATCACCCAGGTTTGGGAGCGGCACGAACTGCTGGAGCAAATCATTGGCCGTCCGGTCAAAACATGCGCTGGGAATACGGTTACCGGGAAAAATATCGGCATAGGCCGCGCCGGCCGTGATGGGCGCGCCTCCGGCCGCAGCCACAGCGGCGGCGCAGCCGGGACGCGCATTGAGCACGGCAGCGACGGTCGCATCAGCAATAAAGCCGGTAAAGATCGGCCCGGCGCTGAAGTCCCCCAACCGTTCGGCCGCCGTCGGCACGGGCACCACATCCGACGGGATGCCCTGGCGGATGCGTCGCCCCTCGTAGGAAGTGAAAAAGTACGTCCTGCCACGCTGGATGGGCCCGCCGAACGTGCCGCCAAAAATATGCTGGTTATAGGCGGGCTTTTCCAGATTGAAAAAGTTGCGCGCATTGAGCGCACGGTTTCGGAAAAACTCAAAGACATTGCCACGGAATTGATCACTCCCGGACTTCGTGACAACGTTGATAACCGAACCGGAGTTGCGGCCGTACTCGGCATCGAAATTGTTTGTCAGGACACGAAATTCCTCAATGGCGTCTGGTGAAGGCTGAATAGCCGGCAGATTGACATAGAGATCATTGGCTTCACCACCATTGACACTGAAATTGTTTGACCTTCCACGTCCACCATTGACGGACACAACACCAGGCTGGTCACTCCCGGTAAAAAGGTCTGATCCAAGCTGTGACTGAACCCCTGGCTGAAGCTGTAGAAATTGATAGGTATCGCGGGTATTCAGCGGCAGGTTGACGACAGCGCGGCTATTGACCGAAGCGCCAAGCTGCGTGCTTTCGGTTTCAATCAAGGGTGTCCCACTGGCCTTGACCTGGACAACTTCACTGGTTTCCCCAATCTCCAGCTTGACCGTGACACTGTTGACACGCCCCAGGCTGACTTCCAGATTCGTCTGCTCGTACTGCTTGAACCCTTCGGCAGTGACCACCAGCCGGTAGGTTCCAATCGGGAGTGACGGCAGCTCGAATGTTCCATCCTCACTTGAAGTCGTGACGCGCGTGATTTGTGTTCCCTGAAGCGTCACGGTGACGTTCGCCCCGGCCACCCTGGCATTGCTGGGGTCCCTGATGACGCCACTGATCGTACCGGTTGTTTGTGCCCAGCCCAATGCTGTCAGCCAGCCCATAAAGCCGACGACAAAGCCCCAGAAGATGCCGTTTTTCTTCATGGTTTCCTCCCATACAGAAACGGTTTCGGGCAGAAAGCTTTACCAAACTGTTTGTTTTTGTCTTTTGATGCTAAACCTGTTTTTTTGACAGAACAGGGCAAACCGGGCAGAGCATGATCTTTCAGCCCGGTTGGGCTTTTCACGGAATGAGTTTCAGGCAATTTCAGAGAGAAATTTCAAAGACCGGTTTCAGCCTGTGCCCTCCGTTCGGCCAATAACTGCACAAGCCTTCATCATGAAACCGGATGAAGGAAAAAGCTATTATACGTTGGTATAAGTTTGGTTTCTCACCCTTGCGCTTTCAGGCCGACGAGGAACCGGAAAGCCCCAGTCGTTCCGCCGCCCGCACCAATTCCGGGAGAGAGGCCGCCTGCATTTTGCGCATGACCTGTCCACGATGGACCTTGACGGTGATTTCACTTGTCCCAAGCTCAGCCGCAATCTGCTTGTTGAGCCAGCCGGCCACGACCAACGCCATGACCTCGCGTTCGCGGGCGGTCAGCGTGGCATAGCGTTGCCGCAGGGCAGCCAGTTCGGCGCGCTGGGCGCAACACTGGCGATGATACGCAATGGCCTGCTCGATGGCCTGAAGCAACTCCTGCTCCTGAAACGGCTTGGTCAGGAACTCAAAGGCCCCAGCCTTCATGGCCCGCACCGACATGGGAATGTCTCCGTGACCGGTGATGAAAATGATGGGCAGGTCAACCCCAGCCGCCGTCAGGCGAGACTGCAAATCCAGCCCACTCAACCCCGGCAGGCGCACATCAAGCACCAGACAACCCGGCGTGTCGTCAGCCCGCACGGCACGCAGAAACGCCTCGGCTGAAGCAAAGGACGCTACCTGGTAGCCGACCGAGCGCAGCCAGTTCTCCAGCGACTGGCGCACCGAAACATCATCCTCAACCACGTACACAATTGGCGAATCCATCACCCCGCATGGCCCTCGGTCAGCAACGTAAACTGAAACTTTGCGCCAAAGCCATCGCCGGCAACACACCACAGGCGGCCGCCATGGTTTTCGATGATGGAACGACTGATCGCCAATCCCAACCCCATGCCGTCGGGTTTCGTCGTGTAAAACGCATCGAAGATGTCGGCTTCGTGGGCTTCCCCCAAACCAACACCGTTGTCTTCCACCGTCACCAGCACCTGACCGTCGCCATAGGGTTCTGCGGACAGACGGATTTCCCGCCGGCGCTCAGTCACCGGAAGCAGCGCCTCCACCGCATTGACCAACAGGTTGAGCACAACCTGCTGACACTGCACCCGGTCACCAAAAACGGCCGGGAGGTCTGAAGCCAAACGGGTGTGGATGGTGATGCCCTTCCTGACGAGATCGTTCCGAATGAGGGACAAGACTTCAACCAGCGCTGCCCCCAGGTCAAACGTGGCCTTTTTCAACTCGGTCCGGCTCAGCATGGCGCGAATCCGTGCAATGATCTCGGCGGCGCGATTGCCATCCCGAATGATGGCCGTCACCGTCGTCCGGGCTTCCGGGAGGTTCGGCGGCGTAGCCCCCAGCCACCGCAGACAGGCATTCCCGTTGGTGACAATCGCCGCAAGCGGCTGGTTGATTTCATGGGCAATCGAGGCAGCCAGCTCCCCCAGCAGCGTCCGGCGTGACACCAGGGCCAGTTCGGACTGGAGCTTGGCAAGGGATTCTTCTGCCTGACGCCAGTCCTCAATGTCCGTCCCAAGCCCGTACCACTTGACGACCTGCCCCGGTTCGCCGGCCGGAACGACGTGCAACCGCAGCCGCCGGTACACCCCGTCGGCGCGGCGCACCCGGACTTCCGTTTCAAAGGCCCGGCCGCGCATCCGCGCCTCCTGCCACTGTTCCGCCAGGGCATCGGCCTCTGCCGGATGTACCGGCAGGTTGCGCCGCAAATCCGTCACCGGCGCGGAAGACGCCCCCAGAAAATCACGCCAACGCTGGTTGAGAAACTCCACCGAACCATTCGGCGACTCGCTCCAGACCAACCCCGGTATGGTGTCCATCACCAGCCGGAGCTGGTCCTGAAGCGACTGAATCTCCTGAAACGACTGGCGGTTTTTCGCGGCCAGGCGGTTGATGGTAAATGCCGTCGTCAGAAACACGATGGGTGCGACGACATCCAGCGGCTGGTTCATCGCCGGACGAAACAGGGGCGCGGTGAAAAACGAATCCAGTCCAATGTACGCCAGCAGGGCGGTCACCGCCGATGGCGCGGGGCCGGTTCGGAGCGCCACCAGAACAATGACGATGAGGTAGAGCAGCGCGGCCGTCGTCGAATGGACCTTCAGGTAAAAACCTGCTGCGGTCAGAGCGCACACACTCATCCCGCCGACGGCATAGGGTGCCAGGCGGCGCAACCACAGTCCCAAGCGTACGTTGTGCTTTCGTGTCACGTCGGGCTACGACTCCACTCTTTCGTTCACACTATTCTGGCTGCCGTTGGGGACGCACCGGGGATTGAAAAACCAATGCCCCCCACACCGGCCACCAGGCGGCACGACGCCCCCCGGCGACAAAGCACCACGGAACAAAAGGGCGGCCTGTCCCTTGGGTGCGGTCAGTCAATCTCGAAGCCGGAGGTCTCAAACTTCAGGGCGCGACTGTTTTCCATCACCGTCCGCACCGTATGCTCGGTGGCCCCATTCGGCAGGCGGACCTCGATTTCCAGCGTAACCACCACCTCGGCGCCGGGTTGCCCGGCCAGATGCACGATGACTTCCTCGGCAATGCGGCCGGCATCGCGGCCCACGCGGGTCGGATCAAGGCGTACGGTGCCATGGTAGCGCCGTGGCAAGGGGCGTGGCGGCGGGAGCGTCCCCCCGGCCTGGTTGCCGGCATCGCCGTTGCCTCCGGTATCCGCCCTGGAAGGGGCAATTTCAGCCCCCTTCCCCCCGGTGACCGGCAGTTGGGGCGAAATTTCGGCCGCCCGCTGCTGTTGGGCCACATCCGCCCTGACGACCAGACCAGGGTCTTCGGGTGTGAGTTGAACCGGCTGGCCGCCGCGCAGCCCCCGATACCGGCCCGTGGTCTCATCCCAGCCTTCGGCGTAGGCGTAGGTCTCGACTTCCCAACTGAGCAGCGCCACGCCGTCGCTGATGGCCCGGATGAGTACCTCCGGCCCGATGAGCCGGGGCAGGTAGGGATAACTGGCAAAGTCTTCCACAAGCTGGCGCACCGGGACGTGGTTGCCCCGCCACAGCGGTATCTCATCCAGATGCTTGCGCAGGATGGTGGCGCCGAGCTTCCCCAGAAGCCGGTCTTCGCTTTTGAGTTTTTTACTGGCGCGCACGGCCAGCGGCTCAGAGCCGGCCAGCCGCAGCGCCTGCCACGTCACCGCCGCCTGCGGCGTCGGCTGCTCCGGTACCAGAACCCACTGGTAAGTCTCCGGCAGACGGGCGTTCACCGTCACATCCGCCGTCTGGAGTCGGGTTTCCGCCTGCCGTACCTGGTGGGGATCGAGATTCAACGCCTCTTTCTCATCCAGAATTGAGCGCCAGGCGAGGAAGCCGCGTACGGCATCCTCCAGGTCCGGCAGGCGCACCTTGTCGGCCGCCAGGAAGACCAGGGTGTTGCGGTAGCGCCGGGGTGCATGGCCACGAGACTCGAACATCGCCTGGGCGGCACTCACGGCCGCGTTGTCGCCTTCCCTGCTGTAGGCGTGTTCCGGCGGCAGGATGACCAGCCGCGCCTCGCGTTCGTCCGGTATGTCCGCGCTGGTGCGTGGCACCGGGTGCACCCGTGCGAAATCGCCGGTCTGTCTGACGTTGGCGCGGAGACGGGCTTCGAGTTCAACGGCCACCCGGTCGGGGTCACGTTTGAGCTGTTCCGCCCGCTCCTCCGCGAGCTTGGTCACGGTGGGCTGGGTGGCGTACCAGAAGCGCGTCCCGTCCTGATAGAGGTAGGTGGCTGCGGTCCCCAGCCGCCGGAGCGCATCTCCAAAGACCGCCGGTGACTCCCCCGGCATCACACAGCCGAGCTTCACCCGGCGCTCCTCAAGCCCCCGGTGCGCCGCCGCCGGAGTGGGCGCCGAACCCAGATAAATGGTGCGGGCCACCCGCCGGGTGGCCGAAATCCGGCCCAGGTTGGGCAGCTCGCCGTCAATCTTCAGCGGCAGGGCACCCGGCCCATCCACGTCCTTCCCGATAATCGGTGTCCAGTTGTCCGCCAGGTAGCGCGTCAGCTCAAACTGTACCCGTGGGTCATCCACCGGAATGGTGGACGGCAGAATCAGCGGGCTGCGGTCCCCCTGTTCCCACAGGCTGTGAACCACCGCCGCCATCAGGCGCAGGACACCGCGCGTGCGCTGGAATCTGACCAGCGTGGACCAGTCTTCATAGAGGCGGTCAAAGACCTCCGGGTGAATGGGATAGGCCGCCTGGATGCGCTGTTCGTACCCGATGGCTTTGCATTCGGGGGGAAATTCGGACGGGTGCGCGCGGTACAGTTCGGCGAACGCGCGGGCCGTGAGGTCGCGCTGGGTGAAGGCTTCCGCGCCCGCCAGCGGTTCAAACAGCCGGCGGCGCACAATCTCGAAGCCCTCTTCGGCACTGGCGGGCCGCCATGCCGACTCCACCCGCCCCACCACGTTGCGCAGCCGGTCAAGGGCCTCGCGCCCCCGCAGACCGCCCACCTCCACATCGTCCGCCTGCGTGTCGGAAGCCGGCAGCGAGATGACCAGCAGGCAGTTGCCGGCCAGTTTGGCCGCTTCCGTGAGCGCCTGGGCAAAGGTGAACTGGGTCTCAAAGCTGCCGCCCGGCAGGTCGGCGGCGTCGTGCAGCTGGCGGGCATAGGCCACCCACTCGTCAATCAGAATCAGGCACGGACCATAGTCCCGGAACAGCTCGCGCAGGCGGTCGCCGGGGTTGGTCGCCCGCTCATCGTCCGCCGCAATGTGCGCGTAGGCTTCCGGTCCGCCCAGTTGCCAGGCCAGCTCGCCCCACAGCGTGCGCACCAGCGTGCCATCGGGCTTGCGCGCGGGATTGCCGGGCGAAATTTTGTTGCCCACCAGCACCACCCGGCGCGCTTTGGGCAACTCTGTCACACCGGCGTGGGCCATCAGTTCCTCCACCCCCGCCAGTCTGGCCGGAGCCACTCCACTGAACAGGTGATAGAGCGCCAGCATGGAGTGGGTTTTGCCGCCGCCAAAGTTGGTCTGGAGCTGCACCACCGGATCGCCACCCGTACCAGACAGACGCTGGACGGCACCCACCAGCAGCCGCTTGAGACTCGCGGTGAGAAAGGTGCGGCGAAAGAACTCGGCGGGATTCTGGTACTCGTCACTGCCCTCGCCCAGGTGAACCTGCCACAGATCGGCGGCAAACTCGGCCTGCTGGTAGCGACCACTGGCCACATCGGGGTGGGGCGCGACCACCTCGCGCCAGGGCTTGAGCCGGCTGCCGTCGGCGGAAACCTCGATCAACGAGCCTCCGGCCTTGCGTTTCTCGTGGCGTACCTGCTCGTCGAAAACCAGGCGGCGCAGCTCCATCTTGAGCCGGTTGACCTCGTCGGACTGCGAAGCTGAAACGGCTGTCAGCAGCCGCTCCATGGAGTCGAGGGCGCGGTCGGCATCGTCGCTGGAAAACGGTCTCTGGTGCGCCCACCGGTTGCGCCAATCGCGCAGTTCACTCACCAGGCTGCGCTCGGCGAAGCCCAGGGTCTTGCGGAAGACGTCGTTCCAGGTTTCCCACATCAGCTTGAGCAGGCCCGCCACGTCCCACTCAGCAATGGGCTTGTTTTTTAGCAGCGGATCCTCGGCATAGCGGCGTACCGTCTCCATGTTCACCGCGCCCGCCCGCACCGCCTCCTGCACTTCGCGCTCAACGTAGGGCGCCAGCCCTTCACGCAGCAGTTCCAGTCCCTTCCCCACCCGTTCCTTATTGGTCATAGCCAGCCTCAAGCCTCCGTATGCTCAAAAAGCGTCTCCTGAGCCGGGCGTGTCGTGCGGCTTTCGGCCGCCAGCCGCGCTATCTCCGGCCAACTCTGCACCAGCGCATTGTACGAAAGTCCTTCCGCCGCCCGCTTCCGGCGCTCGCACACGGTATAGAGCCGGTAGGCCAGCTCGCGCGCGGTGTCGGCCCGGGCGCCGAGTCTGGCCACCAGTCCGGCCGCGCCAGGCTCGCCCTCCCGCTCCAGCACCCGGATCAGGTGATGCACGATCTCCCAGTCGGTCAGGCGCGGGTCCGTGGCCGGGTCCCAGTCGGCCGGCAGTTCTTCGGGCTTCAGAAGCCGCACCCTGCCGCGCCGCGAGGCAAGGATACCGGCTTCAACCATGCCGTCCACGCTGGTGTTTTTGGCTTTGGAGAGCGTCTCGGCCTCCCCGAACTCTCTCTCGTCAAAGCCGTACTGTTCAAACCACGCCACCGCCCAGCGCGTATCGGCATCGAAGTCGCCTTCCTGCGCGGTCAG
>Ga0308417_1003065_pt1 | contig 10799 bp, 6 predicted proteins | sample HotsprSampleOS65_FD_203528 | JGI IMG/M metagenome (GOLD analysis project Ga0308417, IMG submission 203528) | Hot spring phototrophic mat microbial communities from Octopus Spring, Yellowstone National Park, Wyoming, United States - 20090730_OS65 ... | reverse complement strand
CGCTCACCCCCCCGCTCGTCACCGCCTCGAGGTAGGCGCTGCGCCAGCCGGCCCAGAGGTGGTCGATGCCCGCCACGCGCCGTCCCGCTCCCCCGACCTACAGGTGCCCGACGACCTCGGCGGTCACCCGCTCGATGAACGCGTCCACCTTGACGTCGCGCTCGACGTCGCCGCCGCGGGGGTTCACCCCCACGGTGCCGTTGGCGACGTCGTCGTCACCCACCACCACGACGTAGGGGATCTTCTCCAGCTTGGCTCGCCGGATCCGCGCCCCGAGCGGTTCGGCGGCGTCGACGAAGTCGGCCCGCAGACCCTCGGCCCGCAACCGGTCGACGAGGCGGCGCCCGTAGACGTCGTGGTCGTCGCGCACGGGCAGGACCCGCACCTGGACCGGGGCCAGCCACGTCGGGAACGCCCCGGCGAAGTGCTCCAGCAGCACCCCGAAGAAGCGCTCGACGGAGCCGAACAGGGCCCGGTGGATGACCATCGGCCGGTGCCGCTCGTTGTCGGCGCCGACGTAGGTGAGCCCGAAGCGCTCCGGGAGGTTGAAGTCGACCTGGATGGTGGACAGCTGCCACCGCCGCCCGATGGCGTCGCGGACGTGCACGTCGATCTTCGGCCCGTAGAAGGCGCCGCCACCCTCATCCACCCCGTACCCGAGCCCTTCGCGCTCGAGCGCCGCCCGCAGGGCCTCGGTGGCCCGCTCCCAGCCGGCGTCGTCACCGACCGACTTGTCGGGCCGGGTGGACAGGCTCGCTTCGAACTCGTCGAATCCGAAGCCCCGCAGCACGGACAGGACGAACTCGAGCAGCGAGCCGATCTCGTCCACGGCCTGCTCGGGGGTGCAGAAGATGTGGCTGTCGTCCTGGGTGAAGCCCCGGATGCGCATGAGCCCGTGCAGCACCCCGGAGCGCTCGTAGCGGTACACGGTGCCCAGCTCGAACAGCCGCAGCGGCAGGTCCCGGTAGCTGCGCAGGCTGGAGCGGTAGACGAGCATGTGGAACGGGCAGTTCATCGGCTTCGGGTAGTACCGGGCGCCCTCGAGCTCCATCGGCGGGTACATGGCGTCCGCGTAGAAGTCGAGGTGGCCGCTGGTCTCCCACAGCACCGACTTCGCCAGATGGGGGGAGTAGACGAACTGGTACCCGCCCTGTTCGTGACGCTCGCGGCTGTAGTCCTCCATGAGCTTGCGGACGATCGCACCCTTCGGGTGCCACACCGCCAAGCCCGCGCCGAGCTCCTCGGGGAACGAGAGCAGGTCGAGCTCGACCGCGAGCCGCCGGTGGTCGCGCTTCGCCGCCTCCTCCAGGTGACGGAGGTGCGCAGCGAGGGCCCGGTCGTCCTCCCAGGCCGTGCCGTAGATCCGCTGCAGCATCGGCCGGGTCTCGTCTCCCCGCCAGTAGGCGCCGGCCACCTTCATCAGCTTGAAGCTGCCCAGGCGCCCGGTGCTGGGCACGTGCGGGCCGCGGCAGAGATCGACGAAGCGCTCCGAGTTGCGGTACGTGCTGACCACCCCGTCACCGGCCACCTCGCTGGCGTCGACCCGCTCGATGATCTCGCGCTTGTAGGGCTGGTCGGCGAACAGCTCCAGGCCCTTGTCGGCGGAGCACTCCTCGCGCACGAACGGCTGGTCCTCGGCGATGATCTCGCGCATCCGGGCCTCGATGCGCTCGAGGTCGTCGTCGGTGAAGGTCCGCCCGTCGGGGAGCTCGAAGTCGTAGTAGAAGCCGTCCTCGATGGCCGGGCCGATGGCGAACCGGGCGCCGGGGAACAGGTCGAGCACGGCCTGGGCGAGCACGTGGGCGGTGGAGTGCCGCAGCACCTCGCGACCCTCGTCGGTGTCGGCGGTGATGAGCCGGACCTGCGCCCCGTCGGGCAGCGGTCGGTTCAGGTCCCGGGGCTCACCGTCGACCTCGGCCACGACGGCGGCTCTGGCCAGTCGGGGGCCGATGGCGGCGGCGAGATCGGACCCGGTCGACCCGGCGGGCAGCGTCTTCGTCGAGCCGTCCGGGAGGGTCACGCGGATCTCGGGGTCCATGACGGCCGAGCCTAGCGGTGCCCGGAACGCGCCCTGTCACCGGTTCCGGGGCGCCGGTGGGGGCCCCGACCTCAGGCGGCGGGCTCGGCGATGCGGGCGGTCTCGGTCGGGATGTTCGCGCTCTGCTTGGTGGCGTAGCTGTCGACGTAGGTCTGACCGGACAGCTCGCGGATCTCGTACATGACCTCGTCGGTGATCTGGCGGAGGAGCAGCCGGTCGCCCGAGCGATCCCGGTAGCGGGACACGTCGATCGGCCGACCGAACCGCACCCGCATCACCCGGAACGGCTTCGGCAGCTTCGCGTCGGGCGGCTGGACCTCGAGGGTTCCCTGGATCCCGGTGGGGATGATGGGACACCCCGTGCGCAGCGCCAGGCGGGCCACGCCGGTGTGCCCCCGGTGCAGCCGACCGTCGCGGCTGCGGGTTCCCTCGGGGTAGATGCCGAACAGCTCACCGGCTTCGAGCACGGAGGCCGCGGCATCGAGGGCCGCCTCGGCCGCCCGGCCCCCCGAGCGGTCGATCGGGATCATGCCCATGGCCGGGAACAGGTAGCGGGTCTTCCAGGAGTCGAGGTACTCGGCCTTGCCGACGTAGGTGATCCGCCGGGGCAGCACCTTGCCGACGATGAAGTGGTCGAGCACCGACAGGTGGTTGGGGGCGATGATGGCGCCGCCCCGTTCGGGCACGTGGTCGAGGCCCTCGACCTCGATGCGCCACAGGAACGAGAAGATCGGCACGAGCACGGCGCGCGCCACCGGGTAGAGCCGGCCCACCTCCCGCGATGCCACGACCGGGAGTCTGTCACGTCCCGCGCCTGCGGTGCGGTGCGTCCCCGGCTTTCGCCCGTGGCCCGAGCGCGCCGGTGCCGGCCGTCGGGTCGAGCTGGCCGGCACCGGCGCCTCGAGCGGCCTGGCCGTCAGGGCGATGCCAGGATCGTGATGCGACCCTCGCCGGTGGGAGCCGCGTAGCGGGTGTCGGTCGCCGGGATGGTCGGGTACCCCGACACCCCGACGGGGAACACCGCCGGATTCGTGATGTAGTCCCGCAGCGCCTGCTCGTAGCTGCCGGGCAGGCCGACCGTCTGCGTGGCGAACACGTCCTCGAGCACCGCGAAGTTGTCGCCGCCGGCCGCGGTGAAGCTGTTGGTCACGATCCGCACGTTCGGGGCACCGGCGACGGGCACACCACCGACGACGATGGGCGTCCCGTCATCGAGGGTCACGTCGACCACCCGGGTCCCCGGCGTCGTGATGGTCCCGGCGTTCTCCCCCGCCGGCGGGTTGGAGGTGACCTGGGCGGTGCCGCAGCGGTTGTAGGTCACCTCGAACCCGGCGATCTGCAGGAAGGCCCCGCTCGAGGACCCGGGCGCCGCCGGGGAGGCGACCCCGCACTCGGCCGCAGTGGCGCTCTGGGCGGCGATGGAGCGCTCGAGGATGTCCTTCAGCTGCGCCGGCGTGACGTCGCTCACCACCGCCATGGTGTTGGCGAACGGCAGCAGATCGAGGGTGTTCAACCGGGTGATCGGCCCCGGCGGGCTGCCACCGACCGGGAGCACCTCACCGGCGACCGAGCCGGTCTGGCGGATGCCACCGCCGTTCTGGATGGCGATCACCGGGTTGGCCGGGCTCCGGGCGGGCAGACCCACCGAGGCCGCGGTGGCGTCGTAGAAGGCGAGGAAGGCGTCGGCGACGAGGTTGCCACCGTTGGTCTCGCCGGTGCGCACGCCGGTGGTGAACCCGAGCCCGGCGTTGCCCTGCCGTGAGGTGTTGATCCGCACCTCGCTGGTGGCCTGCACGTCGGAGGCGAACCCGGCCAGGCAGGCCTGCACCGGGGTGATGACGCTGGCCACGATCGCGGGGTCGGGTGCGACCGTGTCGTAGAGGGCCCCGGCGGTGGCCTGCGGCGAGTCCGGGGCCACCCGGCGGGGGTAGGACCGGTTGAGGTCGATCGACGACGGACCGGCGAGCTCCCCGGCGGCGTCGAAGCGCACGTCGAGGCGACCGAGGTACTTGTAGTTGCCCGAGGTGGTCACGATCGGCACCTGACGGGCGGCGGCGTCGGTGACCCAGATCGGGTAGGTGCCGACCGCGACGGGGTCGCCCGGCAGGAGCTGGCGGGCCGTGGGGATCGCCGGGGAGGCGAGCTGGTCGTCGCCACCGCCGGCCACGGCGATGTCCACGCCGCTGGTCTGCTCGATGAGCGCCCGGTCGTTGGCGACGCTCTGCAGGTGGCTCACCAGGATGATCTTGCGCACCCCGAGTGCGTGGAGGCGGTCGATGTCGGCCTGCACGGCGGCCGCCGTCGTGGCGATGTCGCTGGACGTGACGGCCACGTTGCGGGGCGACGAGATGGTGGCGAGCTGGGGGGTGATGGCCGACACGATCCCGAACCGCTGGCCGGTGACGGGGTCGATCCTGATGGCCGCGCCGCCGATCACCCGGCCCTGCTGGCCGTTCTGGATGATGCCGTCGCCGTCCACCAGGTCGGCGAAGCCGGGCTCGCCGGAGAAGTCGAGGTTGGTGGCGAGGAACGGCTGATCGACCGGTCCCCCGTCACCGAAGGCCCGGATGAACCGCTCGGTGAAGTCGGGGGTGAAGTCGAACTCGTGGTTGCCGAGGGCGTGCACGTCGTAGGGCATCTGACGTTGGGCGACCGCGTCGTAGACCGGTGTGGTCACCGGGTTGGGCGGCAGGCTGCACGCGAGCGTCGCCGAGGCGAGGAAGGCATCGCCGGCGTAGACGGACAGCACGGCGTTGTTCAGGTTGCGGGCGTCGGCGATCTCGCGCTCCATGACCGTCTTGAACGCCGCCGCCCCGCCCACCGGCAGGCTCCCGTTCAGGCCCGGCAGCAGGCTGGACTCGCCGTCGTTGTTGTGCAGCAGGGTGAGCCGCCCCGCCCCGTCGCGCTCGGCGACCGGGACCTTGCGGGCGCGCTGGTAGATCGACACGGTCCCGGTCACCTCGTTGCCCACGAGGAGGGTCTGGCGGCCGTTGGGGCTGGCACCGGCGGGGACGAAGGTCAGGCCCTCGGGTCCCGAGTCCGGACCGATCCCGCTCTGGGCGTAGGTGCGGTTGTTGAGGTACTGGACGAACACCGGTGCGTTCGGATCGGTGACGTCGAGCACGACGACCCCGCCCGCCCGCTCGAGACCGACGAACAGGTAGGGCCGCCCGCCGACGCGCCCGAAGACCACCCCTTCGGGCTCGGGTCCCTTGTTGTCGCTGCGGTCGTCGAAGGCGTTGCTGTCGTTGTTGGCGTTGAACGCCCCGGGGTTGGCGGCGGCGGTCACCTGCTCGAGCAGGTCCCCGCTGTCCCAGATGAGGTTGCCGGCGGCGTCACGGATCGACACGGACCGGGTCCCGAAGGCGGTGGCCCGCTCGTACTCGGGGTCGGCGTCGGTGTTTCCGTCGCTGCGCGACACGGTGAGCCGACCGAGCTTCGGGTCCGACTCGCTGGTGGGCGGGTACAGGCCGGTGTCGAGGGTGTAGGCCGCGCTGTTGATGCGGATCTCGTCGACGAACCCCGGCCACTCGCGGGCGTCACCCTCGTTGGCGGTGGCGACGTAGGTCGTCCCGCCGATGGCGAACGGCGCCGCCGCGTCGGGCTGGTACAGGCCGTCCACCGGCTTCGGGGTGATGTCGATCTTGCCGCGGTTCGGCCCCGGAGCGACGGTGCCGTCCCGGTCGCTGGCGTCGATGCCGTTGCCGGCGGTCTCGTGGCTCTTCGTGCCGAGCGGGACGAGCGACGTGACGGTCGCCGTCGGCAGGTCGATCACGGCGACGGCGTTGTTCTCCTGGAGCGTCACCCAAGCGGTGCGGCCGGAGACGCCGACGTACTCGGGCTCGAGGTCCTGGGCCACCGACGCTCCCGGGCCGTTGAGCCGCACGCCGGCGGTCTCGGCATGCCGCGGGCCACCGGCGTTGAACTCGCCGAAGTCGACCGTGGTGACCGCACCAGGCTGGCCGGCCACGAGGCGCCGCCGGTTGATGATGGTCACCGTGCCCTCGGGGTCCACCGCCCCGGGAGTGCCGTACCCGCTCGGCTCACCCTCGTTCGCGACCACGAGCCGCCCGCCGTTGGAGGCGAAGGTGACCATGTCCGGCAGCGCACCGACGGTCGCCTCGGCGATGCGGGGGATGCCGGGCCGGCCGGCGTCGAACAGCACGACCTTACCGGGGTCGGTCTTGACCGCCGCGGGCACGGTCACCGCCACGTAGTCCCGCCAGGCGGCGACGTGGGTCGGCTCGCCCCCGTCGCCGGACAGGTCCAGCTCACCGGTCTTGGTGGGCGTCGCCGGGTCGGACAGGTCGACCACATCGACCTTCGTCTTGTTGAGCACGTACATCGTGGCCCCGCGGTAGGCCACGATCTCCGCCGACCCGGCACCGCCCCCGGTGTCGTAGCGGCCGACCAGCTCGAGCCGTGGCCGGTCCGTGTCCGGCTGGCTGGGCGGCACCGCCCCGGCGCTGCCCGCCGGGGAGACCACCGCGGCGCTCACCGCAAGGATCCCGAACGCTCCCGTGGCCAGTGCGGCCTTCCCGAATCGACGCATCGTGCCCTCCTGGACGCGGACGGCCAGAACCTGACAGGCGGATCCGACATCGAGGGGACGTCCGGGCGACCGGCGCGGGAAGCTTCGTTGTCTAGAGGGTGACACCGAGCAGGGCGGCGGCGGCCCGCACGTCGACGCCGCCGGCGGCCGCCTCGTCGATGGCGGCCACCGCCCCGGGGGTGTCGAGGTCGTCGTCGAGACGGGCCCGCACCGCCTCGAGCACCTCGTCCCCCGACGCCGCACCCGGGGCGGAGGCCGCCGACGACCACCGCTCGAGCCGGTCGGCCGCCTCCGGCATCAGCTCGTCGTGCCACTCCCAGGAGGTCCGGTAGTGGTGCACGACGCAGGCGAGCCGGACGGCCCGGGGATCCCAGGTCTTGACCAGCTCGCTCACGAAGACGAGGTTGCCGAGCGACTTCGACATCTTCTCGCCGTCCTTGCGCACCATCGCCTGGTGCATCCAGTGACGCACGAACCGCTCCCCGGTGGCCGCCTCGGACTGGGCCGCCTCGCACTCGTGGTGCGGGAAGATCAGGTCCGCGCCGCCGCCGTGCAGGTCGATGGTGGTGTCGAGCTCGCGCAACGCCAACGCCGAGCACTCGATGTGCCAACCGGGTCGTCCGGGACCCCACAGCGACTCCCAGGCGGGCTCGTCGGGGGCCGACGGCTGCCACAGCACGAAGTCGAGGGGGTCGTCCTTGGCGGGGTCGTCCGGGTTGCCGCCCCGCTCGGCGGCGAGGCGGAGCATCTCGTCACGCCCGAGGTGGCTGATCTGGCCGAAGCGCTCGAAGCTGCTCACGTCGAAGTACACCGCACCGGCGGCCTCGTAGGCGTGACCGCGGTCGAGCACCATGCCGATGAAGCCCCGGATGTCGGCGATGGCCGAGGTCGCCCGGGGCTCACTCCAGCACTCGAGCACCTCGAGGACCCGCATGTCGTTGTCGAAGCGGGCGGTCTCGGCCGCCGCCAGATCGAGGTAGTGCACCCCGAGCTCGCGCGCCCTTCGCAGCAGGTCGTCGTCGACGTCGGTGATGTTGCGCACACAGCGGGTCTCGTGCCCACGGTCACGCAGGCGGCGCTGGAGGACGTCGTAGGTGAGGTACGTCGCCGCGTGCCCCAGGTGGGTGGCGTCGTAGGGCGTGATACCGCACGTGTACATGGTGACGATCGGACCCGGCTCGAACGCCACGACCGCACGGCGGGCCGTGTCGTAGAGCCGCATGGGCTCGCCGTCTGCTCGCTCGGTTCGCCCCGGGGGCATGCCGGGCAGGCTACCGGCGGCCGGACCCACCGCCGGCAGCCCGGTTGCGTCGGGAGGCCTCCCCGGCTGAGGCGTCCGGCGTCAGAGGTCGAGGTCGATGCCGGTGAACTTCACGGCGGCACGCGTGCGGTAGCGGGCGTTGAGCTGCAACAGCACCGCGGCGAAGGCCTCGATGGGCGCTGCGTTGGACAGCTCACCGGCATCGAGGGGGCGCAGGTCAGGTACCCGGCCGATGATCCCGAGGCAGGTCTCGGTGGCGCTCGGGTGGTCGGAGCACACGAGCACGTCGCTCACCACGGGCGCTCCCAGGTCGCCGAGCTCCCTGGCCGGCACGTGGTGGAAGGCGGCCGCGACCCGGGACCGGGGTAGCGCCGCCTGGACGCTGGCGGCCACCGAGCCCCGGGGCGGCACCAGCGGCTGGAACTCGTGGCCGACCCGTGCCAGGGCGTTGGCCATCGACACCACCACCTTGCCCTCGAGCTGGGCGGCCACCGCGGCGGCGGTCGAGGCTGCCGCGTCCCACGGGGTGGCCACCACCACCACGTCCGCCGCTGCGGCACCTGCGTTGTCGGCCGCCTCGATCGGCAGGTCGAGGCCCTCCCACCGGGTGATCAGCGCGTCACGGATCTCCCCCGCCCGCTCGACCGAGCGGGAGCCGACCACGACCTCGAAGCCCACCGACGCCAGCCGGGCGGCGAGCCCCCGCCCGGCGGGTCCGGTGGCGCCCAGGATGCCGATCCGCACCTGCGACACCGTAGTGGGCCACCGCCCCGTGCTCGCCCGCGGCCGGCCCGAGCCCGCTGGGCACCCGCCGGCCGGGGCCGTGCCGTAACGTCGGCGTCCCGGTTCGAGGTCGGAGGTGCCATGGGACTGCTCGAGGGCAAGCGGCTGCTCGTCACCGGCGTGCTCAGCGAGGCGTCGCTCGCGTTCGGCGTCGCCCGGCTCGCCCAGCAGGAGGGCGCCGAGCTCGTGCTGAGCAGCGCCGGGCGGGCGGTGCGCCACACCGAGCGGGCCGCCCGCAAGCTCCCCGACCCGCCCGAGGTGATCGAGTTCGACGTGACCGAGCCGGCGCACGTGCCTGCCGTGCGTGATCGGCTCGCCGAGCGGTTCGGCACGCTCGACGGGGCGCTGCACGCGATCGGCTACGCCCCGCCGTCGTGTCTGGGTGGGGGCTTCCTCGACGCCGGCTGGGAGGACGTGTCGGTGGCCGTCCGGGTCTCGGCCTACTCACTCAAGGCCCTCGCCGATGCGACCGCGCCGCTCATGTCCCGTGGCGGCTCGATCGTGGGCCTCGACTTCGACGCCACCGTGGCCTGGCCCGCCTACGACTGGATGGGGGTCGCAAAGGCCGCGTTCGAGTCCACCGCCCGCTACCTGGCCCGCTACCTGGGCCCGGCCGGTGTGCGGGTGAACCTCGTGGCGGCCGGGCCGATCAGGACCATCGCCGCCCGGTCGATCCCGGGGTTCTCCCGGTTCGAGGACGTCTGGGCCGAACGTGCGCCGCTCGGCTGGGACGTGCGCGACAGCACCGCCGTGGCCCGGGCCTGCGTGGCGCTGCTGTCCGACTGGTTCCCGATGACCACCGGTGAGATCGTCCACGTCGACGGTGGCTACCACGCCATGGGGGCCTGAGCCGGCCGACGCTCACCCCGTGGTGGCATCGAGGTAGCCCGGGTTGGCCACCCGCAGCCGGTCGACCACGCTCTCGCCGACCGCGACCCGCACGTCCTGCTCGCGCTCGTCGAGGGCGCCCGCCCGGATGGCGGCCGCCAGCGCGGCATCGTCGTCGAACCCGAGCGCCGCCAGTCGGGCCCGGTGGGCGGCCTCGGGTCCGGGACCGCCTGCGAGCTCCCGCTCCACCATGGCGAGCACGTTGGCCGCCACCCGGGTGTGGAACCGGACCCGGCCCTCGGTGGCCGCAGCGACGTCGCGCTCGAGGAACTCCCGCACCGCCTCCACCAGCTCGGTGGCCGACGGCGTGCCGTGCAGCCCGCCGCGCCCGCTTGCGCCGCCTCCTTCGCGTCCGCCCGCCCCGGGAGCTGGGCCGGCCGGCGACCCGCTCACCTCCGGAGGGGCACCGAGCAGGCACAGCAGGTCGTACTCGGTCTCGCACACCCGGCGGCCGATGGCGGCCAGCTCCACCGACCGGCTCGCCCCCGACAGGTGGGTGGAGGCCTGCAGCATGCAGATCACCCCCCACCGCAGGGTGCCCAGCACCTGCCACCAGCGCAGCGCCTCCCGGTCGACGGGTGCGCCACCGGCCTGGTGGTAGGCGGCGAGCAGCTCATCGACCGAGCCGAGACCGCCCACCTCACCGGGCCCGCCGAACCGCCAGGCCCGGATCGAGAACCACCCCAGGTCCTCGACGGGGTCACCGAGGTGTGCCAGCTCCCAGTCGAGCACGGCCGCCAGGCCGTGCTCGTCGACGAGCAGGTTGCCCAACCGGAAGTCGCCGTGCACCACCGTCGTGGGCCCGGGCGGGGGTCGGTGACGTTCGAGCCAGCGGAACCCGAGCTCGAAGGCGGGGTGCGGCCCCATCCGGGGCTCGAGCGCGTCCACAAGAGCGCGGAGCTGACCGACGGGGTCCTGGGCCCGCAGCGCGGGGACCGCAGCCGGGTCGATGGCGTGGATGCGGGCCAGGGCGGCGCCGCTCTGGGCGACCAGCACCGAGCGGGCCGCAGCGAAGGCGTCGTCCCGCAGGATGCGTCGGGCGATGGTCTCCCCTGCGAGCCGCTCGACCACGATGAACGCCCCGCCCACCACCGACGGGTCATCGGAGGCGGCCACCACCTCGGCGACGGGCACTCCGGCGGCCGCCGCGGCCCGCAACAGGTCGGCCTCGCCCTCCATCGAGAACCCGGCAGCGATCGGCCCCGGGCGCACCCGCTGCAGGATCAGCGGACGGCCGTCGAGGGCGAAGGCGAACGTCTCCCGGGACGCACCCCCCG
>Ga0308417_1003062_pt1 | contig 10806 bp, 10 predicted proteins | sample HotsprSampleOS65_FD_203528 | JGI IMG/M metagenome (GOLD analysis project Ga0308417, IMG submission 203528) | Hot spring phototrophic mat microbial communities from Octopus Spring, Yellowstone National Park, Wyoming, United States - 20090730_OS65 ... | reverse complement strand
TGGTATTGCTAAATAGTCCATGTCCGACAAGCCACAACTGAAAAAGCGCACCGGTCTAGGTAGAGGACTGAGCGCCTTACTGGAGGATAATACAACCGAACAACTTTCTACAGATGCCGTTTCGCAGGTAGTTTCCGTTGGTCGCATCTATGAAATTCCTCTAGAGCAAATCGAAGTAAATCCTTTCCAGCCACGCACAGAATTTGACCGCGCAGCCCTTGAAGAACTTGCCGAATCTATCCGTGTACAGGGCATTATTCAACCTATTACCGTTCGTCAGTTGGCACCGGGCAGCTATCAGTTGATTTCGGGTGAACGCCGCTTGAAAGCCTCCAAACTGGCAGGTCTTACGCAGATTCCCGCCTATATTCGAACTGCTAACGACCAGCAAATGCTAGAAATGGCGCTCATAGAGAACATTCAGCGTGAAGAACTCAATGCTATTGAAATTGCTCTTAGCTACCAGCGATTACTGACTGAGTGCAATTTAAAACAGGAAGAACTCGGCGAACGTGTAGGTAAAAATCGCACTACCGTTACTAATTATTTGCGACTTCTGAAACTGCCGCCCGACATACAAGTAGGGCTTCGCGACCGCAAATTGTCTATGGGACATGCGCGCGCACTCATTAATATTGACAACGTTGATACCCAACTTGCCATTTTTAAAAAAATTTTGGAAGAAGAATGGTCTGTGCGCAAAACCGAAGAGGCAGTTAGAGCGTTACTAACTAAGCCAGAAACAAAGAAGTCTATCGAAAAAACTGCTACTCGTTTGCATCCAGAAATAGTAGAACTGCAAAATAGGTTATCCAACCGCTATGGAACACGCGTACAGGTAAACCGCAACGAACAAGGAAAAGGCGAAATCAAAATTCCATTCTTTTCCGATGAGGATTTAAACCGCATATTGGAATTACTCGACTCACCTAACCAATGAATCAATACAAGTATCTATTAAGACGCTGCTTTGTACAAAAGTGGCATTTTTGTTTGTTGGGCATCTTACTGGCAGCAAACATTAGCCATTGGGCGAAAGCCCAAATAAACAGTACAGGCGATATTGGCATGGATACCGTTGCGCTCAAAAGGCGATTAGATTCTTTAAATCGATTGATAGAAGGTCCTAAACCCATCTCCGAGCCGACAAAAGCAGCCTTACTTTCTGCCGTACTGCCGGGGCTAGGGCAAATCTATAACAAGAATTTTTGGTATCTGAAAGTACCTGTCATCTATGCCGCAGCCGGAGCGCTCGCTTTTGCCCTGAATTTTAACCAACGAAACTATACGGGCTTCCGCGATGCCTATCAGTACAGGCTTGATAAAAATCCGTTTACCACGCCAGAACCAAAATTTGACAGGGGCAATGACGATGGCATCCTCTCACAGCGCGACCGCTTCAGGCGCGAGCGCGACTATACCATCATTCTGGGAATAGGTTTGTATTTGCTACAAATAGCAGAAGCTGCTACTACTGCACATTTGAAAACTTTTGATGTGTCCGATGAACTTTCTATGCGCTTCAAGCCAAAAATTGAACCTATATCTATTCAGGGAACACCTGCACTGAGTGTAGGGCTTGCGATTCAATTAGACCGTCCGGCATGGAAAAACTGAACAAATCGGCTTGCTGTAAGTTAAGTAATTATGCAAATTTTAGCATACTCTTCAGAGTGTGCAAATAATTGATTTTCAGCAAGTAATGAGAGCGCACCTAAAGGGCGCGATACGTTTTAAATTGACTGAATACTTAATACAGCAAACTATTTAAAGAAGCCATGTTCAAATTATTTTCAAAAAAGAACGCCCCCGAAAAAGAAATCGCACGACTGACCAAATTGTATGCGCAACTTTCGGAAGATGCGATGCAATTGCAGCGCAAAGGCGACATCAAAACTTTTGCCCTGAAAACATCAGAAGCAGAATAGGTGATGAAAAAATAGAAACTCTCAAACAATCAGGCAGTTAGTTGGCTGTAGCATCTCCGCGAGTAACTTATTCTGACTATCCAGATGGAAATGTTGTGTGGCAAACAATCGTCCAGCATTGCCAAGAGAAAGCAAATGCTCATTGGAGGCGGCAGCAAATTCGCGTACGCACTTGTTCAATTGTTGATAGTTGCCTGTGGAAGCTGTCCATCCGCAACAGGCTTGCCTAACAATGGTTGCTGCTTCTCCTTCTCCTGAAAATATCACTGGTAGACCGGCAGCCATTGCTTCATACAACTTGGAAGGAACAGTGCCATATAAGCGCTGTTGTTGTGGGATAAGCGCGCCGTCAAACTCAGCTAATAGGTTCGGTATCTCTCTGTGGTCGACCGCCTCGTGCAAGTGACAATATTGTTCGTTGGCTGTACCTGCTAGCGAAGTCTTTAATTGATTGCGCAGCGGTCCGTCCCCAAAAATGTGCAACTCAACTCCCAGTTGGGCAAAAGGAATCATTCGGCAAATATCTTCTAGACCCTGCGCCTTGCCAATCAACCCAAAATAAATTAGGCGGCGCAAAGGGCGAGCGCCAATATGTTTTTGCTTGTAATTTTCAGGCAAAATGCCAACACGGTACAATATTACCTGCTTTTCAGGCACATGCTCTCGGATGTAAGCGACAGACTCATCCGACTGTGCCATAATAATATCCGCCTTTTCATAAAGGAACAACTCTGCTTGTTTGGCCCATCTGAAAAGCAGACTTTCACGGGAGAGAACACCCATTTGAACAAGCACGTCAGGCCACAAATCGGAAATATTGAGTATGAAACGCGCTTGGTTTTGCTGGGCTAACCACCAACCAAGCAAAGCAAGCGGCAACGGCGGCGACTGTACCATCACCCATTCGGGCGCAAAAGCCTTCACTCTTTTCCCCTGCCACAACATAGCAAAAATAAGCGATAGGGCTGAAAATAAGCGAGGGAGTATGTTTACCGAAGCAGAGGGCAGCAATGCACACCGCCAAACCTGATAGCCTTTAAAAAAATCTTGATGAAACCATTTGCCGCGAAAACGCTCTGCCACCTTTCCGTGCGGATAATGTGGTAATGCTGTAAGTATTACAACCTCATGCCCTGCCTGCACTAAGCCATCCACTATCCCCTGCATGTGGCGTGGACAGGCTCCCTTATCGGGAGGAAAACTTGGCGTAACTAATAGCACTCTCACTAACGGTCAATTTCTCCCAAAACTATGTCAATTGAGCCTAAAACAGCAATTAAATCAGCAATCAGTCCACCACGTGCCATGTGAGCAATAGCAGACAGATTGGAAAACGAGCAAGAACGACACTTTACCCGCCAGGGTATATCACTGGCAGGCTGGCTGCGAAAAAAGAACCCTAACTCTCCTTTGGGAGTTTCTGCCCGTGAGTAAACTTCCATTTGCTTTTTCATACGAAGGTTTTTAGGAACTGCCGCCTGCGGGTCAAAATCGCGGGTGCGCTTGCAGTCGGTAGTCAAATGCTGCAAACACTGTGCAATTATGCTTACACTTTCCCGACATTCCAGCAATCGCACATAGGTTCTGTCCCAGCAATCACCCTGTGTACCCATTAAACCCTGACCAATGGGTATGTCAAACGTCAATTCAGGATAAACAGAGTAAGCATCTACCTTGCGCAAATCATATTTCAGACCCGAAGCGCGTAGCATAGGCCCTGTTACACCATGATTAATAGCTGTTTCTAAGGGCAGTACACCGATATTGGCGGTACGCTGAATAAAAATTTTATTCTCAATTAACAGTTGTTCACACTCTGTCAATTTAGGCTGCAAATATTGGATAAATTCTTGGCATCTCTCCTCGAAACCAACCGGCAGGTCGTAATACAAGCCACCAATCCAGATATAGTTGTAAAGCATTCGTGCACCACATATCCATTCCAACAAACGCAAAATATGTTCACGGTCGCGCATCATCCACAAGAAGGGTGTAAAAGCGCCCATGTCAATCCCGTAAGTCCCAATCGCAACAAAATGCGAAGCCAGCCGGTTCAGCTCTGCTACTAATACTCTGATAAACTCTACCCGGCGAGGTATTTTACCCTCCAAATCAAGCATTTTTTCTACCCCTAACACATAGGCATGTTCGCAATTCATAGCGGCTACATAATCGAGCCTATCCACATAAGGAATGATTTGATGATAGGGCAAATGCTCGGCGTGTTTTTCAAAACACCGGTGCAAATAGCCCAAATGAGGCACCACATCGATAACAGTTTCGCCATCAGTTAGCACCTCGAGGCGCAGCACGCCGTGAGTGGAAGGATGCTGAGGGCCTATGTTCAAAAGAAAGCGCCCCTCGCCTAAATCCTCTATCTTATACTTGGTAGGTTCTGATATCCGAAGGTTGTCTTCGGCAAAATCATATGTAATACTAGGCATGGTTTACAAAATTAACGCAGAGAATTGTATAAGTTTGATAATCCATTAGTGAAATTTTCCTATTATGAAGGCATGTTCAATCCTGATTAGGCTTCTGTTGCTGCTAACTATTTTTTACCCCTTCTGTGCACACAGCCAGCAAGTGTCAATTGTCGATATTGAACAAGTAGAGCAACTACTGAATAATCAGTCAGATACACTGCACATTATCAATTTTTGGGCTACATGGTGTGCGCCTTGTGTAAAAGAACTGCCCGATTTGATACGCATTGGCGAGACCTACCAAGTCAAAAATGTGCGTTTATGGCTTATCAGTATGGACTTTCAATCTACGTTAGACAATAAATTAAAGCCATTTCTACGCAACAAAAACATTCGGCATCCTGTCTGGCTGTTGAATAATACTGACTATGACAGTTGGATACACCGCGTAGATGGCAACTGGCAGGGGGATATTCCTTTCACACTAATTTTCAATAACCAACGTAACAAGCGAGCAGTTATCAGCGGCGAAACGAACTATGAGCAACTTGTGCAACTTTTGGAGAAAATGCTTTAAATTGGTATAGATTTAGAAAGTACATATACAAACCCAAAAGTTCCAACCATAAAAAAGATGAAAGCAAAAATTCTATTATGGGCTGCCCTTTTTTTGGGGCTTGCACTCATAGCACAGGCACAGCGCACAAGTGGACTGCAGCCCGGTGATGATGCGCCTGATTTTCAACTCAGAAATATTGACGGTCAGATGGTCTCATTGGCTGATTACAAACAGGCAAAAGGTTTTATTATAGTTTTTACCTGCAATCATTGCCCGTTTGCTAAGTTATATGAAGACCGTATCATTGCTCTTCATAACAAATATGCGAGCAAGGGCTACCCTGTAGTAGCTATCAATCCCAACGATGCCACTAAACAGCCAGAAGATAGCTTTGAAATGATGATACAACGCGCCAAAGAGAAATCTTTTCCTTATGTATACTTGCAAGATGAAACCCAAGAAGTAGCACGCACCTATGGCGCAGCGCGCACGCCACATGTATGGGTTTTGCAAAAACAGGACAATAATAAGCTAAAAGTAATGTATGTAGGTGGTATTGATAACAACCCAGAAGATGCTGCCAATGCCACTGAGAAATATGTAGAACGCGCCATTGACGAGTTACAGGCAGGTCGCATAGTCAGCAAAACAATGACCAAAGCTATTGGCTGCACTATCAAATGGCGCGATTAGAACTGCTAATTTAGTTGCAGTTCTTTTACAATGCGGGCTATCTTAGCTTTTAGTTCTTGCTCAGTAGCGTCAAAAAATTCTTTGCTACGCAGTTGTGTATGGAGGCTGAAATAGAACTTGATTTTCGGCTCTGTACCTGACGGACGGGCAGAAACTTTGCAACCGTCGGCTGTATAGAACTGCAAAACATCGCTTTTGGGTAACAAAATAGGCTTTTCTACTCCTTTGAGTAAATCATACTCTTTCTGTGCCTCATAGTCTAACATACGGGTTACAGGACTGCCATCAATAGTCTTAGGCGGATGATTCCGCCAGTTTTGCATCATAGCCTTAATCTCTTCGAAGCCGCTTTTGCCTTTTTTGGTCAGTGACACCAAACTTTCATAGAAGAAACCATAGCGCAAATAATTATCTAACAGCATATCGAATAAACTCATAGCTTTATCTTTGGCATAAGCGCAAAGTTCGGCTAACATACCGCAGGCTGCAATGGCATCTTTATCACGCACAAAATCACCTATCAGGTAACCGTAGCTTTCTTCGCCACCTGCAATAAACTTTTCAATACCTTCTTTTTCGCGAATCAACTGAGCAATATACTTGAAGCCGGTCAGGGTATTGTAGCATTTAACACCATTAGCCTCAGCTATGCGGTCTATGAGTTCGGAGGTAACAATAGTTTTGATAATCATCTGATTACCATCTATTTTACCTGCATTTTTCCATGCCTGAATCATGTAGCCAATAAGCAATACGCCGGTTTGGTTGCCATTGAGCAGCACCCACTCTCCTTTATGATTTTTCACACCAATACCTACGCGGTCAGCATCAGGGTCTGTGGCCATCACAATATCAGCATCAATTGCTTTTGCTTTAGCAAGTGCCAGACTCATGGCTTCCCGCTCTTCAGGATTTGGATAAATGACCGTTGGAAAATTACCGTCAGGTTCTGCCTGCTCTTCTACCACGTGTACATTGGTAAAGCCCATTTTTTCCAACAAGTGGGGAACTAAGGTAATGCCCGTGCCATGAATAGAAGAATAGACAATTTTTAAATCGCGCTGGTTGGCAATCGCCTCTTTTGAAATGGAAAGTTTTAGTATTTCGTTCAGGTAAGCCTCATCTACATCAGCACCGATTATTTGAATATTTTCAGGTTTTCTATTGAAATAAATATCATCTACCGATGAAATAGCATTTACCTCGGCGATGATATTTTGATCATGCGGTGGAGTTACCTGCGCGCCGTCTGTCCAGTAAGCCTTATATCCGTTATATTCTTTGGGATTGTGAGAAGCCGTTAGCACAACGCCACTATGGCAACCCAAATGCCGAATAGCGAAGGATAATTCGGGGGTGGGACGCAACGACTCAAAAAAGAACACCTTGCAGTCATTAGCAGAAAATACATCTGCAACTACGCGGGCAAATTCAGCACTATTATTACGGCTATCATGGGCAATAGCTACTTTAATTGGCTCATTGGGAAATGTTTTTTTCAGATAGTTGGCAAGTCCTTGTGTGGCAGCGCCTACGGTGTATTTGTTCATGCGGTTAGAACCTATGCCCATAATCCCGCGAAGACCGCCTGTGCCGAATTCAAGGTCGCGATAGAAAGAATCGGTCAGTTCTTCTTCGCTCATTTGGCGAATAGCGGTTTTAGTGAATTCATCGTAATTGCCTGATAGCCAAGTGTTTATCCTTGTTTGAGTTGCTGCATCCATATGTATTAGGGTTTATTGTTTATACTTTTGGTGTAACGACTTGTAAGATAACAGAGGCTTCCTGAAAAGTCAAAAAAATGCCATTTCTTTGGGGAAATGACATCTTTTTAACCTGTTAAACAATCAGCCATTAACTGTAATCGTAGATACTTGGCGGCTTAATTCCTTCTATGCGCAGGCAAATAGTGAGCTGCCCGCGATGATGAATAGCTTCTTCCTGCAATACATTCAACATGCGCAATGGATTCATTGTTACGCCAAATGTGGTTGCAATAGGCTTTACAGCATCCTCCTCGCTCATATTCTCTACAATTTGCTGTAAGTGTGCTTTTACCTTGTCGCCGTATGCGATAATCTGACGGGCGCTGTATACTTCGTCTATCGACAAAGGAATCAAGTTTAAATCTCCCTTGTTCATTTGCCCTGTTTTCATTGCGTTGCCAATCAGTAGCGCTGTCTGATAAACGTGCATGGCAATTTGTTTAAAAGACATATTATCGGGTGAGGGCTTCATGTCCAACTTCTCATCGGGCATGGCAGCCACTATTTTATCAAAAGATTTGTAAATGTTATTGACAAGGCGATTGTAAGCCTGTTGTACCAATTCAAGTTTTGTCATTGTTGAGCATTTTTTAGACAAAATCAATAACCGGCGGCATGTCCATCTTTGCGGCTTTCAGAAGCACCGTAGTATACTTTTTTCTCCGCATCATACATAATAGCCTGATAGCCTCCGTAACTGCCAAAACCAAAACCCACCTGATGTCCCATGCGCATCAGTTCGCGGATAGTTTCATAAGCAAAGCCACTTTCCAGAGTGATTTGTCCGCCGCGAGGCATTCGGGGATCTGCGCCGGTGGGGTCAGAGCTGCCCAGATGGTCTATGCGCGGCGCATCGCCTGCTTCCTGCAAATTCATGCCAAAGTCAATCAGGTTCATAGCGATAAGTGTATGACCAATGGGCTGATAATCTCCACCCATGACGCCGTAGCTTACCCATGGCTTGCCGTTTTTAGTGATAAATGCAGGAATAATGGTATGAAACGGGCGCTTGCTGGGCGCGTAGGCGTTGGCATGATTTTCATCCAAATGAAATAACTCGCCGCGATCTTGCAACATAAACCCTAAGCCCGGAGGCACCATGCCGCTACCCATACCGCGATAGTTGCTTTGGATAAGAGAAACCATGTTGCCTTCCTTATCAGCAGTAGTCAGATAAATGGTTTCCTGTGCAAATCCTTCGCCGGCCTGAAAATTGTGGCTAGCGCGATTCGGATTAATCAATTTGCGACGCTCTGCCGCATACTCTTTGCTAATCAGTTGTTTAACAGGCACTTTTGCAAATGCAGGGTCAGCATAGTAGCGTGCGCGGTCTTCAAAAACCAATTTTTTGGCTTCTGTTACCAGATGGATATGTTCGGGACTACCAAACTTGATTTTGCTAAAATCAAAACCTTCCAGAATATTGAGCATTTGCAATACGGCAATACCCTGTCCATTAGGGGGTAACTCCCATACATCATATCCGCGATAATTAGTGCTTACAGGCTCTACCCAATCACTTGTATGAGAAGCCAAATCTTCTACGCTTAAAAATCCGCCTTGTTCCTGAATAAATTTAGCAATAGTTTGCGCGATAGTTCCCTTGTAAAATGCATCACGCCCGCCCTTAGCAATCTGACGCAAAGTATTGGCCAATGCCGGATTTTTAAATATATCACCTTTTTGCAGGGCTTTGCCGCTGGGCATATAAGTTTCTGTAAAGTTGGGAAATTTCGGATTGTTGCCAAAGCGCAATGCAGCGCCTTGTAAATAATAGGCGATTAACTCTGTTACCGGAAAACCATTTTCAGCATAGCTGATAGCGGGTGCTACAATGTTTTCCATCTTCATTTTGCCAAACCTGCCGTGCAACATAAACCATCCATCCACGCACCCGGGTACACTTACAGGCAGCGGCCCGTACGATGGAATACTTTTCATGTTGTTTTTTTTAAAGTATTCCATCGTAAGCGCTTTGGGTGAGCGCCCACTAGCATTGAGTCCATAGAGTTTTTGCGTTTTAGCATCCCAAACAATGGCAAATAAGTCTCCGCCAATGCCACAGCCAGTGGGTTCCATCAGTCCAAGCGCGGCATTGGCAGCAATAGCCGCGTCAATGGCATTTCCTCCACTTTTCAAAATATCTAGCCCTATTTGTGTAGCCAGAGGATGACTGGTGGCCACTATACCATTCTGTGCGATAACCTCCGAGCGCGTGGCAAATGTTTTGCCCGTCAGGCGATCTTGCGCTTTTACAGATGCATAAAAAGCGGTTATACATGTAAAAGCAGCTGCTGACAGCAAATTTTTCATTTTCATAAGTGAACAAACAACAGTTTTAGGAATGAATTTTTGCAGTGAGTTGCTCGATGATACGTTCTTTTTCCTCAATGATTTTTTCAAGGCGACTTTGTTCAGTTCGCAATTTTTCTTCCGCATCCAGTTTTGCCTGCTCTAACTCTTCAAACCGCTTAAATAATTCAGTTTGTGAGCGCATCATCTCTTCCTGTGTGGCAGCAAGCTCTTCCATGTTCTGGCGCATTTCCTCCTCACGCGCCCGCAAGTCTTCTGTGAGCATCTGGCTTTGCTCTAATAGGCGACTGTTGGTTTCAAAGTTCTGAATGGACGTTACAGTAGCAGCAAACAAGGCGCATGCTTTTTCCATCAAATCTATCTGATGCGTTTCAAAAGGCATTACTGAAGCAATTTCAAGTACACCCAGAGTTTTGTTATTAAGTTTGATAGGAATATAGGCGGCTGAACGGGGTTGAATATCGCCTATCCCTGCCGGGATGGTGAAAAAGTTTTTAGGAGTAACTTTAATGACACTTGTTTCGGCTTCAAGGTAGCATTGCCCAGGTAAGCCCTCACCTGGCGCTATCGTTTTGCGCATCGCTTTATCGCGCCCGTAGGCATATGCACTTACCAACTCTAAGGTTTGTTGCTCGCCAGCTATTTCCGAGATTTGCGCCAAGTAGATGCCTCCTATTTGCGCGTTTAACTCTTTAACCATTAATTGCAAAAAGTTGCGCGAGAGTACACTAATAGTTTGGTTGTTGGTATTATTGAGCAGTTCTGCAAATTTAGCGGCAGTCTCATTCGCCCAATTTCGCTTACTATCTTTAATAGCTAACTCTTGAAGAGCATCGCGCATTTTCAAGAGTGATTGTGAATAATAATCATCTTCATTGAACTTTTCAATATGAACATCATATCGTCCCTGCCCAAGCGCATCCACAAAGTGGACTGTCTGAATCAGTTTATCAGTAATTTGTTGAGATATTTTATCTAACAATCTGAACTCGTTGCGTAGCGGTTCTCCCTCTTCTTTTACCAACCTTCCAGTAAAAATATTGCGCAACCTATTGTAAACTTTACTAATGGAAAAGTTCAAGCGCCGCACAAGCATGTGCCAAAACACCAGAATAAGGGTG